>Ga0209347_1000053_pt1 | contig 325502 bp, 289 predicted proteins | sample AutmiccommuBRH23_FD_187382 | JGI IMG/M metagenome (GOLD analysis project Ga0209347, IMG submission 187382) | Deep subsurface microbial communities from Mt. Terri, Switzerland - Autotrophic microbial communities BRH/23 (SPAdes) (version 2) | ecosystem: Environmental > Aquatic > Deep subsurface... | reverse complement strand
CCGCCGCACCCACGAACCGCCCGCCGCACCCACGAACCGCCCGCCGCACCCACGAATAGGGGGTGCGGATGTGGGGTCCTGGCCGGCACGTCGTACTCTTGACGGGTCGGGAACACCGGCGCGAGTGGTGTCGTTGACGCTCTCAGCGCTTCGACCTCGCCCGGCGCACAGCTTCGATCATGGAGAGATGCGATGACCGAGACCACCCAGTCCGCTGCGCACGGCGTCCAGCTGAGCGACGTCGCCGCCGCCAAGGTCCGCACGCTCCTGGAGCAGGAGGGGCGCGACGACCTGCGCCTGCGCGTCGCGGTCCAGCCCGGCGGGTGCTCCGGTCTGATCTACCAGCTCTACTTCGACGAACGGGTGCTCGACGGCGATGCGATCCGGGACTACGACGGCGTCGAGGTGGTCGTGGACAAGATGAGCGTCCCCTACCTCGAGGGCGCATCCATCGACTTCGCCGACACGATCGAGCGGCAGGGCTTCACGATCGACAACCCGAACGCGGGCAGCTCGTGCGCCTGCGGAGGCTCCTTCGCCTGACCCCTCACGGCTCGTCCGACGCAGACCGCGAACAAATGCGCACGTCGCGCACATCGGTTGTACGTCCTTTGCGCACGTGTTCGCGTTCCGCGTGAAGTGGGGGTCCCAGCGGGGTGATGCGCAGTTGCGTGGCCGTGATGTCGCGGATCACGGGGACGTGATGCGCACCCGGGTGGCGTAGGGAGCCCCGCGGGTGGGCGCGTCGTCGGCCGTCTCGTTCGACTCCTCGGATCGCAGCGGCTCGGTGCCGAGCACCTCGTGCCCCCGCATGCGTGCCCAGGCGGGGATGTCGTACTCGGCGGCGGGATCGGTCCACCACACGGTGATCACACCCGTCGTCTGGCGCGCGGCGGCCGCGAGCGCGATCACCGGAGCCGGGCAGCGCAGCCCCCGGGCGTCGATCACGGGTTCGGGCGGGCCGACGTCGTCGTTCACGGGCTCGAGCGGGCCGACGTCGTCGCTCACAGCCCCTCCGCGCCGATCATCCGCCGCACCGTGGCGACGGCGTCGGGCAGCTCGGCGAGGAACCGGTCGACGTCGTCCTCCGTCACGGTGGTGGGCAGGGCCAGCCTCACGTTCCCGTGGGTGAGCACACCCATCGCCGCGAGCACATGGCTGGGTCGCAGCTCGGTCGATGCGCACGCCGACCCCGATCCCACGGCGAACCCCCGGCGGTCCAGCTCAGTGACCAGCGCCTCGCCGTCGACGTACAGGCAGGAGAAGGTGACGACGTGCGGGAGCCGGTCGTGGGGGTCGCCCACCACCTGTACGTCCGGAACCGTGCGGGGGACCGTGGCCCGGATTCGGTCGACGAGGCTGCGTCGGCGCTGGTCGTGATCGGCTCGCTCGGCGAGCACCGCCTGGAGTGCCGCGGCCGCCCCCACGGCGGCCGGGACGCTGGGCCCGCCCGGTGCCCAGGGGTCGGCGTCCTCCGGTCCCACCTGGGCGGTGCGTACCCGGGTGCGGACGGCCACGACGCCGATCCCCGCCGGACCGCCCCAGTCGCCCGGATCTGCGGCCAGGAGGTCCCACGGGACGCCGAGGGCGACGTGCCCGACGCTCGCGCCCGCGTCGACCAGCAGCGGCACACCGGCACCGTGTGCCGCCTCCCATGCCTCGTCGACCGGTTGGAGGGTGCCCACCTCGCCGTTGGCGTGCTGAAGTGCCGCCACCGCCACGTCCGGCCCGATGGCCGTCCGCCACGCGTCGAGGTCCACCCGGGCCGCGTCGTCCACGCCGACAAAGACCACGTCGCCTCCCAGCTGGCTGGCGGCGGCCAGCAGCGCGGCGCGTTCCACGGCGGAGGCAACCACACGCCGGCCCGCCCGGTGCCGGGCCCGACCCGCCGAAAGGACCGCCGCGTGCAGCCCGGCGGTGTGGTTCGGCGTGAGGCGGACCTCGTCGGGGCGCGCGCCCAGCGCCTCGGCGAGCACCTCTCGGGCGGCGTCGAGCAGCGCCCGCGCCTGCCGCGCCTCGGTGTAGAGCCGGCGAGGGTCGGCCCAGCCGTCGGCGAGCGCAGCGGCGTAGGCCTGCCGGGCTGCGGGATGGACGGGTGCGCGCCCGCCCGCATCGAGGAATACCCGGGCGTCGGCCATCCGTTCACCGTAGCGGCGCGGCTCGCACGACGAAGATCGGTGCGTGCGGGGTAGGCTTGCCGCAACAAGGACCAAAGTCCCAGGTGAGTCGCGGGCGCGACACCGCGACGCACCGGGTACGGAGCTCATGAGAGGCCTTGAGTGGACGCGCAACACCCTCGTCGGCACCGCGGTGCCGCACGGCCCGCGATGCTGGGCGCCGTCGTGCTTCTCGCCCTGGCAGGCTGCTCGACCGAGGAGGTCAGCCGCGGCTGGATGCCGGGGTACTCCGACGGCGAAGTGACCAACATGACCGAGCGGATCACGAGCCTGTGGACCGGCTCGTGGATCGCCGCCCTCATCGTCGGCGTCATCGTGTGGGGCTTGATCATCTGGGCGGTGGCGGTCTACCGGAAGCGTCAGGACGACGACGTCCTGCCGGTCCAGCTGAGGTACCACGTGCCGCTCGAGGTGATGTACATCGTGCTGCCGATCCTGATGATCGGGGTCCTGTACATCTACACGGCCCGGGACATCTCGGCGATCGATGACGTGAGCGCCGAACCCGACCTGGTCGTGGAGGTCTACGGCAAGCAGTGGAGCTGGGACTTCAACTACATCGATGACGACGTGTGGGACACCGGGGTGCACCTGACGGACGTCGGCGCGCCGGGGAACCCCGAGCAGCTGCCCACCCTCTACCTGCCCGTCGACGAGCGCGTCGAGTTCCACCTCGCCTCGCGCGACGTCATCCACTCCTTCTGGGTGCCGGCATTCCTGTACAAGAAGGACGTGTTCCCCGGGCAGGTGAACACGTTCCAGATCGTGCCCACCCGCGAGGGCGTGTACGCCGGCAAGTGCGCCGAGTTCTGCGGGGAGCACCACTCCGGCATGCTGTTCAACGTGGCGGTGGTGTCGCGCGAGGAGTACGACGCGCACATCGCCGAGCTGCGTGACGCCGGCCAGACCGGCCGCCTGGGGCCCGAGCTCGACCGGCAGTACGCCACCGGCGACGACAACTCGGTTCCGACGGGGGAGGGCTGATGACCGCGCAGACCGAGCTTCCGGGCATCGTCGGGCGCCGGGAACGCAAGCCGGGCAACGCCGTCGTGCAGTGGGTGACCTCCACCGACCACAAGACCGTCGGCTACCTGTACCTGATCTCCTCGTTCGTCTTCTTCGGCATCGCCGGGATCATGGCCCTGCTCATCCGGGCCGAGCTGTTCGAGCCCGGGATGCAGGTGTTGCAGAGCAAGGAGCAGTACAACCAGCTCTTCACGATGCACGGCACGATCATGCTGCTGCTCTTCGCGACCCCGCTGTTCGCCGGGTTCGCGAACGTCATCATGCCCCTGCAGATCGGGGCGCCCGACGTCGCCTTCCCACGGCTGAACATGCTGTCGTACTGGCTGTATCTGTTCGGCGGGCTGATCGCGGTCGGCGGCTTCCTGACGCCCCAGGGGGCGGCGTCGTTCGGGTGGTTCGCCTACACGCCGCTGTCGACCACGGCGTACTCGCCGGGCCTCGGCGGTGACCTGTGGGTGTTCGGCCTGGCGCTTGCCGGCTTCGGCACGATCCTCGGCGCGGTCAACTTCATCACCACGATCATCACCATGCGGGCGCCGGGGATGACCATGTTCCGGATGCCGATCTTCACCTGGAACACCCTGGTGACGTCCCTGATGGTCCTGATGGCGTTCCCGCCGCTGGCGTCCGCCCTGTTCGCGCTCGGGGCCGACCGGCGGCTCGGGGCGCAGGTGTTCAACCCGGAGAACGGCGGCGCCATTCTGTGGCAACACCTCTTCTGGTTCTTCGGGCACCCCGAGGTCTACATCATCGCGCTGCCGTTCTTCGGGATCATCAGTGAGATCCTGCCGGTGTTCAGCCGCAAGCCGATCTTCGGCTACAAGGGTCTCGTCTACGCGACCATCGCGATCGCTGCGCTGAGCATGACCGTGTGGGCCCACCACATGTACGCCACCGGCGCCGTGCTGCTGCCGTTCTTCGCCCTGATGACGATGCTCATCGCGGTGCCGACGGGTGTGAAGTTCTTCAACTGGATCGGCACCATGTGGCGCGGGAAGCTCACGTTCGAGACGCCCATGCTCTGGTCGATCGGCTTCCTGGTCACGTTCCTGTTCGGCGGCCTGACCGGGGTCATCCTCGCGTCGCCGCCCCTGGACTTCCACGTGACCGACACCTACTTCGTCGTGGCGCACTTCCACTACGTCGTGTTCGGCACCGTCGTCTTCGCGATGTTCGCGGGCTTCTACTTCTGGTGGCCCAAGTTCACCGGAAAGATGCTGAACGAGACGCTGGGCAAGTGGCACTTCTGGCTGCTCTTCTTCGGCTTCCACGCGACGTTCCTGATCCAGCACTGGCTCGGTGTGATGGGCATGCCGCGGCGGTACCCGGACTACATGCCGGAGGACGGGTTCACCTGGATGAACCAGGTCTCCACCGTCGGTTCGGTGCTCCTGGCGGCGTCCACGCTGCCGTTCCTGTGGAACGTCTACCGGACGGCGCGGAGCGCGCCGCGGGTGACCGTCGACGACCCCTGGGGCTACGGCAACTCGCTCGAGTGGGCGACGTCGAGCCCGCCGCCCCGGCACAACTTCGTCTCCCTGCCCCGGATCCGCTCCGAGCGGCCGGCGTTCGACCTGCACCACCCCGAGGTGGCGGCCATGGACCACGTCCAGCCCGGCACCGACACGCCGCTGGACTGGGAGGCCGACCGGCGCGGCGAGGTGTCCCAGGCCCAGGAGCGCATGGCAACCGGAGATGCCGAGCCCGAGCAGTCCACGACGACGGTCGTGGACGAGCCCGACGACGAGGACGGTGACCGGCGATGAAGTTCGAGGCCAGGCTGTTCCTGCTGCTCACCCCGTTCTTCGTGGTGGTGGCCGTCGCCTACGGGTGGTGGAGCGGCTGGGAGCCGGTTGGCACGGCGGCGCTGCTGCTGGTGGGCGGGCTGGTGCTGATGATCGGCGCGTACCTCGGCCTGGTCGCCCGGCGGATCGACCCCCGCCCCGAGGACGACCCCTTTGCGGAGATCGAGCAGGGCGCCGGCGAGCAGGGCGTGTTCAGTCCCGGCAGCTGGTGGCCCCTGGTCGCCGCCGCGGGTGCGGCGATCACGTTCCTCTCCCTGGCCGTCGGCTGGTGGCTGATCGTCATCGGGATCGCTGTGGGGGCCATCGGGCTCATCGGCTGGATCATGGAGTACTCGCGCGGCCAGCACGCCCACTGAGCGCGCGGGGGAGTGGGCCGACTCCGCTCGCCGATCTGTCTACGACCCGATCGTCCGGCGAGGCCGGCGAGGACCTCTACGGCTGCTTCCTCAAGGACTACCAGCCCTCCAGGTGGTGAGTGCAGGCGACCTCACGCTCGTGGCGTTGCCGGTGTCGGCGCGACGCTTCACGCGGTAGCCCTCGTCCGGACGGAGGGCTCCATGGGCAAGCTGACCTACGCGGCCAACATCTCCCTCGACGGATTCCTGGAGGACGAGACGGGTGCGTTCGACTGGTCCGTGCCTGACGAGGCCGTGCACGCGTTCTGGAACGAGCACGAGCGGCACATCGGCACGTCGCTCTACGGGCGACGCATGTACGAGACGATGCGCGTCTGGGAGAGCGACGACTGGTTGACGGGCGAGCCCCCGGTGGTCCGCGAATACGCCAACATCTGGCGTGACACCGACAAGATCGTCTACTCCTCCTCACTCACCGGCGTCTCGACCGCGCGCACGACGATCGAGCGGACGTTCGAGCCGGAGGCGGTGCGACGGCTCAAGGAGACCTCCGGTTCAGACCTGAGCATCGGAGGCGCGGGGATCGCGGCGGAGGCCTTGCGGCACGGTCTGGTCGACGAGTGCGTGCTGCTGCTCTGCCCGGTCCTCGTGGGCGGCGGCAAGCCGGCGCTGCCTCGGGGCGTACGACTCGACCTCGAGCTGCTGGACCACCGACGATTCGACAACGGCGTGATCTACGTGCGCCACGCGGTCCGGAGTCCCGCCCGGAAACTGCGCCCCCGGGCGACGGCATCCTTACTGGCCCCGGGTCATCAGGGGGCTACTGGTTCTCGGCAGCCTTGATCACCGCGCTCGGCGGCACACGCTGTTCGTGACGGCGCACCAGCGGACAGCGCAATGCCCGACCCTCTCGAGGGTCGGGCACCGGCGTGGTCGGCCAAACCTTGCATGATCACGAGCAGGGGGTGGGGCGGGTCAGGCCGGGACGATCAGCCCCGAGGTCTGGCTCCGCGCGCGGTCGAAGCGCTCGGCGGCGTCCGCCCAGTTCACCACGTTCCACCAGGCCTTGATGTAGTCCGGCTTGACGTTGTAGTAGTCCAGGTAGAACGCGTGCTCCCACATGTCGAGCAGCACGATCGGCACCACGCCCAGGGGGATGTTCCCCTGCTGGTCGTAGAGCTGGAAGATGACGAGCTTCTGGCCCAGCGAGTCCCAGGCGAGGATCGCCCAGCCCGATCCCTGGACACCGGCGGCAGTCCCGGTGAACTGGCCCTTGAAGCCTTCGAACGACCCGAAGTGCTCGTCGATGGCGGTGGCGAGCTCGCCGGTGGGCTGGTCGCCGCCCTCCGGTGAGAGGTTCAGCCAGAAGGCGCTGTGGTTGACATGACCACCCAGGTTGAACGCGAGGTTCTTCGCGTGCAGGTTGACCGTCTCGAAGGCCCCCTTGTCTCGAGCCTCGGCGAGCTTCTCCAGCGCCGTGTTGGCGCCGGTGACATAGGCGGCATGGTGCTTGTCGTGGTGCAGCTCCATGATGCGCCCCGAGATGTGCGGCTCGAGCGCTCCGTAGTCGTAGGGAAGGTCGGGCAGGGTGTAGTCAGCCATTGTTCCTCCGGTCAGGTCGCGGACCGCGATGATCATCTTTCCTCGTTGGGGCGAACGCTAACAAGATCGTCAGCATTCCCCTCCACTCTTGCGCGGAGTCAGCGTTCCCGCGCGTCGACCCGTTCCGCGTCGACGTCCGGCCCCTCGCCGATCTGCCGCGGTGACCCGTCGCCTTCGGGAAGGCCGCGAGCGCCGTCGTCGTGCCGCTCCAGCGCCGCGGCGTCGTGCCCGGCGTGGGCCTGGGCCTCGGCGAGCTCCGCCGGGGTGACGGGCTCCACCCGGTCCTCGTAGAAGAACCGGGAAAGCCGGGCGCGGAAGGCGTCGCGGCGGTAGCCCTTGCGGCGCACCCCGCGCTCGTCCTCGGCGGGTAGCAGGGGAAGCGGACGACGCGGCTCGTGGGCCACCCGCACCCACCGCTCGTACTCGTCGAGCGGGCGGTGCACCTCGATGTACTCCCCGGAGGCGAACCGGACGATGCGCCCGGTCTCGTGCCCGTGGAGCACCAGCTCGCGGTCCTTGCGCTGCAGCCCCAGGCAGATGCGCTTGGTGACCCAGAACGCCACGAACGGACTGACGATCAGCAGGGCGCGGAACACGTTGGTGATGTCGTTGATGGACAGGGCGAAGTGGGTGGCCAGGATGTCGTTCGAGCCGGCCAGGACCAGCACCACGAAGGCGGTGAGGACCGCGACGCCGAAGGCCGTGCGCACCGGGGCGTTCCGGGGGCGGTCGGCGATGTGGTGCTCCCGCTTGTCGCCGGTCACGTACGCCTCGATGAAGGGGTAGAGCGCCAGCAGGGTGAACAGGATCCCGGGCAGGACGAGGGCAGGTATCAGGACGTTGAGCGAGATCGTGAAGCCGGCGATCACCCACTCGGTGCCCTGCCCCGGCATCAGGCGCAGTGCGCCCTCGAGGAAGAGCATGTACCAGTCGGGCTGGGCCCCGGCGGCCACCGGGGACGGGTCGTACGGCCCGTAGTTCCACACCGGGTTGATCGTCATCGTGGCGCCCATGAGGGCGAGCACGCCGAACACCATGAAGAAGAAGCCGCCGGCCTTGGCGACGTAGATCGGGAAGAACGGGTACCCGACGACGTTGCGCTCGGTGCGTCCCGGCAGGCCGTAGTGGGTGTGCTTGTGCAGCACCACGAAGAACAGGTGCAGGCCGATCAGGGCGAGGATCAGCGCGGGCACCAGCAGGATGTGCACCACGTAGAGCCTGGGGATGATGGCCTCGCCGGGGAACTCCCCACCGAAGATGAAGTACGACAGGTAGCTGCCGATGATCGGGATCGACTTCACCACACCGTCGGTGATGCGCAGGCCGTTGCCGGAGAGCACGTCGTCGGGCAGGGAGTAGCCGGAGAAGCCAGCCGCGATGCCGAGGATCATCAGCGTGAAGCCCACCACCCAGTTCACCTCGCGGGGCTTGCGGAACGCCCCGGTGAAGAAGACGCGCATCATGTGCGTCACGATCGCGGCGATGAACAGCAGGGCCGCCCAGTGGTGGATCTGGCGCATCAGGAGGCCGCCGGTCACCTCGAACGACAGGTGCAGCGTCGAGGCGAAGGCCTCGGACATCTCCACGCCGTTCATCGACGCCATCGGGCCCTCGTAGGTGGTCAGGCCCATGCTCGGGACGAAGAACAACGTGAGGAACACCCCGGTGATGAGCAGCACGACGAACGAGTACAGGGCGATCTCGCCGAGCATGAACGACCAGTGGTCGGGGAACACCTTGCGGGCGAAGGCCTTCACGGCCAGCCCGACGCCGGTGCGCTGGTCCAGGTAGTCGGCGGTTCCGGAGGCCGCCGTCTGGGTGCTTGGTCGGCTCACTTCAGGCGCTCCCAGTAGCTCGGGCCGATGGGCTCGGCGAAGTCGTCCTGTGCGATGAGGTACCCCTCGTCGTCCACGGTGATCGGAAGCTGGGGCAGGGGCCGGCTCGCCGGTCCGAACAGGACCTTGGCGCCGTCGGCGACGTCGAACGTCGACTGGTGGCACGGGCACAACAGATGGTGCGTCTGCTGCTCGTACAGGGCCACCGGGCACCCGACGTGGGTGCAGATCTTGGAGTACGCCACGATGCCCTCGTACGACCAGTCACGGCGGTTCGGCGCCTCCGTCAGGTCGCTCGGGTCGAGGCGGACCATGAGCACGACGGCCTTCGCCTTCTCCTCGATCCAGTGCTCGGAGTCCCGCAGGCCCTCCGGGATCACGTGGAAGACCGAGCCGATGGTGACGTCCGCGGCGCGGATCGGCTCGCCGGAGGGGTCCTTGGTCAGCCGCTTCCCGCGCGCCCACAGGGTGTTGCGGAACTTGCCGACGTTCCAGTCTCCACCCACCTCGCCGACGAGCGGGACGGCGATGGTCAGGGGGACCAGGGCCAACGCGCCGACGAGCGCGCCCTTGAGCACGCCTCGGCGCCCGATGCCGGAGTCGGCGGTGCCCTCGCTCAGCACCGCGACGGCGTCCGACCGGGTCTGCGGGTCACTTCGCTGGGGGTGGCGCTGCTCGACGTGCTCGACGTCCGACATCACGGTCTTGGCCCAGTGGATCGCCGCCGCCCCGAACCCGAACATCGCCAGGAACAGCCCGAGCCCCAGCAGCAGGTTGGACAGCCGCATGCTGCCGATGGTCTCGCCCGGCGGGACGGCGAAGTACGCCACGACCATCCCGATCGTGCCCAGCGCCGAGATGCCGAAGAGCAGCGCGACCTGCCGGACGACGCGCCGCTCGGCGGCGGGATCGGTGTCGGCCAGCCGTGGGCGGTGCGGTGGCAGCCCCGGGTTGGGGAACCGGTCGGGGAGCTGGCCCTCACCGTCGCCGGTGACCAGCTCGCCACCGGCAGGCCGGGTCACCTCTCCGCTCACCTGCGGTCCCTCGTGCGTGCTCATGACGACTTCGCTCCGATCCACACGGCGCTGGCGATGAGCAGCCCCATCCCCACCACCCACACCCATAGTCCCTCGGACACGGGACCGACGGCGCCGAGGTCGGTCCCGCCGGGTGACCCGGCCTTCTGCGCCTCGAGGAAGGCGATCACGTCCCGCTTGTCGTCGGGGGTCAGGTTGGCGTCGTTGAAGACCGGCATCGCCTGGGGGCCGGTGAGCATGGCCTCGTAGATCTCGGTGGGGGTGCTTTGGCCGAGCGCGGGCGCGTACTTGCCGCTGGTGAGCGCTCCGCCGCTGCCCACAGCGCCGTGGCACATGGCGCAGTTGGTCCGGAACAGGGCCATGCCGTTGGCGGCGTCCCCCAGTGCGGGGTTCACCTGCTCCGCGCTCGGGATCTGGGGGCCGGGCGCCAACGACGCGACGTAGGCCGCCAGCTGCCTGGTCTGCTCGGCGTCGAGCGCCGGCGGCTTGGCCATCGCCTGGGGGCCGGAGGCCTGCATCGGCATCCGGCCGGTGCTGACCTGGAAGTCCACCGCCGCCGCGCCCACCCCGATCAGCGAGGGCACCTCGTCACGCCCCTCGGCGCGGGGGCCGTGGCACGTGGCGCAGTTGGCCGTGAAGAGGGCCCGCCCGGCGTCGATGTCCGTCTGGGTGGCGACGGCGGCCCCTGCCGGCGTGGGGGAGAACGCCGCGTAGAGCGCCCCCATGGTGAGCAGAGCCGCCAGGAGGAGCACCACCGGGGCCAGCCGGTGGTGCCGTCGGTCGACGATGGCCTTCACGTGGTGGTCCTCATCTCGGGGGCGAAGGGGATGGGGGTCATCGGATCAGGTAGATGGTGGCGAAGAGCGCGATCCACACCACGTCCACGAAGTGCCAGTAGTAGGAGGTGACGATCGACGTCGTCGCCTCGTGGTGGCCGAACCTCCGCGCCGAGAACGACCGGGCGAGCAGGAACAGGAACGCGATGAGCCCGCCGATCACGTGCAGCCCGTGGAACCCGGTGGTCAGGTAGAACACCGATCCGTACGGGCTGGAGGAGATGGTGAGCCCGTGCTCGACCAGCTCGGCGTACTCGAAGATCTGGCCGCCGATGAAGGCCGCCCCCATGACGTAGGTGAGCGTGATCCACTCGTTCAGCCCCCATCGGTTGACCTGCAGCAGCGAGCCGGTGCGTCGCGGCTGGAAGCGCTCCGCGGCCCACACGCCCATCTGACAGGTGACCGAGCTCAGCACCAGGATCGTGGTGTTGATCGTGGCGAACGTGAGGTTGAGCTTCGCCGTCTCCTCCGGCCACAGCTCGGGCACCGTTGCCCTCGTGGTGAAGTACATCGCGAAGAGGCCGGCGAAGAACATCAGCTCGCTGGCCAACCACACGATGGTGCCGACGGAGACCGGATTTGGCCGGTTGGCACTCAGGTACGGGCGGGTTGCGGCGGGGGCGGTCGTGGTTGACACGGTGTCATTATGGCTGACCTAGGTCGAAAGGCCCATGCGACCGGCCCGACGACGTTGCGCGCCGCGTCCCGCAACGATGCGGACGGACCGGTGGGTGCGGCGCGGGCATGCCAAGATGCGTGGTGTTGGACGACCGGCACCCAGGACGAGTGAGGGCAGATGGCCACGACGGAGCACCCCGACGAGTGGGCCGAGGCGGACGGTGTCGCTGACCCGGTGGTGCGGGTGCTGCTGTACAGCGACCACGTCCAGACGCGCGACGCCGTGAGGCTCGCCGTGGGGAGGCGGGCCGCCAAGGACCTGCCGACGGTGGAGTGGGTCGAGGTGGCCACGCACGACGCCGTGATCGGTGCGGTCGAGGCGGGCGGGCTCGACCTGCTGATCCTCGACGGTGAGGCGGGCAAGTCCGGCGGGATGGGCCTCAGCCGTCAGATCAAGGACGAGGTGTTCCGCGCACCCCCCATCCTCGTGCTCATCGGCCGGCGCGACGACGCCTGGCTCGCCTCGTGGTCTGAGGCCGACGCCGTCATCGCGCGTCCGCTGGACCCGATGGTGGTGCAGTCGACCGTCGCTGCCCTGCTGCGGGCCCGCGCGACCACGTGAACGCCATGTCGGACCGGTCCGTGGGCACTGGCGACATCACGTGGCCGGTGCTGCTCAACCGCCTCCTGTCGAAGACCGATCTCACGGCCGAGCAGACCCGCTGGGCCATGGGGCAGGTCATGGCCGGCGAGGCGAGCCCGGTGCAGCTCGCCGGGTTCCTCGTGGCGTTGCGCGCCAAGGGCGAGACGGTCGACGAGCTCACGGGCCTCGCGGAGGAGATGCTCGTGCACGCCCACCGGATCGTCGTCCCCGGACGGTGCGTCGACGTCGTGGGCACGGGCGGCGACCTGATGCACACGGTCAACATCTCGACGATGGCTGCCCTCGTGGTGGCCGGGACCGGCATCCGGGTGGTCAAGCATGGGAACCGGGCGTCGTCGTCGTCCACGGGGACGGCCGACGTCCTCGAGGCCCTCGGCCTGCGCCTGGACCACCCCCCGCAGCGCGTCGCGGCCCTCGCCGAGGAGGTCGGGATCACCTTCTGCTTCGCCCAGGTGTTCCACCCGTCGATGCGCCACGCCGGGGCGGTCCGGCGGGAGCTCGGGTCGCCGACGGCCTTCAACTTCCTCGGACCGCTCACCAACCCCGCACAGCCGGCGGCAGCGGCGATCGGCGTGCCCGACGCGCGGATGGCGTCGCTGATGGCCGGCGTGCTCGCCGCGCGGGGGACCAGTGCCCTCGTCTTCCGGGGCCATCAGGGCCTGGACGAGCTGGCCGCCACCGGTCCCGCCCAGATCTGGTGGGTGGCCGACGGCGCGGTCACCGAGCAGCGCCTGGACGCGGTTTCCGATCTCGGTCGCGCGCCGGTCACGGTCGAGGACCTGCGCGGGGGCGACCCTGCGACGAACGCCGAGGTGGTGCGCCGGGTGCTGGCCGGCGAACCGGGGCCTGTGCGCGAGACCGTGCTGCTGAACGCGGCCGCCGGTCTGGTGGCAGACGGCTCGCTGCCGGGCACGGGCGAGGGTGACCTGCTCACCCGCCTCGCCGCCGGGCTGGAGCAGGCCGCCGCGGCCGTGGACTCCGGAGGCGCGGCCGCCGTGCTGGACCGTTGGATCGAGGCGTCGCAGGCCTGAGCCGGTGGGCGTCGCGCCTCTCAGTCGTCCAGGCCGAGTGAGAACGCCTGGTCCAGGTCGCCCGAGGAGTACGCGCGGAAGGCGATGTAGGTCTGGGTGCGCAGCACGCCCTCGACCTTGCTCATCTGGTCCGCGATGACGTCGGCGAGCTGGGTGTGGTCCCGGACCCGGACCATGGCGATGAGGTCCACCTCACCCGTGACCGAGTAGACCTCACTCACGCCGGCGACCTCGGCCACCTCGGTGGCGATCTCCGGGATCCGTGCCGGGTCGGCGTCGATGTGGACGATGGCGGTGATCATGGCGAGCCCTTCGGTCGTTGGCGTGGACCCATCATGCCGCGCTCCCGCCGGCGACGGACGGTTCGGCGAGCCGCCGCCCCCGAGCCTCGTCGACCTGCTCCGTGGCGCCGCGCGCGGCGGCGACCATCGCGGCGGTGCTCCCGGTGTCCCGGAACGCCTCGGCGCCGCGCACCGGGCAGCCCCACCCGTCGTCGACCTCGATGAGGCGCACGCCGGGCTGCTCCAGCCAGTGCAGCACGAGGTCGGTCTCCTCGGGATGGGCGCTCGATGCGGGGAGGCACGGTTGCCGAGCCGGCTCGGCCGTGGCCAGCAGGGCGTCGATCACCGGGCGCGGGTCGGCCCCGGCCTGCGTGGTCGCCGTGGCGCACAGTCGGCCATGACGGACGACGACGACCTCCCACCCCCCGGTCGGCGCGGGCCGCGCGGCGACCAGCTGGCGGTTGGCCGCAGCCCTGCGCGAGCGTTGGGCCCGTGCCGTGCCCCGGACGAAGGCGGCGAGCTGGTCCCGCCACTGGGCGGCCTCCTCGTACCGCTGGGCGGTGGTCAGGGCCGCGATGCGCGCGGCGTGGGCAGCGATGACCGGGGTGGGGTCCACCAGCATCGCGTGGCGCACCTGGGCGACGACCGCTGCGTAGTCGTCGGGGGACTGCGCCCCGATGCACGGTGCGCCGCACCTGCCCATGTCTGCCAGCGCGCACGACCCCGAGCCCGGGTCGGCGACCCGGGGGAGCCGGCGGGTGCACTGGCGAAGCTGGAACGTGGCCTGGAGGGCCTCCAGGGCCTGCTGGGCGGCTGCCCGGCCCGCGAAGGGACCGATGTGGGCCTCCGCCTCTCCCGGCCGCGGGCCGCCGTCGGGCCGGACCTCGCGCACGACCGAGAGCCGGGGGTACGGCTCCGCGGTGAGGCGGACCCAGGGGAGGCGCTCGGGCGAGCGGGACCGGCGGTTGTACCGGGGGGAGTGCTCGGCGATCAGACGCAGCTCACGGACCCGCGCCTCCAGCACGGTGCCGCACACGATCGGCACCACCCGGGTGGCGAGCCCGATCATCTCGCCGATCCGTCGGCGTCGCTCTGCGGCCGTGAAGTAGCTGCGCACGCGTGAGCGCAGCGACGTCGCGGTGCCGACGTAGAGCACCTCGTCGCCCGGGCCGCGGAACTGGTACACGCCCGGTGCGTCGGGCAGTCCGTCCGCCAGGTGTCGCTTGCGCCGGACGGCCGGGGGAACGGGGTCGGTGGCCGTCGCCAGGTCTTCCAGGTGGGTCACCCCGAGCGGCCCCAGGCGGGCCAGCAGGGCGTGCAGCACGTCGACGGTGGCCCGGGCGTCGGACAGGGCGCGGTGGTCGGGGGCGACCGATGTGCGGAAGAACGCCGCAAGGGTGGCGAGCTTGTGGTTCGGCACCTCGTCGCGCGTGACCGCGCGTCGGGCGAGGGCGACGGTGTCGAGCACCTGGTTGCCGGGCCACGGGTAGTGGTGCGCCCGGGCCGCCGCCTTGAGGAAGCCGACGTCGAAGCCGGCGTTGTGGGCGACGAGCACCGACCCCTTGGCGAACTCCAGGAACCCGGGCAGCACCTGTTCGATCCTCGGCGCCCCGTGCACCATCGAGGTGGTGATGCCGGTCAGTGCGGCGATGAACGGCGGAACGGGTACCCCCGGGTCCACGAGGGTCTGGAACTCGCCGAGCACCTCGCCGCCCCGCACCTTGACCGCGCCGATCTCCGTGATGGCCGCGCCGTTCGGCGAGCCGCCGGTCGTCTCGAGGTCGACGACGACGAAGGTCACCTCGGACAGGGGCGTCCCGATGTCGTCCAGGCTGGGTTGCACCCCGTGGGACAGGGGCGGCTGGGCTGTGGAGGACCCGCCGCCGTTGCGCATGCTGGCACGCTACGGCGGCCGTCCGACACACCTGGTCCTGGCACGCCGGTCGGTGCGGTGTCAGACCCCGCCCGTAGCGTGGCGTGCATGATCATCGACTGCGAGAGCTGCACGGTGCGCGGGGATGCCTGCGCCGAGTGCGTGGTGACGTTCCTGACCATCCCCGTCCGGCCGACGCACCTGCCGGCGACGGTCACCGCGTCGGGCGAAGGCCCGGGCCCGATCGAGCTCGACGACGCCGAGCAGGGCGCCATCGGGGTGCTCGCCCGGTCCGGTCTCGTCCCACCGCTGCGCCTGAAGCGGGTGGTCTAGCGGCGGACCGGGCGACCTCGTGCCCGGGTGGCCTACGTCATCGATGCCTGGTCGGCGTCCTTCGGGGCGTCGGCGTAGAGAGCCTCGATCTGCGCCGCGAACGTCTGGAGCACCTCTTCGCGCTTCACCTTCAGCGACGGGGTCAACAGGTCGTTCGCAATGGTGAAGTCCGTGGTCAGCACCGCGTACTTGCGGATCGACTCGGCACGCGAGACCGCCGCGTTGGTGCGCGCCACGGCTCGGTCGAGCGCGGCGCGCACGTCCGGGTGGACCGCCGCTGCCTCCACGTCCATCTCGGGCAGGTCGTGGGTGGCGAGCCAGCCCGGCAGGGCCTCGACGTCGATGGTCACCAACGCGCCGATGAACGGCTTGGCGTCACCGACGGCGACCACTTGGCTGATCAGCGGGTGGCCGCGCAGCCGGTCCTCGAGCACCGCGGGCGCCACGTTCTTGCCGCCGGCCGTGACGATGATCTCCTTCTTCCGTCCGGTGATCCGCAGGAACCCGTCCTCGTCCATGGAGCCCAGGTCGCCCGTGCGGAACCAGCCGTCCTCGAACGCCTCAGCGGTGGCCTCGGCGTTGTTGTGGTACCCGCGGAACACCTGGAGGCCCTTGACCTGGATCTCGCCGTCCGCGGCGATCCTGACGGACGTGCCGGGCAGCGGCGGTCCGACGGTGCCGATCTTGGCCGTGTCAGGGGTGTTGACGTTGGTCGGTGCGGTGGTCTCGGTCAGGCCATAGCCCTCGAGCACCGTCAGACCGACGCCGCGGTAGAAGTGGCCGAGCCGCTCACCGAGCGGTGCACCGCCGGAGATCGCGAACTTGGCGTGCCCGCCGAGGACCGCGCGCAGCTTGTGCAGCACCAGGGTGTCGGCGACCTTGTACTGCAGCCGCAGCCAGGGGTTGGGTCCCTTGGCGGTGTCCAACGCCCGCGAGTAGACGATCGCCGTCTTGGCGGCCCGCTGGAAGATCCCCCGCTTGCCGCCCGCGGCCGCCTTCTGCTCGGCGGAGTTGTAAACCTTCTCGAACACGCGCGGCACGCTCAGGATGAACGTCGGCTTGAACGTCCCGAGGTCCGCGACCAGGTCCTTGGAGTCTGGGGTGTGGGCCAGGATCGCCCCGGCGGGGACCACGAGCACCTCGATGAACCGGGCGAACACGTGGGCGAGGGGCATGAACAGCAGCGTCCGTGACCCGGGCGGGCACACCTGGGCGCCGAGCTCGGCGACGGCATTCTGGGCCAGCTGGACGAAGTTGCCGTGGGTGAGCTCCACACCCTTGGGGCGGCCGGTCGTCCCGGAGGTGTAGATGATCGTGGCCAGGTCGGAGAGCCCGACCTGGTCGCGCCGCTGCGTGATCGTGGCGTCGGGCACGTCGGCACCGTCGCTGATCAGTGTCTCGATCGCGCCGTCGTCCAGGACCAGGACGACGCCGAGCGCCGGCACGGCAGACGACACGTTCGTGACCGTCGCGGCGTGCTCGGCGGTCTCGACCACGAGCAGCCGGACGTCGGCGTCGGACAGGATCCACTCCACCTGCTCGGCGGACGACGTCTCGTACAGGGGGACCGGGACGCCGCCGGCCGCCCAGATGGCGAAGTCCAGCAGCGTCCACTCGTAGCGGGTGCGGCTCATGATCCCGACGCTCTGGCCCGGCTCGATGCCGCGCGCGATCAGGCCCTTGGCCACGGCGGTGACGGACGCCTCGAACTCGCGCGCCGTGATCGGTTGCCACTGTCCCTCGGTCGCGGTCTTCCGCTCGATGAAGGTGTCGTCACCGTAGGCGGCCACACGATCGGCGAGGAGGGTGTTGAGGCTGTCGGATTCTTCGACAGCAACGACGGGGGGTACGCCCAGCTCGTCCATGCTGACTCCTTTGGCAGACGGATGAATCTCCGTACCTTACAGAGTCGGTCGTCCCAGCGCCTCGGCGTCCGACATGGGTAGCCTGCCGCACGGGACCATCGCGCTCCCAGCCCCCCGGGGCGTGACCAGCGAGGACGGACATGTACGCAATCGGAGTGGACATCGGCGGCACCAAGATCGCCGCCGGCGTCGTCGACGAGCAGGGGCAGATCATCGCCAAGGCCCGCCGGGACAGCGTTGCGTTGGACGTCGACGCGCTCGACCTCGCTGTGGTGGCGGTGTGCGCGGAGCTCGCCGCGCAGTACCCGATCGGTGCGATCGGTCTGGCCGCGCCGGGGTTCATCGGCGCCGATCAGGCGACCGTGCGGTTCACGCCCAACCTGCCCTGGCGCGACCACCCCCTGAGGGACCGTGTCGCCGCGCAGCTGAGCCTCGACGTCCCGATCCTCGTCGACAACGACGCGAACGCCGCCGGATGGGCCGAGTTCCGCTTCGGCGTGGGCAGGGACGTCGACGACATGCTGCTCCTCACCATCGGCACCGGGCTGGGTGGTGCGGTGATCGCGGCCGGACGGCTGGTGCTGGGGGCCTGGGGCGTGGCGGCAGAGGTCGGTCACATGCGCGTCGTCCCGGAGGGCCAGCTCTGCGGATGCGGTCTGCGCGGGTGCTGGGAGCAATACGCCTCTGGCACGGCCCTCGTCCGTGAGGCACGCACGGCCGCGTGGGCGGAGCCCGAGCAGGCCGCGCGGCTGCTCGAGCTCGCCGGTGGCGACGTCAACCGGATCACCGGCCCGTCGGTCACGCGTGCTGCCGTGGAGGGTGACCCGCTGGCGCGGCGTCTGCTCGCCGAGGTGGGCCGTTGGATCGGGGAGGGTTCGGCGTCGGTCGCCGCGATCCTTGACCCGGCGCTCGTCGTGATCGGCGGGGGAGTGGCCTCGGCAGGGGACCTGCTGCTCGGGCCTGCACGGGAGGCGTTCATCGCCCAGCTGTCTGCGCGGGGCTACCGCCCGGAGGCGCGGATGGAGATCGCTTCGATGGGCAACGACGCTGGCATCGTCGGCGCGGCCGACCTCGCCCGGCTCTGACCGCCGCGCCCTGTCCCGGGGCACTCGGTCCCGGCGGTGGTAGGGCCCGGACGAGGGCGGGCCACGATTACGCTGGCTGTCGTGCCAGTTGAGGTTGTTCCCTACTCGCCCGACTGGGTGCCCCAGTTTCAGCGCGTGGCGGACGCCCTACGTGTCGGACTGGCCGAGGTCAGTTCAGCAGTCATCGAGCACGTTGGCTCCACCTCAGTCCCGGGGCTAGCCGCGAAGCCGATCATCGACATCGACGTCCTGGTTGACGAGAACGAGATGTCGGCGGCCGTGAGCGCGATGGACGCCATCGGCTACGTGCACCGTGGTGACCTTGGCGTGACCGACCGGGAGGCGTTCACGGCTCCGGATGACACACCGCGCCGCAACGTCTACGTCTGCCGTAGGGGCGCTCTGAGCGTCCGCAACCACCTGGCGGTTCGTGACGTACTGCGGAGGAGCGCAGATCTCCGGGATGAGTACGGTGCCGTGAAGCTGACGCTTGCGGGCGAACCCGGAATGGACGTCGAAACCTACATCGCGCGAAAGTCCGCCGTTCTGCAGAAGGTGCTTGCCGTATCGGACCTGACTGCCGAGGAACGGCTAGAGATCCTCCGACTAAACGACCCTTCCGCCTGATTCGCTCTCGTCCGGATCTGCCGCGTCCTGCGCGTCAGGCTCCGAATCGTTGCTGGGCGGCTTGGCGGGTGGTGTCGAGCGCGGCGATGATGCGGCGGAAGCCGGCGGCGTCGCGGGCGGGGTGGGTGGTCACGTCCAGATGGTCCAGGCCCGTTCGGTCGGGGTCTGCCTTGAGCTTCGTCATGGTCGTCACCTCACTTCAGGTAGTCGTCGAACACCGGCCTGAGCCGGGCGGCGTGGATGATCCGGGTCGGTGTGCCGGCGGGTACCGCGACCAGCTCGAGCATCCGGCCGTGCCTGTCCGGTCCGATGACCAGCAGGCGGTCCTCGCCTTGGTCGTCGTACTCGACCAGGCGGATCGCGTTGGCCCAAGCGTGCTCGATGTCGGCGTCGACGAGCCAGTGCACAGCGTTCTTGAGATCGGGCCACCGCGGATCGGCTTCGTCGCCGGAGAGCCCGGGCGGAGTAGCCGCTGTCCGTCTTCGTGCGGATGGGCCACCCTCGCCGGGCGGACGCTCGGCGGTCGTGCCATCGTTGCGCGATGACGTTTGCCCCCCGGGTCGACATCTCGGCCCTGCTCACGGCTGTGGAGGACGTCTCGCCTGCCGAGGCGATGTCCGTCGCCGCAGACGTGCTGCGCCGGACGCTCGGCGTGCAGTCCGCGAGGTTCCTGATCGCCGACGCCGCAGGTAGGACGCTCGTCGACCCCGAGAACCCGGATGGGCGCTTCGAGCTCGACGGCACAGACCCCGGGCGGGCCTGGCGCGAGCAGCGCACCGTGCACGACGGGCACGGGTGGGCGTACACGCCTGTGACCGTGCGGGGCGACGCGCTCGGGGTGCTGGCAGTACAGATGCCGGCGGGCAGCACTGGCGCCGACGCCCCAAAGGGCACGGACACCACGCAGGACGCGACGACGGCCGGGCAGCTCGCGGCGGTGGCGCACGCCCTCGGGTACGTCCTGATCGCGAACCAGCGACACACCGACAGGTACGAGACGGCGATGCGGTCGGTCGAGTTCACGCTCGCCCGGGAGATCCAGCGACGCCTTCTGCCCCCAGGGTTCGTGTGCGAGGGAGGCTCCTTCACGATCGCAGGGTGGCTCGAACCCTCCGCCAGCGCCGCCGGCGACACTTTCGACTACGTCGCGTCCCCCGACCGGCTGACGGCCTCGCTCACCGACGCCACCGGGCATGACCTCAACGCCGCCATGGTGGCGACACTCACTGTGAATGCGCTGCGCCACGCCCGGCGGCGCGGCGCCCACCTCGTCGAGCAGGCGAACGCCGCCAACACCGCCCTTCTCGACCGCGACGGGGGTGACAGCTTCGTCACAGGGATCCTCCTGGAGATGGACCTCCGATCGTCCGGTGGGGAGCCCCGCCCCGACGACCGCACGGTGGTCCGGATCATCAACGCCGGGCACCCCGGCGCCCTCTTGCTGCACGAGGGACACGTCACCACCGTCGCGCCGGCCAACAACCCGCTGCTCGGGCTGCGCGAGCATGACTACCAGGTACAGGAGATCGAGCTGTACCCCGGCGACCGGCTGCTGCTGATGACCGATGGCATGTTCGAGCGCAGCGCCGCGAGCTTCGACCTACCCGGTGCCCTTCAGGACACCGCCGACCAGCACACCCGCAGTGTGGCCCAAGGCATCTCGCGCATCTTCCTCGAAACGGTCGGCAACGAGATCCAGGACGACGCAGCCTTGCTGCTCCTCGAGTGGCACGGCGGCACCACGAGCCGCTCCACCCGCCGCGGGGCCGACGACGGGCACCAGTAGCGGCGGCCGGCGCTCACCATCTGGAGCGCTGGTAGTCCTTGAGGAAGCAGCCGTACAGGTCCTCGCCGGCCTCGCCGCGGACGATCGGGTCGTAGACCCGCGCGGCCCCGTCGACCAGGTCCAGGGGCGCGTGGAAACCATCCTCGGCGAGCCGCACCTTGGTGTGATGTGGGCGTTCGTCGGTGATCCACCCGGTGTCGACGGCCGTCATGAGGATGCTGTCGCCTCGCATCTCGGCCGCGCTGGTGAGCGTCAGCATGTTGAGGGCCGCCTTGCTCATGTTCGTGTGCGGGTGCCCGGGACCCTTGTAGCCGCGGGAGAACACCCCCTCCATCGCGGAGACGTTGACGATGTAGCTCCGTCGCGCAGGTGTGCCAGCGAGGGCGGTCCGCAGCCGGCTGATCAGGATGAAGGGTGCGGTCTGGTTGCAGAGCTGGACCTCGAGCAGCTCCATGGGGTCGACCTGCTCGACGGTCGCGACCCAGCTGTTCGCCTCGACGACGTCGGGGATCAGGCCGCCCGCGTCGATCGACGTGCCCGCGACGAGGCGCTCGAGGCTCGCGGCCTGCGCGGTCAGGGACTGGGTGACGAGCTCGTCCACGCCGGTGGGGGCGGCTCGCTCGATCGCCAGCGCTGGGTCCGTCAACTCGCTGACGGAACCGGCGAGGGCGCGCGGGTGCGCGTCGCTCGGGTGCCCGAAGCCGGTGATCATGCGTGCGGTCGTGTCCGGGAGCGGCGCGGACTCCGCCTCGGCGAGCCGCGAGTACGCCCCGGGCGACCGGCGCACGGTCTGCGCGGCGTTGTTGATCAGGATGTCCAGTGCGCCCTCGGACGCGACGTGGTCGGCAAGTGCCACCACCTGCGCCGGGTCGCGAAGGTCAATCCCGACGACGTGGAGCCGGTGCAGCCAGTCGTGCGCGTCGTCCATGGCGCTGAACCGCCGGACGGCATCGCGGGGGAAGCGGGTCGTGATCGTCAGGTCCGCACCGTCGCGCAGTAGTCGCAGGGCGATGTACATGCCGATCTTGGCGCGGCCACCGGTGAGCAGGGCCCTGCGCCCGGTGAGATCCGTACGGGCGCCGCGCTTGGCGTGGTGCAGCGCCGCACAGCCCGGGCAGAGCTGGTGGTAGAAGGCGTCGACGACCGTGTAGTCCTGCTTGCAGACGTAGCAGGCGCGCGCGCGCAGCAGGGTCCCGGCAGTGGCAGCAGTTGTCGCGGACGTCAGCAGCAGGCCGTTGGTCTCGTCGTCGATCCGCCCCGGGCTCCCCGTCGCGGTCGCGGCGACGACGGCGGCGTCGGCCTCGGCGATCTTCCGACGCTTCTCGCCCCGCCGGTGCTTCTTGGCCGCCTTGTACAGCGCGGAGGACGCGCGGCGGGCGGCCGTGTGCTGTGGGTGCGTCTCCGGGAGCACGGCGACCTGGTCCATCACCCGCAGGAACGTCTCGAAGTCCGACGGGGCGACGCCGCCCTGCTGGGACGCGGTGCCGTCGGGGATCACGCGGGGGTGCTGCGTCGGCGTGGTCCTCTGCGCGCTCATGCGCCGTCCGTCCTGCGTTGGGAGGCCCGGCGCGGACTGGCGGGCCCGGAGATCGTACGCGCCCGCAGCCTCACGCGACGCCTTGGTCGCGTGCGGTGCTCACGAGCTGGTGTGCGAGGTCGTGGGGGCGGCCCCTCGGGTCAGGGGGGCGGGGAGGGGCTAGACCCATGCCGGCGCAGGCGGCGGCCGCCCCGCCACAGGCCGAGGGACGTCTGCTCAGGAGACGGCGGCCCTCACGAGCTCGACCACCCGCTTCTCCACGGCGGGGCTCCATGCCCGCAGCGCGAATGACGCCGGCCACATGTCGCCGTCATCCAGGTTCGCCGCGTCCTGGAAGCCCAGGGTGGAGTACCGGTAGCTGAACTTCCCGGCGTCCTGGAAGAAGATCACGACCTTGCCGTCGGAGTTCGCGTAGGCGGGCATCCCGTACCAGGTCTTGGGTGCCAGCTCCGGGGCGGTCGTGGTCACGGCCACGTGCACCCGCTCGGCCAGCGCGCGGTCCTCCGGCGCCATCTCCGCGATCCGGTCGAGGACCGCCTTGAGGCCGTCGGCCTTCTTGGCACCGGGCTTGCCCTCGGCGCGCAGCTCGGCGGCGCGCTCCTTCATCGCGGCCCGCTCCTCGGCGGTGAAACCGCCGGCGTCCTTCTCGGTGCTCTTCGCTGACATTCTCCGGTTCCTCTCCACTCTCGGCGGGGTCGGCGCAACGCCACCTTCTCGAGCGAGGCTAGGTCGAGCGGCACGCACCCGCTTCTCGATTCCTGATCGATGGGCCGCTCGGGTGGTCAGTCGTTGATCGCCTCGATACCGGCCCGCTCGAGCTCCGCCAGGTGGTCTCGCATGTCTTGCAGCACGTCGGGGGGATGACCCTCCCAGTCCAGGACCTCGCCGAGGACCCGCAGCGGCTCCTGCGTGCGGTAGGACCTGCTCGGGTTGCCCGGGAACTTCTTGTCCGTCAGGTTCGGGTCGTTCTCGATGGGACCGGTGGGTTCCACGCGGTAGATCCTGCCGGGCCCCTCGCCGACCGCGAGCTCGGCGCCCCAGATGGCCGCATCCAGGGTTGCGGTCAGGTACACGTAGTTCGCCGTGCTCCGTTCGCCGAAGTTCGAGCTTCGTCCCGGCTCAAGCAGGTTGCCGACCCTGAGGTCGGCCTTCGTCCCGTGGTAGTAGGCCCCGGGTTCGGTGACCTCGAACGGTTTCGGTCTGTTGTCCACTCACCGCTCCCATCTGCCGACTGCTGGGAGCGTGTGGATCGCCATGCGACCCAAGCGTTCCCTTCTGCGACCAAGGCGCCGATTCTGCGGCACCACCCGGGCCTTGCCGCAAGTCCCTCTTGGCGCTATACGTTGAGAGCGGCGAGGGCGTACGCCGGCCCTTCCGGGTTCGCTGCGGCGGCGATCCGGGTGAGGATGTGGGCGTGACGGAGCACACGCCGACCAACGAGTTCCCGGCCGACCCGCCCCCCGTCACCGGTGCCGCAGCTCCCGAGGAGCCCAGCGACAGCATCGCGTCGGACTGGAACCCGCGAGGCCCACGGGTCCGCCGCGACCCCGTGGCCGCCTACGACGAGCTGCGTTCGAGGTGTCCCGTCGCGCGCGGCCCGGACGGCGCGTGGACGCTCTTCTCGCACGCCGACGTCGTCGCGGCCGCGTTGGATCACCAGACGTTCTCCAACGCGGTCTCGCGTCACCTCCAGGTTCCCAACGGACTCGACGGCCCCACCCACGCGGCCTTTCGCGCCGTCGTGGACCGGTACTTCACCCCGGAACGGATGACTGCCCTGGAGCCCGCGGTGCGCCAGGTGGCGAAGGACCTCGTGGCGCAGCTCGGCGTCCCGGGGCCGATCGACGCGGTCGACGTCGGCTCGCGCTTCGCCGTGCGAGCCCAGAGCGTCTGGTTGGGCTGGCCGGCCGAGCTCGAGGACGAGCTGCTGGGGTGGGTGGCCGACAACCACACCGCCACGCGGTCCGGCGACCCCTCACGCACCGCCGACGTCGCCCGGCGGTTCACCTCCATCGTCCGGTCCCTGATCGACGCACGCCGCGAGGCCGGTGACGATGCGCCCGACGACGTCACCACCGAGCTCACGCGCGACCGGGTCGACGGCCGGGAGCTGACCGACGAGGAGGTCGTCTCGATCCTGCGCAACTGGACGGGCGGGGACCTGGGCTCGATGGCCCTGGCCGCCGGCGTGGTGCTCACCTACCTGGCGGACCATCCGGGGCTCCAGGCCCGGCTGCGCTCGGGGGTCTCGGACCGGGAGTTCGATGCGGTGCTCGACGAGATCCTGCGGATCGACGACCCGTTCGTCTCCAACCGGCGCGTGACGACGGAGGCCGTCACCGTCGGCGGACGCATGCTCGCCGCCGGCGACCGGGTGGTGCTGAACTGGACCTCAGCCAACCGCGACCCGGCGGTGTTCGGCGATCCGGACGGCTTCGAGCCCGCCGCCAACGCCCCGGACAACCTCGTGTGGGGCATCGGGAAGCACGTGTGCCCGGGGCGGCCGCTGGCCACCCTGGAGCTACGGGTGCTGACCGGCAGCGTGCTGGACGCGACGAGCGCGATCGAGCCGGCGGACCGGCCGCGGGAGCGCGCGCTGCCGCCCCTCGGGGGTTTTGCGGTGGCCCCACTGCGCCTGCGGTGACCGGTAGGGCGGTGCTGGTGCGGCGACTCAGTCCGACGCCGCCGGCTCACCGCGCGACCAGAGCCGGCGGAGCGAGGCCGCCAGCCGCTCCGGCTCCTTGCGGTGCGGCGGGTCGAAGTGGTGCCGCTCGGCGAAGACCTCGAGGCTGAAGTCACCGAAGACGCTCTGGAGTCGTTGGGCCACCTCGCCGAACTGGTCGGGATTGCTCAGGCCGCCGAGCGCGAAGTAGACCGGACGGCCGAAGCCGGACAGCGCGCGGCGATCCAGGTCGTAGGTCGAGAAGGTGCGCATCACGGCGCGGATCCCCGCGGGTCGGTGCTTCATCCACGGGGGCGGCGGACCGGCGGGCGGCTCAGGGAGCTGGACCTCCGGCCGTACCTGCATCCGCGTGAACGCCGCCATGAACTGCTCGTCGGGGAGCTGGGCGAGCGCCGCGGCCTTCGCCCACAGCCGCTCGTGCTGCGGGCTCCAGTCCCAGCCGCCGGCCCACGCGGGCTCGAGCAGGCCCAGGCTCAGGAGCCGGTCCGGGTGGGCGGCTGCACAGGCAAGCGCCGCAGCGCCGCCCGCCGAGTAGCCGACGACGTGGAAGCGGCCCCACCCACGGGCATCGGCCGCACGCAGCACGCCGTCGACCTCGGTCGCCAGGGAGTAGTCGGGCGGAGGGGAGTCGTCGCGGTAGACCTCGAGGTCCTTGACGATCGTCTCGACGCCCGGTCCCACCGCAGTCACGAGCTGCCCGTACGCCAGGTCGGCGGGCAGCACGCTCCCGGGAAGAAGGATGACGTTCGTGGTCATCGACCACCTCCTGCGCTCCAACGTACGTCGGGTCCCGAGCCACGAGAACCCCGACGAGGAGGGCGGTTTCGGTTGTGGAGGGCGCGAGTGCCAGGCTGACCTCATGGTCGAGCACACGGATCGCACGCCGAACGCCGCGGAGTGGGACGAGCGCTACGGCGAGACCGACCGGGTCTGGAGCGGGGAGCCGAACGGTGCCCTCGTCACCGAGACCGGCGACCTGGATCCCGGGCGGGCCCTGGACGTGGGCTGCGGGGAGGGTGCGGACGCCGTCTGGCTGGCGCGTCGCGGCTGGCAGGTCACCGCACTCGACGTCTCCGGGGTGGCGATCAGCCGGGCGCAGAGCCATGCCCGGGACGCGGGGGTCGATGTGACATGGGTGCACGCCGGACTGGTGGAGGCCGGCCTGCCCGCGGGAACCTTCGACCTGGTGTCCGCCCAGTACGCCGCCCTGCGCACGTCCGAGCAGGCCGTCGCCGAGCACACGCTCATCGATCTGGTGGCGCCCGGCGGGACGCTTCTGGTGGTGCATCACGACGTCGACCCCGAGCACCTCCACGACGGCGGGTTCGACCCCGCGCAGTACGCGCTCCCGTCCGACATCGCGGCGGTCCTCGACGCGGGCTGGCAGATCGAGGTGGACGAGCGTCGCGAGCGGTCGGTCAGCGGCGGAGGCGGCGCTCGCCACCGGCACGATCTGGTGCTGCGCGCCCGGCGACGCTGAGAGACCCGCCCCGGTCAGACCACGGCACCCGGGCCGTCATCCTCGTCACGGGACGCCGGCATGCGCCAGAGCAGCACCCCGACACCGATGAGGAACACCACCCCCGCGATCCGGAGCGCGACGGACGGCATGTCCCGCCACGCGAGGACGGACAGCACGAGGAGCACGGGGGGCACGACGACGGCGATCCACGCCATGGTGAGCAGGGGGTCCCCGCCGAAGACGGGGCCCGGGTCGGGCGGCTCGAAGTGCTCCTCGACGTCGTCCGCCGCCCAGCCCCGGGGATCGGAGGTCACGCGGGTGTCCGGCGCGCCCTCGGCCGGGCCGGGCTCGGCGGGGCGTTCGACCGCGCGGCGGCCCGCGGGCTCCTCGTCGGGGACGGCGGCGGTCTCGCCGCGGGAGGGCTCGCCCAGGTGGGTGATGATCTCCGTCCAGCGCGCCTCGACCTCGGGGTCCGGGAGGGGACCGATGTCGGACCGATCGGGCAGGTCAGGACGTCCGGGATCGCCCGGTTCCGCGCCGGTCTCCTCCGGCTCGGAGCCGTCATGCGGACGTGAGGCCATGCGGATCACTCTAGAGTCGACGCCGTGGGCGCGCGCAGACGTCCCGGACCGGCGAGGAGGTGACGGGTGTTCTACTGGCTCATCAAGTTCCTGGCCGGCCCCGCCCTCCGCGCGCTCTTCCGTCCCTGGGCGACCGGGCTGGAGAACGTCCCCGAAGGGGGCGCGATCCTGGCCAGCAACCACCTGGCGGTGATCGACTCGTTCGTGCTCCCGCTGACCATCTCGCGCAAGATCCGGTTCATCGGCAAGGCCGAGTACTTCACCGGCAAGGGCATCACGGGCCGGCTCAAGGCGGGCTTCTTTCGCGGTGTGGGCACCATCCCCGTGGACCGGGGGGGCGGCAAGGCCTCGGAGGCCGCCCTGAACACCGGCCTGTCGGTGCTGCGCGAGGGGAACCTGTTCGGGATCTATCCCGAGGGGACCCGCAGCCCCGACGGCCGGCTCTACCGCGGCAAGACCGGGGTGGCGCGCCTGGCCCTGGAATCCGGTGCCCCCGTGATCCCGGTGGCGATGGTGGCCACCGACATCGCACAGCCGCTGGGGAAGGTGATCCCCAGGCCGGTCCGCGTCGGCGTCGTCTTCGGGGAACCGCTCGACTTCAGCCGGTACGCGGGGATGGAGAACGACAGGTTCATCCTGCGTTCGGTGACCGACGAGATCATGTACGCCCTGATGAGCCTGTCCGGTCAGGAGTACGTCGACATGTACGCCGCCACTGCCAAGGCGCGGATCGCTGCCGGGCACCGGCCCGACGAGGTCCCCTCCGCCGACGACGGCCAGGGGGCACCCGGCGGTCGCACCGCCCCCGACGTCCATGTACCGGTCCCTCCTGAGGAAGCCGACGGCGCTCAGTAGGATGATCGCGATCGGGCGACGACGGCGGCGTCCGGGACCAACGGCCCGTCGCCGGGACCCTCACGGTGCCCCATGCTGCGGGGCGATCGCAGTCGACCTACGGAAGGTTCTCTCATGTCGGTTCGTCGTGTCGCCCTCCTCACCGCCGGTGGCTTCGCCCCCTGCCTGTCGTCGGCGATCGGTGGGCTCATCGAGCGCTACACCGAGATTGCCCCCGAGATCGAGATCATCGCCTACCAGCACGGCTACGACGGCCTGCTTCGGGGCGACAAGATCGTGGTCGACGCCGAGGCGCGGGCCAAGGCGGGTCTGCTGCACCGGTTCGGCGGCAGCCCGATCGGCAACTCGCGGGTGAAGCTGACCAACGCCAAGGACCTCGTCAAGCGAGGGCTCGTGGCCGAGGGCCAGGACCCGCTGCAGGTCGCGGCGGACCAGCTCAAGGCTGATGGCGTCGACGTGCTGCACACCATCGGCGGCGACGACACCAACACGACGGCCGCGGACCTGGCGGCCTACCTGCACGAGCACGGCTACGAGCTCACGGTGGTCGGCCTGCCCAAGACCATCGACAACGACGTGATCCCGATCAAGCAGTCGCTCGGCGCGTGGACCGCGGCCGAGGAGGCCGCCGGGTTCGCCCAGAACATCATCGGCGAGCACCGGTCCGGTCCGCGCATGCTGATCGTGCACGAGGTCATGGGCCGCAACTGCGGATGGCTGACGGCGGCGTCCGCCGCGGAGTACCGCCGGTGGCTGGACGCCCAGGAGTGGGTGCCGAGCATCGGGCTCACCCGGGAGCGGTGGGACATCCACGCCGTCTTCCTGCCCGAGCTGGCCATCGACATGGACGCCGAGGCCGTCCGCCTCCGTACGGTGATGGACACCATCGGCAACGTGAACATCTTCCTGTCCGAGGGCGCCGGCGTCCCCGAGATCATCGCCGAGATGGAGGAGGCGGGGGAGACCGTGGCCCGCGACCCGTTCGGCCACGTGCGGCTGGACGAGATCAACCCCGGCGCATGGTTCGCCAAGCAGTTCGCGGAGCGCCTCGGTGCCCAGAAGGTCATGGTGCAGAAGAGCGGCTACTTCTCGCGCGCCGCCGCGGCGAACGCCGAGGACCTGCGGCTGATCAAGTCGATGACCGACCTGGCGGTTGAGTGCGCCCTCCGAGGCGAGGCCGGCGTCATCGGTCACGACGAGGAGGACGGCGACCGGCTCAAGGCCATCGCGTTCCCGCGGATCGCCGGCGGCAAGCCCTTCGACGCGTCCCAGTTGTGGTTCACCGACCTGCTCAGCGACATCGGCCAACCCTTCGCCCCGGCTGGTAGCTGATGAGCGTCGATCCCGATCCAGGCGTCGTGGAAGGGCTGGACGCCTGGCGTTCGCTCCCCGTGGGGCAGCAGCCTCACTGGCCCGACGACGACGCCCTGGCGGCGGTGGAGACCACGCTGCGCACCTTGCCGCCCCTGGTCTTCGCGGGTGAGGCCGACGTGCTCACCGGCCGGCTCGCCGCGGCGGGGCGCGGTGAGGCCTTCGTGCTCCAGGGCGGGGACTGCGCGGAGACGTTCGCCGAGGCGACGGCGGACACGATCCGCAACAAGATCAAGACGATCCTGCAGATGGCCGCCGTGCTCACCTACGGCGCCAGCCTGCCCGTCGTGAAGCTGGGCCGGATGGCCGGGCAGTACGCGAAGCCGCGCAGCGCCGACACGGAGACGCGCGACGGCGTCACGCTGCCGGCGTACCGGGGGGACGCGATCAACGGCCATGCCTTCACCCCCGAGGCGCGGACCCCCGATCCCACGCGGCTGGTCGACGCCTACCACCACTCGGTGGCGACGCTGAACCTGATCCGGGCGTTCACCACCGGCGGCTTCGCCGACCTCCGACGGGTGCACGAGTGGAATCGCGGGTTCACCGCCAACCCCGCGTACGCCCGGTACGAGCAGGTGGCCGCCGAGATCGACCGGGCCATGCGGTTCATGGCGGCCTGTGGCGCGGACTTCGACGCGCTGCGCACCGTGGAGTTCTTCTCCAGCCACGAGGCGCTGCTGCTCGACTACGAGCGTCCGCTCACCCGGATCGACTCGCGCACCGGGACCCCGTACGACTGCTCGGCGCACTTCCTGTGGATCGGGGAGCGCACCCGTCGGCTGGACGGCGCACACGTGGACTTCATCTCACGGGTGCGCAACCCGATCGGGGTCAAGCTCGGTCCGACGGCGACCGCCGACGAGGCGCTGGCGCTGATGGACCGGCTCAACCCGACCGACCAGCCGGGCCGGCTGACCTTCATCACCCGGATGGGCTCGGAACGTGTCCGCGAGACCCTCCCGGCCCTGGTGGAGAAGGTGACGGCGTCGGGCCGCCCCGTCACGTGGATCTGCGATCCGATGCACGGGAACACGATCTCCTCGGTGAGCGGGTACAAGACCCGCCGGCTGAGCGACGTGCTCGACGAGGTCCGCGGGTTCTTCGAGGTCCACCGCGCCGTGGGGTCGGTGCCCGGGGGGATGCACATCGAGCTCACCGGCGACGACGTCACCGAGGTGATGGGTGGGTCGGAGGAGATCGACGACGCCGGTCTGGGTCGCCGCTACGAGACGTTGGTGGACCCGCGGCTGAACCACCAGCAGTCCCTGGAGATGGCGTTCCAGGTCGCGGAGATGCTCCGAGCCTGACCTCCGGCACGACGAAGGGCCCGGGAGCTCCCGGGCCCTTCGCGTCGTCGTGGTCCCACCGGCGCGGGACGGTCGCTCTACTCGTCCTTGAGGTAGATGGTGATCTTGGTGCCGGGCGGCTTGTAGGTTCCCGCCGCCGGGCTCTGGCTGGCCACCACGCAGTGGTCGTACCCGAGGGTGCAGTTGTCGTCGATGTGCTCGCCGGTGAACCCCAGGCTGTAGATCTTGTCCCACGCGGGGTACTTGTACATCCCGACGAAGCTCGGCACCTTGATGGTCCCCGTGGGTTGGGCCGGCTTCTCCGGCTCGGGCTGCGGACCCTTGGAGACCACGAACGACACGGTGTCGAGCCGGTAGCCCTCGGCGCCGGCAGTCGGGTTCTGGGCCTTGATGATCCCCGCCGGGACGTCATTGCTGTACGCGTAGGTCTGGCTGGCCTTGAGCCCGAGGGCCTCGATCGCGTCGACCGCCGCGGCCGCGGTCATCCCCACGACGTTGGGGATGGCGACGGGTTCCAGGCCGTCGGAGCACGTCAGGACCACTTCCGTGCCGACCGGGTACTCGTCACCGAGTGCGATGGGCTCGCCGTCCACCGTGGCGCTGATGACCGTCCCGGCGGGAGCGGTGTCGCTGTAGACGTGCAGCGCCGGCGGCACGGTGAAGCCCGCGTCGATCAGGGCGTCCTCGACGTCCTGCAAGGCCATCCCGGCGGGCTCGATGGTGACCTCGCGCAGGTCCGGCCCCTTGGAGACGGTGAGCGCCACGGAGCCGGCCTTGAGGACGTCCGTGCCCTCGGCCGGGCTCACCGCCAGCACCTCGCCCGGTGGCACGGTCGGGTGGAACACCCGTTCGGTGCTCGTCTCCAACCCCGCGTCGGTGAGCGCGGCCCGCGCGTCCGCGAGGGAGGCGCCGAGGATCGAGCCCGGCACGCTGGTGTAGGCACCCGGCCCGGTGCTCATGTACCACCAGCCGCCCGCCCCGAGGAGGGCCGCGACGATCGCGGCCAGGGAGATCAGGAGCCACCGGCGCCGCCGGTGAGCCCCCGGCTCGAGGTCGGCCTGAGCCGGGTCCATCGCCGGCTCGGCCTCGTCGTGCGTCCTTCGGGACTGCCGTGGCAGCACGGATGCCGTGGCCGCATCGAGGCCTGCCGGGGCACCGGCCTGGTTGGAGCCGAACGCGAGGAGCGCGCCCCTGGTCACCGACCCGGCGCGCCGGGACAGGATCTCGGGTTCCACCTCGGCACGGGTGCGGCGGACCAGGTCCAGTGCCGCGCCGGCGTCGGCCGGCCTGTCGGAGGGTTCGCGGGCCGAGAGGGCGGCCACCAGGCCGTCGACCTCCGACGGCAGCCACTCGAGCGTGGCGGACGGCGGGGCGACGTCGGAGTTGACGTGCTGGTAGGCGATCTGCAGGGGCGTCGTGCCTGCGAAGGGCTGCCGCCCGGTGAGCAGCTCGTAGAGCAAGATCCCGACCGAGTACAGGTCGGTGCGCGCATCGCTGCTGCCGTAGGTCACCAGTTCCGGGGCGAGATAGGCGACGCTACCCATCACGGTGCCGGTCGACGTCGAGGAGGCCTCGGCCATGGCGCGGGCAAGGCCGAAGTCGGCGACCTTGATGCCGCCGTCGGCGGCGACCAGGACGTTCTCCGGCTTGATGTCCCGGTGGATCACGCCGGCCGCGTGCGCGACCGCAAGCGCCTCGAGGACCGCCTCGACGGTCTGCAGTGCGTCTCCGACCGGCTGGGGTCCCTTGTCGGTGAGCACCCGGCGCAGGTTGGTCCCCTCCACGAGCTCCATGACCAGGTAGCTGGTGTCGCCGTCCTGGCCCTGGTCGAACACCGACACAAGACCCGGGTGGGCGAGGCGCGCGGCCGACATGGCCTCGCGGCGGAACCGGGCGACGAAGTCGGCCCCGGCGGGGCCCTCGGCCAGGTGCGGGTGCATCACCTTGAGCGCCACCTGGCGCCCGAGGAGCTGGTCCATCGCCAGGTAGACGGTGGCCATGCCCCCGCGGGCGATGCGCGATACGACGTGGTACCGGCTCCCGACCAGCTGACCGACGAGCTGGTCGGTAAGGGTGACTGTCATGATCAGAGTGTAGAACCATGATCAATACAAAGGGGATACTACAAAACGGGATATATGTACCACTGCATTTCGCCATCTATCAGGATCGACCTGGGCAAATGCAGAAATGTTTCCGCCGATAAGCGCTGACTCGACGCGCGTCAGGAGACCGTGACTGTGACGGCTGAGCCCTTCGGCAGCTGGCCCTCTGCCGGCTCCTGCTTGATGACCCGCGCGCCGGGGAATCGCCCGAAGATCTCGTACGTGATCTCGGCTCGGAGCCCGGCAGCCTCGATCGTGTCCTGTGCCTTCGAGGCATTCATGCCGATGACGTTCGGGACGTCGACCAGCGGTGGTCCGAGTGACACAGTGATCGTGGCGGTGGCGGTGCGGACGCTGTCCGCGCCGGCGGCGGGATCCTGGGAGATCACGAAGCCGGTGGCCACCTCCTCGCTGTAGCTCTCGGTGACCTTGACGACGAGGCCCTGGTCCTCGAGCTTGACGATCGCTGCCTGGCGCTCGAGGCCGACAACCGAGACGACCGTGAGGGGTGCTGGACCGTCCGACACGGCGAGGTAGATCTCCGTGTTGACCGGGAGCTGGCCGGCCGGCTCGATCGGGTTGTCGTCCGCGTCCGTGGCGCTGATCACGTGGTCGGCGGGGACGGTGTCGTGGTGCGCGCGGGTCGGTTCGGCGACGAGGAACCCGGCCTCGGTGAGCGCGGCGACGACGTCGTCCGCGGGCTGACCGACCATCACCTCGGGGAGCGGGCGCAGGTCCGGTCCCTTGGACACGAAGACCTCGACGGTGCCGTCCTTGAGTATGCGTTCGCCCGGGGCGGGGGAGGATGTGGTGACAAGCCCCTGGGCAAGGGAGGGATGGAACACCTGCGTCGTGGTCACCGCGAGCCCGGCGTCTTCGAGCACCGCCTCGGCCGCGGCCTGCTCCATGCCGACCAGGCCACCGGGAACGCTGGTGTAGGCCCCGGGGCCGGACGTCATGAACCACCAGGCGCCGGCGGCGATCGCGAGCAGCACGGCGGCCAGGGCGATGAGCAGACGACGGCGTCGCGTGGTCGCGGCGGGCTCGACCTCGGCCTCCACCTCGGTCGCGGGGTCCAGCCCGCTGCCGATCTTCAGCGCGATGGTCCGGCGTAGGGCATCGCCGTCGGTCTCCACGTCGTAGACGTCGCCGTGCCGGGGTGCGAGGACGATCGACTGGGTGACGGCGTCGTCGGAGTCGACGGCGCCGGCGTCGTTGCGGGTGGCGACGGCACCGCCCAGGGGCCCGTCGGGAACGTCGTCGTCGGCGTCCGCGGTCCCGACCGGCGCGGACAGCTGACCGATGACTCTCGCACGGCCCTTGACGTTGCGGGACAGCACGTCGGCCGGCAGGCCGGATCGGGTGCGCCAGACGAGCTGCAGGGCGGTGCCGGCGTCGATCGGCCGATCCGCGGGGTCGCGTGCGGCGAGCGCCTCGACCAGCTCGTCCACCTCGGTGGGCAGCCACGAGACGGCATCGGACGGGCTGGGGATGTCCGTGTTGACGTGCTGGTACGCGACCTGGATCGGGGTCGCGCCGGTGAACGGCTGGGTGGTGGTGAGCATCTCGTACAACAGGATCCCGACGGCGTACACGTCGGTCCGGGCATCGCTCATGCCATGGGCCACGAGCTCCGGGGCCAGGTACGCCACGGTGCCGAACACCGTCCCGGTGGCTGTCGCGCTCACCTCGGTGACGGCTCGGGCCAGCCCGAAGTCGGCCACCTTCACCCGTCCGTCGCTGCTGAGCAGCACGTTCTCCGGCTTCACGTCCCGGTGCACCAGGCCCGCCCGGTGGGCGACGGCAAGTGCTGCGAGCACGGCCTCGGCCGTGCGCAGGGCCGCCTCGACCGTGAACGGGGCGTCGTCCTGCAGGCGGTGACGCAGGTTGGTGCCGTCGACGTATTCCATCGCCAGGTAGCTGTTGTCGCCGTCCACGCCCTGATCGAGCACGGCGACCAGGCCCGGATGGGTCAGCCGGGCGGCGGCCCGCGCCTCGCGGCGGAAGCGGGCCACGAACTCCGACCCGCTGCTGCCCTCCGCGAGGTGGGGGTGCATCACCTTCAGGGCGACCTGTCGGTCGAGCCGACGATCGATCGCCAGGTAGACGGTCGCCATCCCGCCCCGGGCGATGCGTGACAGCACGTCGTACCGTCCGTCGACCAGGCGGCCGAGGAGCGGGTCGGTGAGCGTTGCTGCCACGCGGGCAGTCTACGTTCGGTTATCCCCGGCGCCGGTTAGGCGTACCGGGACATCAGGGTCTGGACATTGGCGACATAGCGCCGCGTGTCGGAGAACATCCCGTTCACGCGCACGCTGCGCTGACCCTGGTAGTACCCCGCGATGGCGGAGGGCAGGTCGGGACTGGTGGCGATGAGCCGGCCGAGGATCGCCACGCCCGCGACCACGTTGTCGTGCGGGTCCAGCAGGTTGAGCTGGCGCCCGACGATGTCCGACGCCCACTCGCCGGAGGTGGGGATCACCTGCATGGTTCCGATCGCGTTCGCGGGGGAGACCGAGGCGTGGTTGAAGCCCGACTCCTGGTACGCGACGGCCTGGGCGAGCGCCGGGTCCACGCCCAGCTCGCGTGCGACGGAGGCGACCATCGCCTGCATGTCGGCCTTGCTCGGGGTGCTCATCGCGAGCAGGGCCGCCTTGTTCTGGTTCGCCGCCGCGACGGTGGCCGACGGGTACGTGCGCCCGGCGAAGGTGGAGCCCACCAGGCCGGAGGTGGGGGCGGACGACGACGCCCCGGGGATCGTCAGCGACTGCCCGATCAGGATGGTTGCCCGGGAGTCCAGGGAGTTCGTCGCGACGATCGCATCCACGGTGCTGCCATAGGTGCGTGCGAGGGCGGAGACGGTGTCGCCACGCACGACGCTGTGGGTGGCCGCCGGCGCGGCCGGGGGCGCAGGCGCGGCCGCCCGGGCGGCCGTCGAGCCCGGGATGGTCAGCATCTGCCCGATCAGGATGGTCGCCCGGGAGTCCAGGGAGTTCGCGGCGACGATGGCCGCGACGGTGGTGCCGTGGGCGCGGGCCAGGGCCCACACGGTGTCGCCACGCACGACGGTGTGGGTGGCGGCCGGGACCGGGGCGCTGACGGCGGCCGCGGCCTCGGGGATCGTGAGCACCTGACCGATGCGGATGGTCGCTCGGGCGTCCAGGCCGTTGGCCGCCACGATCTGGCGGATCGACGCCGAGGTGCGCAACGCGATGTGCGAGACGGTGTCGCCTGGTTGGACGACGTAGTCCTCCGCCTGGGCCGAGGTCGCGGTCCCGCCGACCGTGGCGGCCGCAATCATCAGCCCGACCCCGGCGCTGCCGAGGGTGCGCGGGCGGACCAGGCACGGTGACGTCGAGGCGGAGGTGTCGGTCATGGCGGCCCGTCTTCCTGTGACTGCTGTTACTGGTGTGACTCAAGTGACAGAAGTGCACGCTACTCGGCGAGGCGCACCGAAGGAAGTCCTTCGCCGGGCGAACCCGGTCAGACCTAGGCTGGACGGGTGAGCGACGACTTCAAGGTGGATGCATGGTTGGCAGTGCCGGACGTGGCCGAGCGGATCGGCGCGGACATCCGCACGGTCCGCAGGCTGCTCCAGGACCGCTCGCTGGTGGGGGTGCGCCAGGAGGACGGGATCTTCCGCATCCCGGAGCGCTTTCTCGTCCGGTCCGACGACGGATGGGGAGTGGTGACCCACCTGCACGGGACACTGGTGCTGCTGGCGGACGCGGGGTTCTCCGACGCCGAGGCCATTCGGTGGCTGTTCACCCCGGACGAGTCCCTGCCGATGCCCCCGGGTAGCCCGGACCGGGTGCCGGCGCCCATCGACGCCCTCGCGGCGGGGCACAAGACCGAGGTGCGCAGGCGCGCCCAGGCGCTGGCCTTCTGAGTCCGGGCTACGCAACCCGATTCACGGAGGCTCGGCCCAGCTCGAGCAGCATCGTCCTGCCCGGCTCGGCCAGCGGCGACGTGCGCAGCCGCGCGAGCGCCGGCGTCGCCAGCTCGTCGATCAGTTCTTCGACGGCGGTGACCGCACCCGTCCGGCGCAGCAGGTGCCGCAGGGCCTCGACGTCGTCGACGGACAGGTCCCGGCGTCCGAGGGACTCCGTGATCCGGCCCCGCTCGTCGTGGTCGGCGGCCGCGAGCGCCCGCGCGATCAGCACCGTGCGCTTGCCCTCGCGAAGGTCGTCACCGGCCGGCTTTCCGGTCACCGTCGGGTCGCCGAAGATGCCGAGCAGGTCGTCGCGGAGCTGAAAGGCCTCCCCGAGGGGAAGCCCCACCTCGCGGCAGAGTTCGAGCGCCGCCGGTCCGGCGTGGGCGAGTGCGGCCCCCAGGGTCAGGGGGTGCTCCACGCTGTACCGCGCGCTCTTGGAGCGCACCACGGTCCGGGCCCGTGCCTCCTCGGTCTCCGGCGCGGCCCAGGGCTGGGCTTGGGCGACCAGGTCGAGGTACTGGCCGGCGATGACCTCGGTGCGCATCCGACCGAAGACCGCGCGGGCCTCGTCATGCGGCGTGCGCGCGCCCTCGAGGGCGTCCGTGAACGCCCGTTCGCTCGCGATCAGGGCGAGGTCGCCCAGCACGATCGCCGCCGCCTGGCCGAAGAGATCGGCCGGGCCTGACCAGCGCTGTGCCTCGTGGAGGCCCGCGAAGTGCCGGTGTGCGGCCGGTCGCCCGCGCCGCGTGTCGGACGCGTCCATCACGTCGTCGTGCACCAGGGCGGCCGCCTGGAACAGCTCGAGCGCACCGCCCACCCGCAGGACGACGTCCCGGGCGTCGTCGTCGGTCTGCGAGCCGCCGTTCGCGCGCCACGACCAGTAGCACAGGGCTGCGCGAAGCCTCTTGCCGCCCGCCACCAGGCCCCGGAGCTCGTCGACCAGGGCGGTGTCGGCGCCGAACGAGGCCAGCTCCTCCGCGAGGTCGTCGACGGCCGCGGCCAGCACCCGGTCGATGGCGGAGCGCACATCCTCGACGTCGAGCAGGGACTGGATGGTCACCCGGTCACCCTATGGCGAGGGGGGTGCTCCGGGGGCTCAGTCCTGGGTGTGGACCCGGCCGCCGATGGTCACCGTTCGGGCGCCGTCGACGTCGAGCACACCGATGGAGATCAGCTCATCGCCTCCGGAGCGGACGAACGTGGCCTCGACGGCGAGGTCGCTCTCCGACGTGTTGGGGACCTCGGTGAAGCCGGCCGCGGTGAGTGCCGTCCGGTAGAGCTCGAGGAGGTCCGACGCGCGGGCGGACGTGCGCAGGTTCAGCGAGACCTGCTGGACGTTGGCGTCGCCGACCGGGACGGCCGAGGTGACCAGGATGAGGGAGTCGTTCGGCACCGGGAGCAGGTCGATCGGGAAGTCCGCGACGAGGTCACCGACGAGGGACTGCTCGTCCGCGCGGGCGGTGAGCAAGGGCTCGGGGGTCTGTCGGGGGGTGGGCGCCGCCTCGGCGGCGACGGAGAGGTCGGCCGCCTCCTCGCGGGGGGCGGGTGGGGGGTCCTCGTCGACGGCCGCGGGCGTGCACCCGAGTGTCACGGCGAGGATCAGGCCGGCGGACGCCGCCGCGCGACGCCCGGCACCCGCCGTGCGCCAGGGCTGCCGCTGCGCCTCCAAGGCCATGGGTCTACGGTATCTTGCCCGCCCGGTGTCCACAGGCAGCACCCACCGGGTGAAATCCACAGGTTTGCCGGACGTTGTGTCCGTTTCGCCCCGCCGTGGGGTCGGATCGCTCCATGCCGACGACGATCCGCACCAACGACCCCCGTGAGCTCCTCGCGCTCATCCCCTTCCAGCTGGGTTTCCAGCCGGACGAGAGCCTCGTGGCGGTCAGTGTTCGCGCCGACCGTGCCGTGGGTCTGATCGCCCGGGTGGACGTGGCCGACCTCGCCCCGCCGGAGCCCGGTGGGCAGCTCGCCAGGTCCCTCGTCGCGCACCTGTCGTCCGACGGTGCGCAACGCGTCGTGGTGGTGGTCTACACCGCGCAGGACCTGCAGGACGGCCTGGGCTCCACCCCGGCGGCGGCCGTCGAGCAGCTCAGGGCGGCCGCGGAGCACGTCCTGGGTGATGTCGACTGCTGGGTGGTCGGCCCGGCCGGGTACTACAGCCTCGGGTGCCCGGACCGGGAGTGCTGCCCCGCCGGTGGCAGGTCGCTCGACGGTCTCCAGTCGACCCGGGTGGGTGCGCAGATGGTTCTCGAAGGCGTCCAGGTCGCTCGTTCACGGGATGGCCTGGTCCGCATCCCCCAGGCGTCCGCGTCCGAACGCAAGGCCGCCCGGCGCGCCCGGGTCAGGTGGGAGGCGCGCTTCCAGACGCCGGCGGGGCCGGCCCAAGCTCACCAGTGGCGCCTCCGCGGGCTGGAGCTGTGGCGTCGTCAGGTGGCGGACGTCGGGGTCGCCGCGAGCGGCCCGTGGGACGCGGCCGACGCGGCCGGGGTCGCGCCGCTGCGGTTCGGGTCCACGTCGCCCGTGCTGCCCCCGCCCACGGCGGTGGGCAAGCTGCTGGCGGCTCTGGATGACGTCCTCGTGCGTGATGCCGTCCTGCTCACCTTCGTGCCCGGGGTCGAGCGGGTGGCCGATCGCATCGTCGCCGGCGACACGGCAGCCGACGTCGGGAACGCCCTGGAGGCGATCATCGATCCGGTCCGCGGGACGAGGCCCGATCCGGAGCGCACCGGGCCGGCACGGCTGGTCCTGGAGCACCTCGTGGCGCACGCCCCCCGTCGCGGCCATGCGCCCACCCTCACGCTCCTGGCGGTGCTGGCGTGGTGGGAGGGTGACGGGGCGCGCGCCGGGGTCCTCGTGGACCGCGCGCTGGCCACCGACCCTGACTACCGGTTGGCGCGCCTGGTCGACGATGCGCTCCGGCTGGGGATGCCGCCAGGGTGGGTCCGCGCCGGCAGGTGACCGGCGGGCCCGGCGGGGCAGCCGTGATCATCAGATTCCGGTAGCGTCGACGTCCTGTCGTGCAGTGATCTGCCAGCAGGGAGACGCGATGAGCGTGGTCGTCGGGTACGTGCCGACCGTCGAGGGCGATGCCGCCCTCACGGCGGCTGTCCGCGAGGCCGGCTCCCGTGAGGTCCCGCTGGTGGTCATCATCAGCGAGCGGGGTCATCGCTTCGGCACCGGGCCCGTCGAACTCCAGGCCACCGCCGACGACGTGCGCACTCGCCTCGACCAGACCGGTCTGCGGTACGAGATCCGGCAGACCACCCGGGGACGCGACGTCGCCGAGGACATCGTGGATGCCGCGACCGCCCATGACGCGCAGCTGATCGTGATCGGGCTGCGCCGGCGTAGCCCGCTCGGCAAGCTGCTGCTCGGCTCCAACGCGCAGCGGATCCTGCTCGACGCGCCGTGCCCGGTGCTCTCGGTCAAGCCAGACCCCGAGTGAGAGGCCGCGCGGCGGGCGCCGCCGGGTCAGAAATCGGCATCTGAGGGCTGGTCCGGGGACTGTTCGGGAACCTCCGGACGTTACAATGGTTGTCTACTCCCGGACCTTCTCCCCGAGCCTGGCGCTGCCGAAAGGTTCTTCGTGTCTTCCCTGTCTTCTTCGAACGCACTCCCGCACGAGTTCGATCACCCCGCACTGCGTGAGCTCGTCCGCGACCATCGCGACGCCGGACGGGTCGAGAGCCATGCGGTGCACGCAGCCTGCACGGCCGCCGACGTGGTGCCCGCGCGGATGCCCCGCGTGCTGAAGGCACTCGCCGACCTTGGCATCGACGTCGTCGCCGCCGGGGGAGCGGTGGCCGCCGCACGACGGTCGAGCACCAAGGAGCGGGTGGAGCAGGCCGCACCGGAGCCGGAGGTGGGTGCCGCGCCGGCCCCGGCACGCAAGCGCCGAGCGAAGGGATCCGCGACGGAGGAGGCTCCGAAGGCGGGGGCGTCCCGGTCCCGGAAATCGACCAAGGCGACCGAGGCGGCTGCGCCCGCCACGGATGACGACACCGACGAGCTGGACGACGTCGAGCCCGACGACGTCCCCGAGGGCGCAATCACCGAAGAGGTGGACCCGGCCGACCTGGACGTGGACGTGGACGACGCCGACGCGCCTGATGCCGAGGCCAGCGACGCTGACACGCCCGACGCGGACGGTGACACGTCCGACGCCGACGCCGACGCCGACGCCGATGCCACCGACGACGCGGCCCCCGGGGCCGGCGCCCCCGCAGGGGTGGCCCCCGCCGCGGCCGCTCCGGTTGTGGTCGCGGTCGAGGAGGAGACCGAGGACACCGGTTTCACGTACTCCGACGCCGACGACGACGACGCCCCGGCCCAGCAGGTCGTCACCGCCGGCGCCACCGCCGACCCGGTGAAGGACTACCTGAAGCAGATCGGCAAGGTCGCGCTGCTGAACGCCGAGCAAGAGGTCGAGCTGGCCAAGCGGATCGAAGCGGGGCTGTTCGCCGAGGAGAAGCTGGCGGGATCCCCGAACCTCGAGCCGAAGCTGCGCCGCGAGCTGGAGTGGATCGCCGGGGACGGCCGCCGCGCCAAGAACCACCTGCTCGAGGCCAACCTCAGACTCGTGGTGTCGCTCGCCAAGCGGTACACCGGTCGCGGGATGCTCTTCCTGGACCTGATCCAGGAGGGGAACCTCGGCCTGATCCGTGCGGTGGAGAAGTTCGACTACACCAAGGGCTACAAGTTCTCGACCTACGCCACGTGGTGGATCCGGCAGGCGATCACCCGGGCGATGGCTGACCAGGCCCGCACCATCAGGATCCCGGTGCACATGGTGGAGGTCATCAACAAGCTTGCCCGCGTCCAGCGCCAGATGCTCCAGGACCTGGGCCGCGAGCCCACTCCGGATGAGCTGGCCAAGGAGCTCGACATGACCCCCGAGAAGGTGGTCGAGGTCCAGAAGTACGGCCGGGAGCCCATCTCGCTGCACACCCCGCTCGGCGAGGACGGCGACAGCGAGTTCGGCGACCTGATCGAGGACTCCGAGGCGGTCGTCCCCGCCGACGCGGTGAGCTTCACGTTGCTCCAGGAGCAGCTGCACCAGGTCCTGGACACGCTCTCGGAGCGTGAGGCGGGCGTGGTCTCCATGCGGTTCGGTCTGACCGACGGGCAGCCCAAGACCCTTGACGAGATCGGCAAGGTCTACGGCGTCACGCGTGAGCGCATCCGTCAGATCGAGTCCAAGACGATGTCGAAGCTCCGTCACCCGAGCCGCTCCCAGGTGCTGCGCGACTACCTCGACTGAGAATCCGGCGCGGTCGTGGACCGGAGTGTGGTCCGCCGTGTGCCCAGCCACCGTCCGCCGAGTGCAGCCAGCACCAGGCCAGCCGCCAGCCACAGCGGGGGCAGGTTCCAGTCCTGGTCGATCGACCCGGCCGCGACGGCGATCAGCGCGCTCAGCACAGGCCCCGCGAGCACGGTCGCGACCACGGTGATCGCCCTGGCTCGCGGGGGATCATTCCGGAACGCCAGGGCCACGGCGATACCCGCGCCGAGGACGGCTCCGACGGCCGCGCCCACGACTGCCGCGCCGAGAGCTGCCCACGCCCCGCTCTCACCGGATCCGAACGTCTGCACGAGCTGACCGGCGCCGAAGCCGCCGACGAGGAAACCGAGAGCGCCACCCGCGAGCGTGGCCACGACCGTGACCAGGGGGCGGGTTCGGGTCCCGTACGCGCTCATCCGCCAACGATCGCCCGCTCCTGACCGATCGGCACCTTCACCTGCACCATCGGTACCTTCAGCCGGCCTCTGCGCGTCCCGGACGAGCAGCGCCCTACGCCGGCGAGCACCGCCTATGCGGCCCCGCTCGGAGAGCCGACCTCCGACCGGATAGTCGCGGGGCGCGCGTTAACGGTAGGTAACTTTTCACCCGGGGCGGGGGATGTGCCCGATGTGGTCTGGATGCAACGATTCGATCAAGGCCGCAAACGGGGAAGGGGCTCCCTATGAACACCGACGGCATCACCGACGCCTACGCGCAGCAGCGGATGGACCTGTACCGCAAGGCGACCGAGGCGGCGGCTTCGGAGTGGCGTGAGGTCCAGGCGGAGATCGCGTCGCTCGAGGCCAGGGTCGCCAGCCTTCGGGAGCGAGAGACGGCGCTCAGTGGGCTCGTCCAGGCCATGCGGGCACTTCTGCCGGCGCCGCCCGAGAGGCCGACGATCTACAGGCCCGTCGAGGCGTTGAGCGACCCACCGTTGGAGCTTCGACATCGGCACCGGGGAACCGAGACGGCAACGGCCTGAGGTCGGCCCGATCAGGCCCCGACGCCGGCCAGCACCGCGATCAGCCACGTCGCAGCCGCGGTCGAGGCGAGCCCGAGCTCGACGACCATTCCGAGCGCCGTCGCCCGGATGGCGACCCATGCGGAGGCGCGCGCTGCCGTGCCGTCCCCGAGCCGCCGTCGCTCCATGGCGTACAGGGCAAGCGGGAAGAACAGGAAGAGCCCGACCACGGGCAGGACGAAGAACCCCACAATGCCGGCCAGGCCAGCCACGATGATGGACGACGACGGAACGCCCGCCTTGACCACGCGACGTCCCGTCAGCACGTAGGTCGCCGACCAACCGGCCGCGAGAAGCAGCACCACGACGGCCAGCACCGCCCACGCGGCCCCCGCCTCGGCGTCGATCGCCCACACCAGGACCGCCAGTGCGATGATCGGTGACCCGGGGAGGACGGGCAGCACGATGCCGATCAGACCGACGAGGATGGCGAGCCCCACCAGGGGGACTACGAGGTCGATGGCCGCACTCCGTCTCTCGACGCCGACCCGCGCGGGGCGGTGCGGGGGTTCACTGCGTGATCAGGGCCGGATCCGACGGAGCGTCGGTGTCGCGATCACAGGGATCGGGCCGGTGCCCCGTGCTCGGCCTCGAGGCGATCGGTCTCGTCGTGAATGTCCATCGCGACGTCGGCGAATGCGTCGGCGTGGCGGCGGGCGTGGTGGGCGCAGAAGAGGAGCTCACCGTTGGCGAGCACCACACGGACGTAGGCCTGCGCGCCGCACCGGTCACATCGGTCGGCTGCGGTCAGTCGGGGCGTCGTCGAGGTCACGCGTCCATACAAGCACCCGGATGGCCCAGAGCGCCGGTCGAGAGCCACTGGTTCGCTTACCGCGTAGTCCGGGGCCGGTCGCCGCGGGCGCAGCGTGCCCCTCCCTGCCGTGATGACGACGCCGCCCCGGAGAGCGAGCCCGTCACGGCGCAGGGGGTGAAAACTCGGCAGTTTTGTGCGAATCTCGGCTCTTCTCGGGCTTCGACAGCCCGACGGCGCCCCCCAAGGCGACGGCAGAGACGACTCCGAGGAGGGCCCGTGCGCCGCAGCTCCATCCCCCTGCCCCTCATCGTGCTGCTCGCTGCACTCTTGGTCCTGGCGGGAGCCATGGCTATCGGGGACTGGATGTTCCGCCGGGAGACGCCTGGGTTCGCCGACCCCAACTGGGACATGACCATCGACGGTGGGTGGGCGGAGATGGTCCGGGGCGGGCAGCTGGTCTTCACCGCCGCCCTGCTCTGCGTGCTCGCCCTGCTCCATCGACACGCGGCCGTGCTGTACGCGTGGGCGGCCGCGCTCGTCGTCGTCGCGGGTGACGACATGGGCGGCATCCACGAGCGGCTTGGCGCCGGACTCGCGGCGGGGCTCGGGCTGCCGGCGGTCGCCGGCCTGCGGCCGATCGACCTCGGAGAGCTGGCCATGTACGCGGTGATCCTCGCCCTCATCGCGGCTGCCGTGGTGTGGACCCACCGTCGGAGCGCACCTCCGGCCCGGGTCGCCTCGTGGCGGGTCGGCCTGATCGTTGCGGCCACGGGTGCCCTCGTCATCGTGATCGACATGGGCACGATCGCCGTCTCCGACCTGGTCGATCCCCGGATCTACTACCTGCTCGGCATGATCGAGCTCTGGACCGAGTCCGCGGGGGCGAGCGTGCTGCTCGTGTCGGTGCTGCTGATGGTCGCCCGGGGGCTGCCGGTGCCCGGTGACGGACTCCTGGGCCGGATTCCGGAGTCCCGGGTCGTGCTCAACCGGCCGGAGGCCCCGGGCGAGACGCCCGACCAGCGGGTTCCGGTGTCGACCGCGTGACGGGGCGCCCGGCACGCCTGACCTGAGGTGTCGGGTCGACCGCTTAGGCTCGGTGACGTGACCAGCACGCTCTCGGAGTCCAGCTACACCGCACGACACCTCTCGGTGCTCGAGGGTCTCGAGGCGGTGCGCAAGCGACCCGGGATGTATGTCGGGACCACCGACTCGCGCGGTCTCATGCACTGCATGTGGGAGATCATCGACAACGCGGTGGATGAGGCGCTCGGCGGTCACTGCGACCTGATCGAGGTGACCCTGCACGCCGACTCGTCCGTGGAGGTCCGCGACAACGGTCGCGGGATCCCGGTCGACATCGAACCGAAGACCGGGCTCACCGGTGTCGAGGTGGTCCTCACCAAGCTGCACGCGGGCGGCAAGTTCGGCGGGGGGTCGTACGTGGCCTCCGGCGGCCTGCACGGGGTCGGGGCCAGCGTGGTCAACGCCCTGTCCGCGCGGCTGGACGTCGAGGTCGACCGGGGCGGCCGGACGCACCGGATGACCTTCCACCGCGGCGAGCCGGGGACGTTCGACGACGGTCCGGAGCCCAGCCCCGACGCGCCGTTCGCGCCCTTCATCGAGGCGTCCGAGCTGGCCGTGATCGGGAAGGTGCCCAAGGGCCGGACCGGGACCCGGGTGCGCTACTGGGCGGACCGGCAGATCTTCCCGAGCACCGCGGTCTTCTCCTACGACGAGCTGGTCTCCCGGGTGCGACAGACCACGTTCCTGGTCCCCGGGCTGGCGATCACCGTCCGTGACGAGCGGCGCATGCCCGGCACCCCGGGCGAGGACGGCCCGCACTCCGAGACGTTCGTCCACCACGGCGGGACGGTCGACTTCGTCAACTTCCTCGCCCCCGACCCGCCGTTGACCGACACCTGGCGCCTCCGCGGCACCGGCACCTTCCATGAGACCGTCCCGATGCTCGACGACCGGGGGCACCTCACGTCTCAGCACGTGGAGCGCACGTGCGACGTGGACCTCGCCCTGCGGTGGGGCACGGGCTACGAGACCGAGATCCGCACGTTCGTGAACATCATCTCCACCCCCAAGGGCGGCACCCACCTGGCCGGCCTCGAGCAGGCGCTGGTCAAGACCGTGCGCAGGCAGGTCGAGGTCAATGCGCGCAAGCTCAAGGTCTCGACCAAGGACGGCGGCGAGCGGATCGAGAAGGACGACATCCTGGCCGGCCTCACCGCCGTCCTGACTGTCCGCCTGGCCGAGCCGCAGTACGAGGGGCAGACGAAGGAGGTGCTCGGCACCGGCCCGGTGCGCGGGATCGTCGCGAAGGTGGTCGAGGACGAGCTCACGGCCCAGCTGACCTCCGGCAAGCGGGACCACCGGACCCAGGCGGCACTGGTGCTGGACAAGGTGGTCGCCGAGATGCGCGCGCGCATGTCGGCCCGCAAGCAGAAGGAGATCTCCCGCCGCAAGAACGCCCTGGAGACCTCCGCCCTGCCCGCCAAGCTCGCGGACTGCCGCAGCGACGACGTCGAGCGCAGCGAGCTGTTCATCGTCGAGGGGGACAGCGCGCTCGGCACGGCCAAACTGGCACGGAGCTCGGACTTCCAGGCGCTGCTGCCGATCCGGGGCAAGATCCTCAACGTCCAGAAGGCATCGATCGGGGACATGCTGAAGAACGCCGAGTGCGCGGCGATCATCCAGGTGATCGGCGCGGGCTCGGGCCGCAGCTTCGATCTGGATGCGGCGCGGTACGGCAAGGTCGTCCTGATGACCGATGCCGACGTCGACGGCGCCCACATCCGGACCCTTCTGCTCACCCTGTTCTTCCGGTACATGCGGCCGCTGGTGGACGACGGCCGCGTGTACGCGGCGGTCCCGCCGCTGCACCGGGTGGAGGTGCTCGGGGGAGGTGGCAAGAAGCCCGAGGTCATCTACACGTACTCCGAGGCGGAGCTGGACGCGACCCTGCGACGCCTGCAGAAGTCCGGCCGGCGGTACAAGGACGACATCCAGCGGTACAAGGGCCTGGGCGAGATGGACGCCGATCAGCTGGCCGAGACAACCATGGATCCGCGCCATCGGACCCTCCGCCGGGTGAACGCCACGGACGCCGCCGCGGCCGAGGCGGTGTTCGAGCTGTTGATGGGGTCCGATGTCGGCCCTCGCCGGGACTTCATCGTGGCCGGTGCGGCGGACCTCGACCGGGCGCGCATCGACGCGTGAACCGACGCGCGGACGGATCGCCTAGGTTGTCCCTGTGAGTGCCTCAGCGCCGATCGCGGTCCGAGCCGATGCGCCGGCAGTGCTCGAGCTGCCACCCGCGCATCTCGAGCTGACGTGGCGTCCGTTGCACGCCCAGGACGCCGCAGCCCTGCACAGCCTGCTCGAGACGCTCGAGAGCCATGACCACCTGCACACCCGGCACTCCTACGCCGAGGTGCTCGAGCTGCTGACCGGCCCGGGGATGGACCCGGAGCAGGACGGGCTCGCAGGCTTCGACGAGGCCGGACAGCTGCGCGCCTACGCGCTCGTCGAGATCGATCCCAGCGACACCCGGGTCCTGTGCGCGGTGCTCCGCGGAGGGGTCCACCCCGGATGGCGGGGTCGAGGCATCGGGCGGGCCATCCTTGCCTGGAAGGAGGGCCGGGCCAGGCAACGGCTCGCCGCCTCCGGCACCCGGCTGCCCGCCCGGCTGGCGGTCATGGTCGAGGAGCAGGCGCGCGACCACCGGCGGCTCTATGCGGCGGCGGGGTTCAGCCCCATCCGCTGGTACTCGGCGATGCGCCGTGACCTTCGCGCGCCCCTTCCGCAGCAGGAGGAACCCGACGGGATCACGCTCACCCGGTGGAGCGAGGCCCTGGACGAACAGGTGCGGCTGACTCACAACGAGGCCTTCACGGAGCATTGGGGCTGCGGCCCGCAGTCCGGGCAGACGTGGATCCAGCGGCCGAGCACGTTCGCACCGGACTGGAGCTGGGTGGCGCTCGACTCCGGCAGGCCCGGTTCCGAGGTGGTCGGGTACCTCATGTCAGGGCGCTACGACCAGGACTGGAGCGCACTCGGCTACACCTGCGGGTTCACCGACGCGGTGGGGGTCCGCAGCGCCTGGCGCGGACGAGGCGTGGCCACGGCACTTCTCGTCGCGGCCCTGACGGACTACCAGGACGGTGGGATGGAGTACGCGTGCCTCCGGGTGGACACCGCGAACCCAGCTGGGACCGGCACCCTCTACTCGCGCCTCGGCTACGAGGTCACCCACGGCTACGTGATGTACAGCGTCGAGATCTGACGATTCACCCCCTGAACCACCCCGTCGCCAGAGCCGGCTGGCTAGCGTGGCAGCAGCCAGCAGGGGAGGCGAGATGTCGGTTCCGACGGGCAGCGAGGTGCCTGGACCACGCCCGGGCCCTACGCGAGCCCGCCGCCGTACTCGGGCCACCTGGGCGGCACTCCGCCCCCTCCCGACCGGCGTGTTCGCTGGGTTGCTCCGCTGGTCGTGGCCGGAGTGCTCGTGGTCGTCGGTCTGTCGGCTCCCGCGTTGATGGCGCTGCGGGGCACCGACTCCGGACCTCGGGTCGCGCGCTCGCCGACCGAGGCCGTTCTGCTGTTCCACGAGGCTCGCGACCAGCACGACTGTGAGCAGTTCCGGCTGGTCACGACCGCGGAGTACCGGAGCGCGAACTGGGCGTCGAGCTGTGCCGAGTTCGAGGAGTTCCTGCAGCGCATGGAGCTGGTCGGCGCGCCGTCGCAGGAGATCGTGGCGGCGCACCCGGGCGCGGACGGGACCCACGAGGTGGAGGTGCTGTGGACCTTCGAGTCGGGTCGCGACCCCATGGACACCACCCTCGTCGTCGTTCGTGACGGCGACCTCTGGATGGTCGACTGGCTGCTCCTCTACCAGTAGCGCGGCCGTCCGGACGACCCGCGTGCCGGCATGCCGGTCGTCCACCGGATGGCAGTCAGTCAGCCGACCGTGTGCAGAGGGGCGGGGAGCGCCGTTCCCGAGCCGTCTCGCCGGGGGTCGATGCTCGGCAGGTCGATCGGCTGCCCCGCCGATCCGCTCGCCCGCGCCGGGGCCGGGCCCACCCAGCCGAGGATGAGCGTGTCCTCGCCGCGCAGGAACCGCTGCGCCCGGACGCCACCGGTCGCCCGGCCCTTGCCGGGGTAGGCGGCGAACGGGGTGACCTTCGCCGAGCCGGCCTGGGTCCCGGGCAGCGCGTCGCCCGAACCGGCCACGGTGACCACGACGGCGTCGTCCCGATCCGCCGCGCGAACCGCGCCGAAGAAGACGGCCCGCTGGTCCGCGGCGAGCTTGACCCCCGCCATGCCACCCGCCGCCCGCCCCTGGGGTCGCACCGCGGATGCGGCGAAGTGGAGCAGCTGGGCGTCGCCGGTGAGGAACACGAGCACGTCGTCGTCGGTGACGGGAGCGGCGCCCAGGACCTCGTCACCGTCCTTGAGCCCGATGACCTCCCACGCGTCCCGGTTGGGCGCCGCCTCGGAGACGAGCCGCTTCACGACGCCCGAGGCGGTCCCGAGGGCGAGGGTCGGCGCGTCGGCGGCCAGCGACGCCAGGGCGACGACCCGCTCGCCGGCGGCGAGGTCCAGCACCTCGCTGACCGGGACCCCGCCGGACAGTGATGGCGGACCGTCCGTCGGCGGGATCGCCGGGAGGTCCAGCACGGGGAGCCGGAGCATGCGTCCGGCGGACGTGACCGCACCGACCAGCCCGCGGGTGGTGGTCGATGTGGTGGAGACGACCACGTCGTGGGCATGCCGCCGCCCCGACCTGACCGGCGGAGCCGCGTCGCCGGTGCGGGCGAGCAGCCCGGTGCCGGACAGCATGGCGACGCAGGGCGTGTCGGCGATCTCCAACGGCGTGGCCGTGGTCGCGGACGCCGCGCTCGTGGTGCTCTGGCCGCCGGCGGACTCTAGCAGGATCGTGCGCCGCGGGGTGCCGAAGGTCTGCGCGACGGCCGCCATCTCGGCGCTCACCACTGCCCGCAGCCGCTCGTCGGACGCGAGCACCTGCGTCAGCTCGGCGATCTCCGCCCGGAGCTCGCCGGCCTCACGCTCCAGGTCCAGGCGGGAGAACTTGGTGAGCCGGCGTAGCCGCAGCTCGAGGATGTAGTCCGCCTGGGCCTCGGACAGGTCGAAGACGCTCATCAACCGGTCCCGAGCCACATCCGCGGTGTCCGACGACCTGATCACCTGGATCACCTCGTCGATGTCCAGGATCGCGATGAGGAGACCCTCGACCAGGTGGAGCCGCTCGTTGCGCCGCGCGAGCCGGTGCGTCGTCCGACGGCGGATCACCGAGAGCCGGTGGTTCACCCAGACGGTGAGCAGCTCGCGCAGGCCGAGGGTGCGCGGCTGACCGTCCACCAGCGCCACGTTGTTGATCCCGAACGAGTCCTCCATCGGGGTGTAGCGGTGCAGCTGCTCGAGCACGGCCTCGGGGTTGAAGCCGGACCGGATCTCGATGACCAGCCGCAGACCGTGCTGACGGTCGGTCAGGTCGGTCACCGCGCTGATCCCGGACAGGCGCTTGGTCTGCACCCCCTCCTTGATCTTCTCGATCACCTTCTCCGGCCCCACGAGGTAGGGCAGTTCAGTGACGACGATGCCCTTGCGCTTGGCGGTGACGTTCTCGATGCGGGTGGTCGCGCGGGTCCGGAACGAGCCGCGGCCGGTCCGGTAGGCGTCGCGCACCCCGTCGAGGCCCACGATCTTGCCGCCCGTCGGCAGGTCGGGTCCGGGCACGAACCGCATCAGGTCGTCGAGCGTGGCGGCCGGGTGGTCCACCAGGTGCCGCGCCGCGGCCACGACCTCCACGAGGTTGTGCGGCGCCATGTTGGTCGCCATGCCGACCGCGATCCCGGAGGCGCCGTTGACCAGCAGGTTGGGGATGGCGGCCGGGAGCACGCCGGGCTGGCGCAGCTTGTTGTCGTAATTGGGGACGAAGTCGACGACGTCCTCGTCGAGGTCCGCCACCATGGCCATCGCCGTGGCGGCCAGGCGGGCCTCGGTGTAGCGCGCGGCGGCGGGTCCGTCGTCGGGCGAGCCGAAGTTCCCGTGCCCGTCGACCAGCGGCAACCGGAGCGAGAACGGCTGAGCCATGCGCACGAGGGCGTCGTAGATGGCCGAGTCGCCGTGGGGGTGCAGCTTGCCCATGACCTCGCCGACCACGCGGGCCGACTTCACGTGGCCGCGGTCCGGACGCAGGCCCATGTCCGCCATCTGGAAGAGGATCCGGCGCTGCACCGGCTTCAGCCCGTCCCGGGCGTCGGGAAGCGCGCGGGCGTAGATGACGGAGTAGGCGTACTCGAGGAACGAGCCCTCCATCTCCGTCGCGACGTCGACGTCGACGATCGTCTCGTTCACGTCGGCGAGATCGATGGGGGGACGGCGGGCCATCGGCTGGGGACTCCTCGGGTGGTCGTGGCTTCCCATTGTCCCCCGAGCCGAGCCGAGGGGCGCCACGCGACGCGCCCACGCCGGGGTGGGCGCGAACTAGCCTGGGCCGGTGACCGGTCATGCCCGTACGCACACCGCGGGGTACCCCGCCCACTGGGAGGCTGACGTCGTGCTCCGGGACGGCGGGACGGCTCACCTCCGGCCTATCAGGCCCGACGACGCCCCCCGCCTCCAGGAGTTTCACGGCAGGCAGTCCCGGCGTTCGACCTACTTCCGCTTCTTCGCCCCGATGGACCGCCTGCCCGACGCCGACGCCGAGCGGTTCACCCAGGTCGACCACCGGGACCGGGTCGCACTCGTCGCGGTGGCCGAGGAGGACGGTGCCGAGCGGATCATCGCCGTGGGCCGCTATGACCGGAGCGGGGACTCGACCGCCGAGGTGGCCTTCAACGTCGCCGACCGGCACCACGGGCGGGGGCTGGGGTCCGTGCTGCTCGAGCACCTGGCGGCGGCCGCGCTGGAGCGCGGCATCGACAGGTTCACGGCCGAGGTGCTGCCCAACAACGCCAAGATGTTCGCCGTCTTCAGCGAGGCCGGCTACGTCGTCGAGCAGCGACTCGACGACGGGATCGTGTGGGTGTCCTTCGACATCGACCCGACCGAGCAGTCCCGGGCAGTGATGACCGACCGGGAGCACCGCGCCGAGGCCCGCAGCATGTACGGGCTGCTCACCCCCGACTCGGTGCTCGTCATCTCGGACCCGACCGGGACCGAGCACGGCCTGGCCGTGGCGGTCACCGAGCACCTCCTCGCCGGGAGCACCCGGGTCGCGGTGGTGGGTTGGTCGCCGCCCTCGGGCGGGGACGGCGGGGGAGCGAACCGCCCCCAGGTGCACGCGGACCTCGAGGCGGTGCCCGGCCCCGTCGACCTCCTCGTGCTGGCTGTGGCCGCCGACCGGGCCGCGGAGGTCGTCCGCGCCTGTGCCCGGCTGCGGCCGCACGGCGTCGTCGTGCTCAGCAGCGGGTTCGCCGAGACCGGCCCCGACGGGCTCGGTCACCAGCGGGAGTTGCTCCATGCCGCCCACGCGGCGGGGATGCGGGTGCTGGGGCCCGCCGGCTACGGGCTGCTGCGCTACGACGCCGACGGCACGCTCAGGGTCAACGCCTCCCTGGCGGCCGAGCCCCCGGGGCCGGGCCGCCTCGGCCTCTTCTGCCAGTCCGCCCCGCTGGCCGTCGGGCTGCTCGCCTCGGCGAGACGCCGCGGACTCGGGGTCTCGACGTTCATCTCGTCGGGAAACCGGGCCGACGTGTCCGGGAACGACGCGATGCAGCTGTGGACCCGGGACGCCGAGACCGACGTGATCGCCCTCTACCTGGAGTCCATCGGCAACCCCCGCAAGTTCACCCGGGTGGCCCGCCGGCTCGCCGGGACCAAGCCTCTGGTCCTGCTCACCGCGGGCCGGTCGGGGCACGTGGTCCCCGCGGGGCACGCGGTGCGCAGCACCCGGGTGCCGCGCCATGCGTTGGAGGAGATGCTGCGCCAGTCCGGTGCGATCCGGGTGACCAGTCAGCACCAGCTCATGGACGTCGCCCAGCTTCTGGTGCACCAGCCACTGCCGGCCGGGGCGCGGGTCGCGGTGCTGGCCAGCTCGGAGCCCCTGACCGCCCTGGTCGCCGAGGCGGCCGAGTCGGCAGGGCTGACGGTCGTGGCCCGGCGCTCGATTCTCGGCGGCGAGTCGGGAGCCGCCGGCCTGGCCCGGCTGGCGGCCGACCTGGAGAACGCCTATGCGGACCGAGGCTGCGACGCCGTCGTCGTCGTGCACGTGCCCACCCTGGGCGATCCCGACCCCGCGGTGGCGCGCGCGGTGGCCGAGGCGGCCGCCAGGTCGCCGCGTACGACGGTGGCCTGCATCAGGGGGCTGAGCGGGATCACCCCGGAGCTGACCGCGCCCGACGACGCCGGTCGGCCCCGGAGCGTCCCCGCGTACGCCGCACCCGAGGACGGCGTCCTCGCCCTGGCGGCGGCGGTCCGGTACGGGCAGTGGCGGGCGACCGATCGCGGACGCCCGCTCGATCCCTCCGGTGTCGACCGCCAGCGCGCCCGGCGGCTTGTCGACGACGCGCTCGCAGCGGGGGAGCCGGGGTCCGACGCCGTCACGCTCGGTCCGGAGGCGGTCGTGCGGCTGCTCGACTGCTACGGAATCCCCGTGGGCACGAGCGGGCGCGATGGTCCCCCCGACGCCGTGGCCTGCGTGATCGCCTCGAGCGAGGACCCGCGGTTCGGGCCGGTGGTGTCGTTCGGGCTGACCGGCGACGCCGAGCTGTTCGGCGATGCCGGTCACGGTGTCGCGCCCATGACGGACGTCGACGTCGCCGAGATGATCCGCTCGGTCCGGGCGGCACCGCGCCTGCTCGGGCACGCGGGATCCCCGGCGGTGGACCTGGCGGGCCTGGAGGACGTGGTCGCCCGCCTCGCGGTGATGGCCGACGACGTCCCCGAGCTGCGCGAGGTTGAGCTTCGCCCCGTCCTCGTCTCGCCCCGCGGCGTGGTTGTGGCCGCCGCCCGGATCGAGCTGGCCGAGGCGGGCCGGGTGGACGGCGCGCGCCGGATGCTTCCGCCCTGAGGTGGCGACGGCTGACGGACCCGGTGTTCGTGGTACCGATCAGTGCTCGCGGGTGCGTAGTGCAAAGATGGGCGCCGTGCCCGGAACCATGACAGCGCTGCGGCGGAGCCTCGACCACGCCGGCTACTACCCCGAGCTGGTCGCCGACGTCCTCGAGGTCGCGATGGCAGGGGAGCCCGTGGTCGCCCACCTCGTGCACCCGGAGACGACCTTCGACTCCACGGAGGTCAGGCGGCACGTGACGGTGCTCGTCCTCACCCCGACCCGGCTCGTGATGGCCCACGTCGACGACCACCCGGCGGACAGGGAGAACCCCTCGGCCAGTGCCTCGGCGACCACGGAGTCGGTCCCGCTGCGGGCGGTGCACACGGTGGCCCTCACCCACGTCGTGGCGGTCCCCGCCCGCCACCGTCCCGGGGCCGTCCCCGCCGAGCTGACCCTCGCGATCGGCTGGGGAGGCGTCCGACGGGTCGATCTCGAGCCGGCGACCTGCGGCGACCCCGCATGCGAGGCGGACCACGGACTGACCGGATCGATCACTCCCGACGACGTCGTCGTGCGGGTCTCAGCGGAGGCGGAGGGCACCGAGGCGGTCCGCGCCGCCGTCGAGTTCTCCCGCGCACTGTCCACCGCGACCGCGACCGCATGACGGTGGGGGTGGCCTCGGCGGTCGTCGCGGCCGGGCTTCGCGAGCCCGACTACGGGGGCATGTGCCTGGACGGGGTGCTCCCGGCGGCAGCGGCCTCGTTGGGGGTGGAGGTTCCCGGCGGTGGCGCCGCCATGAGGCGCTTCGGTGTTCCGAGTGCCCAGCGGGTGTGCGTCGTGGTCGTCGACGGGCTCGGCCAGGCCATGCTGAGCGAGCGTGCCGGCCACGCGCCCTTCCTGCGCAGCCTGCTGAGTGGTGGTCGGGTGCTCACGGCCGGCTTCCCGTCGACCACGGCCACGTCGCTCGGTGTGTTCGGGACCGGGCGCGGGCCCGGCCTGACCGGGCTGGCGGGATACACGGTGCGCAACCCGGCGACCGGCGGCCTGGCGAACCTGATCTCCTGGGCGGGGGCAGGCCCGGCGGAGCAGTGGCAGCGCGAGCCGAGCCTGTTCGGTCCGGTGGCGGGTGCCGGCGTGCCGGTCACCTCCGTCGGTCCGGCGAAGTTCGCCGGCTCCGGCCTGACGCGCGCCGCGCTGAGCGGCGGCGACTACGACGCAGCCGAGGCGCTGGACGCCCGGGTCGATGCGACGCTCCGCCACCTCGCCCGGCCGGGTCTGGTCTACCTGTACTGGGGAGCGGTCGACAAGATCGGTCACAACAACGGCTGGCAGTCCACGTCGTGGGCCGATGCGCTGGCCGAGACGGACCGCGAGCTGTCCCGGCTCGCCCGCTCGATGCCGGCCGGGACGGTCCTGATGATCACGGCGGACCACGGGATGGTCGACGTCGACCACGAGGCGCTGATCGACGTGGCCGAGACGCCGGCGCTCGCCGAGGACGTCGAGCTCGTCGCCGGCGAGCCCCGGGCGACGCACGTGCACGTCCGGCCCGGGGCCGCGGAGGCCGCCGGAGACCGCTGGCGCACCACGCTCGGTGACCTGGCGCTCGTCGTAGGCCGGGACGAAGCGATCGCCGCCGGGTGGTTCGGCCCCGTGGCCGACCACGTCGTCCCGCTGATCGGCGACCTGGTGGTGGCGGCGCGGGGGAGGGCCGGCGTGGTCGACTCGCGGACCCAGACCCCCCACTCGCTGCGCCTGAAGGGCATGCACGGCTCGTTGACCCCGGGAGAGATGCTCATCCCGCTCCTGGTCGTCGCATGAGGAGGTGTCATGGCTGAGCTGGCGTTCTTCAGCGGGACCATGGACAGCGGCAAGTCGACGCTGGCCCTCCAGCTGCACCACAACAACGCGGTCCGCGGTCGCGGCGGCGTGGTGTTCACCCGCAACGACCGGGCGGGAGCCGACGTGCTGTCCTCCCGGCTCGGCCTGGTGCACCCCGCCATCGAGGTGACCGACGACACCGACTTCTGGGACGACGTCGTGCAGCGGCGCACCAGGGGAGAGCGGGTCGACTACCTCGTGTGCGACGAGGCGCAGTTCTACACCCCGCGCCAGGTCGAACAGCTTGCCCAGCTGGTCGACGAGATGGGGGTGGACGTGTACGCCTTCGGGATCACGAGCGACTTCCGGACCAGGCTCTTCCCCGGGTCGGAGCGCCTGATCGAGCTCGCGGACCGGGTCGAGGTGCTGCAGGTGCAGACCCTGTGCTGGTGCGGGGCGCGCGCCACGCACAACGCGCGGACCGTCGGTGGGCAGATGGTGGTCGAGGGGGAGCAGGTGGTGGTCGGCGATACCGATGTCACCGCGCAGACGGCGTACGAGGTGCTCTGCCGCCGACACCACATGCGGCGGATGACGACCGCTGCCGCCCGCGCGGTCGCCGTGAGCCCGGACACCCTCCCGCTCGGGCTCGAGGGCGACCCGACCTGAGTGCCCGCACCGGGCCCGCGCGCTGCCTCCTGGAGGTGTCGGCGGCTACTCCGGCTTGGCGCCGAAGACGATCTCGTCCCAGCTGGGGACGCTGGCCCGGCCACGCCGCTGCCGGCGACTTGGCGGACGTTCCGAGCCGCCGGGCTCCGTGCTCTTCGGCTGCGGTGCCGATGGACCGGCTCGTCGCGCGGACTCGGTGGCCGCGTCGTGCGGGTCGGAACCGGTGTCGGCGGCCTGTTCGTGTCGTGCGGACGGCATCGTGAGCACCTGGGCGTCCACGGCCTCCGCCGGCCTCGAGGCCGGCGGGTGGGCACCCGGTATGTGGCCGTGATCCGGGCTGTCGAAGTCGAAGGCGTGCTGCGGTCCGAACCCGGCGAAGTCCTCGTCGTCGGGATCCGCAAGGTCGACGGCCTGGCGGATCCCTCGCCGACCGGTCAGGTCGTCGAGGAGCGCGTGGGTGGCCGCGTCGGGGTCCGCCGGCGGCGCGTCGAGCGGCAGGTCGACGGCGGCGAGGAGCGGTCGCAGGGCGCCGTCGACCTCGACGTCGAACACCGCGTCGCGGACGGCCGTCAGGTGTCGCCGGATCGGCTCGTCGGCGAGCTCGGTCTCCGACAGCCACCGCGCCTCGTCGTCCTGGGCATGCAGTCGCCGGTCCGCGGTGTCGTACCTCCAGCGGGCCGACCGCTCCGTGTCGGTGGCGGTGAAGTGGAGCTCGATCGCCCAGACGGTGGCGCCGGTCCGGTACGCGTCCCACCGCACGGACTCCGGTGCCACGTCCCGCGTCGCGAGACGGTCGGTGACCAGGTCGCCCAGCGACGGACCGCCGACGTCGTGACCGATCCGGGTGCCGCGGGCCAGCTCGGCGATGTACTCGCGCTCGGCGAGCACCGGGCCCTCGTACCGCCGCACGATCTCCAGCGGCATCCCCGAGCTCTCGGCGACGTCCTCGGCGCTCGCGCCCGCGCGGATCCGGGACTGGATCTCCCGCGGAGGGAGCACCCCGGCGACCTCTGCGCGGACCTGCTCCAGGTGCGGCCGGTCCCGCCGCACGGCCGCCCGCAGCGCCTCGTCGATGCGCACGCGGAACTGCTGTCCGTCCGGACCTTCCAGGATGACGTGCTCGCCGTCGTCGTGCAGGCCCACCAGTGTGAGTTCGCTCATGGCACCTCCGTCCGTGCTTGGGACGAGAGTGCCACCTGGGGGGGCGCAGCGCAGGGAAGCGGCCCGGTGCGCCGGGAGGTCGGGCAGGATGTGGGGGTGAGCGACACAGAACCCACTCCGGCCAATGACCGTCACCAGCCGTCGACAACCCCCGACCTCGGAGCCCTGAGGGACCTGGCCGAACGGGCGGCACGGGCGGCCGGGACCCTCGTGCGCGAGGGCCGCCCCACGCGGGTGGACGTGTCCGGTACCAAGTCGAGCCATATCGACATCGTCACGGAGATGGACCTCGCGTCCGAGACCCTGCTGCGCACGGTGATAGCCGCCGAGCGGCCAAACGACGGCGTGCTGGGCGAGGAGGAGGGGCTCATCCCGGGGACCAGCGGGCTCACCTGGGTGATCGATCCCATCGACGGGACCGTGAACTACCTCTACGGGATCCCGGCGTACGCGGTCAGCGTCGCAGTGGTCTCCGGTCCACCGGACCCGTCGCACTGGACGGTGCTGGCCGCCTGCGTGCATGCAGTCGCCGACGGTCGCACGTGGACTGCCTCGGTGGGCGGGGGCACGCACCAGGACGGGCGGCCGGTCCGGGTCAACCCCGCCAAGCAGCTCGCGGGCAGCCTGCTCGGAACCGGCTTCGGCTACACCGTCGAGCGGCGCCGCACCCAGGCCCGGGTCGTGGCTGAGCTGCTCCCGGACGTCCGCGACATCCGGCGGATCGGCTCGGCCGCGCTCGACCTGTGCGCCGTGGCGTCCGGCTCGCTCGACGCGTACTACGAGCGCGGTCTGCAGCCGTGGGACGCAGCTGCGGGCTCCCTGATCGCGCAGGAGGCCGGAGCCACCGTGGTGGGGCTCCGTGGACGCCCCGCGGACGAGCAGATGACAGTGGTCGGTCCGGGGCCTACTGTTGCCGAACTCGTCCGGCGCCTGGAGCTTCTGGGAGCCGATCAGGACGGCTGATCGCCGTCAGGCCCTCCCTCGCGGCGGGCGAGGTTCAGGTCCGCCGGGGACGCGCCAGCCCTCGGGGGTGCGGCGGGGCTGAAGATAGGGCACAATCCCCTCGCGATCACCGCGGGGAACAACCAGGGTGCGTCGTGCATTGAGTACCTACCGATGCCGTACAGCGGCGCAGGCCCGACCATGACACGGAGTGTGGAACGCCCGATGGCAACCGACTACGACGCCCCGCGCAAGACCGATGAGGACCTCAGCGAGGATTCGCTGCAGGAGCTCCAGGCGCGCCGCGCCGACAAGAACTCCGGGGCTGTCGACGAGGACGAGACGGACGCCGCCGAAGGGTTCGAGCTGCCCGGCGCCGACCTGTCCGGCGAGGAGCTGTCGGTACGGGTGCTGCCCCGGCAGGCCGACGAGTTCACCTGCTCCAAGTGCTTCCTCGTCCATCACCGCAGCCAGCTGGCGTACGAGAAGGACGGTCAGATGGTCTGCTCGGAGTGCGCGGCCTGACCGTCGCGACGCGCCGCCGCCCGGACGGCGGCGAGGAGCGCGTCGGGACGCCGTGAGGAGATCAGCCAGGTGGGTGTCGGGTCGTCGGGGTCGATCACCTCGAGCTCGACGCCACCGGGGATCCACGCCCGCAGGCAGACGAAGGCGCGCGCATCCGATCCCGGCCCCACGGCCACATGCACGGCCGCCCGGTCCAGCACCCGACCGCTTCCGAGAAGGTTCGCCGGGATGTGGGCCCGCCCCACCCGCAGCTCGTCGTCGCGCAGGGTGACGACGGTGGAGCCCGCCACCGCGACCACCACGCCGACGACGGCGCTCGCCGCCGCAGCCACCCCGGCGGCCAACGGGTCCACGGGGAGCAGGGCGATACCGACGAAGACCGCGAACCCGGCCACGAGGAACCACCCCAGGGGCCCGGGCCACAGCCGTTCGGTGTAGGTCACCTCCGGCGATGCCTGCATGGTTCACAGCATGGCATCCACGTGCGCTCCCGTGCCCGGACGCCCGGCTAGAGTCGGCCCGTGACCGGTGAGAACGTCGAGGTGCTGCTCGTCATGCTCGACCCCGACCTGCCCGAGCCCGTCTATGCGCACCCGGGCGATGCCGGCGCCGACCTGGTCACGGCGGTGGATGTGGAGCTGCCTCCGCTCGGCCGGGCGACGGTGCCGACCGGGGTCAGCATCGCGCTGCCGGCCGGCTATGCCGCGTTCGTCCATCCCCGATCCGGCCTCGCCGCCCGGCACGGGGTGACGGTGGTGAACGCACCGGGGACGGTGGACGCCGGGTATCGCGGCGAGATCCAGGTCGTTCTTCTCAACACCGATCCGAGCACTCCGGTCACGCTGCGGCGGGGGGACCGGATCGCCCAGCTCGTGGTCCAGCGGGTCGCCACGGCTCGGTTCGTCAGGGCGGAGCGGCTGCCGGCCTCGCACCGCGGGCCGGGCGGGTTCGGCTCGAGCGGGGGATGGTCGGTGCTGGGGTAGGTCGGGACGCCCCGGGCGTCTATGGTCGTGCTTTGGGGTCAACCCTCAACGAGGAGGAACGCACAGGTGAGCGTGTTCAGGCGTGAACGGACGCGAGGACGCGACGACGTCGACGCGACGGCCGGTGCACCCACGCACGACGACGATGTCGACGTCGAGGCGCAGGACGACGCCGCCGACGACGGGCGAGGGCCGTGGGACGTCGAGGACCGGCCGGAGCGGGGGAGCCGGATCGACCTGGGTGCCCTGTGGATACCGCGCCGGGACGGCATGGAGCTGCGCATGGAGGTGGACAAGAAGTCGTCCATCGTCACCGCGGCCGCGATCCACCTCCACGGCTCGGCGCTCCAGCTGCAGGTCTTCGGTGCGCCCCGGACGACGGGCATCTGGGACGAGATTCGGGCAGAGATCGCCGAGTCGATCACCAAGCAGGGTGGTTCGGTCGACGACCTTCCCGGACCTTTCGGGCGCGAGCTGCTGGCCAGGTTGCCCATCCGCACCGCGGAGGGACGCACCGGCCACCGTCCCGCACGGTTCATCGGCCACGACGGGCCGCGCTGGTTCCTCCGCGGGGTGCTCAGCGGGCGGGCCGCGGCCGAGCCAGAGCGGGCCCGGGAGCTCGAGGACGTGTTCGCCGACGTGGTGGTGGTCCGGGGGAGCGAACCTCGGGTGCCCCGCGACCTCCTTCCCCTGACCGTGCCCGGCAAGGCGCCCTCCGAGGTGGACCGGCCGGCGGCCGGCTTCGACCCGCTGCGACGCGGCCCCGAGATCACCGAGGTGCACTGATGGCACGCGGCCCCAGCGTGACCGGAGGGAGGGTGCGCACTGCGGTTCGGTCCGCACTCGCCTCCCGCGCCGAGCTCGAGGCGTCCGAGGAACGCAAGGAGACCGAACGCAGCGGCTGCTGTGCCGTGCGCGATGTGACGGACCGGCGCCGCGTGGAGCTGTACGGGGTGCTCCGGTCGGTCACACTCCGCCCGCGCAGCAACGTCCCCGCCCTGGAGGCCGAGCTGTACGACGGGACCGGAAGTGTCCAGGTGGTCTGGCTGGGTCAGCGGCGCATCGCCGGGATCGAGCCGGGACGCCGAGTCCGCCTGGAGGGCCTGGTCTCGATCCGGGGCGGGCGGGCGGTCGTGTACAACCCTCGCTACGAGCTGGCCCCCTCCTCGGGGGAGCGGTGACGCACCACACGCCGGACGGCGTCGATCGGGTCGCCTCGGGTCACGCCTCGCCGGACGGTCTGCCCGACGCCGTGCCCGACGGCCCGACACGGGAGGCAGGGCCGGATGCCCCGCTGCGCGGGGTCCGTGCTCTCGCCGGGGACGAGTTCTCGTTCTCCGAGGCGATCGGGGGCGTGCGAGGGCTGATCGAGTCGACGGCTCCCGGGCTGGTCTTCGTCGTCGTCTACGTGGTCACCCGCGAGCTCACCCCGGCACTGGCCTCATCCCTCGCGGTCGCAGGCGTGGCGGTCCTGGCCAGGCTCGTGCAGCGCACACCGGCCACCCAGGCGTTCTCCGGGGTCATCGGTGTCGGCGTGGGTGCGGTCTGGGCGTGGACCACGGGGGAGGCTCAGGACTACTACACGTGGGGCCTGTGGGTGAACCTTGCCTGGGCGCTGGGTGCGCTGGTCTCGGTCCTGGTGCGGTGGCCCGTCGTGGGCGTCATCGTGAGCCTGCTGCGTGGGCACGACATGTCCTGGCGCACCGACCGGTCCCCGGCCGGCGCCCACCTGCGCCGCCGCTACGCCTGGGCCACCTGGCTCTGGGTCGGCGTCTTCGGCGCCCGGCTCGCGGTCCAGGTCCCGCTGTGGCTGCAGGGGGAGGACTCCGTGGGGTGGCTCGGTACGGCCAAGCTGGTGATGGGCGTCCCGCTCTTCGCGGTGGGCCTGTGGATCACCTGGCTTCTCGTCGGGTCGCGAGCAGCTCGTGAAGAGCCTGCGGATCCGCCTCCGACCCCGCAACGATGAGGAGCTCGTCACCACCCTCGAGCGTGTCGTCGGGGGTCGGTGCGATCGGCTGGGCGCCGCGGATCACCGCGGCCAGGACGGAGTCCTGCGGCCACTCGATCTGACCCACCCGCACCCCCGCGAGCGGTGACTCGGGCGGCAGGGTGACCTCGAGGATCTCCGCGCCCGACTGGTGGAAGGTGAAGATCTTCACCAGGTCGCCGACCGCGACGGCCTCCTCGACCATGGCCGTCATGATCCGGGGGGTGGAGACGGCGACGTCGACCCCCCACGCCTCGTCGAACATCCACTCGTTCTTCGGGTTGTTCACCCGTGCCACCGTGCGAGGGACGCCGAACTCGGTCTTGGCGAGGAAGGAGACGACCAGGTTCACCTTGTCGTCGCCGGTGGCGGCGACCACGACGTCGCACTCGTCGGTACGGGCCTCGTTCAGGCTGGAGAGCTCGCAGGCGTCCGCGAGGAGCCAGTCCGCCTCGGCCACCGACGCCACCCGCATCGCGGACGGCTGCTTGTCGATCAGGGTCACCTCGTGGCCGGCGGTGAGCAGCTCGTTGGCGATGGATCGACCGACCGACCCCGCTCCGGCGATGACGACGCGCATCAGTCCACCTCCGGGGGTGCGGCATTGAGGGTCCGTTCGACCCGGGGGACGTCGTCGGACAGGACGAGCATGTGCAGCAGGTCGTTCTGCTGGAGCACCGTCGCGGGCGTCGGAAGCATGCCGTCCCCGAACCGGGTGACGAAGGCGATGCGACCACCGCTCACCGTCTCGATCCGGCGCAGGTCGGTGCCGATCCAGCCGGGGTGGACGTCCATCTGGACCATCACCACCTGGCCGGAGGCGTCCCTGAACTCGTCGGTGGCCCCCATGGGGAGCATGCGGCGTAGCACCTGGTCGGCGGTCCAGCGCACGGTCGCCACGGTGGGGATGCCGAGCCGCTGGTAGATCTCTGCCCGCCGCGGGTCGTAGATCCGGGCGACGACGTTGTTCACGCCGTACGTCTCGCGGACCACGCGCGCGGAGATGATGTTCGAGTTGTCCCCGTCGGAGACCGCCGCGAAGCCGTAGGCGTCCTCGATGCCGGCCTGGACAAGGGTCTGGCGGTCGAAGCCCAGCCCGGTGACGCGTTTGCCGTCGAACTCCGCGTCCAGGCGCCGGAACGCCTCGGGATTCTGGTCGATGACCGCGACGGAGTGGCCTCGGGACTCGAGTGACTGGGCGAGGGTGGCGCCGACGCGCCCGCAGCCCATGATGACGAAGTGCACGATTGCTGACGCTATACCGTCCGACGAGATCTGCGTGGGCTTAGCATGGGCTCCCGTGTCCGATAACACTGGCCTGGCCAAGCGTCTGCTGCTCGGCCGGCCGTTCCGCAGCGATCGACTGGGCCACACCCTGCTGCCCAAGCGCATCGCCCTGCCGGTGTTCGCCTCCGATGCGCTGTCCTCGGTGGCGTACGCCCCGGACGAGATCATCCTCACCCTGTCGATCGCCGGCGTGGCCGCCGCGGTGTTCTCCCCCTGGGTGGGGCTCGCCGTCGTGGTCGTGCTCGTGGTGGTCGTCGCCGGCTACCGACAGACGGTGCACGCCTACCCGTCCGGGGGCGGGGACTACGAGGTCGCCAACTCCAACTTCGGTCCGCGGGCCGGCCTCACGGTCGGCAGTGCCCTGCTGGTCGACTACACGCTGACCGTCGCGGTCTCCATCTCCTCCGGCGCCCAGTACGCCTCGTCGGCGATCCCCGCCCTCCGGGGATATGAGGTCCCCTTCGCGATCGGCCTGGTCAGCCTGCTCATGCTGATGAACCTGCGGGGGATCAAGGAGTCGGGACGGCTGTTCGCCTTCCCCACCTACCTGTTCATGTTCGCGCTGGGCACCATGGCCGTCGTGGGGTTCGCCCGGTACTTCGCCGGCGTCCTCCCCACCGCCGAGAGCGCACACCTCGAGGTGATCCCGGAGGAGATGTACGAGCAGGGGCTCATCGGGCTGGCCGGTGCACTGCTGATCCTGCGGGCCTTCGCCACCGGGTGCGCGGCCCTCACCGGCGTGGAGGCGCTCAGCAACGGCGTCCCGAACTTCCGCAAGCCCAAGTCGCGCAACGCCGCCGCCACGCTGGCCATGCTCGGCGCGCTCTCGTTCACGTTCCTGATGTCCAGCCTGATGCTGGCCCGGGCGACGGGGATCCGCTACGTCGAGGACCCGGCCGAGAACCTGCTCCAGGACGGCGTTCCGGTGGGGCCTGACTATGTGCAGCACCCGGTACTGATCCAGCTGTCCGAGGCCGTCTTCGAGGGTTTCCCGGCGGCCTTCTACCTGATCTCGATCGCCACCGGCCTGATCCTCGTGCTCGCCGCGAACACCGCCTTCAACGGGTTCCCGGTCCTCGGCTCGATCCTCGCCAAGGACGGGTTCCTGCCGCGCCAGCTGCACTCGCGGGGCGACCGCCTCGCGTTCTCCAACGGCATCATCGCCCTCGGTGTCGGCGCCAGCCTGCTGATCTGGATGTTCGACGCCCAGGTGACCCGGCTGATCCAGCTGTACATCGTCGGAGTCTTCATCTCGTTCACGCTGGGGCAGTTCGGCATGGTGCGGCACTGGAACCGGGCGCTGCGCACCGAGCCCGAACCCGCTCGCCGCCACCAGATGGCCCGCTCCCGGATGATCAACGCCACGGCGTTCGGGCTGACCGCCGCGGTCCTGGTGGTCATCCTCATCTCGAAGTTCACCCGCGGGGCGTGGATCACGCTGGTCGCGGTCGCCGGCGTGTACGGCCTGATGACGGCAATCCGGCGTCACTACGACCAGGTCAGGGACGAGGTCGCCCTCGGCGAGGAGGCTGCGACGGCACGGGCGCTGCCCAGCAGGGTGCACGCCATCGTGCTGGTGTCGCGGCTGCACAAGCCGACGATGCGCGCGATCGCCTACGCCCGGGCCACCAGGCCGTCGGTGCTGGAGGCGGTGACCGTCAATGTCGACGCCGAGTCGACCGAGGCCATGCGCGAGCAGTGGGAGAGCATGGAGCTGCCCGTGGCGTTGAGGGTGCTGGACTCCCCGTTCCGGGAGATCACCCGACCGGTGCTCGGCTACGTCAAGTCCATCCGCCGGGAGAGCCCCCGCGACCTGGTCGTCGTGTACATCCCGGAGTACGTCGTCGGGCACTGGTGGGAGAACCTGCTGCACAACCAGAGTGCGCTTCGCCTCAAGAGCCGCCTGCTCTTCACGCCCGGGGTGGTGGTGGCGTCGGTGCCCTGGCAGCTGGAGTCGTCCGTGGCCCAGGCGGCCGACGGCGGGACTCGTTGAGCGTCGCGCCGATCACCCTCGACATCGGGCCGGTGGCCCATGGTGGCCACTGCGTGGCACGTCACGAGGGCCGGGTGGTCTTCGTCCGGCACACGCTGCCCGGCGAGCGGGTCCTCGCGCGGCTGACCGAGGCCGAGCCGGGCGCGCGCTTCTGGCGAGCCGACGCGGTGGAGGTGCTCGAGGCCTCCCCGGACCGCGTGCCGTCCGCGTGGCCCGCGGCCGGCCCCGGAGGCGTGGGTGGCGCCGAGCTTGCCCACGTGGCGCTCCCCGCGCAGCGGAGGTGGAAGGCCACGGTGGTGGCCGAGCAGATGCGTCGCCTGGGTCGGGTGAACCCGGAGGTGACGGTGGAGGAGGTCCCCGGGCCCCCGGACGGGCTCGGTTGGCGCACCAGGATCGAGCTGATGGTCAACCGGTCCGGCCAGGCAGGGATGCACCGTCACCGCTCGCGCGAAGTCGTCCCGCTGACCGCCATGCCGCTTGCGGTCCCCGAGATCGAGGCCCTCGGCCTCTTCGAACGGCACTGGCCCGGTGGCGCCCGGATCACGGCAGTGGCGCCGACGGGCGATCGGCCCCTGCTCCTGGTCGACGGCGCGCCGTGGCTCGAGAAGGGCCCGGATCGACGACCCAACGCCCGGACGTCGGTGCGTGAGTCGGTCGAGGTGTCGGGCCACCCGTACACCTGGCGGGTGGCCGCGGACGGGTTCTGGCAGGTGCACCGCGCGGGACCGGCGGTGCTCGCCCAGGCCGTCCTGGACGCCGTCGGGCCCGTCGACGGGGAGCGGGTGGCCGACCTGTACTCGGGCGCGGGCCTGTTCACCGTGCCGTTGGCCGACGCCGTAGGCCCCTCCGGGCGGGTCATGGCCGTGGACGGTGACCCCCGCGCGGTTCGCGACGCGCGCCGGAACTCCCACGATCGCGCCCAGGTCGACCTTGCGCTCGGCGCGGTGGGTGACGTGCTCGCTTCGGGCGCCGTCGGGCGGGCGGACGTCGTGCTGCTCGACCCGCCACGGGTGGGGGCGGGGCGCGCGGTGATCGAGTCCGTCGTCGGGCTCCGGCCGCGCCGGGTGGTCTACGTCGCCTGCGACCCGGCGGCCCTGGCGCGTGACGTGGGGTACCTGGGGAACCTCGGGTACGGGTTGGTCGGCCTCCGGGCGTTCGACCTGTTCCCGATGACCCATCACGTGGAGTGCGTTGCGGTGTTCGAGCCGGTCTCAGAGGTGGGGGAGCGAGAGGTCCGGTAGGATATATCTTGACGTCAAGATATCCGGTGGCGGCGGTCCAGAAGGCACGACGGCGGTCCGCGGCCAGGTGAATCGCCGACAACCAGCCGAAGGAGCCAGCGTGAGCAGCGTCGACACGTTCCGGGCCAAGGGGACCCTGCAGGTGGGGGAGACCTCCTACGAGATCTTCCGCCTCGGCGCCGTCCCCGGTCTCGAGCGACTCCCGTACAGCCTCAAGGTGCTTGCCGAGAACCTCCTGCGGACCGAGGACGGCGCGAACGTCACGGCCGACCACGTGCGGGCACTGGCACAGTGGCGGCCCGAAGGGGAGCCGGACACCGAGATCCAGTTCACCCCCGCGAGGGTGGTCATGCAGGACTTCACGGGGGTGCCGTGCGTGGTCGACCTGGCCACGATGCGCGAGGCGATGGCCGACCTCGGCGGCGACCCCGCCCTGATCAACCCGCTCGCGCCCGCGGAGCTGGTGATCGACCACTCGGTGCAGGTGGACGTGGCCGGCAGCCACGAGGCGTTCGCCCGGAACGTGGACCTGGAGTACGAGCGCAACCATGAGCGCTACCAGTTCCTGCGGTGGGGGCAGACCGCCTTCGACGACTTCAAGGTGGTGCCCCCGGGAACCGGCATCGTGCACCAGGTCAACCTGGAGTACCTCGCCCGCGGCGTGATGACCCGCGAGGTCGAAGGAGCCGGGACGGGTGGTCTGCGGGCCTACCCCGACACGTGCGTGGGCACTGACTCCCACACGACCATGGTCAACGGCCTGGGCGTGCTGGGCTGGGGGGTCGGCGGGATCGAGGCCGAGGCGGCCATGCTCGGCCAGCCGGTGTCGATGCTGATCCCCAAGGTGGTCGGGTTCAAGCTGACCGGGACCATCCCGCCCGTGGTGACCGCGACCGACGTCGTGCTCACCATCACCGAGCTCCTCCGGCGCCACGGCGTGGTGGGCAAGTTCGTCGAGTTCTACGGCGACGGCGTGGCGGAGGTGCCGCTGGCGAACCGGGCGACGATCGGGAACATGAGCCCGGAGTTCGGCTCCACGTGCGCGATCTTCCCGATCGACCAGGTGACCATCGACTACCTCCGGCTGACCGGACGTCCCGAGGAGCAGGTCGCCCTCGTGGAGACCTACGCCAGGGAGCAGGGCCTGTGGCACGACCCCACGGCCCCCGGCTACGTCGAGCCGGTCTACTCGGAGTACCTCGAGCTGGACCTGGGCACCGTCGTGCCGTCCATCGCGGGCCCGAAGCGGCCGCAGGACCGCATCGCGCTCACCGAGGCCAAGGAGGCCTTCGCCGGCGTGATCTGGGACTACGTGGACCCGGCGACCCATCCCCGCCCGGTTGCCTCGAGCCTGGACGAGTCCGTCGAGGGCACCTTCCCCGCCTCCGACCCGATCGCCTATGCCGCCCGGTCGTCGGATGCGCCGGAGACCCTTCGCGGCCCCGAGCACGGCGATGTCGCCCGCCGCCCGCACCGCCGCGTGCCGGTCACCCTGGCGGACGGGACGCGGACGGAGATCGACCACGGCAGCGTGGTGATCGCCTCGATCACCTCGTGCACCAACACCTCCAACCCCGAGGTGATGCTCGCCGCCGCGCTCCTCGCGAAGAACGCGGTGGAGCGCGGCCTGAGCGCGAAGCCGTGGGTGAAGACGTCCATGGCGCCCGGGTCGAAGGTGGTGACGAACTACTACGCGAAGGCGGGGCTGTGGCCCTACCTGGAGAAGCTCGGCTACCACCTGGTGGGCTACGGCTGCACCACCTGCATCGGCAACTCCGGTCCGCTGCCGGAGGAGATCTCGGCCGTGGTGAACGACCACGACCTCGCGGTCGCCTCGGTCCTCTCCGGGAACCGGAACTTCGAGGGTCGGATCAACCCGGACGTGAAGATGAACTACCTCGCCTCGCCGCCGCTGGTGATCGCCTATGCGTTGGCCGGGACGATGGACACCGACTTCGAGAAGGAGCCGCTCGGCACCGACGAGGCGGGGGAGCCCGTCTACCTCCGCGACATCTGGCCCTCGGCCGCCGACGTGCAGGCCACCATCGACTCCGCGATCGACCGGGAGATGTTCACCAAGGACTACGCCGACGTGTTCGCCGGTGACGAGCGCTGGCACGCCCTGCCCACGCCCGGGGGCGACATCTTCGCGTGGGACACCGAGTCCACGTACGTGCGCAAGCCCCCGTACTTCGACGGGATGACCGCCGAGCCGGAGCCGGTCACGGACGTCGCCGGCGCCCGGGTGCTGGCGGTGCTCGGGGACTCGGTCACCACCGACCACATCAGCCCGGCGGGAGCGATCAAGCCGGACAGCCCGGCGGGCGCCTACCTGGCCGAGCACGGTGTCGAGCGCCGCGACTTCAACTCCTACGGGTCCCGACGGGGCAACCACGAGGTGATGATCCGGGGCACCTTCGCCAACATCCGGCTGCGCAACCAGCTGGTTCCGGGGGTGGAGGGCGGGTTCACCGTCAATCACCTCACCGGCGAGCAGGCCACCATCTACGACGCCGCCGTCGCCTACGCGGAGCAGTCGATCCCGCTCGTGGTGCTCGGCGGCAAGGAGTACGGCTCCGGCTCGTCGCGCGACTGGGCCGCCAAGGGCACCCGCCTGCTCGGCGTGCGCGCGGTGATCGCCGAGAGCTTCGAGCGCATCCACCGGTCGAACCTGATCGGGATGGGCGTGCTGCCGCTGCAGTACCCGGCGGGGGAGTCCGCCGCGTCGCTCGGCCTGGACGGCACCGAGACCTTCGACATCGAGGGGGTCACCGCTCTCGACACCACGACCCCGCCCACGGTCCGGGTGCGGGCGGCGAAGGCCGACGGCTCGGTGGTGGAGTTCGACGCCGACCTACGCATCGACACCCCGGGGGAGGCCGAGTACTACCGGCACGGGGGGATCCTCCAGTACGTGCTGCGCTCACTCGTCCGCGGCTGAGCCGAGGACGCAGTCGCGGGGCGTGGCCCGGCGTGGATACTTGACCGATGGGTGACCGCACGCAGAACAAGACCCAGGAGAACGACGGCGACGTCGAGGCGTTCCTGGCGACCGTCCCCGATCAGCGGCGGGCCGAGGCGCGGACTCTCGTCGAGCTGATGGGTCGGGTCACCGGTGAGCCGCCGCGGATGTGGGGGTCGTCCATCATCGGGTTCGGGCGGTACCACTATCGGTACGCCACCGGTCGCGAGGGGGACGCTGCGGCGGCCGGGTTCTCGCCGCGCAAGGCCGCCACGACCGTCTACGTCCCGGACGGCTTCGAGGCCTATTGCGAGCTCCTGGAGCGCCTGGGTCCGCACACCACCTCGGTCTCGTGCCTGTACCTCAAGCGGCTGGACGCCATCGACCTCGAGGTGCTCGCCGAGCTCGTGCGCAGGTCGTACGAGCGCACGACCACGCGGACCTGGCCCCCGTCCTGACGGTCGGGCGATTCCGTCGGCAGGACCGGCCCGCCGGTGTCGCGGCGGCGTGCAATCCCCGATCGGCTGGTGACACAGACCAGGTGAGAGGTGGAGGTGGTCGTATGTGGCGACGTCCGGTGACCGCGGTCGCTCTGGTGGCAGTGCTGGGCCTGGTCGCATGCGCAGGTCCGGCGGATGAGGCGCCCGCCACACCCGTGACCCCCGAGCGGCCGGTGGAGTTCGTCCGCGTCGCGGGGGATGCGGCGGCCGGAGATGCGTGGGTGGAGGCCTCGGTCCGGTTGGCGAGCGAGCTGCTCGGGCTGACCGAGGAGGGCGAGAACGCCGTCGTCTCGCCGCTGAGCCTTCAGCTGGCGTTGGCGATGCTGCGCGAGGGGGCGTCGGGGCGGGTCGCCGCGGAGATCGACGCCGCGGTCGGCATGTCGGGTGCGGACAGCCAGGCGGTGGCGGACGTGCGCGCGCACCTGGCGCAGTTCGAGGGTGACGTGGCAGGGATCGACAAGGACAACCCGCCCGAGACCCCGCTGGTGCACATCGCGGACAGCGTGTTCGTGCAGCCGGGGTTCCCGGTGGAGGCGCAGTTCCTGGAGCGGGTCGCCGCCTATCACCTGGCACAGGTGTACGAGGCGGACTTCGCCGGACGCAACGCGAAGCCGCTGCTGGACGCCTGGGTGCAGGAGGAGACGGGCGGGCTGCTGGAGGAGGCACCGTTCGAGCCCGATCCGGACACCCGGGTGGTGCTCATGGACGCGGTGACCTTCGGGGCATCCTGGCGGATGCCCTTCGACCCGAGCGCGACGCGGGACGCCGCGTTCCACCTCACGGACGGCCAGACGGTGCAGGTCCCGATGATGGGCGCGCTGCTGCCGGCCGGGTACGCCGAATCGGACGGCTGGCAGGCGATCGAGCTGCCCTATACCGAGGGGTTCGCGATGCGGATCGTGGTGCCCCCGGCCGGGATCCCGACGCGGGACCAGTGGGAGGCCGCCCACGCGGCGCTCGATGCCGCCGAGAGCCAGCTTGTGCAGCTGGGGATGCCCCGCTGGGAGACGGACACCACCGTCGACCTGACGCGGGACCTGGCCGATCTGGGCCTCGGCTCGCTGGTTGAGCCGGGCGGTGGCCTCGACGGCGTATTCCCGGGGGCGTACGTCAACGGGATCGCGCAGGGCGCGACGATCACGGTCGCCGAGCAGGGGACCGTCGCCGCGGCCGTGACCGAGATCGCCGTCGGCGAGTCCGCAGCCCCGCTGCCCGAGATCGAGCTGAACCTCGATCGTCCGTTCGAGTACCAGGTGATCGACGAGCGGACCGGGCTGGTCCTCTTCGCCGGGCGGGTGCTCAACCCCTCCTGACGCGGTGCCGGCGACCGGCCGGTGGGTCCGGTCGTCCGCGGGATTCGGGCCAGGTCCGTGCGGATCCTGTGACGGTCGCCCACGCGGGTCACCCCGCGCGCGACCAGACCGTACGATGGCCGGATGGCCCTCCTGCCGCGGATCAGCACGCCCGCTGACGTCCGCGCCCTCCGCTCGGGCGAGCTCGGCAGGCTCGCCGCGGAGATCCGCCACTTCCTCGTGCAGAGCGTGTCCCAGACCGGGGGGCACCTGGGCCCTAACCTCGGCGTCGTCGAGATCACCCTCGCCCTGCACCGCGTGTTCGAGTCGCCTCGGGACACGATCGTCTTCGACACCGGGCACCAGTCCTACGTACACAAGCTGCTCACCGGACGGGCAGACTTCTCGGGCCTGCGTCAGCGAGACGGGCTCTCCGGCTACCCCAGCCGGGCTGAGTCCGAGCACGACGTGGTGGAGAACTCGCACGCGTCGACGGCGTTGTCGTGGGCGGACGGGATCGCCAAGGCCTATGCCCTGCGCGGCAGCGTGGACCGCCACGTGGTGGCCGTCGTCGGGGACGGGGCGCTCACCGGCGGCATGGCGTGGGAGGCGCTGAACAACATCGCCGCCGGCCAGGACCGGCGGCTGATCATTCTCGTCAACGACAACGGGCGCTCCTACGACCCGACGATCGGCGGTCTCGCCGATCACCTCGATCGGCTGCGCACCGCTCGGGGCTACGAGGACGTGCTCGCCTGGGGCAAGCGGACCCTGCGCCACTCCGGCCGGTTCGGGCGACTCGTCTACGGGGCGTTGCACGGCATGAAGAAGGGGATCAAGGACGTCGTCGCCCCGCAGGGGATGTTCGAGGATCTCGGGCTGAAGTACATCGGGCCGGTGGACGGGCACGACGTCGGTGCCGTGGAACGGGCCCTGCGGCTGGCGCGATCCTTCGGCGGACCCGTCATCGTGCACGCGATCACCGAGAAGGGGCGTGGCTACGTCCCGGCCGAGCAGGACGTGGCCGACCGGTTCCACGCCGTCGGGCAGATCCACCCCGAGACCGGGCTGCCGGTCGCGCCCTCACGGTTCGGATGGACCTCGGTGTTCGCCGACGAGATCGTGCAGATCGGGCGGCGCCGGCCGGACGTGGTGGCGATCACCGCGGCGATGCTCCAGCCGGTGGGTCTGGCACCCTTCGCCGAGGAGTTCCCGTCCCGGACATTCGATGTGGGCATCGCGGAGCAGCACGCGGTGACCTCGGCCGCCGGGATGGCCTTCGCAGGGCTGCACCCCGTGGTCGCGGTCTATGCCACCTTCCTCAACCGTGCGTTCGACCAGGTGCTGATGGACGTCGCGCTGCACCGGGCCGGGGTCACGTTCGTCCTCGACCGGGCCGGCCTGACCGGTGACGACGGTCCCAGTCACAACGGCATGTGGGACATGGCGATGCTCCGTGCGGTGCCCCGGCTCCATCTCGCCGCGCCACGGGACGAGGAGACCCTGCGCTCCTCCCTGCGGGCGGCGATCGAGATCGAGGACGCGCCGAGCGTCGTGCGGTATCCCAAGGGCCCGCTCCCCGAGCCCTTGCCGGCCATCGACACGCTGGAGGGCGTCGACGTGCTGGCGCGGCACCCGGGCGACGGGCCGACGGTGCTCCTCATCGGGATCGGGCCGATGGCGCACACAGCCGTCCACGCGGCCCGGCTGCTGGCCGAGCGCGGGATGTCCGTGACGGTGGTCGCCCCGGTGTGGGCCCTGCCGGTGCCGGCTGCGCTGATCAAGCTCGCGGGTGACCATGATCACGTGGCGTGCGTGGAGGACGGCCTGGTCGACGGCGGCATCGGGGCGCTGATCGCCCAGCGCTGCGCCGAGGCCGGTTCGACGAGCTCCGTGCAGACCCTCGGCATCCCGGCGTCGTTCCTGCCCCAGGCGACGCGTGCGCAGCTCATCGAGACGCTGCGCCTCGGCGCAGCCCACGTGGCGGAGGACATCACGACCCAGGTGGCGCGTTCCTCGCGCTGACCTGCGGAATCGTCCACCGTGCGGGCCCGACGTGACGCACCTCACGTGCCGGTCATGGGATGTTTACCCGAAGGTCCCAGGTCATCCCATGACTGCTCCCGTAGCGTCGATAACACCGACGTACACGAGGAGAACAGATGTCAATCATCGCCGAGGCAGGCGCAGCGGTCACCCCGCAGCTGACGACATCCGAGGAGGCCTGGCGCGGGTTCGTCGCGGGCCCCTGGACCGGCGACGTCGACGTGCGCGACTTCATCCAGCGGAACTACACGCCGTACGACGGCGACGCGTCCTTCCTCGCGGGGGCGACCGAGCGCACCACCGGGATCTGGCAGCGCCTCCTGGCGATGTTCCCCGAGGAGCTCGAGCGCGGCATCTACGACGTCGACGTGACCACACCGTCGTCCATCACCGCGCACGCGCCCGGCTACATCGACGCCGACAACGAGATCATCGTCGGCCTGCAGACCGATGCGCCGCTCAAGCGGGCGATCATGCCCTACGGCGGCTGGCGCATGGTCGAGGGCGCCCTGAAGACGTACGGCTACGAGGCCCCCGCCGACATCAAGAAGATCTTCACCGAGTACCGCAAGACGCACAACGACGGCGTCTTCGACGTCTACCCCGACAACGTGCGGGCGGCGCGCCGGTCCCACATCGTCACCGGGCTGCCGGACGCCTACGGTCGCGGCCGGATCATCGGCGACTACCGTCGGGTGCCCCTCTATGGCGTCGACACCCTGATCGAGGCCAAGCGCGCGGAGCGCGCCGAGCTCGACCGGGAGCGGTCCACCGAGCTGGTGATCCAGGAGCGCGAGGAGATCTCGGAGCAGATCAAGGCGCTCCGCGAGCTCAAGACGATGGCAGCGTCCTACGGCTTCGACATCTCGGGTCCGGCCGCCGACGCCCGCGAGGCCGTCCAGTGGCTGTACTTCGCCTACCTCGCCGCGGTGAAGGAGCAGAACGGCGCCGCGATGTCGCTGGGCCGCACCTCGACCTTCCTGGACGTCTACCTCCAGCGCGACATGGCCGACGGGGTGCTCACCGAGTCCCAGGCCCAGGAGCTCATCGATGACATGGTCATCAAGCTGCGGATCGTGCGGTTCCTGCGCACCCCGGAGTACGACGCCCTGTTCTCCGGCGACCCCACCTGGGTGACGGAGTCCATCGGTGGCATCGGCGAGGACGGTCGCTCGCTGGTCACCAAGACCTCGTTCCGGTTCCTGCAGACCCTGTACAACCTGGGACCCGCCCCGGAGCCGAACCTCACGGTCCTGTGGAGCGACAAGCTGCCCGAGGGCTTCAAGCGCTTCTGCGCGCAGGTGTCGATCGACACCTCGGCCATCCAGTACGAGTCCGACGAGCTGGTGAGCAGCCAGTGCGGTGACGACGCCGCCATCGCGTGCTGCGTGTCGGCCATGCGGGTCGGCAAGCAGATGCAGTTCTTCGGGGCGCGGGTGAACCTCGCCAAGGCGCTGCTCTACGCGATCAACGGTGGGCGCGACGAGGTCAGCGGGGAGCAGATCGCCCCGGTGGCCGCGCCCATGGCCGGCAACGTGCTCGACTTCGACCAGGTGTGGTCGGCCTACGACCTGCTGCTGGACTGGCTGGCGGAGACCTACGTGGACGCGCTGAACTGCATCCACTTCATGCACGACAAGTACGCCTACGAGCGGCTCGAGATGGCGCTGCACGACCGGGCCGTCCTGCGCACGCTCGCCTGCGGTGTCGCGGGGCTCTCGGTGGCCGTGGACTCCCTGTCCGCGATCAAGCACGCGACGGTGCACCCGGTGCGGGACGAGACCGGCCTGATCGTCGACTACACGGTGGAGGGCGACTACCCCACCTACGGCAACGACGACGACCGCGCCGACGACATCGCGGTGGACCTGGTCCGGTCGTTCATGGCCAAGATCCGCCGGCAGCCCACCTACCGCAACGCGCTGCACACCCAGTCGGTACTCACGATCACCTCGAACGTGGTCTACGGCAAGCACACCGGCAACACCCCGTGCGGCCGGCGGCTCGGCGAGCCGTTCGCCCCCGGCGCCAACCCGATGAACGGGCGCGACACCCACGGGATGCTCGCCAGCGCCCTGAGCGTGGCCAAGCTGCCCTACGAGGACTCCCAGGACGGCATCTCGCTGACGTCCACGGTGGTTCCCTCAGGGCTGGGCCGTGACCGCACCGAGCAGGTCACGAACCTGGTCGGCCTGCTCGACGCGTACAACGTCTCCAGCGGCTTCCACGTGAACATCAACGTGCTCAACCGCGAGACGCTCGAGGACGCGATGGCCCACCCGGAGAAGTACCCGCAGCTGACCATCAGGGTCTCCGGCTACGCGGTCAACTTCGTCCGGCTCACCAGGGACCAGCAGCTGGACGTCCTGTCCCGCACCTTCCACGGCGCGGTCTGAACCACCCATCCACACCCCAGCGCGCCGGGAGGAGGCCGACATGACCATCAACCAGGGACTGCCGGCCCAGCCCGGCGCGCCGGTGATCGAGCTGGAGCGTCCCCTCGTCGGGGGGTCCCACCAGCGCGCGACCGCGGGTACGGCCGGACTGGACACCCTGGTCGTCGAGCGGCCCGAGCGGATCATGCAGATGCGCACCGGGGAGCTCGGCTCCGTGCACTCGTGGGAGCTGGTCACCGCAGTCGACGGCCCCGGTACCCGCCTGACGACCTTCCTGTCCGGGTGCCCGCTGCGGTGCCTGTACTGCCACAACCCCGACACCATGCAGATGCGCCGGGGCGACCCGATCACCGCGGACGAGCTCATCACCCGGGTGCTGCGCTACCGGGGCATCTTCCGGGCGACGGGTGGTGGTCTCACGGTGTCCGGCGGCGAGCCGTTGATGCAGCCGGCCTTCGTCGGCCGCGTGCTGCGGGCGGCGAAGGACGCCGGGATCCACACCGCGCTGGACACCTCCGGCTACCTCGGCGCGGCGTGCACCGACGAGATGCTGGCCGACATCGACCTGGTGCTGCTGGACGTCAAGTCCGGTGACCCCGACACCTACACCCGGGTCACCGGTCAGCCATTGGCCCCCACCCTGGACTTCGGGCGCAGGGTCGCCGCCAGCGGGACCGAGATCTGGATCCGCTTCGTGCTGGTCCCCGGGCTGACGGACGACCCGGCGAACATCGCCAAGGTGGCCGACTACGTCGCCACCCTGGCGACCGTGACCAGGGTCGAGGTGCTCCCGTTCCACCAGATGGGCCGGGACAAGTGGGAGTCGCTGGGCATGCGCTACGAGCTGGATGGCGTCGCCCCGCCCACGCACGAGCAGGTGGAGCAGGCGCGCGAGCTCTTCCGCTCCCGGGGGCTGCAGGTCTTCTGATCAGTCGCTGAGCGGCACGCTCGCCACGCCGGGAGCATGGAACCGGCGACCGAGCACCTCGGTGCTCCGTCCGATCCGGTCGAGGTAGGGAGTGATCCCGCCGAGGTGCAGCGGCCAGTTCGCGCCGAGGATCATGCACAGGTCGACCTGGTCGGCAGACGGCACCACACCCTCGGCGAGCATCAGGCCGATCTCCTCGGTGAGGCCCGTCAGCACCGCGTGCCGCACGCCCTCGGCGTCGAGGGCCGACGACCCGCCGGGCCCACCGAACGCCGCCTGGATGGCGGGGTCGACGTCACCGTCGTCGTTCACCAGCCCCCGACCGTCGGCGGCCAGGCGCTCGAGCCCGGGGGAGAGCGGGAACCGGTCGCCGCCGTCGTCGTGCAGCGTGGCCAGCACGTGCAGGGCTACCGGGAGTCCGACCAGCTGGAGCAGGGCGAACGGGCCCATCGGCAGCCCGAGCGGACGCAGCGCCTCGTCGGCGACCTGGACGGGTGTCCCGCGTTCCACCGTCGCGGCGACCTCGGCGAGCATGCGGAGCAGCACCCGGTTGACGACGAACCCGGGCCGGTCCGCCACCCCGACGGCCGTCTTGCCCAGGGCGGCCGCGAGCGCGAAGCCCGTCGCAAGAGCCGCGTCGTCCGCGGCGTCGGTCCGGACCACCTCCACCAGGGGCATCTGGGCGACGGGGTTGAAGAAGTGGAGCCCGACGACCCGCCCGGGATGCTCCACACCGGCGGACATCTGGGTGACCGACAGGGCGGAGGTGTTGGTGGCCAGCACCGTCCTGGCACCGACCACCTGCTCGAGGTCCGCGAAGACCCGCTGCTTGACTCCCATCACCTCGGTGACGGCCTCGATGACCAGGTCCGCCTCGCTGAGGGTCCCCAGGTCGGTGCTCACGGAGATCGACCCGAGGATGCGGGCGGCCTCGTCCGGCTCGATCCGGCCCCGTGCGACCATGCCCTCGACCTGTCGGCGGATGCCGTCGGCGCCGGCGGCCACGCGCTCGTCGTCGACCTCACGCATCCGGACCGGCACGCCGAGTCGACGGTTGAGCAGGACCGCGAGCTGTCCCGCCATGAGTCCGGCCCCGACGACGCCCACGCTGCGGACGGGCAGCGGCTCCGCCTCGGGCACCCCGGCGGGCGTGCGCGCGGCCCGCGTGGTGATGTCGAAGGCGTAGAGCCCGGCCCTCAGCTCGTCGGACATGAGGAGCTCCGTGAGGGCCTCGTCCTCGGCGGCGAAGGCTGCCTCCCGGTCGGAAGTCCGGGCCGCGGCCACGAGGTCCAGCGCCCGCTGCGGGGCGGGGACCGCTCCCCACCTGGCGAGCCGCCGTCGGGCGCTGTCGACGGCGCCCTCCCACCGGGCTTCGTCGCTCGTGTCGACGGCCGGTCGGGCGACCGTCGCCCGCCGGGTGAGGACCTGGGCCGTCCAGCGCAGGGAGGCGTCGAGGAAGTCGTCTGCCTCGAGGACGACGTCGACCACGCCCAGCTCGCGGGCCCGTGCCGCGTCCGTCATCCGGTTGTTCGCCAGCGGTTGTTCGACGATGAGCTCGAGGGCCCCCTCCACCCCCACGAGGTGGGGGAGCAGGTAGCACCCGCCCCATCCCGGGACAAGGCCGAGGAAGACCTCCGGCGCGCCGATCGCCCGCACGTCGGCAGCGGCCGTCCGGTAGGCGCAGTGCAGCGCAAGCTCCAGGCCGCCCCCGAGCGCGACGCCGTTGAGGTAGGCGAAGGTGGAGACGGGCATCTCCGCGAGCATCCCGAGGGTCTGATGCCCCAGCTCTGCGATCGCCCGGGCGTCGGCCGGGTCGGTGATCCCCGCCATGAGCTTCAGGTCGGCACCGGCGACGAACCACTTCTCCGCCCCGGTCACGGCCACGGCCACGATCTCGCCGGATCTCGCCCGGGCGTGCAGGGCACGCAGCACCTCCCTGAGCTCGAGCAGGCCCTGCCGACCCAGGGTCGTCGGCTTCGTCGGAGGGTCGAGCGCGATCGTGAGCAGCGCGAGGGTGCCGGCGCCGTCCGGCAGCTCCACGTCACGGACGACGCTGCGGGCGACGCGTTCGTCGGTCTCGACGCGTGCACCTGTCATCGCGGGCCTCCTTCTGGCGCCCGCTCGGTGATCTTCGGGGGCCTATTGCACGCTAACAAAGGCCCGGGCCAACGGCGCGGCCGTCAGCTCGACCTGCCACTGGCGGGCACCGCCACCCCGGAGGTAGTCGGCCACGGCGTCGACATCAGCAGGATCCGGGGGCGCCCAGCACAACCGTCGCAGCAGGTCGGGCTGGAGCACGTTCTCCACCGGGACGGACCACTGCTCGGCGATCATCCGGACCACCTCGCGTGCCGCGGCCAGCCGGCGGGCCGCCTCCGGGTCGCGGTCGGGCCACGAGCGGGGAGGAGGTGGGCCGTCCGAGCGCGGGGACCGCACCGACGGCAGGCGCGTCTCCGGGACGGCGAGGCCCCGCTCGACGGCGACGAACCAGAACGGGGCGCGACGTCGGGTCGCCTTGCCGGAGAACGCCTTGAGCGCGGTCAGCTCGGTCACGCTGCGCGGCACTGCTGTCCCGGCGGCGACGAGCGCTGCGTCGGGCAGCACGCGGCCGGGGGCGATGTCACGGGCGTGCGCGTCGGCGTCGCGAGCCTCCCAGAGCGCTTGCACCACGGCCATCCCTCGGCCGGTGCGCACCGCGTGCAGCCCCGACGTCCGCCGCCACGGATCGATCCGTGGGGCGGGCGGGGCCGCGGTCCGTACCGCCTCGAACTCCTGGCGTGCCCACTCCTGCTTGCCCGCCGCCACGAGGCGCTCGGCAAGGACGTCCCTGACGTCGATCAGGACCTCGACGTCCAGGGCCGCGTACCTGATCCACTCCCGCGGGACGGGGCGGGTGGACCAGTCCACGGCGGAGTGCTCCTTGGCCAGTCCCAGCCCGAGGACCTCCGCGACGACGGCCGCGAGGCCCACCCTCTCCATCCCCAGGAGCCGGGCGGCGAGCTCGGTGTCGAAGACGGCTTCGGGTCGCAGCCCCTGCTCGCCAAGACCGGGAAGGTCCTGGGATGCCGCGTGGAACACCCATTCCGCGCCGCGCAGCGCCGCAGAGAGACCGGAGAGGTCGGGGAGCGCGATGGGATCGATGACGGCGGTGCCGGCGCCGCGGCGACGCAGCTGGACCAGGTACGTGCGCTGCCCGTACCGGTACCCCGACGCGCGTTCGGCGTCCACGGCCACCGGACCGGTCGCGGCCGCGAACGCGTCGATGACCTCGGCGAGCCCGGCGACGGTGTCGATGATCTCCGGCACTCCGTCGGACGGCTCGTGCAGCAGGCTGACGACCGGGATCTCGGCGTCGGGCTGGACCGGGTCCTCGACGGGGAGCACCGCTTCCGGATCGATCGCGCCGCCCGCGCCGCCCGTGCGTACCTCGGGGCTCGTCTCGGGCAGGCTTGGACGCGGCATGGACCCCACGCTACGGCGTCGGTGGTCTGCTGATCATCCGACAGGCCAGAGTGCCACCGGGTCTGTCCTCATTGGAGCAGGTCGTGACGAATCGCGAAGGCGACCATCTCGGCGCGGTCACCCGTGCCCACCTTGCGTGAGATCCGGGCGAGGTGGCTCTTGACGGTGAGGGCGGACAAGGTGAGCCGCTCACCGATCTGCCGGTTGGTCCGTCCGTCGGCGACGAGGCGCAGCACACCCAGCTCGCGGGCCGTCAGCTCCGGCGTCCCGGCGGGGACCGAGCTCTGCGCGTGCATGACCCGGACCGCGCCGGGCGGCTCGGCCGTCACGGCGCCTCGCACGCCACCGCCGAGCAGGACGACGAGCTCTCGCCGCCCGGCCTTGCGGGTGAGCAGGACCGCGTGGGTGGACTCCCGTCGACGGAGTGACCGGACGAGCGTCATCGCCTCTCCGTCGCCGATCTCCGGCAGCACCACGCACAGAGGGCTGGTGTCCTGGCCGCTGCGGGCCGTCGGGGGCACAGCGACCTCTGGCCGCAGCGGCGCACGCACGGGCACGCGTCGGACGACCGGGGGCCGAACCTGCTCGACGGTCACGAATGGCTCCGGGGGCGGGGGGACACTGTCCCGGTCATATCGGCACAGGGTGTGCATGCCTTGAGGGGAGCAGCGGGTGACCGGGCCCGCCCACGAGCCCGGTGCCGGGTCGCCCTACGCCCGAGCGCGTGGTCGGGGTGCGTTCAGCGTCGACCGAGCGACGTCACGCCGTCGGGCAGCGGCGGGAGTCCCGCCGCGGTGCAGAGCACGGCGCTCCACGCCGTGAGGTGTGCCGCGAGATCGCCGTCCGGCGTCCACGAGGCGCGGATCTCCACCTCCACCTCGCCCGGACGCTCGGCCAACGCGCCGAAGGACTGCGAGACCACGCGGGTGACCGTACCGCCCAGCTCGTGGTGCGCGGCGTCGGCGTTCTGCAGCGCCTCCTCGACCCAGGTCCACGCGGCCTCGCAGAACATCGGGTCGATGCCTACCTCGGCATCCATGGCCGCCCGCACCAGGGTCACGACGCGGAAGGTGCCCTGCCACGCCTCCTGACCCTTCGGGTCGTGCAGCACGACGAACCGTCCGCCGGCGGGCTCGTCCGCCTCCTCCACCGACGTCTCGTTGATCTCACCGCTGAGTGCCACTGCGTAGGGCGCGATGCGGGCCGGGGCGGGGATCTCGGTCAGCCTGACTTCGCCGCGTAGCCGGCGACCGCCGAGGGCACTGAGCGCGGCGCGGAACTCCGGGGGGATGTCGGTATCCGCTGTTGTCACGTTGTGCAGCGTACGACCGGCTCTCGTCGCCGCGGTGGAACGGCGCGCGGGGACGCTGCGAGGGTGGCCACCGTTAGGCTGGCCGGATCGAGGAGAGGGAGTGGCTGGCATGAGCGAACGCGCCCAGATCGGCGTGACCGGACTGGCTGTCATGGGACGTAACCTCGCGCGCAACTTCGCGCGCAACGGGTACGTCGTGGCGGTCCACAACCGATCAGCCGCGAAGACCGCGTCGCTCGTCGCGGACCACGGGGACGAGGGCACATTCGTGCCGGCGGAGTCGCTGGAGGAGTTCGTCGACTCGCTCGAACGCCCCCGCAAGATCGTCATCATGGTCGTGGCCGGTCGGCCCACCGACGCGGTGATCGACGCGTTGGTGCCGCTGCTGGATGCCGGTGACATCGTCGTCGACGCCGGCAACGCCCACTTCCCGGACACCCGCCGCCGCGAGGCCGATCTGCGCTCCAAGGGCCTGCACTTCGTCGGGACCGGCGTGTCGGGGGGCGAGGAGGGCGCGCTGCTCGGGCCGAGCATCATGCCGGGCGGCACCCGCGAGTCCTACGAGTCCCTCGGGCCGATCCTGGAGACCGTCGCGGCGAAGGTGGACGGTGTGCCCTGCTGCACCTACGTGGGACCTGACGGGGCCGGCCACTTCGTGAAGATGGTCCACAACGGCATCGAGTACGCCGACATGCAGCTCATCGCCGAGGCCTACGACCTGCTGCGTCAGGGGCTGGGGGCATCGGCCGCGGAGATCGGTGAGATCTTCGCCGCATGGAACACCGGGGACCTCGAGTCGTTCCTGATCGAGATCACCGCCGAGGTCCTCGCGCACACAGACCCGGTGACCGGGGGAGCCTTCGTCGACATCGTGCTGGACCAGGCCGAGCAGAAGGGGACCGGACGCTGGACGGTCCAGAACGCGCTCGACCTGGGAGTGCCGATCACGGGGATCGCGGAGGCGACGTTCGCCCGCGCCCTGTCGGGGTCGGTGCCGCAGCGCCGGGCTGCGGCCGGGACCCTCCCCGCCCACGCGGGGACCTGGGACGTCACGGATCGCGCGGCGTTCATCGAGGACGTCCGGCTCGCCCTGTATGCCTCGAAGGTGGTCGCCTACTCCCAGGGCTTCGACCAGATCGCGGCCGCGAGCGCCGAGTACGACTGGGGGATCGACCGGGGTGCGATGGCGCGCATCTGGCGCGGTGGTTGCATCATCCGGGCTCGGTTCCTGGACCGGATCACGGAGGCCTACGAGCGGGACGGCGACCTGCCCCTGCTGCTCGCCGACCCGTACTTCACCGAGGCGGTCGGCGCGGGCGTCCCGGCCTGGCGGCGCGTGGTGGGGCTCGCGTCGGCCAACGGGGTCCCGGTGCCCGCCTTCGCCTCCTCGCTGTCCTACTACGACGGCGTCAGGGCCGAACGCCTGCCCGCCAACCTGATCCAGGCCCAGCGGGACTTCTTCGGCGCGCACACCTACCAGCGCACCGACCGCGACGGCAGCTGGCACACCGAGTGGTCGACCGACCAGCGCGAGATCGAGGCCTGAGTGCCACGCGCAGCGGAGCCGGCCGAGGACCTCCAGCCGGTGATCCTGGGCGGCGACATCGGGGCCTACAGCGCGGCCCGTGCCTTCCACGAGGCGTACGGGGTCCGCTCCGTGGTCGTCTCCGGGGTCGCCACCGGTGTCGTGCGCCACTCCCGCATCATCACCAACGTCGTGGAGCCTGGGATCGACGACGCCGAGCGGGTGGTCGCCCGGCTCCGTTCGGTCGCGGCGGACCATCCCGGTCGCCGGGTCCTGCTCGGCAGCGCGGACTGGCTGGTGCGCACGATCGTCGAGAACAGGGCGGCGCTGGAGGACCTGTACGTCATCCCGTACACCGACCGGGAGACGCTCGACCGGGTGACCGACAAGGAGAGCTTCGGTGCTCTGTGCAGCGACCTCGGGCTGGGGCATCCCACGACCGTCGTGCACGACGTCGGCGCGGGCGGTGCGCCGGACACCTCAGGGCTCCGCTTCCCGGTCATCGCCAAGGCGGGGGACACTGCGACCTATCACCGCCTCGAGTTCCCGGGCAAGAAGAAGGTCTTCACCGTCGACACCCCCGCCGAGCTGGCGGACCTGCTCGAGCGGATGCGGAGCGCCGGGTACACGGGCACGTTCGTCATCCAGGACCTGATCCCGGGCGACGACTCCGGGATGCGGATCCTGACCTGCTACTGCGACGCGGGCGGTCGGATGCGGTTCGCCTCGTTCGGGCACGTCCTGCTCGAGGAGCACACCCCGGGAGCGCTGGGCAACCCGGCGGGGATCATCACCGGCGGCGACGCCGACATCGTGGACCAGGCGCGCCGGCTGCTCGAGCACATCGGCTGGTCCGGCTACGCGAACTTCGACCTCAAGTACGACCCGCGGGACGGTCGGACGGTCTTCTTCGAGCTCAACCCCCGGCTCGGCCGGAGCAACTTCTACATCACGGCCGCCGGCCGCAACACCGTCGAGCTCTACGTCCGTGAGCACCTCCAGGGACTGGACCCCCTCCCCGCGGGTGAACCCGAGCAGCTCACCACCGAGCACCTCTACACCGTGCTGCCCCGCCCCCTGCTGCTTCGCTACGTGGCGGACCCCGCGCTCCGGCGACGGGTGCGCCGGCTGTTCAACCGGCGTCGTGCCACGAATCCGTTGTGGTACTCGGCCGAGCGGGACCCGCGGCGGCTCGCCTACCTCGTCATCGCCCAGCTGAACCAGTTCCGCAAGTACTACCGGCACTACCCGCGCCCGTCCCGGCGCGCAGCCGTCGCCACGGAGGTCAGCGCATGAGCAGCTCCGAACGTCCGCTCGTCGGGGTGATCGGGGGAGTCGGACCGCTGGCCACGGCGTACTTCCTGGACATGGTCGTCAGGTTGACCGAGGCGGCACGCGACCAGGACCACCTCGACATGGTGGTCTTCAACCACTCGTCGATCCCGGACCGGACGGCCTACATCCTCGGCGAGTCGGCGCAGAGCCCCGGACCGGTGATGGCGGACGACGCCCGGCGGTTGGAAGGCTTCGGCGCCGACTTCCTGGTGCTTCCCTGCAACACCGCCCACAACTTCACGGCCGAGGTCGCGGCCTCGACCACCCTTCCGGTGCTGAGCATCATCGAGCTGACGGTCGACGAGGCCCAGACCCGGGTGCCCGACCTGCGATCGGTCGGGCTCCTCGCGACGTCGGGGACCGCGTCGTCGGGGGTCTACCAACGCGCGCTCGCGTCCCGCGGTGTGGAGTGCCTGCTGCCTGACGAGGACGACCAGCGGGCGGTCATGGAGATCATCTACGACCAGGTCAAGGCAGGCCTGCCGGCCGACGTCGATGTGCTGCACGCCGTCGTGGGGCGGCTGGTGGACCGAGGCGCGCAGGTGCTGCTCCTGGGGTGCACGGAGCTGTCGGTGGTGGCGGCGGATCATGGGCTACTGTCCGACCCGCGCGTCGTCGACTCCCTCGACGTCCTGGCGAGGCGGACGATCGAGCGGGCCGGTGGGAGGGTCCGGGACTGACGTCTGGGGAGGGAGAGCCGCACATGTCGCGGGGCTGCCTCCCCGGCTCGACGTCCGAGCCGGCCAGGGCCGCGGGTGCCGAGGGCCGCCCGGCGATCAGTCAGCCGAGCAGGTTGGTCCCGGTGTACACGTGGAGCACCGGCACCTCGAGCTCGTCCCGTGCCCGCGAGGCCCAGTCGGTGTGGAAGGTGTCCTCCAGGGCGTGCGGCAGCGTCACGACGATGATCTCGCGCACCCGCATGTCCGAGGTGGCCGCGCGCAGGGCCGGCAAGGGGTCGTCCGCAACCACGACGCCGTCCGCCTCCGCGCCCGCTGCCCGGAACGCTGCGACGCTCGCCTCGAGCTGCTCCTCGGCCGTCTGGTAGGCGTGGACGGGCTCCGGCTCCCGACCGAGCACGGCCTCGAGGGCCTCCCGGAGCTCGCCCAGGCTCAGGTGATCTACCAGCGAGACGAGCATGTTCTGCTCGGTGTCCGCCGGGACGAGCACATGGAAGCTCACGTCCTCGCCCTCGTGCAGGCCGGTGATGTGCGTGACGTCTGCGTCGGTGAGGGCGTCTTCGGTCAGGACCACGATGATCTCGCTCACGTCCACGAGCGTAGTTGGCTCGGCGTTCTTCGGCGCTGTGCCGCCACGCCCTAGGCTCGGAGGACCAACGACATCGACGGGGTACGCATGCTCGGGAGCGACTTCGGCCAGATCGCGGTGATCCTGATCATCGCTGCAGCGGCGGGCGGCCTCGCGAAGCTGCTGCGGCAACCGCTGATCGTCGCGTACATCGCCGTCGGGATCCTGGTGGGACCGGCCGCGTTCGGCCTGGTGACCGCGACCGAGCACGTCGCGCTGCTCGCCAAGGTCGGGATCGCGGTTCTGCTGTTCCTCGTGGGGCTCAAGCTTGACCTGCACCTGATCAGGACGACGGGGCCCGTGGCGCTGCTCACCGGTCTGGGTCAGGTGCTCTTCACGTCGGTGGTGGGCTTCGGGATCACGTGGGTGCTGGGTTACGACGTCGTCACGGCCATCTACGTGGCCGTGGCGCTGACGTTCTCGTCGACGATCATCATCGTCAAGCTCCTTTCGGACAAGCGTGAGCTGGATGAGTTGCACGGACGGATCGCCGTCGGCTTCCTCATCGTTCAGGACCTCGTGGTGGTGATCGCGATGATCGTGATCACCGCTATCGGTGTCGGATCCGACGACGCCGTTGGCACCCAGGTGGCGTTGACGGCCCTGCGCGGGGTCGGCTTCCTGGTGGCGGTCGGCCTGCTCGCCCGATACGTCCTGCCCTGGGTGCTTGAGCGCTTGGCCCGGTCGTCGGAAGTGCTGGTGCTCTTCGGGCTTGCGTGGGCGGTCTCGGTTGCGGCGTTCAGCGACTGGGTTGGGCTGAGCATGGAGGTCGGCGCCTTTGTCGCTGGGGTCTCCCTCGCGTCAACGCCTTACCGTGAGGCGCTGGGGGCCCGACTGGTGACGCTGCGCGACATCCTCATCCTGTTCTTCTTCATCGATCTCGGCTCCACGATGGAGTTCGGTGAGGCCGCGACCCAGGTGGTCCCGGCGCTGGTTCTCTCGGCCTTCGTGCTGGTGGGCAACCCGCTCATCGTCATGGTGATCATGGGGTTGATGGGGTTCCGCAAGCGGGTCTCGTTCCTCGCCGGCTTGACGGTGGCTCAGATCAGCGAGTTCTCGCTCATCCTCGCCGCGCTCGCGCTCAGCATCGGGCACATCGGGAGCGACGCGGTGAGCTTGATCACCCTGGTTGGGATCGTCACGATCGGCTTGTCGACCTACCTCATCCTGTACTCCAAGCAGATTTTCGAGCGGATCGGCCCCTTCCTGTCTGTCTTCGAGCGGTCGCTACCCGACAAGAGAACCGACGACCACGGCCTGGGCGACCCGTACGACGCGGTCGTCATCGGGGGTGGTCGGTTCGGGGGGTCGATCACCTCCAGCCTGCTCGCCGACCTGGACGCCCGGGTGCTTCTGGTCGACTTCGACCCCGAGGTGCTCCACAAGTGGCGCGGTAGAGGCGCCGAGACGCTCTACGGCGACATCAGTGAGCCCGAACTGGTCCAGGCGATCCCGCTGACGGACGTGCGGGCGGTGATCTGCACCATCCCGGACCTGTCGGTGAACCTCACGTTGCTCGACGCGCTGCGTCGCCAAGGGTTCGCGGGCATCATCGCGCTGACGGCGTTGAGCAAGCGGGAGGCCGTGGTGCTCTCCGGCATCGGGGGCATCCGGGTGCTGCGCCCGTTCGCCGAGGCCGCCGACACAGCCGTTCCCCAGATCTTCGGACGCCCCGACGACACCGGTAACGCGAGCTCGGTGGCCGAGGTCGAGGGTCCGAGGACTGCCCCGAACGCTCAGACGTGACCGGTAGGTGCCCGCTCGACGAGCCACCGGCCGATGAGCATCCCGTCGGAGTGCAGGAGGTGGCCGAGGCGGAGGGTCGGGGTCGGGTCCAACCATGCCGGATGGTCGAGCACGCGCTGCGCCGAGCCCGCGACGAGGACCGGGCTCCAGGTCAGGCACAGCTCGTCGAGTGCTCCCGCGGCGACGAGGCCGCCGAGCAGGCGCGGCCCACCCTCGGTGAGCTGACACGGGAGGCCCGCGTCGGCGAGCGTCGTGCCGACCATGCCGAGGTCGACGTCGTGCCCCTCGTGCACGTGCAGGTGGTCGGCCGGGAGGAGGCGGCGGAGCTGCGGCAGGTGCTCGGTGTGGGTGGTCGTGAACACCCACTTGTGGGCGGGTCCGCTGAGCGTCTCGTCCGGGATGTGCCCCGTCCGGGTGAGGATCGCGAGTGCCGGGTCGTCCGCCTGCCCCCTGTCGCGTCGGGCAGGTCGCAGTGCCGACGGAACCCGCGGTGGCCCGTACCCCTCGGCGCGGACGGTTCCCGCCCCGACCACCACGACGTCGGCCAGCGCGCGCAGGGTCGTGAAGACGCGAAGATCGGCGGGCCCGTTGATCGACCCGGTCAGCCCGTCCGGGCCGGTCGCCGCTCCGTCGAGGCTGCTGATCATGTTCGCACGCAGCCACGGCCGGCCGGGATAGCGGTAGAGGTGGGTGAGGGCGGCCTCGGCGTCGTCGGGCAGCAGCGGCCCGGTGACGTCCCGCGGGTGGAGCACGTCGAGCACTGGGGCGTCGGTCACGACCCGACGCTAGCCGTCGCCGCAGCCCTCGCGCAGCCGACCGCCCGCGGGCCTAGGCTGGCCGATCGTGAGTGCCGGCGCGTTGGTCGACCGGGACCCCGTGGTGCCCACAGACAGGCTGCTGACCGGGCTCGTCCCCCCGCGGCACTTCGCCGATGCGACGTTCGACAGCTTCCACCCCGACCCGGAGCACCCCAGCCAGGCGGCAGCCCTGGCCCGGATGCGCACCGCGGCCCGCACGCTGCAGCGTCGCCGGCGCCGCTTCGCCCGCCGGGCGGAGCCCGAGGCGGTGTACCTGGACGGCGGCTTCGGGGTGGGCAAGACCCACCTCCTGGCGGCCTTGGCGCACGACGTCGGGGCAGGGGTGTCGGCATACGGCACCTTCGTGGAGTACACCCACCTGGTGGGTGCGCTCGGTTTCCGGCCGACCGTTCGGGCCCTCGCCGAGCGGCGGCTCGTCTGCATCGACGAGTTCGAGCTGGACGACCCCGGGGACACGGTCCTGATGTCCCGGCTGCTGCGGGAGCTGTCCGACCACGGCGTCGCGCTGGCCGCAACGTCCAACACTCTGCCGGAGTCGCTGGGGGAGGGGCGGTTCGCCGCCGACGACTTCCTCCGCGAGATCCAGGGCCTGGCGGCGCGTTTCGAGGTGGTCCGGATCGACGGTCCCGACTACCGGCACCGCGGGGCACCGCAGGACGTCGACGGGCTCCCGGATGCCGACGTGCACTCGGCCGTCGGCGGGAGGCCCGGGGCCACGCTCGACGACTTCGCCTCCCTGGTGAACCATCTCGGCCGGATCCATCCGGTGCGGTACGGCGCCCTGCTGGACGGGCTGTCGCTGGTCGGGCTGACGGACGTGCGCCCGCTGACCGACCAGGCGGATGCCCTGCGGCTCGTCGTGCTCGTCGACCGGCTCTACGACCTCGACGTGCCGGTCCTGCTGGGCGGCTCCGGGACGCTGGGGCTCTTCGGTGAGTCGATGCTGCGGGGCGGCTACCGGAAGAAGTACCTGCGGGCGTTGTCCCGGCTGGAGGACCTTGCGGAGCGGGGCCGGCGGCTCACGGACGGTTCGGGCTCCTAGGCGCTCCGCTCCCACCCCCGCACCCCGCGGTGATCATGCAGACTTTGCACACTTGAGGTGGGGGATCACCACCGGCGTCGGCGTAGTGGACGGGTCCAACCCATCATCTCGGCCATGACCTGCTCGACGGCCGGCCGTGCTCCGAGGACGTTCGCGCTCGTGAAGCCGACCGAGGTCCAGCCGAACGTGTCGAGGATCTCCTGGCGGCGCAGCTCGTCGGCGCGCACCTGAGCCGCGTTGCGGCGGTGGAACTCGTCGCCGTCGTACTCTGCGGCGAGCCTGAGAGCCTCGAAGCCGGTGTCGAGCCGGAAGCGCTCCCTGCCGTCCGGCGTCCGCAGGCTCACCTGGACTGTCGGCGCAGGCAGACCGCTGTCGACGAACCGGAGCCGGAGCCAGGACTCGCCGGCAGACTCGGTCGCCGGTTCGCACAGCTGCACGAGCCCCCGCGCGCGGGCCGTGTACCGCTGGCCCACGATCGAGTCCAACCTCCGGTCGACGTCGCGCGGATCCACGAGACCCGCGTGAGCGAAGGCATCCAACGCTGCCAGTCCCATGTGTCGGGGGCTCCACCGAGCGAGGTCCAGGGCGGTGCGAAGCGGAGTGGTGGCTGGGACCCCGTCGACCCGGCAGATGTCGTCGGGAGGCAACGAGCTCGCGAACGATGCGATGCCTGGCCGGCGGATGGGCGTGTGGGCTCGCGGAACCAAGCACTCCAGCGGGGGCGGCTCGAGATGAGCCCCGGGAGGTCGGGCATCGATCCCGTGCAGCCAGGCTGCCGTCCGGCGGCAGACTGCGGCGCGCGCAGGGAGCACGAGGCCCACAGCCGCCGCGCGGGCCGAGGTATTCGTGAGGAGTCGTGAGGGGAGGTACACGCCGAAGAGCACGGGCACGACGTCGCCGCTGTTGACCAGGTCGTCGAGGCGGCGTCGCGACATGCCCGCTCGGCGTGCATCAGCCGCGAGGAAAGGGCCGTCAACGATCGATGTCGCCACGAAGGGATCTGAGCCCCGGGAGTACTTCCAGGCGAATCGGCACCGATGGGCTTGTGGAAGCGTCAGGCAGAGCGAAACCTGTGGATGCCTCACGTTGTGATCAGCGACCACCGATCTTGTGGCCCGATTCTCACCGACGGCGACGCTGCTCTGATCTCGGGGGATGTCCTCAACGACCACAGGCAAGGGCGGGCAGAGTTTGCATGATCACGACGGGGAGGGCGCTCGGGCGGTGGGCAGAGTTTGCATGATCACGACGGGGGGGGGCACGGACGGGATGCCTTGAGCCGGGCCAGCTCGGTCGGCACGTCGAAGTCGGCCGCCGGCCAGGCCAGGTCCAGGTCCTTCAGCGCGCGGGTGACCAGCTCGCTGACCGCCAGTCGCGCGTACCACTTCCGGTCGGCCGGGACGACGTACCACGGAGCCACCTCGGTGGACGTGCGATCGAGCACCTCCTGGTAGGCCTCGACGTACTGGTGCCACTCCTGCCGGGCATCGATGTCACCCGGGTTGTACTTCCAGTGCTTGTCCGGGCGCTCGAGGCGTTCGCGCAGCCGTGCGGCCTGCTCGGTGGCCGAGACCGCGAGCATCACCTTCACGATCGAGGTGCCCGACGCGGCCACCTTCGCCTCGAACGTGTTGATCTCGTCGTAGCGCGCGCCCCAGACATCCGGCGAAACCAGCTCGGCAACCCGGACGACCAGCACGTCCTCGTAGTGCGACCGGTCGAACACCCCGATGTACCCGGGCCGCGGCAGGGCCTTGCGGATCCGCCACAGATAGTGGTGGGACAGCTCCTCGGGCGTCGGCACCCCGAAGGAGCGCAGCATCACGCCCTGCGGGTCGACCGCCCCGATGACGTGCCGGACGATGCCGCCCTTGCCCGCGGTGTCCATGCCCTGCAGGACGAGCAGGATCGACCGGGATCCACCGCTCCGCCCGTCGGCGTAGAGGCGCTCCTGGAGCTCCGACATCTGCCCCATGCGGTCGTTCAGGCGGGCTACCGCCGCCTTCTTGCCGCGCTCCCACCCCGGCGTCGCGCGCCGGTGGTGGCCGGCCAGGTCGAAGCCAGGCGCAGCGCGGAGCACCTCGTGCGCGGGTGATGACCAGCTGGTGCGTGCCATGGTTCCTCCACGTCTGGGCTACCTCGCGGTACGCAGCACGGCCACCGAGCGGCGCGGGAGCTCCGCGTCGGTGCCCCGAACCACGACAGCGTCCCACGCCGCGAGGACCTCGATGTTCCTGTGCGAGCCGCCGTCGGGCTCGAGCGGGATCAGCACCGGGCCCTCGCCCAGGTTCACCACGACCCTCACCGGTCCACGGTGCATCGCGAGCCAGGAGCCGCCATGCCGCACGGCGACGGCGCTACGGTCACCCGAGGCAAGGTCCGGGTCCCGTCCGCGCAGGGCGATCAGATCCCGGTACCAGGCGAGCAGCCGCGCGTGCTCCGGGCGTCGCGGCTCGGACCAGTCGAGGCGGCTCGCGGCCACCGTCGAGGCGGCCTGCGGGTCGGGGACGTCGACCCGTCCGCCGTAGAGCTCCGCCCACCCGTGGCCACCGAACTCCTCGGTGCGACCGCGCCGGATCGACTCCGCCAGCTCCGGCTCGGCGTGGTCCGTGAAGTACTGCCACGGCGTGGTGGCGCCCCACTCCTCACCCATGAAGAGCATCGGTGTGTAGGGCGAGCACAGGACCAGGGCGGCTTCGACCGCCAGTCCGCCGGCGTCCAGCCGAGCCGAGGGCCGGTCGCCCAGGGCACGGTTGCCCACCTGGTCGTGGTCGGAGGCGAAGACCACGAAGCGATGGCCGTCGACGTCGTCGGGCACCGGGCGCCCCCAGGGTCGACCCCGGAAGGTCGAGAACCCTCCGTCGTGCACGAAGACGTTCCGGAGGGCGGCGGCGAGCGTGTCGGTGGACCCGAAGTCGACGTAGTAGCCGTGGCGTTCGCCGGTGAGCCGGGCGTGGATGGCGTGGTGGACGTCGTCGGCCCACTGGGCGGTCATGCCCAGCCCACCCTCTGCCGTCGGGATCACCATCCGGGCGTCGTTCAGGTCCGACTCGGCGACGAGGGACAGCGGGCGGCCGACCCGCTCGGCGAGCGCCGCGACGGCGTCGGAGAGCTCGGCCAGCAGGTGTCGGGGGGAGTCGTCGATCAGGGCATGGACCGCGTCGAGCCGAAGGGCGTCGAGATGGAAGTCGCGCAACCAGCGCACGGCGTTGTCGATGAGGTAGGCGCGCACCTCGGGGGCGTCGGGACCGTCGAGGTTCACGGCCATCCCCCACGGGGTGTGGTGGCTGTCCGTGAAGTAGGGCCCGAACTCGCCCAGGTAGTTGCCGGACGGTCCCAGGTGGTTGTAGACGACGTCGAGGCAGACCGCCAACCCGGCGCCGTGGGCCGCGTCGACGAAGCGCTGAAGCGCGGCCGGGCCGCCGTAGGGATCGTGCACGGCGTAGGGCGCAGCGCCGTCGTACCCCCAGCCGTGGGTGCCGGGAAAGGCGGCGACCGGCATCAGCTCGACCATGTCGACGCCCAGGTCGGCGAGGTGGTCGAGTCGCTCGACAGCCGCATCCAGCGTGCCCTCGGGGGTGAACGTCCCTACGTGCAGCTCGTAGACGACCGCACCGCGCACGTCGCGCCCGGGCCAGGCGGCGTCCGCCCACCGATGCAGCCCGGTGTCGAAGACCATGCTCGGGCCGTGGACGCCGTCCGGCTGCCACGCGCTCCGGGGGTCGGGGCGGGACGGGCCCCCGTCGATGCCGAACGCGTAGTCGGTCCCGTGCGGCAGCGTCCCCGACGAGGTCCACCAGCCCGTGTCATTCCGGCTCATCGGGTGGGTCGCGCCGGTCAGGCGGATCTCCATGGTCGTCGCGCGGGGTGCCCACACGCTGATGGTCTGCCCGAGCCGGGCCGAGGGGTCGTCGGGGGAGGGGTGGGTCGGGCTCACCCCTCAAGCCTGTCCGGCGGGCACCAGCAGCGCGACCGGGAGTGAGGCGAGCAGGTCGGAGATCGGTGTCACGCCGCCGGGCATGTCACGGCCCGTGAGCACATCCCGCCACCGCCCGTCCGGGAGCACGACCGTGTGCTCGCCCCAGCCGCCGAGGCGCTCGAGTGCGAGGGCCAGTCGCGTGACGACCGTGACCGCCTTCGCGGCGCCGTCGTCGGTGCGGCTGTAGGCGAGGGCATTCCCCGATGAGCACGGCAGGGGGACGTACCCGGCCTGCTCGCCGATGAACGCACCGGGGTTGTCGCGACGCACCCGCAGCGCGCGTGACGTGACCAGCAGCTTCTCGTCCGCGAACGTGCGCGGGTGCTCGGTCGCCAGTCGGTCGAGCGCCGCGGCGAGCGACCCGACGTCCACCGGGCGCCGGTTGTCCGGGTCGACGAGGGTCAGGGCCGGCACCTCCGACCCCTGGTAGACGTCCGGGACACCGGGGAGCGTGAGGTGGGTCAGTGCCACACCCAGCGTCGCGGCGCGGACCCCGTTGGCAGTCCGCTTCGCCCAGCCCGTGTACGCCTCACGCACCGCATCCGAGGCGAGCACCTCACGGGCGAAGGTGACCACCGCCTCCTCGTACGCTTCGTCGGGAGCTGTCCAGGTGGTGTACGTCTTGGCCTCGCGGACCGCCTTCAGCAGGTACTCGGTGAGCCGGGCGGCGCTCAGCGGCCGGTCGTCCTCCCAGGTCCCCGCGAGCGTCTGCCAGAGCAGGTTCTCGGTGCGGCCGTCGATCAGCGCGGGCCGGATGTCGGCCGTGGCCGCGCGCAGGGTCTCCACGAGCTCGGACCACTCGACGGGCAGCTCGGTGAGCACACCGATCCGGGCCCGCACGTCCGCGCTGCGCTTGGTGTCATGGGTGGACAGGGTCGTCATCGCCACGGGTGTGCGGTGCTGGGCGCGCACGGCCCAGGCATGAAGCTCGTCGGTGCTGATCGCGAACCGCTCGGGTGCGCCGCCCACCTCGCACAGGCTGACCAGGTGGGTCCATCGGTAGAAGGCCGTGTCCTCCACACCCTTGGCCATCACCGCGCCGCAGGTCTGCTGGAACCGGACGACCAGCTCGTCGCGACGTGCCTCTCGGGTGCGCCCGGCCGAGCCGATCTCCCGGCCGAGCAGCATCTCGGCGAGCAGCTCGAGGGTCTCCGCGCGATCCCCGACCAGGTGAACCGCCGCCCGCGCGACGCAGTCGGCGAAAGCTGACTGCACCTCCGGGGTGACCGGTTCCCCAGGGACGACGTAGTACCGGTACCGGTCGGCCGCCACCAGGAGCTCGACGATGCAGTCCTGGAGCGAGCGCCGCGTGTGGTCACGGAGCCGGACGTCGTCCCGGCAGATGTCGGCCGCCAGACCCGCCAGCCGGTCGACCTCCGCGTAGAGGGGTCCGGCGATGATCTGTCGCTTGGCCTCTTCGATCAGGGCCGGCAGGCCGTCGCTGGTGTCTCCCGTGAGCCGGTGCATGACCGCGCCGAGCTCGGCCCCGCCGCCCGGGTCGACGAACGCCGCCTGGATCCGCCACAGCGCCTCGTAGCCCGTCGTCCCGGCGGTGGCCCAGTCGTCGGGCAGCTCCTCGTCCGCGGCGAGGATCTTCTCGACCACGATCCATGCGCCCTCGGTGGCTTCGGCAAGGCATTCGAGGTACCCCTGGGGGTCGGCCAGCCCGTCCGGGTGGTCGATCCGCAGGCCCTCGACGACGCCCCTTCGCACCAGGTCCGTGAGCACCCGGTGGGTGGCGTCGAAGACCTCCGGCTCCTCCACCCGCACGGCGGCGAGCGTGCCCACGTCGAAGAATCGCCGGTAGTTGAGCTCCTCGTCGGCCACCCGCCAGTACGCCAGCCGGTAGTGCTGGCGGTCGACGAGTTCCCCGATCGGCAGGTCCTCGGTCCCGGGCCGGACCGGGAACACGTGATCGTGGTACCGGAGCACCAGCTGGGTGTCGGCCCCGGGTACGTCGGCCTGCTCGAGGGACAGCTCCCCGGCGGCCAGGACGGCCCCGATCCGGCGGCCGAGCACGGGCATGAGCAGGGCCCCTTCGCCCGCGGACCAGTCGACGTCGAACCAGGAGGCGTACTCCGACTCGGGCCCCTGAGCCAGCACCGACCACAGGGCGCGGTTGTGCCACACGGGGGTCGGCACGGCCATGTGGTTGGGCACGACGTCGACGATCAGGCCGAGACCGTGGTCGCGCGCGGTCTCGGAGAGGCGGAGCAGGCCCTCCATGCCGCCCAGGGTGGGGGAGATCTCGTCGTGGTCGACGACGTCGTACCCGTGCGTGGACCCGGGGGCGGCGGTGAGCACCGGGGACAGGTACACGTGGGTCACGCCGAGTGCCGCGAGATACGGCACCTGAGCTGCGGCGTCGTCGAACGTCAGGGCCCCCAGCTGGAGCCGGTAGGTGGACGTGGGGATGGGCGCGTCGGCCGGCCGGCGTCGCGCCGGAATTCGATGCTCGCTCGCCATCAGGTGCCGTTCATCGGCCGGGTGAGGACCACCACGGATCGTCCGGTCACGTCCACCTTCTCGCCCGCCTTCAGCTCGGCGCCGGCAGAGACGGTGTGGTCGGTGTCGATCACACACGTCCACACGGCACCGAAGGCCTTGGGAGGGAGGATGAACAGGACCGACTCGGGCGCGGCGTTGTACAGCAGCAGGAAGCTGTCGTCGGAGACCGCCTCGCCGCGCGCGTCGGGCTCGACGATGGCCTCGCCGTTGAGGAAGACCATCACGGCCTTGGCGTATCCGGCTTGCCAGTCGGAGTCCGACATGGGCTTGCCGGAGGTGGTGAACCAGGCGATGTCTTTCAGATCCGACTCCCCGCCGTGCTCAGCGCTGCCGGCGAAGAACCGTCGGCGACGCAGCACCGGGTGGTCGCGACGCAGGTGCACCAGCGCCCGGGTGAAGTCCAGGTGACCCTCCCGGGTCTCGTCGAGGTCCCAGTCCACCCAGGTGAGCTCGTTGTCCTGGCAGTAGCCGTTGTTGTTGCCCAGCTGGGTGCGCCCGATCTCGTCCCCGTGGGAGATCATCGGGACGCCCTGGGAGGTGAGCAGGGTGGTGAGGAAGTTGCGCATCTGGCGCCAGCGAAGCCGGCTGATGGCGGGGTCGTCGGTCGGCCCCTCCTCGCCGCAGTTCCAGGAACGGTTGTGGTTCTCCCCGTCCGCATTGCCCTCGCCGTTGGCCTCGTTGTGCTTGTCGTTGTACGACACCAGGTCGGCCAGCGTGAACCCGTCGTGGGCGGTGACGAAGTTGATGGAGGCGATGGGCTTGCGGCCGGTGTGCTCGTACAGGTCCGACGAGCCCGACAGCCTGCTCGCGAACTCCGCGAGCGTGGCCGGCTGGCCGCGCCAGAAGTCGCGGACGGTGTCGCGGTACCGGCCGTTCCACTCGCTCCACAGCGGTGGGAAGCCGCCCACCTGGTAGCCGCCCTCACCCACGTCCCACGGCTCGGCGATGAGCTTGACCTGGCTGATCACGGGATCCTGCTGGACCAGGTCGAAGAAGGCCGACAGCCTGTCGACCTCATGGAACTGTCGGGCCAGGGTCGACGCCAGGTCGAACCGGAAGCCGTCCACGTGCATCTCGGTGACCCAGTACCGCAGCGAGTCCATCAGCAGCTGCAGGACGTGGGGGTGGCGCATGAGCAGGGAGTTGCCGGTGCCGGTGGTGTCGAAGTAGTGCGCCTGGTCGTCGTCGACGAGCCGGTAGTAGGCCGCGTTGTCGATGCCGCGGAAGCAGAGGGTCGGTCCCAGGTGGTTGCCCTCCGCCGTGTGGTTGTACACGACGTCGAGGATGACCTCGATGTCCGCCTCGTGCATCGCCCGGACCATCTGCTTGAACTCCTGGACCTGCTGCCCGGGGTGGCCGCCGGTGGCGTAGCCGTTGTGCGGGGCGAAGAAGCCGATCGTGTTGTAGCCCCAGTAGTTGGACAGACCGCGGGCGACCAGGTTCGGGTCGTTGACGAACTGGTGCACCGGCATGAGCTCGATGGCGGTGATCCCCAGGTCAACCAGGTGATCGATGATCGCCGGGTGCGCCAGGCCCGCGTAGGTGCCGCGGAGCTCCTCGGGAACGCCCGGATGGCGCTGGGTGAGCCCCTTGACGTGGGCCTCGTAGATGACGCTCTCGTGGTAGTCCCGGTTCGGCGGCCGGTCGTGCCCCCAGTCGAAGTACGGCGTGGTGACCACCGAGGTCATGGTGTGCCCGGCGGAGTCGTCGTTGTTGAGCTCCTTCGGGTCGTCGAAATCGTAGGAGAACAGGGACTGGTCGCCGTCGATCTGACCGTCGATCGCCTTGGCGTACGGGTCGAGGAGCAGCTTGGCGGGGTTGCACCGGTGACCGGCGGCCGGGTCGTACGGTCCGTGGACGCGGTACCCGTACCGCTGACCGGGCTGCGCCGAGGGCAGGTACGCGTGCCAGACGAACGCATCGACCTCGGGGAGGTCGATACGCGTCTCGGTGCCGTCTTCGGAGATCAGACAGAGCTCGACGCGCTCGGCCACCTCGGAGAAGAGGGCGAAGTTGGTGCCCGTGCCGTCGAACGTGGCGCCGAGGGGATACGGCTTGCCTGGCCAGATCTGCATGAGCACAGCCTGCCAGCAGCCGACCCCGAGTGCGCAGCCGGTCCAGGTCAGGGACCGCCGACGATCTCCCCGCCGGCGTCCGCCCACGCCACGATGCCCCCGCCGAGGTGCGCGACGGAGTCGATCCCGGCGTCGCGCATGATCGCCATGGCCGTCGCCGAGCGGTTGCCGCTGCGGCAGTAGACGGCGTACTCGGCGTCCGGGTCGAGCGCGGCGACCTTGCCGGTGAAGGCGGGGTCCTGCAGGTCCAGGTTCACGGCGTCCGGCAGGTGGCCGTCCGCGAACTCCTCCGGGGTGCGGACGTCGAGCACGACGACGTCGGGGGAGTCGGTGAGGTTCGCGAAGGCGGCGGGGTCGAGCGTCGTGCCGTCGGTGGAGGTCCCGGCGCCGCACCCCGCGAGCAGGACCGTCCCGGTGATCAGGAGAGCGAGCAGTCGGCCGGTTCGAGTCAGTCGTCTCTGCATGGTGGAACTATACCCCCGGGGGTATCACGACGGAGACCTGCCCGGGTGTACCGGTCAGGGTGCGGACCGCAGCGGTCGCTCGGTCGGCTCCGATCGTATGCCGACCGAGCGGCGCGGGGGAGGCCGTCCGTGCTCAGATGAACAGCAGCTGGGCACCCGCGGTGAGCTCGATGAAGTCGCCGGCGTTGATGATGCCCTCCACGTCGTCGCGCAGGTCGGCCTCGGTGAACTTGTTCATGTCCGCCGACATGCGGCACGCCCACAGGTGTCCACCGGCCGCCACGATCTGGTCGAGGAAGTCCGGGACCTCCGGTACGCCCAGATCGGCGATCTGCTTCTTGAGCATCTTGGTGGCCATCGGCTGCATGCCCGGCATCGGTGCCATCGCCTGGGGGATACGCAGGTCGCCGATGGGCATGTGCACGGCAGTGTTGCCGGCCGGGGAGAACTTCAGGTTGTTCATCCGCTTCGTGGCGATCATGTCGAAGCCCCAGAAGGTGAAGAACAGGTGGGTCTCGACGCCCTCACCGAGGGCGGCATTGGCGAGGACGAGACCGGGATAGGCCATGTCCAGGTTGCCCTTGGAGCAGATGATGGCGAGCTTGCGGTCCGAGCTCTCGTCGTCGTCGAACTGGGGAATGAGCGGTGCGGTCATGGGTCGTCCTCTCGGAGGGCGGGCGCGTCAGACGCAGCCGCGGGGCTTGGGCAGGCCGGCGATGTAGGCCATCTTCTTGGCCGGCTTCTTGGGGAAGAGCGCGAACTGGTCCTTGGTGGGGAAGCCGCCTACGGTCTGCACGCGGCGCGTGGTGGCCGTCTCGCCCTGGGCGGCGAAGTCCTCTCGCAGAAAGTGCAGCACCTTCCAGTGCTCGGGAGTGAGGTCGATCCCGATCGCCGCGGCCAGGGCCGCGCCGAGGTCGTCGTCCCACTGGGACGGGTCCGTCAGGAAGCCCTCGTCGTCGACGGTGACCTCGCGGCCGGCAATAGTGGTGACAGGCATGGTGGGTTCCTCTCGTCAGAAGCCGGACGGGATGCGTACGGCGTCGGGGGCGTCAGGGGCGTCGGCCGGCGGACGACGCTTGCCGGTCATGGACATCCGGACCGGGACGGGGAGCCGTCGGCCGGGGAGCAGCATGTTCCAGTAGATCCAGCGGAAGGCGAGCTTGCTCCAATGGTTCATCCGCGTCTCGCGGAGAAGCTGCAGAGGCCCGACGACGGGCAGCGGGTAGCTCCCGGGGAGCGGCTCGGTGTCGTAGTTGAAGTCGATCAGCAGGGCCTTGCCATCCCCCGATTCGACGAAGCAGTTGGCGTGACCGTCGAAGTCGTGGGTCATCGGCTTCCCCTCGATGTGCGCGAGGAAGTTGTGCAGGAACAGGTCGACCTGGAAGTGGGCCACCGAACCGGCCTTCGAGGCGGGGGCGTCGCTGGCGTCGCCGACCGCGAAGATGCGGTCGTCGGCCTTAGACAGCAGCGTGTGCTTGTCCACCGGCACGTAGTTGAGCTCGTCTCCGAGACCCGATCGGGCGATGTAGTCGGCGCCCATGTTCACGGGCACGGTGACGAGCAGGTCGAAGTCGATCGTCCGCTCGTCGAACGACGTGAGCGTGCCCGCCTCTGCGTCGACGCTCTCGACGACGAAGTCCGGCTCGAGGGTGATGCTCCGTCTCTCCAGCATGTCGCCCAGGTACTTCGCGGACACGGGCTTGGTGAAGGCGCCCGGAAGCGGCGTGACGTACGTCAGCTCGACCTTGTCCCGCAGGCCGCGCTTGGCGAAGTACGCGTCGGCCAGGAACACGAACTCCAGGGGAGCCACCGGGCACTTGATCGGCATCTCCGCGACGTGGACGACGACGCGCCCGCCGTCGAAGTCCGCCAGGGCGGCAGTGAGGGCGGACGATCCGGCGAAGGTGTAGAACTCGTGCACCGAGGTCCCGAGTCCCTCGGCGAGCCCGGGGGTCTCCTCGGGTCGGGGTGTGGTTCCCGTCGCGATCACGAGGTAGTCATACGTCAGCGTCGTGCCGTCCTCGAGGTGGACGACCCGTGCGTCCGCGTCCACCTTCTGCACGGCTGCGGCAACCAGGTCGACGCCGTCGCGGATCGTGGGACGCAGGGGCCGGACGACCTTCTTCGGGGAGTAGATGCCGAACGGCATGAAGAGGAAGCCGGGCTGGTAGTAGTGCTCTGTCGCCGGGTCGACGACGGTGATGGACCATTCCTCGCGGGGAAGCTTGGGACGCAGCTTGTTCACAACCATGGCTCCGGCGGTGCCGGCTCCCAGGACGACGAGCCTTCTCATGACGCTCCACTCCCTCGGCGCTCGGACGTGCACCTTCGTGGGGGCAACCGTGCGCGGTGTCTCCTGCTTCTGACGCTAGGCGGGGGGTGTGGCCCCCGACAGGGACCTAGGCCCTATACCTGGGGGGGTATGGGTCGACCTGGGGCGCGGCCGGTGCTCAGCGCGCCAGTCGCTCGACGACCGCGCCGTAGAGCCAGGGCAACCGGTGGGCGACGGGAACGATCGCGGGCCGGGCCGGGGAGTTGGCCCAGGCCACCAGGCCGGAGGTGAGCAGACGGTAGTCCCGGGTGACCGAGGTCCAGGCGCGCTCGTACCCGGCGGGGTCCTCCAGCAGCGCCACCGCCGCCCTGGCCTGCGCGAGGCCGACGCGCAGCCCCTCACCCGTGAGCGCGTCGACGTAGCCGGAGGCGTCCCCGACCAGTCGCACCCGGCCGGCCGTGCGCGCGCGCGTCGTCTGACGCAGCGGGCCGGCCCCGCGAACCGGCCCGGCGTCCGCCCCGGTCAGCCGGCGGGCCAGCTCAGGAAGGTCGCCGAGGCTGGTGTCGATGTCGGTCGAGGCAGGGCCGAGCAGCGCGACCCCCACCAGGTCGTCGGCGACCGGGGTGACGTACGCCTCGGCCGTCGGGGACCAGTGGACCTCCACCCGGTCGGTCCAGGTTCCGACCTCGAAGTGCCGGCGGAACCCGAACCGTCGCCCGGCGGCCCGACCTCGCGGCTCGTCCAGGCCCACCAGGCGGCGCACGGGGGAGTGCAGGCCGTCGCAGGCCAGCAGCCATCGGGCCGAGACGCCGGCCGCGCGCACCCCGTCGGCGAGTTCGGTGACCTCCGTCACCCGGCCGGCGACGGAGACGACCCCGAGCTCGTCGGCGCGGGCGCGCAGGGCGGCGTGCAGCGTCGTGCGTCGCACGCCGCGTCCGGGACCGTCCCGGAACGCGTGGTCCGCGTGCCGGTGGCCCGAGCGGTAGCTGATCCCGGTGAGCCGATGGCCGGCCGGGTCGACGCCGAGTCGTTGCACCATGCGCAGCGCTCCGGGCATCAGCCCCTCGCCGCACGCCTTGTCCACGGGGGTGCGGCGGGGCTCCACCACGACCACGTCCCGACCGGCCAGGCGGCACTCGATGGCGCACGCGAGCCCGATCGGACCTCCGCCCACCACGAGCACCTCGGTGTCCGTCACCCGGAGCCCTCCGTGGGCACGGCCAGCTGGGACAGTGCCCGCTCCTCGGCGGGGATCCGGGCACCGAGCAGCAGGATGGCGTTGAGCACGGTGAAGGTCGCCGCGGTCACCCAGGCCGAGTGCACGAGAGGCAGCGCGATGCCCTCCAGCACCACCGCCACGTAGTTCGGGTGCCGGAGCCACCGGTACGGGCCGGACCGGACGAGCGACAGCCCGGGGACGACGATCACCCGGGTGTTCCACTGCGGGCCCAGCGTCGTGATGCACCACCAGCGCAGCGCCTGCGCGCCGATCACCACGACGATCGCCGGCCATCCGACGACCGGGATGAACGGGCGGTCCGCGAGCGCCACCTCGACCACGGGCGCCACGATCAGGGCGGTGTGCAGAGCGACCATCGGGGGGAAGTGGCCCCGGCCGCGCTCGACCGCCCCCCGGGCGAACGCCCAGCGCGCGTTGCGGGCCGAGACCACCAGCTCGAGGAGTCGTTCCAGAGCGGTCGCCGCGACGATCAGGTGGAAGACGGTGAGCACGCTCACTCCCAGCGCAGCAGGACGAGCTCGGAGCCGACGCCCGGGCCGAAGGCCGCGGCGACCCCCCAGCTTCCCCGCGGGTGCCGCGCGGCAAGGTGGTCGGCGAGGACGTGCAGCACGGCGGCCGACGAGAGGTTGCCCGCCCTGGCGAGCGCACGCTCGGCCGACGAGAGGGCATCGGCCTCCAGGTCGAGGGCGTCGCGCATCGCGTCGAGGATCCGCGGGCCGCCGGGGTGCACCACCCAGGCCGAGACGTCGCGGGTCTTCAGCTCGTGGGTGTCCAGAAAGCTCTCGACGTCGTCGCGCAGGTGCGTGCGGACGACGTCGGGGAGTCCCGCGGAGAGCACGATCCGGAACCCGGTGTCCCCCACGTCCCAGCCGAGCGCGTCGGTGGTCCCGGGGTAGAGCCGGCTCGCGGCGTCCACCACTGCCACAGGACCCGAGTCGGCGACCGGGTGCTCGTCGCCCACCATCACGACGGCCGCGGCTCCGTCGCCGAACAGCCCGCTCGCAACGAGGTTGGCGGTGGAGTCGTCGCCGTGCTGGATGGTCAGTGAGCACAGCTCCACGCTCACGAGGACCGCGACCTGCTCCGGGTGGCCCAGGAGGTAGTCATGACACCGGGCGAGCCCCGCCGCGCCCCCGGCGCATCCCAGACCGAACGACGGGAACCGCCGCACATCGGCGCGCAGGCCCAGGCGCTCCACGAGGAGGGCGTCGATCGACGGAGCCGATACGCCGGTCACCGACGTGAAGACCAGCAGGTCGACGTCCCGGGGCGACAGGCCCGCCTCGGCCAGCGCCGCGGCGACCGCCTGCGCGGCGAGCTGCGTCCCGACCCGGACGAATGCGCTGTTCGCCTGCCCGAACGACGTGAGCCCCGGGTACTCGTGGAGGGGCAGCGCCAGATGACGGGTGGCGACTCCGCTCGATGCGTGCAGCCGCTCGAGAATGGCACGGCGTTCCGGCGTCCGGGTCAGAAGCGGGCCGATCGTCGAAGTGATCTCGGCCTGGCTGCTGGGGTGGGCGCCAAACACGGGCGCGACCGTGAGAATGCGCGACATCCAGGGATTCTGGCACGGTGTGACCAGGCGGGCGCGGGGGGCTGCGGGCCGGGAGCCGCCCGCCGTGCCACGGGTGGGGAGGGGGAAGCGATGCAGGACGCCGTTCCCGCGTCGCGCCCACCGGTCTCGGTCCGGGCGAGCGTCCGGGGCCTGGCCGTCGCCAGCCACCTGGGCCCGACCCTGCTCGTCACCGGTCTGTCCGTCGCCCTGCTGGTCGGCCTGCGTGCGCCGCTTCGCACGGTGGTCGTCGCCGGTGCGGCGGTCCTGGCGGGACAGCTGTCCGTCGGCTGGTCGAACGATTGGATCGATGCCGAGCGGGACGCCGCCGTGGGCCGCATCGGCAAGCCCGTTGTCGCCGGTGTCCTCAGCCGGCGTGCGTTGCGCATCGCCGCATCCGGCGCGGCGGCGGCCTGCGTCGTCCTGTCCTTGGCCACCGGCGCGCTCCCCGGGAGCATCCACCTCGCGGCGGTGGCTGGGGCCTGGGCCTACAACGCCGGGCTCAAGGGCACGTGGTGCTCGTGGGTCCCGTACTCGGTGTCCTTCGCGCTGCTTCCGGCCTTTCTCGTCCTGACCCTGCCCGGCCGGACGGTGCCCGCGTGGCTCTGGCTCACCGGGGCGCTGCTGGGCGCGGGGGCGCACGTGGCGAACGTGCTGCCCGACCTCGAGGACGATGCCGCGACCGGGGTGCGGGGCCTGCCGCACCGGATCGGGCGCGCCGGTTCTTCGGTGCTGGCCCCCGCCCTGCTGGTTGCCGCGGCGGTGGTGGTCGTCTTCGGCCCCCCGGGGCCAGCCGGGACACCGCGCGTCCTCGGTGTCGGCCTCGCCGCCGTTCTTGCGATCGGTGCGGGCGCGATCGGTGTAGTCACGCCCCACAGTCGGCGCCCGTTCACCCTCAGCATGACGGTCGCGGCCGTCTGCGTCGTCCTGCTCGTTGCTGCCGGGCCACAGGTGGTGGCACCGGGATAGCGCCCCGGTGAGTGTCAGTGGCCCGAGGGAGCATGAGGGCATTCCCGACCACTCCATGCCCGCCATCCGGCCCTCGCGGCCGTTCGTCCGTGCGCTCGAACTGACCGGCTGGTCGGCCCGGTCGGTGTGGGGTTACGACCCCGACCTGGAGTGCTACTGGGCCGAGCTGTGGCGGGTCGACTCCGACCCCGCGCCGCTCGCGCGGGTCGGTGTGGAGCACCTGATCACCACCGTGGCCGGCCTCGCCGGAGCCATGGCGACGGTCGCGCCGGTCCGCGACGACGACGCATACCTCGCGCTGACCGCGTGACGGCTGGGATGGCGCCCTGAGGGTTGCCTCCCTGCCCAGGCGGGAGTGCAGCACCCGACGTACCGTCGAGGCCTCTCGGAAGGAGGCACCCACATGGGTACTGACGACAAGGCCCGAAACACCGCTGAGGAGTGGAAGGGCAAGGGCAAGGAGGCCGTGGGCGACGCCACGGACAACCGCGACATGGAGGCCGAGGGCAAGGCTGAGCAGAGCAAGGCCTCGATGAAGCAGGCCGGAGAGAAGGTCAAGGACGCCTTCACGAAGGACTGACGGCGATGGGCGACGTCGTGCGCATCGCGTCGCTCTCCGAGCTCGCAGAGCTGCTCCCGCTGCTCGGCGAGTCGTATGTCCGCTTCAGTGCCGGACCTGAGGCGGACCGTGCGGCGGTGAGCGTGGACAAGGAGAGCGGGTGCCCGCTGCCAGGGCTGTCCGTCAACCGGCTCGTCCCCGAACCGTGGTGGGACCGGCCGGTGGAGCTCTGGCTGGCGCGCCGGCTCTGCCAGTACGCACACCTCGCCGGGGGTGAGCGGTTCGGCTGGGTGCTCACCGGCACGGTCGTCGGGCGCGGTCCGGACAGCGAGCCGTTGGTGGCGGATGTGGTGCCGGTGGCCCGGCTCGACGACTCGGTGCTCGCCGAGGCGCTGGAGGCCTATCGCCGGGCCTTCGACCCCGGGCGGGTCTGAGCACGCGGCCGTTTCACCCGTGCCCGACGTTCCCTTGTCCTCGAAGCAGGAGCACAGTGGGGCCATGCGTACTTCATCGATGCGCCGTGCCGTCCTGGTTGGTGCCCTGGCGCTGCTCCTGGCGGCACCCGCTGCCGCGTGGGCCGCACCGGGAAACGGCCCAGAGAAGGGGGACGATCACCCCTCGACCCAGCGGAACGGGAACGGGCCTCCGCCGTGGGCAGCACAGGGCCCGCCACCGTGGGCGATGAACGACGCCGGGCCCAACCCCTGGGCCGCCGCGGCATGTGCCGAGCTCACGGACGTCGAACGTGACGAGTGCCTTGCCGAGCGCCATGCGGTACGCCTGCTGTGGCGGGAGGACCGGCGGGCGATGAAGCTCCAGTGGCACGCGGAGCGGGGAGAGATGAAGGTCCAGTGGCGGCAGATGCGGCAGCTGGTCGAGGACGATGGTGAGGTCGACGGCGGCGACGCCCCGACCGACTGAGCGCTCCTGTCGCGCCCCGCCCCGCACGGCAATAGCGTGAGCCCTGGATCGGAGGGCTGACATGACAACGGACCTCTCCACAGCAGACGAGTTGGCAGGCGTCTTCGCCCGGGTCGCCGGGCTGGTCCTGCCTGAACGCACAGTCGGCTCCGGCCTTGACCTGTTGATCTCCGTCGCGCTGCAAACGGTCCCGACGGCCCTGGGGGCCGGGGTCACTCTCACGGGACCGGACGGCCAGTACCTGACGGTCGCCGGCTCCACACCCGTGGTCGAACGGGTCGACACCGCGCAGTACGAGCTCGACGAGGGCCCCTGCCTGACCGCCTGGCGGGAGGTGCGGCGGATCCGGATCGACGATCTGTCGACCGACGACCGCTGGCCGCGATGGGGTCCGCTGGCGCTGGCGGCTGGGGTGCGGTCGGTCATGAGCACCCCGATGGTGGCCGGCGAACAGGCCCTCGGTGCCGTCAAGCTCTACGCCGCCACGCCCTCGGCCTTCAGCGGGCGTGACGAGGACCTGATGCAGCTGCTCGCGGCCCAGGCTGCCCTGTTCGTCTCTGGCCTGCAGCAGTTCCGGCGGGCGGGAGAGGTCACTGAGAGCGTGCGCACCGCGCTGCGCCGGCGCGACGTCATGAACCAGGCCAAGGGCGTCATCATGGCGAAGGAGGCCACGACAGAGCGGGCCGCGTTCGCCACCTTGGTCCGGCGCGCGGAGCGGGACGAGAAGAGCATCCATGACGTCGCCGCGCGAGTGGTGGGTGCGGCCGCGCATCGCCGATGAGCGCCGAGATGAGTGCCGAGCCGTCCAGGGACCGGCAGCGGCGCCTGATCCAGATGGCCTTCGGGCGGTCGAAGCTGGCCGTCGAAGACCTCTGGGTGCGCTACTTCAGCGTGGGCGGCACCGCCGGTCCCGCCGAGCTGGAAGCGTTCCTCACCGGGGAGTCCGACCTCGAGCACGAGCAGCGCGATCTGGTCGCCTCGGTGGTCAACGAGAGGCTCGATGAGCTCAACTGGCGGCGGCGCGCGCCGTACAGCCGGGACGTGCGGGAGGCGAGCCCGCACGTGGGCCCGCTCGCTGCGCTCATCGAGTTGCTGCGCGGGGGCTACATGGCCCCCCCGGATCTGCTCCCGCACGCCCTCGACCGAGCGGCCGAGGCGCTCAGCGTGAGGGTGGTGCTCTACCTCGTCGACTATGACCAGACCTCCCTGGTCCCGTTCCCGGGTGCCCACGGCGGGCGGCGGAGCCCGCTCAACATCGAGGGGACCCTGCCCGGACGCGCGTTCCGCAGCCTGCAGACCCAGGTGTCGGTGAACGAGGGTGAGGGTCGACTCTGGATCCCGGTGGTCGACGGGGTCGAGCGCATGGGCGTGCTGGACGTGATGGCCGCCAACCCGGAGGACGTCCAGGACCCGATGCTGCGGGAGCAGTGCTGGTGGTTGGCCCATCTCGCCGGCCACCTGGTGGCCTCTGCGGGGGAGCTCGGCGATGCCGTGGACACCGTCCGTCGGTCGCGTCCCCGCAGCCTTGCCGCCGAGCTGATCTGGCAGCTTCTGCCGCCGTTGACCGCGGCCACCGACAAGGTCGTCGTGAGCGGTCGCATCGAGCCTGCGAACGACGTCGGCGGCGACGTCTTCGACTACTCGGTCACCGACCGGGACCTGCACCTGGCCATCATCGACGCCACCGGCCACGACCTGAGCGCCGGACTCGTGTCGGCGACCGCGCTGGCCGCCTACCGCAACGCGCGGCGGGAGGGGCGATCCCTGTTCGACCAGGCCCAGACGGTTGACGAGGCCGTGACCGCGCAGTTCGGCCGTGAGACGTTCGCAACCGGAGTGATGGCCCGCCTCGACCTGGTCACAGGGCGATTCCGGTACGTCAACGCCGGCCACCCCCCACCGCTCCTGCTTCGCGACGGACGCGTGGTCAAATCGCTTGAGCACGGTCGCCGACCGCTCTTCGGGCTCGCGCCGACGCAGGTCGACGTGGGCGAGGAGCAGCTGGAGCGGGGAGACAGCGTGGTGATGTACACCGACGGGATCACCGAGGCGCGGGATGAAGACGGTGAGGTGTTCGGCCTGGCGGGGCTGATCGACTTCCTCGTCCGCGAGATGGGCTCCGAGGCGCCGCTGCCGGAGGTGGTGCGCAGCTTGGGGCACGCGATCCTGCGCCGCCAGGGGGGCGCCCTCCAGGATGACGCGACCCTCCTGGTCGCGCAGTGGACCCTTGACGAGGCCCTCTCCCTCGCCCCGCCTCCGCAGTGACGCGGTGGTACGCGCTCCCGACGCGAGGTGACCACGGCGCGAGGTGACCATGGGCGGGGGAGGGCGTCCCCGTCCCCGGGGGCGAGCTGACGTGCTGGGGAGTCCGACGGCGGTCTGCAAGCAGCACCGGAAGTTGCGACAGGCCGCCCCCGATCGCTCGGGGACGGCCTGTCGCACTGATGGTGGGCGATACTGGGATCGAACCAGTGACCTCTTCCGTGTCGAGGAAGAGGTCAAGCGACGACCTGCTGGTTTGACATGCGAGAAGGGAACGCGTAAGCGCTGATCCACTCGCGTGTTGAGGTGTACGAGGGACCATACGGGAACACGAGGAAACGGAACACCCGAAGGGAATTTGAAGGGAATCGACGTCTTCCCTTCACTGTCCGGTCGGCACGCACCGGGTGTGCGCTCACCGTGGCCTGCTAGGCGGAAAATGCCGGGTCCGCTGGCGACCTTGCTGACCCCGACGACTCCGCCATGCGCGATCTCGCGCACACATCTGCGGGATGTCGCCCCGCATTCGCCCGCTCCCCGTGCCAGGCTTGATATCTACGGGTTGACCGTAGGGAGGGGCTCGGTCATGTGGGCGGGATGGCTCTGATGTTCACCGCCGACGACCTGTTCGAGCCCGGTGATCCATGGTCAACCAGTGCCGTCCGCACGCTCCGGTCCAACCTCGTGGAGGACCTTCGCCGTGGACCCGTTGAGGGCACAGACGACCTCGAAGCGGCAATCGCGCTGGTCGAGCTCCTTCAGGGGGAGTTCATCGCGTACGGGACCGGCGGCGGGGAGGAACTTGGGGACCGCGAGGCAATCCAGGCCGTTCGCTGTCTGCGGGTGATCCTCGCGCGGCTGAACGTGCCGTGGTCCCCGCGGTGGCACAGCTTCACCAACTTCCGGACCTACTGGCTCGCCCACGAGGGGTACGGCTCGTGGGCGGCCAGGCGCGAGATGGTCGCCGAGGAGTACGGGACCGTCCTGCAGCGGCTCTACGCCCTCCAAGACGACTCTGGCTTGGGTGGCCTGGTCGAGCAGGCACTCGATGCGCTACCTGACGCCGCCGCGATCCGCGACCACCTGCGCAGGCTCAGCGCGAGCATTGACACCGACCCGAGGCTGGCGGTCTCGGTCGCGAAGGACCTGCTCGAGAGCACGGCCAAGCTCGTCCTCCGGGAACGAGGCGTCGACTACACCACGCGCGACGGCATACCAGCGCTCGTCGCACGCGCCCAAGAAGCGCTGAACCTCAGCGCCGCAGGGGTCGACACCGCATCGGACGAAGCGCACGCACTGCGGACGATCTTGGGTTCCCTGACCCGGCTCACCCAAGGGGTGACTGAACTGCGCAACCAGGTCGGAGTAGGACACGGTCGCGAGTCGGTGCCCCCCTGGGTGCGGCCCAGACACGCACGACTTGCCGCCGGCGCCGCCACAACCTGGTGCAATCTTCTCCTCGAGACCCTTGCAGACCCAGACGCTCCCTGGCGTGCCTCAACGCACAGCGAGACCGGCACGACCCCGCCGGAGTGAATGACACAACGATAGGGACTCACGATGTTTGAACCCCGAGCAAGCGGGCCGGAGCTCACAGCCGAACAGCGGCGGGTTCTCGACGAGGAGTTCTTCGCCTCAGACCCCACTGCGCATCTCCGGGCGAAGATTGACATGCTGCTGCGCTACACCCCTGCCACCCCGATGGGCGCCGTTGTCTCGGACCGGCTCGCCAGCCTCGGCATCCGAGACGAGGCGCTGGCCTGGATGACACCCGACGCGCACACGTTCGAGGCGATGCGGGCGGTCGAGGCGTACGCGCTGCGTCACCAGTGCGCAGAGACCCTCATTCGCCTGGTAGGAAGCGCCTTGCAGGTTCTTACGGTGGCGCCCGCCCGAACACTGTGGGAGGAGCTCGAGGACGGCCCCTACAAGATCGCCGACGGGGTCGGCCAAATCGAACAGTCGGTCGGGGAAGGCGTGCCCCTCAACCTCTTCGCAACCCCCGAGCAGGAACAGTTAGCTGTCTCGTCCGATGCGTGGCCCGTCCACACAGGTCGCGCATGGGCATGGACCCTGCACGCCATGGAGCTCCTGCAGCACCAGCCCATCGACCTGACGGCGGCCAACAACAAGCTCAAGCACGGGTTCGTGGTCCGCGCCCGCACCGACGTCCTTGCGTCCTTCATCCAGGCCGACGGTATCGACGACCCCACTCGGTTCCCACTCAGCCGCCTGCGCGCGGCAGCCCCCATCATCGACGGCGTCCAGCTGCAGTTCATCCGACGCGAGAAGCTGGCCCCGAAGGACCGCTCCACGGACTGGATGAGCCTCACGACTCTCAACCTCGACGCCGAGGCACTCCTCACCGAGGCCCTGATGCTCACCGTGGTGCACGGCATCGTGTTCGGTGCTGCCCAGGCCCGTCACATCGTCGCCAGAAGGGAGAAGCCCCCGGACTCGCTCACGGTCCGCGGCTTGCCCGACCCCGCCGGGTACGCCCGCCGGATCCGGGGCATTCGCCAACCGCTGACCCTGCCGCGCACCGGGCCGCACCCAGCCATCGTCCTCGAGGCAGGCGGCGAGGTGTGCACGATCGAGGTTGGTCAGATGATCCAGGGCCGGGTCATCGACGACGCCGCGGCGTCGACCGGTGACACAGCACCGCCCGGGGACCCGGCTGAGCCTTCGCGAAGCGTTTGAGACGAGGTCCATCTCGTTCGGAGCCAGGCTTGACGGTGCCCCGCAGTCGCAGACGTCGATCCATCTGATCAGAGCGCCACTGGGAGCCGGCGGGCCAATCAGGAGGCAAGGCGCGCGGGCGACTTGCCCCGCGGCTCACGTCGGGGCGATCCCTCGGGCCCGGAGCAGTTGACTGGAGACCGCTCCCTTGACCGCCACGCGCCCCTGGGCGCTCAGGGGTGAATGCTCCCTGCCGCCGAGGAAGCGTCGAGCGAAGTCATCCGCAGCCTCCGCGCACGTGTCCACGAGCGCGGAGAGCGCGGCGAACGTCGTGGCTTCGGCGACATCGACCGGGGACGGTTCCGCAAGCCTGTCCTTCGAGAGATGCACCACGTGTTGGCTGGCGATGAGCCAGATTCGCGCTAGATCCGACGCCAGCGGCGACGTGGACTCCGTGATGAAGTCGCGTGCGGTGATGTCCCGGGCAGGCATCTTCCAGAAGAACTCGGCGATCAGGCGGGCATTGACGAACATGTCCTCTCGACACGCCAGAAGGACCGGATGAGGAAGGGATCGGGCTTCGCGGGAATCCTCAGCAGCGAAGGGCACCAGCGCTCGTGCCATCTCGAGTGCATTCCCCAGGTGCAGCACCCCAGTCGCCAGGTACCGGGGTTCCAGCATCGTCCGCCGTGACACGGGCCGGATGGTACTCGTTGAAGCTCTCCTGCCGCCTGTCATCGCCCGAATGTGGTCCACACACGGACTTCCCCGCCGGACCCCGGCGCCCCGGGCCCGGGACCTGACCCGGGCGGCTCGGTGCAGTTCATCTGCCAGGAGGTTGCGCGCGGCAGACCGCGCGCCATCAGGCACTGGTCAAGGGATGCCCGGCAGTACATGGACATGGCGTCGAAGCTGGCGCCCGCAAGTTCGTCGAGGGCAAGTTCTTGCCTCTCGAGGACCTCCACCTCGGGGCCGTCGGCGAGGACGAACTCGGCGAGCGTCACCTCCTGGTTCACCAACTCCAGTCGGACCATCGCCTGCAGCACGCCAGGGTCGAGCAGGTCGGCCCACTGCACCGGCACGACGAACCGAATTGCCTGGCCATCAGCCAGGACGTCCAGCCGCCCCCTGTCCCAGTCGAAGTCCAGACCGTAGAAGTCCGCATCGAAGTCGACCACCGCCTTGGTGATGGTCCGTGCCTCGTCCGCGTTCACCCTGTCGGCGTGCCTCCGCTGAGCCCACAGCTCCTCGGCCGCGTCCAGCGCCGACGTGGAGATCTTGCCCTGCCACGACTCCCCGCTCCCGATCGACAAGGCCAGATCGCCATCCAGCGGGATGCCACCGACGCCACTGTCGCCGAAGACGAGCCGGCCGACGAGGGACGTGGCACGACGCAACGCGAGCGGAGGACGCAAGGGGATGTTGATGTCCATGTCGATGATCATGCCGACCACCCCGGACACGATCACGGCAGTCCCTCCCGGGGTGCGGCCACAGCGCCGGCCTCGCGCCTCCGCCACCCCTCAGCGACCAGCGTGGTCCCAGGGCGCAGGGAACCCGGCCCATCCGCCGGGCCGTGAGCTGATTGCGGGTACCGCTCGGCGCCGCACCGTACGGCCCGAAGAGCCCAACGAGAGGGAACTGCACCGTGAACGCACTTGAGCTTGACCTTCAAGAGGCCCTTGTCCGTGCCGTGGCCCGGGGCGTTGTGCAACGCGAGATGCTGACGACGTTCCTCGCAGATCCGGCGGTGGGCTTTGCGCCGTCTGACTGGGACGAGACACCCAACCGCACGACGGACTCATCGCGGCTGGCGAGCTTGGCTGGGCATGCACCCCCGACTGGTCCAGGTCCTCGTGCCGCGCGGCTGGACCGCGCAGGTCGACGGCCCCCACGACGACGTGCGCGTGGTCGCCGTCCGGCTCACCCCGGCCTCGCTGTGCTGGGACATCGTCTCCGTGCCCACACTCACGGTTCCGGATGCGATCGTCGCCGGCGTGTTCGCCATCAGCGACAGCCGCGGGCTCGTGGCCGCCCTCCGCGGACTGGCCTCCGCGACACAAGGCCTCACCGCGACACAGCTCGTCCAACTCGCCGATTGGGTCATCGCCTAGCCCAAGCCCGACGCATCCGGTACCCAGGCGGGCCACCCGCTCGATCAGTCGAACGGGTGATCTTGTCCCCGACACCCGCATGACGCCCTGACCAGGCACTCTGCGCCAACCGACCCCGCGACAGCCCTCCCACCAACCACCGCTTGCCCCGGCGCAAGACCCAGACGGGCGACACCGATCACAGTCCCTGTCCATCCCGGACGCTGTGATCGGAACATGCACCCCAACACTGCCCAATCCACGACCACCCACCCCGTTACCCGCGGCACCCTGACCGTGGTCACCGTTCCCCCCGACCTACGCGCCTCCGACCGTTGGCGCCTCGCGACGACCCCGGGCATCGACATCTACGCACTGACCGGCACAACCGACGGTCACCCCTCCGCGTACTTCGGCATCACCCAAGCACTGAACCACTCGCGACCCGGCGTCAGCCTTCGCCGGTGGGCCCTGCAGACCGGGCGCCTCCAAGCTCGGCGAGTCGCACTCATCCAGCTCCGCTCGGAGCCATCACGCGCCGAGCTCGAGCTCATCGAGAAGCGGATCATCAGGGCCGCGAATGCCGACGGCGTCGTCGCCCTGAACACGATCACCGGGGCGCCGTTCGCGAGCGCCTACCTGGGCTCCCGCGCCGAACCCGTCGCGGCATGGGGCGATGCGCTGTGGGCCGACATCCACCGCCTCGTGATGGGCGGGGCACGCGGCCCACTGACCATCCCAGCAACCACCAACTCCGAACGTGCGGTCCGCGCAGTCCTGCACGCCGGCAGGCCCCTCGGACGAGACGAACTCCTCACCCGGCTCAAGCGCGCCGGAGCCACCCCGTGGGCCTCCGTTCGCCGGGACCTTCACGTCCTGGAAGCACGGACCGCCGGCCCACCCCGCGTCCGACTGGTGCACCACCGCGGCCACGCCTACGCCTACCCCACGGCCCGCCTGACCGAGAACGAGGCACTCGACCTCATCGCCTCCACCTGACCACGCTTTGCGAGCCACCCGGCTGACCGGCTGGCCTTGGTCTCACCGGGCCTGCGCCCACGGTCCGGCTCGGTCGCGATCCGCGGCCCGCGCACCCGCCACCACGGCCCGTGTGCGCCAAACCAACCAGGAGGCCCTATGCCTGCCACCCTGACCGCCCCACCACGGCGACCGCGCGACCTCGCCGCGCTGCTCGCCGCCCACGACCAGCTCGCCACCCAGGTCGCCAGCCTCCAGGCCCACGACCTGCCCCACGACACCCAGTTCGCGGCCCTCGTCGCCGTCGAAGACGTCGTCAGCGGCAGACACCCCCGGGTGGCAGCCGCATGCACCCGCGGCGCTTGGCTCGACCCAGGCGACCCACACGCACCCGGTGGTACGTGCCTGGTCTGCACCGGCCAACTGCCATGACCCCGAGGGGCGGCCCGCACCGCGGACCGCCCCTCGAACCACACCCGGCGGCCTCAGGCCGGTACCCGCAACGGCCACCTCACCCCCGGCGCGAGTCGCCCCGGCACCTCAGGGGAGTGGTCCAGCGTGATCCGCACGATCCGCCCTGTGAACATGAAGAGGTCTCGCGCCAGAAGCCACCGGGCTCGCGCGCCGACCCTGAGCGTCGGCGCTCCCGTCGTGTCGTCGACCAGCGCGGAGCCGAGCCACCACCGGCCATCCAGGGGAGCCCGCGGCGCCCGATCCCCCGGCACCCTCAACACCGCACCACGATCCGCATCCACCACGAACCGCGCCCCGCCCTCGCAGTCAACGCGAACCCACCGGTGTCCCCTCGCGAACCCGAGCGTCTCCAGTTGTGTCATGGCGCCTCCACCCGGCCTGCCGTAGGCGCGGGCACCGACCGGGCAAGCGCCGCGCGGAGCTCCCCGTCTCGGCGGAGTTCACCCACACCAGTGCCGGGACCCGCATCTGGGACAGTGGGCACGTGCCCTGCTGGTCGGCGGGGTCGGCGGTGCCCGGTCCTCAGGACGTGGCGTTGTCTCGAAGCCCCTGGGGTAGTCCGCGTACAGGAACGCACAGTCTCGGCCGGTCGATCGGGCCGACGGGGGCTTCGTCCTTCGCGGTGGCTGTCTCCGACCAGTGCCGTTCCCGAGTGGGGCGACCCGCCCTCGTCGGCGGTGCCCGATGCTGAGCGGTTGCGATTCGGGGCTCCTTGCGGTTCTCCGACGACCCCGCACTGTAGTCGTCAGGCACCACGCAAGACGGTGCAGCACTCCCGCTCGCCGCAGCCCGCTTTGCCTATGCTGCGGGACGGGCACGGTGCGCGCTCGGCAACGACGACGCACCCCGGAACCGGTCCACCGGTTCGAGCGAGGGGCGGGGCCAGGGGAGCTGGTTCCGCCCCTCGCGACACTCTCCGCGCGCCTCCCGCCTAGCCCGGACAGATCGCCCGTACATGCGCGCCCGAACTGGTGGCGGTCGGCATCCATCGGCCGCCCACCAGCGGCCGCAACCGACTGACCACACCACGAGAGGGGTCCACCTTCATCCGTCGCAAGGGGGTCCGTTTTCGGCCGTCGTTGACAACCGCCCGCGAGGAGCACACGCGCTCACGCATGGTCCTACGTCAGTTCCGCGATCACGACACCCCGGCGCGCCGTTCCGATCGCCGCTAGGTGCAGCGGCATCGGATGCGACACGAACTGTGAAGGTGTGTGAACGGCCGCTGCCATATGGCACCTCGTCATGCTCTCCGACGTAGAGCAACGGCGACCCGATGCGTCAGTTGCCAGTACGTGAGGCAGAAGCCACCGCTAGCGCCGGAGCGCTCCAGCGACGTCCGGTCATGTGGCCGCGTTTCGCGCGCCTCGCGAAGGCGATGAGCCGTGACGGTGTGCGGTTCCTCGCCCGCACCGGCGAGCTCGCGCTCCCGCAGGCCAGTTCGTCGCATAGCTAGTCGCGGGTCCAGGCTGCTCCATCGTGTCGACAGTAGCCGGGTTACCGCGGCCGTCCCCACGCTGGGCGTCGGTACGCGGCAGTGCAAGAAGCCGAGGGTGGGCACACGTAGCCTCGACTGCAAGTCGAGCGCGCCCGAGGAGGCAGCCGTGTTCCCACCACCAACCGGATCCGTGCCGAGCGTCGAGCAGGTGCGAGAGCTTGATGACTCCTTCTTCGCTTCCGATCCGCTTGGCTACTTCCATGCCCGCATCGAGTCGCTCATCGCCTACGCCCAGGGAGCCGTGGCCGACTACGGGACCGGCCTTGGTGACGACTACGCGCGGCACCTCGGACGCCAACCACACGTCATGGGGGCCCCGCCAGCCGGCGCGCGGGAACTGCAGGTCGTCGTGGATGCCCTCTCGTTGCGCCAGCACGCAGCCGAGTCCCTGATCCGGCTCTGGCTAGCGGTCATGCAGACCCGAGCCACCACCCCTGGCACCGTGAGCGTCTGGGTCACGATGGCCGACGGCAAGAGGTCAATGATCGAAGTGCTGAAGGAGATCGCGAAGACCGATGGTGCGGACGACCCCGAGGTTGTGCTGGCCCTGCTGCTGCCCCGTGGGCTTGGAGGGGAGTTCCGCACGAACGCGAGACTCCGTCAGGCTATGTCTGTGGCCGAGGAGTGGCTAGTACACGCCGAGACTCTCCTGCTGCGCCAGGACATCAACGCGAGCGCCGCACACAACAAGGCCAAGCACGGGCTCGCCATCCGCGCCCGATCCGACCTGCGCGTGGACTTCGTGACGGGCCCTCTGCCATCGCGGGACGGAACCCTTCCCGTCAGCGCGATGCAGAACTCGGTTCCGATCTTCGACCGTCCGGTGCTTGAGTACGTCGCCCGGCCGCCCAGCAAGGGCAAGCCCGGCTCAGGCCTCGAGCTGACCCAGCTGCGACTCGACGCGGCGACACTGCTGGCTGAGACCACGATGCTCGCCACCGTCCACGCCGCCGTGTTCCACGTTGCCGCCGCCCGTCACGCCGAGTGGAGCCCGACGACCGGCGCCATCAGCCCGTATCCGACCCTGCCGTTGGGGCCTAGCCCAACTCAGTTGCTCGGGAAGGCGGTGACCGGGATGCGCTACCCCATCACCCACCTGCCTGACGGGACGACTACGACGAGGAGCCGAGGGATCGGCTTCAACCACGGCGTGTTCTTGCCGTTTGAGTTCGATGACGGAGTTCACGAGTCCGTCACGCTCGCTGACGGCTAGCGGGATCGCGGAGGCCGCGCGGCTCACGAGCGGGCTCCAGAACTCAACAGGGGCAACGTGGTGCCGCGGTGTTGGGTCCCGGCCGATCGGACTCGGACTGACGAGTTCGTCTCCGAGCGAGCCGCCCGCGGATGCGACCAACTTCCTGGGTGAGGTACTGGATAGCACCCATCCCGAGCAGCGGGCCGGCTCTGACCCCTTCGAAGCCGGTGGACCTCCGCTTCAGACTCAAGGAGCGTTCTGTCGCAGTACGCACATCACCCGCGACCGTTCACCGCGACGACGTAGGTGACGATCACAGCCGCCCATGTGCCGGCCATCGCCAGCCACGTGCCGACGTTCGCCGCTACAGCCCAACGGCGAGCGCTCGTGGCCGCCGTCCGCTGAGCCGCCGCCTCCACCTCGGCCAGAACCCGGTGCCGCTCCGCGACGTCCCTGTGCTCGGCGGCCACACGGACCATCTCCGACATCCGCTCGCTCATGTCAACGATCGCGTCGAGGGTGCGCTGCGGGGTGTCGTCGACCTCGAACCCGTCCGTGTCGAACACGGGCGCCTCTGGCAGTTCCGGCATCTGCGCCCTGGTCCGCAGGCCCTTCAGGAGGTCGTCCATAGCGGGGCGCTGGTCGGCGGGCGCCGTCGGCATCACGCTCTTGAAGATTTCCTCGAGATTGGGGCGCATCGCGGCCGAGAGGTTCTCCCCGATGCGGCGAAACTGGTCGCCATACAGGTTGGCAAGGATGGGCTTCAGTGTCTCCGCGATGTGCGCTTGTGCTGCAATCGCGGCCTCGTGGTCGGGGTGGCCCGGGTCGCCTGCTGCCCGCTCGGACTCCTCTAGCGTCAGGTCCATGCCTCGGTCAACGAGCGGGTCGCCCGTGAGTTCGCGCTCCACGTCGTCGAGGTTGAACACGTTCTCCCGCGCCCCGTCACCGTCACCGGACTCCACGTCCCCAGTCGGGTCGTCTTCCCGCTTGCCCATGGCGGAATCATGCCGCACGAGTCCGACACGTGCGGCACATGGAGCCGGCCGGATCCCCGCCAACCGCTCAAGCCGCACTGAGGGCGGTGTCCGTGCAGTAGGGACACATCCAGTCAGAGGGCTCGGGTAGGCAGCACGGCGGACCCAGAGAGCGCGTGTCGCGACCCCGCTTGCGCCGCCTTGCGTGCCGCGGGGGCTGCGAACGCCACGACTACTCGCCGAGAGCGCCACAGGCGGAACTCGGTGCCGTTGGTGTGCAGGAGGTTCGGGAGCTTGCGCAGTCGTTGCCACTGGCGGAAGTTGTGTGTGCTCGCTCCGTAGCTCGCCGGATCGAGTGAGGTCCCCGGCGCCTTGAGTTCCACATGGCCGGTGATCAGACCGCCGACACGGATGGCGAAGTCGGGACGGACCGAACCGTCGAGCTCCGAGACCTCGTCATGGGGCACTACGACGTCGCCTGAGGCGATAGTCGCGATCCGGGGCTCACTCCGGTGGCCAACTGCCGTTGTCCAGGACCGCACCGCGTTGAGCCACCGTCGAGCGACCGGGCTTGGGCCCCGGCAAGCCGCGCCGACGGTCTGTGCCATGACCACACAACCGATGCCGGCTCCGCCGGTGTGCCCGTGCAAGCACCCGACGGACGATCACGTGCTCGCGATCGTCCCAACGACTCACCCCGCCCCGATGGGGGTCATGTACTGCCCGGTTCCCGGGTGCGCCTGCGCCAACACGTGGCGCGCAGGCACGCGACCATCCACCCAAGAGGAGATTGCCCAGACGAGGGTGCTGATACGTGAGGCGCTGGCCCGCGACGGCATCCAGGTCCCCGAGATTCTCCGCTGAACCCCAGGAGGGGGCCCGCTCATCGGGCCCCCTCCAACCACGTCCGCTGGCTTCGAGCCAAGACGCTCCCACGCACGCTCCCTGGGGCCCGGCGCCCGATTGGGGCTGGTCGGCGGTGCTGGTGTGCCTGACCGTGGCGCGCAAGGCGTGACGTCGCGCTTTGACGGCCCGACGGCAGGTCCCGCCGTTGCGCGGCAGTCGTCGTCATCGCAGGTGGGAGTGGGTCTGGGCCTGAGGAATCTCCAGTTGGTGTTTCCCCAGCGCCGCATGTAGTGGCCCCATTGCCGTGGTTGCCCTTGCGAGCACTGTCTGTCGTGGCACGAGACGACGACAGTGAGGAGAGTGCCATGACAGAGACGGTGGGACCCGCCGAGATGCGGGTGTTGATCTACGCACGGGCGGCTAGGTCGGGGGACGGCCTGGCGCGCCAGGTGCAGGCACTGCGCGCCTACGCGACGGACCAAGGCTGGGGCGTGGCCGGCAACGTAGCGGAGGTCGAGCCCTGGGGGCCAAGCCCGGCCGCGCTCGATGCACTGCGCGCCGCCCCGGTGGTGCTCGTGCAGGACCTGTCTCGGTTGGGGCGGGACATCGAGGCCGCCCTGTCCGCGTACGAAGCGCTCGCCGCGGCAGGGGTTCGCGTGCTGCTCGCCGGCGGGGGGCGAGCGACAGTGAACCCGACCCTGGACGCCATGAATCGAGCCCTGACCGCGGTGATGGTGGAGCACGCACGCCAGCAACACAGCATGCGGGTGGGTCACGGACTGGCGCGCAGGCGGGAGGCGCGCGCATGAGCATCCGATCGGACACCTTCATCCCACTGGCTCAGCTGGCCGCTCACCTGGGTCGCCAGCTGCGCATCGCGCTCCTGGAGCGCCGCAGCAAGCATGACGAGGACACCAAGTCGCTGCAGGTCCAGCACGATGCCCTGCTGCGGTTCCTCGCGACACTGCCCGCGGGCAGCTACGTGTGCGACATGCGCCTGGCCGAGGACGGCGGCGACGTCTACCGGCAGGTCGTATCCGCATGGAAGGGCGACGGCAAGCACAAGCTCCTGCGCCGGGTCCTTGCCGACCTGTCGGAGTACGACGTCGTCCTCGTCCATCGGATGGATCGCTTCGGGCGCAACGTCGTCGCGGTGCTGACCGCGTTGGACGACATGGCCCAGGCCGGGGTCCGCCTCTACAGCGTGGAGCAGGGTCTGGACACCGCCGACCCCAAGCAGCAATTCAACACCGGCCTGTACGCCCTGCTCGCCCAGCAGTCCTCCGACCTGACGAGTACCCGCATCCGGGAGAACAAGACGCGAGCCAAGGAACTCGGCGGATGGCGCGGGGGAGCCATCACCTTCGGGTACCGCAAGGCCATGACCACCGGCCCGGACGGCGAACCCGTCCCGGTGCGTGACGCGGCCGGCTACAAGACCCTGGAACTCGACCCGGCCGAGGCGCCGCACCTGCTCGCCGTCATCGACAAGGTCGTCGACCACGGCTGGTCTGTCGCCGCCGCCGTCCGCTGGCTGAACGAACAGGGCGTGCGATCTCCGCGCGGAACACGGACCACGGTAGACGGTTCGCGCGAGCCGATCGCCTGGTCGGTGACCGGGCTCAAGCGGGTGCTGACCAACCCCATGCTGATGGGCTATGACGTCGTCGGCGTCGGCAAGCACCGCTTCCAGATCCTCGAGGTCGACGGCCACCTACACCGCCCCCACCCACCCCTGATCACCGACCCGCGATGGCACAAGCTGCAGATCGCGCTGGGCTCCCGCACGGTGCCGCGACGCCCGGCGACCGAGTCCCTGCTGGCCGGGCTCGTGACCTGCGGCGCCCACCGGGGCGACAACACGGTGTGCGGGCGGCGCATGCACGGCCCGGGGACCATCACCTCGGACTCGGCCTCATACGCCTGCCGCACCTCGAACACCCTGCCGCTCGGCGACCCGCGGCGCTGCACCGGAAACTCCATCAGTGCTCGCGGGCTGCACCGGCTGGTCGAGACAACGGTGCTGGCCATCGCCGCGGACCCCCGCTGGCAGGAAGGTCTGCGCACCGCCTACCGGCAGGCACGAGCCGAGGCCGCCACGGCCCAGGCCACAGACCTGGGCGCCGAGCTCGCCGAACTGCAGCGACGGATGACCGACCTGCGCGAGGAACGCAACAGCGCGAAGTCCAACAGCAGGCGCACCCAGGTGACCCACGACATCGACGCGCTCGACGCGCGCATTGCCGAACTCGAGCAGCTCGGGCAGACGCCCGACCTCGCCGACGACGTCGAGATCGACTTCCACGCCCGCTGGCAGACCATGGACCAGTCCGAACGGCGCGCCGTGATCGCCGACCTGATCGAACGCATCGACGTCGACACCTCCGGCGGCCGAGGCCGCGCCTTCGACCCCACCCGGGTCCGGGTGCACATCCGCCACGTCGGAGTGCTACAGCTCACCGAACCACTCCCACCAGCACCCGCACTCGTGTGCCCGGAGTGCGGCGCGTGCTTCGAACGGCCGGCAGGGCTCGGCGTCCACCGCCGCCACCGGCACGGCGTTCTCGGTGCCCAGGCCAAGGCAGCCGGCGCGGCGACCGTCTACGCCTGCCCCCAGCCCGGGTGCGAACGGCGCACAACCAGCGCAGGCGGCCTCAAGCGCCACATCACCGCTGCCCACCCCGACACCCAGCAGCCCCTCGCCTGCCCGCACGGGTGCCCCAAGACGTTCGCGACCGAGCTCGACCTCAGCTCACACCTCCGCCAGGTTCACGGATCCGCACGCGACGCGACCCCCGCATCGTGCCCCGAGTGCGACCGGGTGTTCCGCGGCGAGCACGGCCTGCAGGTTCACCAAGGCCGCATGCATCCCCACGCCGGCTGACCCGCAAAGCCAAGGGCCCCACCGACAGGTGGGGCCCTTGGCTTCCCCCTCATCGCGCCCATACGTGAGCACGAGAGGAGGGACCATGGATCACATCGAAGACCCACTCCAGCGCGCCGTCCGGTCTGAGCTCGAGCGCCTGTTCGCCGACCTACTCGCCCACCAAGCTCGCGCTCACGACTAGGTTCGCGAGGCCAACGACGCGTCCCTGCCGGGGCCTGCCGCGGGTGCGCTGATCGGTTCCAGGGCAGCCAGGCGCCGGGCCGCGGTCACAGGCGCGTTCTCAAGGGGCAGGGCGGCAAGCCGGTGCACGATCGCGCCGTACAGCGGGTCCGATGCTTCCACTTGGGGCCTCCGTTCTGGGTTCTGGTCGCAGAGTGCCCGGACGCGGACTGGCGGCATTCACTGACGCACCCTTGGCCGTGCGCGAACAACCTGACTCCTGGACACCGCAGGCCACGGTCTACTACCTCCGAGCGCACCGCACCGTGGTCGAGCCCGCCCTCGACAGGGCAATGGGGGAACGCAGACGACGCTTTGTCTGGGACCGTCGACCGCCGATGTCGCGCCGCCGGTCAGTCGGACACAATCACACCGCACCGGTCGGTCACAGCAGGTCGTGCAGAGCCTCTGGGACGGCGTCGCGGGCGGCGATTGCAGCGAGCGTCAGGGTCGCGCTCCACGCCTCCATGCATGCCCACTGCATGGCTTCGAGCTCGTCGTCTGCGGCGAGCCGGGGGATCTGCTCGCTGAGGACGATTGCCTGGTGCAGCGCGTGGAGCAACTGCGCCTGGCGAGGGTAGAGGGCGGGGGAGAGGCGAACTGAGAGCGGCGTGGCGGTCATGCCCCCACGGTGCACCGGCACGCCGGGAGCGCAAGGAGGTCGCCTTCACGAGTCTTCACCGGCAGTGAGCTGCCGGCGCCGCAGCTCGCGGCGGATGCCACGCATCAGGGCAGTGGTCTCCAACCACTCCTCGGGAGTCAGAGAGGCAAGGGAGATCCCAGTCACCTCGAGGGCCAGGATCTCTGGCAGAGCGCGGCCGGCGAGGGCATCCACGAGCGTGTCGAGCATCGCGTCCAGGTGCAGCTGGAGAGCCCGTTCTCCCAGCCACGGCACCAGAGCAGCGACATGGTCGTCCTCGAGGTCGGCAAGGTGGCGAGGTCGGCCATCGACCGGAACCCAGAACTCGTCCTGGTCCAGAACGCGGCGATCGAAGCTGCCCGACGGGTGCGTCATCCAGTGGGGCGGATCGGGGGCGCGTGCGTCGGTCATACCCGGCATGGTGACTGTGGCGCGGCAGCGGGCATTGCCCGCGACACCCCGAGCCGTCTGGAGTAGACAACCAGCCTGACTCCTGCCAGTCCTCGTGTGCTCGGCGCCCCACCCCTAACACGCGCCTAGGCACGCCGCCGCGCGCAGTTCGGACTCAGCTCTCACCGGTGCTGGGCCCTGTGCGCCCGGTGTGCGATGCCCGTGAGGCGGGCTTGGGGCTAGTGGCTGGTATGCGCCACGCTTCGGCGTGGATGAGGTCGCCGCGCCGGTCCGAGTGGGCGCGGCAGGCGACGAACGGGTTCACCTTGAAGTTGGCGCGCCCCTGCTTGTCCGTGGACGGCCTGAGCACGTCAAACTCGATGAGGTGGGCTATCGCCCGGCCGACTGAGGACCGATCGTGCTGGACCGCCACAGCGATCGCCTTCCTGCTCGTGATGCCCACGATGTTGCTGCTCATCCGGATTTGCGAGACCAGGAAGGCCAGGACGTGTGCTTCTACGGGGGTCAGGTCGACGAGCAGGGTCCAGAGCGCTGGGAATCCCTTGACAAAGTTCACGTCGAAGACGGCGAAGTCCGGTCCGATCGGTCGCTGCACACGCGTGGCCGCCATGGCTGGCTCCTTCTGGGTAGGGGGTCGCCTGCTGCGACCCGGAGGACACTGTCCGCGGATGCCGCCACGCCGCACGGAAGGCACACCGCAGCACGCATGTGCGGTCGCGGGGACACGTCGATGCGGCGCCACCACACCCGATCCGTGCTCAACTCCAAGTGCGCTCTGGATCTACTGGGTCGTTCTCCTCCGGCACCGTGCCTGACCGTCAAGCACCCCGAAACCCGGGACTCTGTGGGCCGCGGAGCTGAGGGTGTGGCCGGGTCCTTCGGCTCGTCGGGCACCGCCTGGCCGGTTCGTCCTGCCGCCGGCGGACGCTGCCGCGCGGGGACCGCAAGGCTTCGCCGACTCGACACGAGCCGTCGCCGACTGCCCGAGTCGCGACGGGCCAGCCCAAGGCGGCCGCCGGCACGGGCCGCGACCGTGCCGGGGAGCATGTCGAAGGACCGGTTCGCTCCCAGTGCTACCACCGCCACACCTGCAGCAGAACCGACCACTTGACGCGAAAGCCGCGGGCACCGCGCCGATCTCCCCGGAGAGCGCGCTGCCGTGGCCGCGGGTCCGGCTTGGGGTCGGGCGACTGAGGGGGCTCCGCACTCTGGGCCAAGCGCCTGGAGTAGCGCTGCTGGGCGCCCTGCTTGCTCAGGTTGAGGGCTGCGCCGACCTGCTCCCAGGTGCACCGGCCGGCACGCGCCGACCCGACTGCCGTGATGGTCGCCGCCGTTGCCGCCTCGGTGAGCAGCCGCAGGCCGCGCAGGCGCTCAAGCGGATCGCTAGCCGCGTCAACGGCGCTTGCCAACGTCGTCAACTCCTGTTGTCCGTCAACCCTGTGGAACGTCATGCCCGGGACTGTGCCGGGCCCCTCGCCAAGCGCAGTCAGGTCGCTGTCAGCCCTGGCGCCTGAGTTGCCCGCGCGGGTGGCCGCCCCTCGCAGCTTCTGACAACGGCGCCTCCCACAACCAGGTCGCCAGCCAGGCTGAGGCGCCGCGCCCGGTGACCCGCCGCCGGGTCAGGGCAGGTCGGTGAGCAACTCACCTAGCAGGTCTTCTTCGTAGACCGGGACCTGGTGGGCGGTCATCGCCTGGTGCAGCTCCGGGTCCCACGGCGTGGGTGGCAGCGGTGCGCTGAACGGCTGCCCGTTGTCCGGCAGGTGCGCCAAGTAGTCCCCGGCCCGCATCCGCCATGTGGTCGCGCCCGGGCACGCGCCGAGCACTGCTGCAACGTGCTGCACGCCACGCACATCGAAGTCGGCACGAACCCGCACCGCCCAGCCCGCCCGGTCCAACGCTCCCAGCGTGTCCAGGACGAGCTTGGAGGGTGTGCCGTTGAGACACACCATCACCACGCCGGGGTGGGAGTCGACGGCGGCCTGCATCACCGAGGGGTTCTCGGTCACGTTGACCTGGCCCGCACCGGCTGGTGGCGGCCAGGTCGCCTTGGCGAGCTCGGCCGGCGGCACAGTGATCACCGCACCGGTAGACAGCTGCCACCCGGTCGGGTAGATCCCAGTGACCAGAAGACCACCGGTGATGGTGTCGATGTCCACGCCAAGCTGGTCCCACGCGGCACGGGCTGGTCGGACCGCGGCCCGTGCGGTGACGGCGAGCACCAGAGCGGAGACCGGGCCGGTGTCCAGGGCGTGCGGGTCCGCGTCGACGAGTGTCCGACGGTCGACCCTGCCCGGCGGTGCCGGCAGCCTCGTCAGGACGGCAGCGGCCTGGTCGACCACGCCGTCGGGGTCGGGAGCAGCGGCCAGCCGGGCAAGGGCCCCGGAGCGCACCAGGCGGCCCACCGGGTCGGGGCCGGCGAGCACGGCGAGGTGGGGTGGCAGGTCGGCGACCACCGCCGCCAGGCGGGTGCGCAGGTGGTCCAGGAGTGTCGTGAGCCGTTGCAGCGCGGCCACCCGCACGCCCAGGCGTCGCTCGACCGCGTGTGCGGCGACCGCACCTGGGGTCAGGCGGGGGCCGCGGGCGATGAGCCGGTCGGTCAATGCCGCCAGGTCCACCCGGCGGCGCTGCCCAGCGCGCAGCAGTCCGCCGAGCAGGCCCACCGCAGCGTGGCGGGCGGCGGCCTCCTGCGGTGCGGTCACTGTCACGGTCCCCGACGTGAGGTCAGGGTCCCCGACCCGGTCAGCACGTGCGGCGAGCTGGGCCCAAAGCCACGCCAGGTCGTGGTCCAGCAGGGGACCCAGGTCTGCGCCGGCGCACGCTCCGGCGCACCACGGGCAGGCGGTCACGGGTGCTCCGGTGGGTCACCGGGCAGCGAGGTGGTACCGCGCACGGACATCAGGAACCCGACCACCGTGCCGTCAGATCCGGCCTCCAGGTCCCACGCCTCGATTCCATCCCACGCGCCTGGTGCCCCGTCCCACAGGTAGCTGGTCGCGACCAGGTCCAAGTCGAGGGTGGCGATGAACCGGGCCAGCCCCTCGCGGCCTCGCTCGTCGACTTCGGCGGGCACCTCGTCCAGTGCTGCTAGCCGGAGCCCGGCCGGACCCAGCGCGTCGTACCCCGCGGCGACCGCGGCGAGCATCGGAGCAAGCACAACCAGGCGGCGCTCGCCACCGGACAGGCCGGTGCGCGACCCCCAGCGTTCCTCCTTGCCGTTGCCGCGGTCGACCATGTACACGATGTGGACCCACTGGCGCACGTCGACCGCAGCGGCGACCTTCTCGGTCATGGTGACTCCGTCGGCGGCGTCGACGAGAGATCGCAGAGCCTGACCGAGCGCCTCGGTCTGCGCCTCGGTGCGGTCCGCGCCGGACATCTTGCAGGCCAGTTGGACCACGGTCTGCTCGGCCGGGTTGAGGTCCTCACGTTTGGGCACCCGGACCGTGACCTTCAGACCCGAGGACGCGGCGGCAGCTCGCATCTTGGTGTTGACCTGCGCGACCCAGTCGAACATGCCCTGCCACGCCTGCCCGATCGCCTGAGGCAGCATTCCGATCACGAACCGGCGCAGTGCTTCGTCCTCGGCAGCGTTCAGGGCGGCGCGAGCTCGGTCGGCCAGTGCCATGGCGTGCACCGCCGCGCCGGCAGGGTCGTAGACCACGTCGCGGTGGGTTAGCTCGTAGGTGAGCAACCCGTCAACCGGGTCGCCGGGGTGCAGACCCCAGGCGTCACCGATCCGGGCCCGGGTGGGGTCGTACCGTTCGGTCAGGGCCCGGGTCACCAGGGCGTGCTTGCCGTCCACCGCGCCACCGACTGCGGCACGCAGGTCGGGCTCCCACCATGCCTCGGCGGCGGCGGGGCCGACCAGCACGGCACTGACCCCGGGGGCGCGTAGCAGCCGCAGCAGGGCGGCGGCGGCCTCGTCGGCGGCCTGCTGGGCCGCGGCCAGGGCGGGGTGTAGGCCCTCGAGGTGCCCGTCGGCCTGGTCGGCGGCCTGCTGCGCGGTGCGCCGCTGGCCGGACAGCGCCGTGATGCGTGACTCCAGGTCGGTGACCTGCTGCTCGGCTTCGGCGATGGCCCGGGCGACCTCGTCGGCGGCCTTGCCAGCAGTGGCCCGCAGGTTGGCCAGGGTGCGTTCGGAGACTTCCGCCACGTCGTGACGCTCGAGCGCCTCCGCAACCGATGCGGTCACGACGACGCCCAGGGCGAGGTCCGCGACCCGGGCGTGCAGCTGTGGCACGGTGCGGGTCACGGTGCTCTCGAGCCGGCCAGCGGACTCGCCGAGCCGAGCGGCGAGCTGGCGCAGCTCGCGGGCCAGCCCACCGAGCTGTGTCGGTTCGGGGGGCAGGCCCGCGTCGCGGGTGCGGTCCGCCCACGCGTTGGCCGCGTCGGCCAGGGCCATCCGTGCGGTGCGGGCGGTGGCTTCCCGGTCCCGCAAGGCGCGGGACCGGTCTGCCTCGTCCTCAGCTGTGGTGCTGCGCGCGGTCTCGGCCCGGTAGGCCTCTCCAGTGGCCGGGAAGTTGCGGGCGCGCTCGGTCACCGCATTGGCATGAGCGTGGTGCTCTGCCGCGCGCCGGTTCAGGCTTGTGGCTTCGGCGTCCAGCACGTCGGCTTCGGCGTCCAGCGCATCGGCGCGGGCCCGGGCGGCGGCCAGGCGGCGGGCGGCTCCGATGTGCGAGGCCTCGGGGGCGTCCTCTCCGCGGCGAGACCCTGGCGCGTGCCCGCGCACGCTGCCGAGCCGAAAGGTGGCGTCGGTGCCTATCGCCACCAGGTGGGTGTGGTCGTCGGTGTCCTCGGCGAGATGGACACGGTCGAGCACGTGGCTGGCCGCGGCGGCCAGCGGGTGGTCGGGGTCGGGGGCCAGCACCGAAGCAAGCGTGGGCGCGGGTGCTGGCGGCCCGTCCGTGTGTATGACCCAGTCGGGGTGGACCAGGCCGTCCACGCCGAGTTGGGCGCCGAGCAGCCCGGCGGTGGCCAGGGCGGACTCGACCCGGTCCCGGACCGGTGCGTCGACCCCGTCGGCCCAGGTCAGCGCGGACCCGAACAGGGTGTCGTCCGCCGGCTGCGTGGCGGCCCGGTCGGGGGTCTGGGTGGTCCACGCGGGCCGCGGCAGGGGCAAGACTTGCCCGGCGCGGAGTTCTGCGGCCTGGGCGCGTAGCCCCGCGGCGTCCGTGGTGCGCTCGCTGGCCTGGGCGCGCGCGGTCGTGGCCTGGGCGTCCAGCGTCCCGGCCCGGGTCGCCGCGCTGGTGTCCACTGTCGCCGTCCACTGGTCGACCTGCGCGATCACGAGGCCGGGCTCGTCACCGGCGAGGTCGTCTAGCAGGTGCGGCGCCCACTCCTCGACGTTGGCATGCCCCGTCGTGGCGGTCAGCAGGGTGAGGTTGGTCGGGTCGGCGGCCCACTGGCGTACGGCCGCGAGCAATTCGGCGACCTTGGCGTGCGCAGTGGCGGTGCGAACGGCCAGACCTGCCCGGACCTGCTCGAGGACCCCGGCCGCAGTGACCACCGCGGCCGCCGCCGCCCGGGCTTCGGCGTCCAGAGGGGCGACGCGGGTGGTGTGGTCGGTCAGGGCTAGGTCGGCCGCGGCCGCCCGGGTTTTGTGCTCGGTGACGCGGGCCCGCCACTGGGTGACCGAAGCTGCGAGCTCCTGCTCGTTCGTTACCAGGTGCACATCCGGGCCGGGGTCCAGGTCGCTGGCGGCGACCCGGACCGGTGAAGTGTCGGTGAACCGGAAGACCGGGAGGGGTGGTGTGAGGGTGGCCGGGTCCAACTCCTGGGCGCCGCGGGTCAAGTCCGTGAGCGCAGTGGTCAGGTTGTCCAGGTCGCTGCGGAGCACCCCGACCTGGCTGCGGCGACGCCGGGTGTCCTCACCGGCCCGGGCCAGAGCCTGGTCCGCCAGTTTGCGGGCCCGGCGGGCCTCGTCCTGGCGGCGGTCCAGCTCACGGGCCTCGTCATAGGCGCGGCTGGCCTTCAGCCCGGCGATCGTCTCGCTCGCAGTGGCACGGCCGCGGGTAGCCTCACTGATCTCGGTGTCCAGTTGCGACACCCGGATACGGGCGGTGTCCCGTTCGCCGGTGACCCGTGCGAGCTCGGCGTCCACCCTGGACTGGTCGTCCAGGGTGGAGCCCAGGCGGGTGTGGGCCTTGGTGACCTGGTCCACGGCGTGCCCGGCCCACGCAGCGGCGAAGTCGGTGAGCGCCTCAGCCGCTTCGGCGTCGCGGGCGAACGCGTCCCGGGTGGTGTCGGACTCGGCCAGCGCGTCACCGGTCTGGGCGAGCACCTTGGGGTCGACGGCCGGCAGAGCCTCCCGCAGCGCGTCGGCCGCTTCTCGGGGCGACATGGCCGCCAGGGCCGACGGGTTGCGCAGGGCGCGGAGCCGGGTGGCGAGGTCGGCGAGGCCTTCGGACGTGGTGCCCCACACGCGGGCGGCGAGGTGGGCGACGTACCCGGATTCGTCGAAGGTCTGTCCGCCGGCGTCGCGCACCGCCAGCTCGAAGTTCGCCGCGGTCGGCGGGGTCCGCCCCGGACCGTGCAGGGCCAGGTCGCGCAACGGCCTGCCTGGAACGGTGAACGGAAGCAGGGTCGGTGCGGCGGACTCGGTGAACTCCACCCGAACCCCGAAGGTGTGCTCGTCGCTCGTCTCCGGTTCGGCCAGGGTCATCCACAGGTACCCGACGCGGCGGCGTCCGGTGGCCCCTTCGCGCATCAGGGAGCGCAGGTTGGTGGTGCGGGACTTGCCGGCGGACATCAGCTTGCGGTTCAGGTCGAGCAGGAACGGCCACAGCGCCTCCAGAGCGGTGGTCTTCCCTGTGCCGTTGGGTCCGCGGAGCAGCAGGCGGCCGGAGGGTGCGTCCAGGACCAGGTCGCCGTAGCGCCACACGTCCGACAGGCCGGCGCCAACCATCCGCCATCGGGAGCCGAACCGGTCGAGGTTCCCGGCGGGGGTGGACAGCTCCTCGAACAGGACGGTCACTGGTCAGCCTCCGTGGTGCGGTGTCGGGAGTAGGCGGAGTTCGGGGGTGTCTCCCACCGCCCGGCGAGCGGGGCGAACGCCCATGTGGCAGCGCCGGGGTCGGTGTCGTCCAGGCGTGCGAGGTCCAGCCCGGTCAGCAGGGCCGCGACCTTCGTGCCCAGCGCGGCGGGGTCGGCGGCGTCCTCAGCGGCCCACCCGCCGCGCCCGGCACCGATGGCCTTCGCCCAGGCGGTGAGCTTTGCCAGGACCTGGGAGGCTGGCATCGTGACCCACCCGGGCCGGTCGGGGTCGGGGGTGCCTTCGGCTGCGGCGGTGTCCAGCAGCAGGATGGTGGCGTGCCCGACAGTGCCGGGGGTCGGGAAGGGCCGCGGGCCGAGCTCGTGGGGCCAGCGGAAGGCTTCGTCGGGCACCACGAACGCGGCCCCTTCGGCGCGCCGTTCGATGTACAGCCCGAACGCGGTCGCGAGCGGGCCGCCGTCGTCGCGGCGCAGCCGGCGCGACAGCCACTGCGCTTCGGCGTCGTCAAGGTCGGCCGTGTGAACCCAGGTGTCGTCGACCAGGCGGCGGCGCATGCGCCGTGCGGGATCGGGTTCGCGGGTGGTGGTGGCCAGCCACGCCGTGGTGTCGGTGGCCGGGTCCCCGACACCGGGGTTGGCCACGGCGAGCAGCAGCCGGGTGTGGTGCACCTCGAGCAGCACGGGCGCGTCGTCTCGGTGCAGGTACTCCTCGACCTCGCCGTCCAAGCGTTCGATCAGCCCGCGGGCGTCGGCGAGCTTGAGGGCGTTGACGATGGCGCGACGCTCGGGCAGGTCTCCGGTGGTGGGAAGCCCGGCTTCGGCGGCGGCGTGCCTCGCAGCGGTGACCAAGTCGCCCAGGGCCACCTTGGTCGGCACGGCCTCCGCGGCGGCCAGCAGCAAGAAGAACCAGGAGCAGGTAGCCGGGGACGGCCCGTCGGCCGCCCACGCGGCCAACCGGGGCGGGGGGCTCTTGTGCAACCGGACGGTCTTGGCCTCGACCGACAGCTTCCAGCCCAGTCGAGCGAACAACGCAGTGAGGCCGGTGGCGTTGCGCTTGACCTTCGCGATCGCGGCGTCGTCGCGCCCCGCGAGCAGCCAAGGGCGCACCATCAGGGTGCGGGCGACCTCGGCGGCCTCGTCGCTAGCTTCAGGTGACCAGGCGCGGGCCCGGCGGGGGGCGACATCTTCGGCACCCGGCTGCGTGGGGTCGCTCATGCGCCCACCGTGGCCAGCTCGACCCAGGCGGGACCGGTCTCGGCGGTAGTCGTCGCTGGTGGGTGGGCGATGGTGCGCGGCGCGTGGAAGACCGGGATCCGGTCGGGAGTTGCGACACTCCAGGTCGGCGCACGCAGCCGCCCCGTCTGCCCGGGGCAGTGGAACAGGGTGCAGGTGAGGCCGTCAGCGGTCGCGGTACGCCGGTCAGGCCGGTCGGGGTGCGGGGTATTGCGGACCGCGGACATCAGCACGTCCAGGGCTGCACTGGCCGCGACCGGGGTTAGGGTTCCGGTCGCGTCGGCAAGAACTTCGGCGACCGCGCGGGCCCGGTCCTGGGCGCGCTGGTCGCGGCGCAAGGCGACTTCGCGGGCGGCCTCGGTGTGGTCGCGGGCGGCGGCGATGCGACCCCGGGCACCGGTGCGCCCGGTGGTGCGCAGCATCTCGGGGATCGTGGTCTGTGGACCGTCCCGCCACGACGGCGTCTGCCCGGGGTCGGTGTCGTCGGTCTCCCCGTGCAGCTTGCGCCACGGGTGGTCTCCGAGCGCGGCGGTGAACACTTGGGCGCCCAGCTGTGGGTCGGCGGCCGCTTGGGCCAAGGACAGCATGCGGGAGCGGATGGTCGCCTGCCCGGTGGTGGCGTGCAGGCGTCGCAGGTTGGCGTGCATCGCGGGCAGGGCACGGACCAGCCGCATACCGAACGCTGTGGCCCGCCCGGTTCCCGGTGCGCACCATGCCATCAATCCGGCCCAGTCCTCAGCGCGGCCACCGCGGGAGGCTTGCAGGGCGCCACGGCTGATCAGCTCCTGCGCATCGGAGGATGCGACCGCGATCGCGGCGAGCCCGTCGAACCGATCGGCCAACCCGCTCAGGGTTCGATGGGCCAGGGTGGACCCGGAGTCCAGCTCGCTGGAGATGCGAGTGGCATATTCCACGAGCAGGCCCTTGAGCTCGGCCGCGCCGGTCGTGTCCAGATCGAACCGGTCGGCCAGGCTGGTAAGGGCGTCCTCCGCGCCGACCAGGGCGGAGTCGAGGTTGTCGTGCGCGGTGAACAGCCGGTTGGTCGCTTGGGCGGCGGCGGGATGGTTGCCCGGCTGTTCCAGGTCGAGAGCTTCCAGGTCGGCGAGCGCGGCGACCACCTGCTGCAGGGAGGCGATCGGGATCTCCCGCATGGTACGAGTGCTAGCCAGGGCTGCGTTGTAGAACCGGTGCACCTGGCGGCCCGTGGAGGTCGCCGACCACCGCCAGTTGCGCGCGATCAGGTCGGCATAGCGCTGCGCAGAGGACGTGTCGGACCGGGCGGTGACCGCGCCCCAGCGGCGCAACTGGTCCAGGCGGTCGTTGGTGGTGGCCTCGTTCAGAGTTGCCCCGGCACGAGCCAAGGCAGTCGCGACCTCGCCGGTGGACAGGTCGTTGACCGACCCGTCCAGCACACCCATGATCGCGATGTACTGGTCGGCCTCGGCCACCACGAGGTAGGTCACAGCACGACGCGCGTCACCTGGCTGGTCGCCTGGTTCGCTCATCCTGCCCCCATGATCGCGGATGCTGGCACCGTAGCGGTCAGCACGGACATGGAACGGCGCACGATGGGCACGGGCGCGTTCGAGCGAGTGGCTAGCCGGCGGGCGGCCTGGGTGTGACGGCTGAGGTCGACCGCTCCTGAGGCCTCATTGCGTTCCGGGCGCACCCCGGGACAGTGGCGGTAACGAGGACGGCTTCCCCGCACAAGCGGGGGTGTTCCCGGTCGGCGCATCAGCTGTGGTTCGACGTTTGACCTTCCCCGCGATGCGGGGGTTATCCAGACGTTGTTGCGGTGCCGTTGCCGCATCTACTCCGTCCTCCAGCGGGTCTGCGAAGGCTCGTGCACAAGGCCCACACCCACCGGTGTGGGCCTTGTGTGTGGCCGCGATGCTCACAGGTTTGGCCACTGCGTGGTCGACGTCCACGATGCCGCTGGCTGGGGGTGGGGCGCTGGCGTCGGTCATCGCCGGCACCGAGCGACCGTCCCCTCCGCGTCAGCCTGGTCGCGCCCCAAGCACACCATCGGCCACCCGCGAGGTCGCCGACTGGACCCTGGACCTGCGCGCTCGCACTACCTAGGTGATCGGCCGCCGCGCGGCCGCCGCGGCCCTTCGCCCTTGAGAAGCCCGACCACCTGACCGCGAACTGGTAGCCGATCGTGGCAGATCAGAGTGTCAACCAAACCTTCAGCAATCCCTCCTGCCCGGTCAGGTAGCCGAGCAGCTGGAGGTCGTCCGGTCGACCGTTCACGGCTGGGGGAACGTCGTCCAGAGGCGCATCTCGCCGCATGACCCGTGCCCGTCGGGCGACGGCATCACGTCGTAGCTCATCTGCCAGTAGGCAGCGGTCGGCAGGTGTCGCTTGGCCAGGCCCTCCCCGAGAGACTCCCGGCACAACCCCGCCATCGAGTCGATGGACGGTGAGGAGTGCGCGGCGGCGTCGAGCTCCTCGGTCTCAAGGGTGGCGATGCCGGCGCCGGCGCTGAGTTGCCATTCGGCGTACGTGACGTCGTGGTCGACGATTTCAAGGCGCACCATCGCCATGCGCACGTCGGGCGCGAGCAGGTCGCCCCAACGCACGCTCGCGGCAATCCGCACAGCGCGGCCCTCCAGGGTCTCGAGCCGGGCGGTGTCCCAGTCGACATCGAGTCCGTAGAACTGCGCGTCGAAGTCGAACGCGACACGTGCCGCTTGGAGCAGTTGGTCGTCCGTGACCGGGCCCAGGGGGCGCCGGCCGGCCGTGGCTTCCTCGGCAGCGTCGCACGCGCTGATGGACAACAGCCCTTGCCACGACTCCGTCGTCCCGACCGACAAGGCGAGCTCGCCGGAGAAGACCGGCTCCCCAAAGTGCCGGTCACGCCAGGTCAGCCGGCCCAGCATCCGGGTCGCGTTGCGCAGCTCAAGCGGTGGTCGCCGTATCTCCATGCGACCACCGTGCCGTTGCCCGCACCTGGCGCAGTGGCCCGGACGGCGCTGAGCCGTCCTGACACCGAGGTGGCTACCAGACCAAGTGAGCGATGTGACTTCGGTATCGACGAATCCGAAACCTACGGTCGGGTGCGGTCCCTGTCGACCTTGCTGACAGGCTGGCCGCGCTCCTGGCGGTACGTGACGGGTCAATCCAGTGCGAGCCGGACAGTGTGTCGTCCGCGAATGCGGCCACGCGGCTGACTGCGGACGGACGGTGCGACGGCTGGTCGCGTCGCTAGAGATCCAGCCGCGCTGGATGTTGGCGGCGGGTCCCCGTCCTGTGGAACGCGGACCCGGACATTCACGGCGTCCGCCGAGCTGCGTACCTCGATAGCCGCCGCGGTGAGCGCGGAGGGCGAGTAGCGCCACTGGCGACCGACTCGGACAGCGGGCAGGTCACCCTTGCGTGCCAGGCGCGCGCACGTCTTCGCATGGATGCTGAGGAGGGCCGCGGCTGTAGCGGTGTCGACCAGTGGCTCGTTGGGACTCATGCCGGGCGACTGTCGGGCGGGAGGCGCCAGAGGCAACCTCCACACGCTCTACGGAGCGGTGTGCCACCGGGCGTGCGGCCATTGCGCACCCGCCAGCCACGAGCACGTTGCCGCGTATGACCCGAGAACAAGCGACCCCCCGCCCCTACTACGAGTACCTCACCGCGACCCTCGGCGACGTTCAGGACGGCGACATCGTCAGTGACGCCGCAGGCCCCGACGTAGTGAAGATCAAGCGGCGCCGTACCGACCACACCGGCGCACCCGGATGGCGTCTGCGCGTCACGGATCCTCGAACGGGCAAGCAGCCTGAGGTGTCGTTCTACGGCAGCGAGGCCGAGGCGATGCGTGCGTTGACCACCTTCGAGGGCCAAGCTTCGGCCGCCACAGTGGCACCCACGGTGCGCCTCAAGACCATCACGCTCAAGGAGTGGGCCACCGAGTGGCTCCTCGCCCGCAAGTGGAAGCACGCTCCCCAGGGAGCCTTCGCCGGCGAGCTGAGGCCCCACTCGACCTGGGCCAAGGAGCGCAGCATCATCGAGGCGTACCTGCTTCCCGGCCTGAAGCCCGACACGAAGCTCCGGGCCGTCACGCTCCAGGACCTCCGGAAGTGGATCGGAGGCCTCACCCTTCTGGACCAGGATGGTGAACGGGGCCCCGATCCGCTCGCCCCGTCTTCGAAGACGACGGTCACGAACGTCACCAAGGGATTCTTCGCCGATGCCGCCCGCGAGCTCGGCCTCACCCCAAACCCCGCGGCAGAGCTGCCGACAATATGGGGGACGGACACGTCGTCCCGTCGGGTTCTCATCCCGAACCTGGGAAACGTCGAGAAGCTGGCATGCGCCATGGATGCGCTGTGGCCCCTGCCCAAGTGGGCGCGGGACCTGTACGGCCCAGAGGGACAGGGTCGTGGGGACCTAGTCCGGCTGCTGGCGTTCTCCGGCAAGCGCTGGGAGGAGATGGTCGCCTTCCCGGCCGACCACGTGCACCGAGCCCAAAAGCTCCTCGACATCCGGTACACCGCCACGGAGAGCGGCGGGAAGCGGCAGTTCGTCGACAACGCCAAGACACCGGCCGGCATTCGACCGATCGCGATTGTGCCGCAGCTGCACGACGTCATCGACCGGCTCGACGCCATCCGACTTCGTGGTCTCGAACTCGAACCGGCTCGTGCTGCACGCCGAGCGGCCCGAGGCCGGCCCGATCCGGTGGCGCCCCCGACCGGTCTGTGGTCCCTGCTGGTCTCCGGAGAACGCGGTGGGTTCCAGTCCTACGGTGCGTGGCGCAAGAAGCTCGAGTTGGCGCAGGCCGCGTCGGGTGTGGACCTGACCGCCCACGACCTTCGTCACGTGGCCGCCAGCATCCTGTTCGCCGCGGGCATGGACTGGATCACGATCCAGCGCCAGATGGGCCACGCCAGCGCACGGGAGACCGAACGCATCTACGTCCACGTCTTCCGTGACGACCGGTCCATGGTGGCGCAGAAGCTCGGAGCCAAGATCACGGAACTGCAGAAGGGCGCCGCCGAGGCTGCGAACCCGAACGCTTGGTGACCACCGGGCGTGACGCATCAGCGGACGATGCGTCATGCCCAAGGTCGTCTGACTGTGTGTGTCCCTGTCACTTTCGGCGGTAAGGGCAGACACCCGCGTATGGGACAGACCGTCCTGTGGCCCCACGGAGCGAGGCGAATGGCCATCCCAGGCAGCAGGTCCCGGGACTGGTAGTGGTCCGATTGGGTGAATCTGCGTGGGTGGGAGACGTTGGGTGATCAAACGGGTCACTTGATCATCCGTTGGTCGATAGGTTGCGGATCGCACCGAGTGGACGCCTGGACGTTGGGGTAGGCGTCGGCTGGTGACGGGTCGTCCCGGCGGGTTGGCCCGATCGTGGGTTGGTGCGCGGCAATGGCGCCGCGCCGAGGGCGGGGGGGTCCCGTGGCCGGGTCGAGTGATGGTGGCCTGTGGCGTCGGGTGTTCTTGGTGTTGGCCTGTGCGGGTCTCCTCGGGTTGCTGCTGGGCGTGGCTGGCGGGCCAGCCGATGGCGACAGTCTCGCGGCGTTCAACACGAGCCCGGAGCCTGCCGATGGCGAGCCGCGCGCCCTGACCGCGGTTGACGAGCCCGGTGCGGTGGCACTGGCGGTCGCCGAAGGTCGCCCGGTCGAGGTCCTCACCGAGCGCAGTGAGTCGGTCTCGGTGTTCGCGTTGCCCGACGGCAACTTCGCGATGGGCCTGAGCGCGGGGCCGACCAGGGCCCGGGTCGGCGGTGACGGCACCCGGGAACAGGACTGGGCGCCGATCGACCTGACCCTGTCGCGCGGGGCCGATGGGTCCATCCGGCCGGTCGCGCATCCGGCCGGCCTGGTGCTCTCGGGGGGCGGGGCCGGCAGGGAAGCGTTGGCTTCGATGGTCTATGACGGCGTGGTGTTCGGCTTCTCGTGGAATGGCCAGCTGGCTGAGCCGCGCCTGGAGGGCAACCGGGCTACCTATGAGTCGGTCCGGCCTGGCGTGGACATGGTGATCGAGGCCACCGCCGATGGCTTCGAGCAGTTCTTCATCATCAGAGAACGCCCGCGGGGCCCACTGGTGTTGCCGGTGGATGTCTGGGCCGAAGGCGCAGAGGTGCGCCCAAACGCCGACGGTGGCATTGACGCGGTGGACGCGGCTGGTGAGGTGTTGGCCACGGTGCCGACGCCGCTGATGTGGGATGTGGCCGCTGACGAGCAGCGGGGTCGTCCGGTCACCCAGCCGTGGGTCGAGCTTGAGGGAGACGGCCCGATGGTTCCGACGGTGCCGGAGTGGCTGGTGTGGGAGGCGCGGGGTCTGCCGGTGCTGGGCCAGGAGGGCTTCACTGATCAGCAGCCCGAAGAGCCTGCGGCCGGTCTGGGCGCCGCTTCGCACACTGAGGCCGCGGGCCCGGGACCGGTCGTTGGGCCGGTGCGGGGACGTCCAGACACGGCGGAGGTGGCAAGGACCACGGCACGGGTGAGCCCAGGACGGATCCGGATGGATCTGGCGCCCCAACGCGGGTTCCTGGAAGACCCGGAGACCGAGTTCCCAGTTGTGGTGGACCCGTACTACAGCATCGAGTTCGGGGTGGCATTCGACACATCCGTGCAGTCGGGAGTCACCTATGACTTGTCGGGAGACAGCGAGCTCTACCTGGGCTCGTGGAACGGGGGAGCGACCAAGACTCGTTCGTTCATCAGGTTCAACACCGCGAGTCTGCGGTACAAGCACATCTTCGAGTCCAGGCTCTACCTGGTGAACCACTGGTCGTACTCCTGCAACGCCCGGGCCTGGGAGATCTGGCACACGGATGCGGCATCGACCTCCACCAGGTGGACGGGGCAGCCTGTCTGGCACGAGAAGTTGGCCACCATCAACTCTGCGGCGGGCTTCAGCTCTTCTTGTCCGGGTGCCTGGGTGAACGGCACCGTGACGAGCCTGGTCCAGGCGCGAGCGGACGCGGGCAGCCAAGTGGCGTCGTTCGGGATCAAGGCCTCGAACGAGAGCGATTCCTACGCGTGGAAGCGGTTCTGGTCCGCGAACTACTCGGGCGCATCCGCCCGGCCGTTCTTGTGGGTGGTGTACGGGAGCTACCCGAACGTCCCGACGGCACTGACCCTCACACCGTCGAGTGTCGCGGGCGGGGTCACGTACACGGAGTCGTTGACTCCGACGTTGAGCGCCGCTGTCAGTGACCCGGACGGGGGGACGTTGACCGCGGTGTTCGAGGTCCGCGGTGGTGGCGCACAGGTGGTCACCGGTCAGGTGACAGCGACCAGCGGTACCACAGCGAGCTGGGTGGTACCGGAAGGAAAGCTCGTGGCCGGACTGCCCTACTCATTCCGTGTCCTGGTGGTTGATGACTACGGCGTGGAGGCGAAGGACTGGTCGACCGAGAAGACATTCATGGTCGGTACACCCCTAGGTGCTTCGACTTCGGCGCGTACAACGTCCCCGCCGAGTCAGTGTGTGGTGGGAGCAGCGCGGCCCGTGATCAACAGCGCGACCCCGACTCTGCGGGCAGTGGTGTCGGATCCTGATCCGGGCAACCTGCGGGCCGAGTTCTCGCTCTACGACACAGCGACGCAGTCCCTGGTGTGGGACCCGGCACCGACGACGGCCCGCGCTGCGGGCAGCGAGCACACAGTCACTGTCCCCCCGAGCCTCCTGGCGGACCAGGCAACGTATGAGTGGCGGGTCAACGGGCTAGACCCAGACGGGTTGGCCGGCCCGGTGACGTCGTGTGAGTTCACGGTGGACCTGCAGGCACCGGCCGAGCCGGGTGTCGCAGCGGCGACCGGACAGCCGGCGGTGTACCTGGAGGACCTGGTCGCCGGCGGGGTCGGCCTGTCCGGCCAGTTCGAGTTCTCCGAGGCTGGTTCGACGGACGTGGTGGCCTACCAGTACTCCTTCGGTGACGACTCATTTGGTTCGAGCGCCCCGGCAGCCACCCCTGTCGCGCAGTTCACGCCGACCAGGGCGGGGCCGCATGTGCTGTCCGTGCGGTCGGTTGACGCGGCCGGGTGGGTCAGCCCGGTGCGGGTGTACCGATTCACGGTGGCGGAATCATGATGGGCGCCGGGACAAGGGGAAAGGCGATGCGCAGGCCCCGGCAGGCGTTGGCAGGCGCGCTGGTTGTCGCCCTGGTTGTGACCGTGGGTGGCAGCGGAGTCAACCCGAATGACGCAGTCCACCCAGATCACCCGGTCGACCCGGAGACCGGGGCAGTGTGGTCTGAGGCCGAGCGGCGGGATCAGAGCACCGAGATCTTGGCCGAGATGGTCGGTGGAGCTGATGGCGGTTCGGGACGGGGCGTGGAGGTCATCCCGGCAATCGCGCTCCCCGGTCCCGGGGCACCAGAACCGGACGACATGGCCAACTATGAGCCAAGGGCACCCCGGTGGCCCTCGGCTGGATCGACGTTGGTCGACATCGGGTCTGCGGACTCACGTGCGCTCGTTCGCGTGGACGCGGCCACCGGAAGCGGACGGGTGCGGGTCCGGGTGGCCGACCGGGAACTCACCGCGCAGGCCGGGGTCGACGGGGTGCTGCTGGACGTATCCGCAGTGGAGCTGGCTCCGCAGACCGTGGACGTCGAGGTGGACTACTCCGGCTTCGCAGACGCATACGGGGGTGACTGGTCCTCACGCCTGAAGCTCGTGGCCATGCCTGACTGCGCCATGGTGGACCCCGAGAACCCCGCATGCCGCGAGCAGACGGTCCTGGACTCGACCAACGACACCCAGGAGATGACCGTCTCGACAACCCTGGACTCCGGGACGCTCGGCATGCTCGCCCTGACAGGGGGAACGTCCGGTTCGGCTGGGGACTGGGCAGCGACGCCACTGTCGCCCTCGGCCACTTGGCAGGTCTCTGCGCAGACCGGTGACTTCTCCTGGTCCTACCCGATGCGGGTGCCCCCGGCACCCGGCGGGCCAGAACCGGACCTGGCGGTGCTGTACTCGGCCGGCTCCCTGGACGGGCGCTCTGCGGGGGTGAACAACCAGTCGTCGTGGGTGGGCGACGGCTGGTCGATGACCGAGGGGTACGTGGAGCGCAAGTACGTGCCGTGCTCGCAGGACACCGTTGGCGGTAACAACTCCACGCACCCGACGGAGGACCTGTGCTGGGACTCGGAGAAGGTCACCTTGGTGTTCAACGGCCAGGCGAACGAGCTGGTCAAGGACGCGACCACGGGCGTGTGGCGCCTCAAGGACGACGACGGCTCCCGGGTGGAGCTGTTGACCGGGGGCTGGAACTCCGACGACGACGGAGAGTACTGGAAGCTGACCACGACCGACGGCGCCCAGTACTTCTTCGGGCGGGGCAAGCGGGCAGCCACCGACACTCTGGAACTGGGCTCGGCGTGGACGGTGCCGGTCTTCGGAAACCACCCGGGTGAGCCGTGCTACGACACCGACTTCACCGCGTCGTCGTGCGTGCAGGGGTGGCGGTGGAACATGGAGTACGCGGTGGACACCTCCGGCAACACCCTGACGTACGTGTACACCCCGGAGACGAACTACTACAAGCGCAACGCGACGACCATCACCCCCTACGTGCGCGGTGGATACCTGAGCCGGATCGAGTACGGCCAGCGCCAGGGCAGCGAGGAAGCCACCGAGGCGCCGTTGCGGGTGGACTTCACGGTCGCCGAGCGGTGCACTCCCGACGCTGGCGAAGACTGCAGCGCTGGATACGGGCCCGTGGAGTGGTGGACCCTCCGCGAGGGGTATGACGTCGCCAACATCGGTGACCGAATGGTCACTGGCGACTTCGACGGCGATGGCCAAGAGGACTCCGCGGTGTTCTACGACAACGGGAGCGGGGGCAGGATCGACGTCTTCTCCTCGACGGGGGACTCGTTTGCGTCTCCGGCGAACTGGTGGAGCGTCAGCAGTGGGTACTCACTCGAGGCCGTGGCCGGGCGGATGGTCGCCGGGAACTTCAACGGTGACGGGCGCGACGACGTGGCCGTGTTCTACGACTACGGCGCGGGCGGGAGGATCCACGTCTGGTTGTCCACGGGCAGTTCCTTCACCTATCAGACGAGCTCAGGCTGGTGGGGGACCGAGAGCGGCTACGCGCTGGAGTCCGTGGCCGACCGGATGGTCGCCGGGAACTTCGACGGTGACGGGCGCGACGATGTGGCCGTGTTCTACGACTACGGCGCGGGCGGGAGGATCCACGTCTGGTTGTCCACGGGCAGTTCCTTCACATATCAGACGAACTCAGGTTGGTGGGCGTCGACAGATTACGCCTTGGAGTCCGTCGGTGACCGGATGGTCGCCGGAGACTTCGACGGCAACGGGCGCGACGATGTGGCGGTTCTCTACGACCACGGCAGTACGGCCAGTGCCCAGGTGTGGTTGTCGACCGGGAGCTCGCTGTCGTACAAGGGAACCACCTGGTCCCCTGCGCAGGAGTACGCCCTGGAACAGGTCGGCGGTCGGATGGTGGCCGGGGACTTCAACGGCGACGGTGACGACGACGTCGCCACCGTCTACGACACGGGTTCCGGTGCCCGGGTGGATCAGTGGATGTCGACCGGGACGTCGCTCAGCTACCAAGGCGCAGACACTTGGTGGGGTACCCGCGACGGCTACGACCTGACGAGCGTCGGTGACCGGGTGGTCGCCGGGGACTTCATCGGCGGAGATCGGGCAGACGTCGCAATGCCCTACGGTCCGGGGGACGGGACTGCGCGGATCGACACCTGGTTGCTCGATCCGGACACCGCGATCTACTGGCCGGACGTGCCCTTCGACCTGATCTGCAACGGGTCGGCGTGTGAGAAGACCCAGCCGTCGTTCTTCACCCGCAAGCGCCTGACCGCGGTGACCACGAGTTTCTGGACTGGGTCTGCATACCAGGACGTGGACTCCTGGACGTTCGAGCACGCCTTCCCGACGCCAGGGGACGGCACGAGCCCCGCGATGTGGCTGGAGTCCATCGGTCATCAGGGGCTGGTCGGGGACCCGGTCACCTTGCCGGACGTGACGTTCCGGGGGGTGATCATGCCCAACCGGGTCGACACCACCACCGGCCCGCCGATGAACCGGTACCGGGTGGCGGCGATCGACACCGAGGCCGGGGCGACCATCTCGGTCAACTACACCGCACCGGACTGCGGGGTCGACGACGTGCCGGCGGTGTTGCACGAGAACACCCGCCGCTGCTTCCCGGTGATCTGGGACGACGACGGCACCCTGACCACGGAGTTCTTCCACAAGCACCTGACCACCTCTGTGGTCGCCGACCCGCGTGATGGCACCAGCCAGGCCGTCGAGACCCACTACGACTACACCGGCCCCCCGGCCTGGCACTACAACGACAGCCCGTTGGTGCCGGAAGACCAGTGGACGTGGGCGGAGTGGCGTGGGTACGCAACCGTGGACGTGATCACCGGGGCGCCGTCCGCGCCGGTGCGTTCGGCCACCCGATACCGGTACTTCCGCGGCATGCACGGGGATCACCTGCCCACGGGTTCGAGGGTGGTGCAGGTCGACGGCATCGACGACGTGGACCGGCTCAACGGCTTCCTGCGTGAGCAGGTCACCTACGACGGTCCCGGTGGACCCGAGGTGTCCGGGTCGCTGAACACCCCATGGCTATCCCCGGCCACCGTCACTGGTGCCGACGGCACGACCGCGGCATACCTGGATGTGGCCCAGGTCGACGCGCGGGTGACAGCGTCCAGCGCCCCCGGTGGTGTCATCACCACCCGGACCGTCACGACGTTCGAGGACGCCTTCGGGTTGCCCCTCCAGGTCGAAGACCTCGGGGACATCACCACCGCAGCGGACGACCGGTGCGCCCGCACCGAGTACGTGCACAACACCGCCGCCCACCTCATCGGGGCGGTCAAGCGGACCGAGACCGTCGCCGTGAGCTGCGCCGCCACCCCGACCCGGCCCGACGACGTGATCTCAGACGTCCGGGTGGCCTACGACGGCGGCGCCTACGGTGATCCCCCGACCCGGGGGCTGGTCACCACGACCCAACGCGTGGCCGACTACGTGGCCGGGTCGCCGGTGTACGTCACCGAGGCCGCCGTCGCCTACGACGACCATGGGCGACCCCTGACGGTGACCGACGCCATCGGGCGCACCACCACGAGCGCCTACACCCCAGCGACCGGGGGACCCGCCACCGGAGCCACCACCACCTCACCTGACCCGGATGGTGCGGGGCCGCTGACCGCGCACGTGACCGCCACCACACTGCACCCAGCGTGGGGATTGCCGACCCAGATCACCGACCCCAACGGCAAGGTCACCACGGCAACCTACGACGGCCTAGGGCGATTGACCGGTGTGTGGCAGCCGGGCCGGGTCCCAGGCACCCACACCGCGAACGTGACCTACGCCTACGGGGTCACCAACTCCGGGCCGAACACGGTGACGACCGCCACGTTGACGGCCGCCGAGGGCTATGTGACCAGTGTGGAACTTCTTGACGGACTGCTGCGGCCGCGGCAGTCCCAGTCACCATCGGCCGACCGGGACAACCCGGGCCGCGTGGTCACCGACACCGTGTACGACACCCGCGGCCTGGTCGCCCATGCCAACGGGCCGTGGTTCACCACCGGTGCGCCTGGAGGCGAGTTGGTCGTCCCGACTGCCGCCGTGCCCTCGCGGACCCGGTATGCCTATGACGGGGCCGGGCGCGCGGTCCAGGAGATCTTCGACGTCGCTGACCAAGAACGCATGGTCACCACCACGGTCTACGACGGGGACCGGACGGCCGTGCAACCACCCGAGGGTGCAACCCCCCAGATGGCCATCAATGATGCGCGGGGCCGGTTGACCGAGCTGCGCCAGTACACGCAGGGCTCCTTGGCCGGTGCGTACAAGTCGACCTCCTACGGGTACGACGTCCGAGGGAACCTGGCCTCGGTGACCGACCCGGCGGCCAACACCTGGACCTACACCTATGACCTGCGGGGCAGGCTCATTGCCTCAGACGACCCGGACCGGGGCGTGACGGCCAGCGCGTTCGATGACGCCGGGCAGGTGATCTCCACGACCGATGCCCGGGGTGAGACGCTGTTCTCCGTGCGTGACACCCTGGGGCGGCCGGTGGAGCTGCGGGAGGACTCTGGGGTGGGGGCCCTGCGCGCGTCGCGGGTCTACGACACGTTGGCCAAGGGGCTGGTGACGTCGGCGACCCGCCACGACACCGGCGGGGACTACGTGACCGCGGTGACCGGGTATGACGACGGGTACCGGCCGCTCGGCCAGTCCGTGACCCTGCCCGTCGCGGAGGGGAGCCTCGCGGGTACGTGGACCACCACGTACACGTACGCGCCGAATGGGCAGCTGGTGTCGGTGACGTTGCCTGCAGCCGGTGGGTTGGGGGCCGAGACGGTGACCACGCATTTCGACGCGCTGTCCATCCCGGAGTGGATGAGCGGTGGGCCGGGGTTCGGGACGTATGTGGCCGGGTCGGCGTACTCGGCCTACGGGCAGGCGTTGGCATATGACCTGGGGGCCGCCTCATCGGTGGCGGTGGGATACGCCTATGAGCACGGGACCAGGCGCCTGGACCGCACCTGGGTGGTCAGGGCAGGGGTCGCCGGGTTCGACCTTGACCTGACCTATGCCTACGACGACGGTGGGAACCCGGTCAGTGTGATCGACGCGCCGACGGGCGGGCCGGTCGATGCCCAGTGTTATGCCTTCGACGGGTTGCGCCGGTTGACCAGTGCCTGGACCCCGGGGGATGGGGACTGTGGTGTGGCCCCGTCGGTGGCGGGTCTGGGTGGTCCGGCCCCGTACTGGACGGACTACGCGTTCGACCAGGTGGGCAACCGGACCACGGTCACCGATCACGCTGCGGGTGGGGACACCGTCTCCACCTTCACCTACCCGGCCCCTGGTGGTGACGGACCGCACCAGGTGGGGCAGGTGGACCATGTCGGTCCGGGTGGGACGACCACCGACACGTTCGGCTACGACACGGCTGGGAACACGACCACCAGGGCGTTGGCCGGCCAACCGGCCCAGACGTTGACCTGGGACGCCGAGGGTGAGCTCGCCGAGGTTCTCGAGGGCGGCCAGTCGGTGGGGGACTACACCTACACCGCCGACGGGGACCGGTTGGTCCGCCGGCAGGGTGAGGTGACCACCGTGTATCTGCCGGGAGGGCAAGAGCTCACCCTGGACGGGGTCACCGACCAGGTGACCGCGACCCGGTACTACGCGTTCAACGGCAACGTGGTCGCCACCCGCACCGACCCCGGGGAGACCGGGGCCACCGTGCTCGTCTCAGACCCGCACGGCACCGCCGAACTGGCCGTGGACGCCACCGGGACGGTCACCCGGCGCCGCCACGACCCCTACGGCAACCCCCGCGGGACGGCGCCCACCTGGCCCGGTGATCACGGGTTCCTGGATAAACCCATCGACGGCACCGGGCTGGTCGCGATCGGCGCCCGCTACTACGACCCGGCCCTGGGCCGGTTCATCTCGGTGGACCCCGTCATGGACTTGACTGACCCCCAGCAATGGCACGGGTACACCTACGCAAACAACAACCCCATCACCTACACCGACCCCACCGGGCTGATCCCCGAGGACTACGCGGGGGCGTGGTCCAACAACTACAACTACACCAACAAGGGAAAGGCCCCCGGGGCCGGCACAAATGCGAGCGCCACCCCACCTGTGGATCTGCCTACTGTCTTCCACCAGTTGAAGCTAGCTGGTATGGCAGAGGAGTACGTAGCCCTCTTCGACAGCATGAGCAATCAGGAGGGCTCGGCTTTGGTGGGGGCCGACACGTGGCATCAGTTCGGAGAGCAGGCGCTAGCGTTTCGCAATCGGATCGATGTGTGTTCGGAGCCCGAGAATTTCTGCGAGGACCCGTGCCCCGACAACGCCTGCCAAGCCATGCGGGGCTTGGTCCTCGTGGCCGGAACTGTCGGGCTCCCATGGCTAGGGCTCCTCTTCCGACCGGCGCTACGATGGGCCCTCGCTAGGCTGGGCCTTTTCCGACCCGCCGCAAACCCCGTAGCCGGAGGCGGTAGCCGCGTCGTGATTGGGAAGATTGACGACCTGACTGCGGACGGCGCGGTTGGTGCCGGTGAGCGAACTCTGCTCGACCAGTTGCCCGATCTTGGCACTCCCAGGGCGAACTGGGCGCAGAACTCCGGCGTCTTGCGGCAGGAGATGGGTCGCGGTGTTCCAATCCGCGATGCTTCAGTTGATCCCGTGACCGGTGGGTTGATCAACAACACCGGCTTCCTGCGTGCTGAGAGGAACCTGTTGCAGACTCGCGGTTGGACCTACGATCCGAAGACCACTCTGTGGTCACCGCCTGGATCGTGAGGCATACCGTGGTGGAGATGCCCAGAACATCGCCCGGTCCCGAAAGAGCTCTACTCGGGTTCGCTGTCGCTGCCCAGGAGACCTTCAGCTTCCTCCTCGGCCAGGGGTTCACGCTCATGGAACTGAGCGACACCCTCGCTCGCTACGAGAGTGGGTGGCGGATCGTCAGGGTGTTCCACGGGCGGGCGTCCTACGAACTTGGCGTCGAAGTCGGGCGGTGGGTTGAAGTCGCAGGCACCAGGCGAGAGCAGTCGTTCCCGTTGCGGGACGTGGTTGCCTTGCGCCGTGATCCGGTGGATGTCGGGTTCGGAGGAACGACCGCGACAAGTCCTCCCGCCGTACGGAGGGTCATGGCGCTGCTTGCGGACTGGACCCGTGAGTATGCCGGGCCCTTGGTCAGTGGCGGCGACGAGCTGTTCGAGGTGTTGAGCGAGAGGAACGCGGAGCGGGGCCGAGTCGAGCAGGAAGGGCTGCGGGCGCAGCGTCTGCGCGACCGGGCTGAGGAAGCCTGGCGCCGCCGGGACTTCGGAGCGGTAGCACTTGCATACAGCGAGATCGAGAGCGAGTTGCACTCGGTGACCCTCAAGGCATCGGAGCGCGGTCGACTGGATTACGCTCGCAAGGCTCTTGGCGAGACCGCTTGACCCGATCGTGGTTCCGTGGCCGGTCATCAGCGGGCCGAGAGTCGTCGAGCCTGATGCAGCAGGCGTGTGCCTTCGACGAGTGCGCGGATTCGCGTCGAGGCGCGGGAAGCTGGTCGCTCACTGAGCGGCGCTCGATGGCGCACAGCCCTGTCGCCAGTCATCCGGGACGTCCACGAGGTGACGGTCGCACGTGACGGTCACAGTTGTGCACCGCTTACGGCCCGCCGGTTAGGGCCGCGGTGGTCGCAGGTGAGCGCAGCGGGTCGGTCCAGGCACGGATGGGGCAGGGTTGCGGCGGCGGTCGGGCGCAGCCCACCTGCGACCGGTTGCCACTCGCGCCCATGACTACGTCAAGCCTTCCGCGACCGCGGGGAGCCCGGCGTGCACCTGCGCAGCGGGAACCGGAGGGAATGTGAAGGGATCTGTTGCGCGCTTCTCGCCGCCCACGACGGAGCCCCAGGTCGCTGACCTGGGGCTCCATGGTGGGCGATACTGGGATCGAACCAGTGACCTCTTCCGTGTCGAGGAAGCGCGCTACCGCTGCGCCAATCGCCCGTGCGTACCTTCGAGGTGGAGACGGGATTCGAACCCGTGTATACGGCTTTGCAGGCCGCTGCCTCGCCTCTCGGCCACTCCACCGCGTGCGAGTCGGAACGACAGTCCCGGCCCCTTCTCCGAGCGGACGACGGGATTCGAACCCGCGACCCTCACCTTGGCAAGGTGATGCTCTACCAACTGAGCCACGTCCGCGCGGCACCGTCCAGGCCGTCTCAGCCGGGTCGTGCGCGTCCCGAACTCTAACTGACCGCCGCGACGGGCGTCCAACCCATCCGGTGGGGCGGCGCCGTCCTCGCCGGGTGGGCCGCGCGTGGCTAGCGTGTGCCCGTGGGATCCACCGTCCGCTCCGGCGTCGAACAAGCGCTCGCGCAGGCAGCGACCGGTCGCGCGTGGTTCGCCGGGGTGGACGCGGCGCACGTCGTGGAATGCATCGACGTGTCCCGCGCCCCCGAGCGGCTGGCCCACGGGGGCTTCTGGGCCGTCGTGGGGGAATTCGAGGGCGCGGTCCGTGCGTGGCGGTTCGCGGACGTCCGCCGGGGCGCCCCGACGATTCCCGATGCGGCCGGACGCGGGTGGGTCGGCCCGCCACCGAACTCGTGGGTCTCCTCCCTCAGCCGGAGCGAGTACTGCGCCGGTGTCGTGGCGATCCGGGACCGGATCAGGGACGGCGACGTGTACCAGGTGAATCTCTGCCGGGTCCTCAGCGCAGCCCTCACCGGGCCGGAGGGGGCGGACCCCGACGCCCGCGCCCTGGCCCGGGTGCTTGGCGCAGGCAACCCCGCCCCGTTCGCCGGGGGCGTGCAGGTGCCGGAGGGCTCCGGCTTCGCCGCGGAGTGGCTCGTGACCGCCTCACCCGAGCTCTTCCTCCGGATCGCCGACGGTCGCATCGCCTCCGGCCCCATCAAGGGCACGGCCGTCACCGCCAGCGGCTTGACGGCCAAGGACGAGGCGGAGAACGTCATGATCACCGACATGGTGCGCAACGACCTCCAACGGGTGTGCCGTCCCGGGTCCGTCGAGGTGAGCGCCCTGCTCGCACGCGAGGACCATCCCGGCCTTGCCCACCTGGTGAGCACCGTCGAGGGAGAGCTGGACGGCCCCGTGGACTGGGCGAGGATCCTTGAGGCGACCTACCCCCCCGCCTCGGTGTCCGGCGCGCCGAAGCATGCCGCGCTGGGGGTGATCGCGGAGCTCGAGCCGGTCAGCAGGGGCCCGTACTGCGGGATGGTGGGGTGGGTCGACGCGGACCAGGGCCGGGCCGAGCTGGCCGTGGGGATCCGCACCTTCTGGTGGACGGCCACGGGGCCGCGGGTCGACGACGGCCCCCAGCTGCACTTCGGGACCGGAGCAGGGATCACCTGGGGGAGTGCTGCGGACCAGGAGTGGGCGGAGACCGAGCTGAAGGCCCGTCGACTCATCGAGTTGGCGAGCACCGGAGCGGGACAGGGGAGTGGGTTTATCGAAGCGGGAGAGAGGCACGGATGAGCGGGATCGTGGTGTGGGCCGACGGGTTGCGCGACCCGGAGGAGCCGTTGCTGAGTGCGCTCGACCACGGCGTGACGGTCGGTGACGGGGTCTTCGAGACCTGCGCCGTCGTGCGCGGACAGGTCGTCGCTCCCACGCGGCATCTGGAACGTCTGACCAGGTCGGCGCTGGGGCTCGGCCTGGACGCGCCGGATCTCGACCGCATCCGGGGGGGCATCGAGGCCGTCCTCGCCGCCGGGGACCAGCTGGGACGCCTACGGATCACCGTGACCGCCGGTCTGGGGCCGCTAGGCTCCGGGAGGCTCCCCGGCCGCCAGACCGTGCTGGTCGTCGCCGGCCCGGCGGCCCCGCCCGCCCCCGTCCGCGTCGTGCGCACCCCGTGGGTCCGCAACGAACGGTCGGCCGTCGCGGGGATCAAGAGCACCTCCTACGCCGAGAACGCGGTCGCGCTGGCCTACGCCAGGGCCCACGACGGGGACGAGGCGCTCTTCGCCAACACCGTCGGCGAGCTGTGCGAGGGGACCGGGACGAACGTGTTCGTGGAGCTCGACGGTCAGGTACTCACTCCTGCGCTGAGCAGCGGATGCCTCGGGGGGATCACGCGGGACCTGGTGCTGGAGTGGTCGGCGGACGTCGGCCTGCCCGTGCGTGAGGCCGGTCCCGGTGAGCTGCCGTTCACCGTCTTGGACCGGGTGGTCGCCGGTCAGGCGACGCTCGCCCTCACGGGATCCGTCCGCACAGTGGTTCCGGTTGTCGCGCTGGACGGTGTGCCGATCCGCACCGGGCCGCTGACTGAGCAGATCCAGCGTCTCTACCGCGAGCGGGAGGCCTCCGAACTCGGGCGATGAGCGCGCGCAGGCGCGCCGAAGGCTCGCGCCGGTGGGTCGGGGGGAAGGGGTCAGGCGTCGAGCAGGGAGACGATGAGGCGGGAGATCTCCTGCTCCATCTGCGCGCTCTCGGCGCCGAAGGGAACCATCTCGGTGGTGGCGGCGATGAACCGCGCGAACGCGTCGGCGGGACCGGCGATGAGGGCGTCGCCCTCCACCCCGCTGAGGGCGAAGAGCAGGAACGTCGGGTCCTCGTCGCGCCAGATGCGCACATCTCCGGTGCCGGCGGGGGCCGTGCCCGTGGCGAGGATCCCGTGCGCGATCAGCTCGCGCCCGATGAGCCACGTGCAGGAGGAGTGCGATCCGGTGAAGTCGAGCCGCACCGTGTAGGGATCCTTGGGGTCGAACGTCAGCTCGGTTCGGACCGGGAGCACGCTCGCGTCGGAGAGGACCAAGTGCATCGCGACGACCTCACGGACGTCCACGGGGTCTGTCATCCCCACCCCTCTCCATCATCGGGTCGTGCCGGTCGCAACGAACGGTGGGCCACCAGGCGCCTCACGGCCAGGTTCGCCCATGGTGCTGTGCGTTCGCTAGCATCATCATGTTGTCGCGCGAGCCGGGGGGCTCTCGCAGCGCACGGGCGATTGGCTCAGTGGTAGAGCGCCTCGTTCACACCGAGGAGGTCACTGGTTCGAACCCAGTATCGCCCACTTCATCACTCCCTGGTGATCCGCCAAACGGGCGGACTTTTCGTCCGGCTCATACCCCAAAGGGTGATGTTCAGGGCGGGAGCGGCCAAACGGTCGCCACCCTTTCGGGTGACCGGGTAGGCGCCAGCCCCGGAGGGATATCACAGATTCGTTGACCGCCGACGCTTCTCGACGACCCCGGACCGGATCGGTCGGACGACGCAGACTCCCGTTCGCGTGCACCTGCCGGGTGGCGCCGTGTCGGTAGCATCGATGCGCCCACCACAAGCAAGAGAGGCCTCCCGTGCCGCAGATCACCCTGACCGTCGACGGTGTCGAGCAGAACGCCGAAGCAGGCACGACGGGCCTGGACCTCTTCGGCGAACGGCGCGACGTCGTCGTCGTGCGGGTGAACGGTGCGCTCACCGATCTCAGCGCTCCCATCCCGGACGGCTCGGTGGTCGAGGCCGTCACGGTCGGGTCGCCGGACGGCCTGGCGGTGCTGCGGCACTCCACCGCGCATGTGCTCGCCCAGGCGGTCCAGGAGCTGCACGCGGACGCGCGCCTGGGCATCGGGCCGCCGATCACCGACGGGTTCTACTACGACTTCGACGTCGCCACCCCGTTCACGCCCGAGGATCTGAAGGCGATCGAGAAGCACATGCAGCGCATCGTGAAGGAGGGCCAGCCGTTCCGGCGCTGGGACGTGACGGAGGGCGAGGCACGCACCGCGCTGGCCGACGAGCCGTACAAGCTCGAGCTGATCGGCCTCAAGGGCGATGCCGGGGCCGCGGAGGGCGCGAGCGTGGAGGTGGGCCTCGGCGGGCTGAGCATCTACCAGAACCTGCGCCGGGACGGGACCGTCGCCTGGCAGGACCTGTGCCGCGGGCCGCACCTGCCCAGCACCCGCCTGATCGGCAACGGCTTCCGGTTGACCCGATCGGCCGCCGCCTACTGGCGCGGGTCGGAGAAGAACCCCCAGCTGCAGCGGGTCTACGGCACCGCCTGGCCCTCCAAGGACGAGCTGCTGGCTCACCTGGAGCGGGTGGCCGAGGCCGAGCGCCGCGACCACCGGCGGATCGGCAACGAGCTGGACCTCTTCTCGTTCCCGGAGGAGATCGGCTCCGGGCTGGCCGTCTTCCACCCCAAGGGCGGGATCATCCGGATGGAGATGGAGGATTACGCCCGGCGCAAGCACGTCGACGCCGGGTACTCCTTCGTGAACAGCCCGCACATCACCAAGGCGCGGCTGTTCGAGCTCTCCGGTCACCTGGACTGGTACGCCGACGGCATGTACCCGCCGATGCACCTCGACGAGGAGCGGGACGCGGACGGGACGGTGCGGCGGGCCGGCCAGGACTACTACCTCAAGCCGATGAACTGCCCGATGCACAACCTGATCTTCGCCTCGCGGGGCCGGTCCTACCGGGAGCTTCCCCTGCGGCTGTTCGAGTTCGGCACGGTGTACCGGTACGAGAAGTCCGGCGTGGTGCACGGGATGACCCGGGCTCGCGGCTTCACCCAGGACGACGCGCACATCTACTGCACCCGGGACCAGATGAAGGACGAGCTCGCCGGGCTCCTGGTGTTCGTCCTCGAGCTGCTCAAGGACTACGGCCTGGCGGACTTCTACCTCGAGCTGTCCACCCGCAACCCCGAGAAGTTCATCGGTGACGAGGCCGCGTGGGAAGAGGCCACCGAGGTGCTGCGCGAGGTGGGTACCGCGTCCGGCCTCGAGCTCGTCCCCGACCCCGGCGGTGCGGCCTTCTACGGCCCGAAGATCTCGGTGCAGGCCAAGGACGCCATCGGGCGCACCTGGCAGATGTCGACCATCCAGCTCGACTTCTTCCTCCCCGAGCGGTTCGAGCTGGAGTACACGGCGGCCGACGGCTCGCGGCAGCGCCCGGTGATGATCCACCGCGCCCTGTTCGGATCCATCGAGCGGTTCTTCGCGGTCCTCACCGAGCACTACGCGGGGGCGTTCCCGGCGTGGCTCGCTCCGGTTCAGGTCGTTGCCGTGCCGGTGGCCGAGCCCTTCTACGAGTACCTGGCCGACGTCGTCGCCCGGTTGCGTGGGGCGGGCATCCGGGCGGAGCTGGACACCTCCGACGACCGGTTCGGCAAGAAGATCCGCAACGCCGCGACGCAGAAGGTCCCCTTCGTGCTCATCGCCGGGGGCGAGGACGCCGAGGCGGGTGCCGTCTCGTTCCGCTACCGCGACGGGCGGCAGGACAACGGTGTGCCGATCGACGATGCGGTCGAGCGCATCGTGACCGCCATCCGGGTACGGGACACGGTCTGAACGTGGACGACGACCGCGTGGAGCCGGCGGAGGGCCTCCCGGGCGACCCCGACGGCCTGCAGCGCCTGTGGACGCCGCACCGGATGGCCTACATCACCGGCGAGCACCCGGAGGCGCGCGAGGGCCCGTCAGGCTGCCCGCTGTGTCGCGCCGGTCAGCTCGACGACGACGCCGGCCTGGTGGTCGCCCGAGGTGAGCACACGTTCGCGCTGCTCAACCTCTACCCCTACAACTCCGGGCACCTCATGCTGCTGCCCCACCGGCACGTCGCGGACTACACCGACCTCACCGACGACGAGACCCGCGAGCTGGCCGAGATGACCAAGACGGCCATCCGGGTGCTGCAGGCGGTGATGTCCCCGCACGGCTTCAACCTGGGGATCAACCAGGGGGCGGTGGCGGGTGCGGGGATCGCCGGCCACATCCATCAGCACGTCGTCCCGCGCTGGGGCGGCGACTCCAACTTCCTTCCCATCGTGGCCCAGACGAAGGCGCTCCCGGAGCTGCTGGGCCGGACCCGGGAGCGACTCGCAGACGCATGGCCGAGAGGATGATCGACAGGTGCTGAGCAGACTGCGGGACGGGGTGGGCCGTCTGTTCGCGCCCCTGGCGAGGGGCCTGCTCCGGATCGGGGTGTCGCCCGACGCGGTGACGATCACCGGCACGCTCGGCGTCATGGTCGCCGCGCTGTGGCTCTTTCCGCTCGGGTACCTGTTCGCGGGCACCATGGTCTGCTGGTTCTTCGCGATGAGTGATGCGGTGGACGGGCTGATGGCCCGGATGTCGGGTCGGAGCGGCCCGTGGGGTGCGTTCCTCGACTCCACGCTGGACCGGTTCGCCGATGCCGCGATCTTCACCGGCATCCTGCTGTGGCTCGTGGGCAGGGGTGACGACCCGCTCGGGGCGGGGTTTGCCCTGGCGTGCCTGGTCCTCGGGTCGATCGTGCCCTATGCCCGGGCGCGCGCCGAGGGTCTCGGCATGACCGCGAGCGTCGGGATCGCCGAACGCGCCGACCGCCTCACGGCGGTGCTCACCGCAGCCGGGCTCGTCGGGTTGGGCGTGACGCCGGCGCTGCTCACGGTCGTGCTCGGGCTGCTAGCGGTGGCCAGTGCGGTGACGGTTGTCCAGCGCATGGTCACCGTGCGTCGCCAGAGCCGGCCGGCGGTCGCCGGATGAGGCTCGTGGATCCCGCGCGGGCCTTCCTGCTCGGCTGGCGCTTGTCCACCCACTTCCCCGAGATCGTGACCCGGGCAGCCATGCGCGTCGGCGCCGACGTCGCGTGGCTGCTGCACGGCGGGGGCGTTCAGCGCCTGGAGGCAAACATCCGCCGGGCCCGCCCGGAGGCCTCGGCCCGTGAGCTGCGCCGGCTGAGCCGGGAGGGGATGCGCAACTACCTGCGCTACTACGCCGAAGCTTTCCACCTCCCGCGACTCACCCCGGAGCAGCTCGATGCCCGCGTCCGCCCGATCGGGGTCGAGACAGCCATGACGGAGGTCGCCGCGGGCCGCGCCGTCGTGCTCGCCCTCGCACACCAGGGCAACTGGGACCTCGCCGGGGCTTGGGCCACGATGCACCTGGCCCCGGCAACGACGGTGGCCGAGCGCCTGGAACCGCCCGAGCTCTTCGACGAGTTCGTGAAGCTCCGGGCGGCCATGCGGGTGCGGGTCATCCCGCTGGACCACGGGTCCGACGTGTTCCGCCAGCTCATCCGGCTCGTCCAGGCAGGCAACGCCCTGATCCCCCTGCTGGCCGATCGGGACCTGACTGCCCGGGGTGTCGAGGTGGACCTCCTCGGGGAGCGCGCCCGGGTGGCGGCCGGTCCCGCTGCCCTCGCGATCGCGGCAGGCACCATGGTGATTCCCACCACCCTGCGTCACGAGCGCCTGCACGGCGCCCGGCGCCGCGCGGCCGGGAGCAGGTGGGGGATGGTGGTCGACTTCGGCACGCCCGTCGTCGTCCCGACGGGGATCCCCCGGTCGGAACAGGTGCAGCGCGTCACCCAGGAGTGGGTCGACGTGCTGAGCGCCGACATCCGCAAGCACCCGACGCACTGGCACATGCTGCAGAAGGTCTTCGTGGCGGACCTCGACCCGGAGCGACTGCGGCCGGCCCAGCCGACGGGGGAGACCCGGTGAACGAGACCCTGCGCATCGGCATCGTCTGTCCGTACTCCTTCGACATGCCCGGTGGGGTCCAGTTCCACGTCCGCGACCTGGCCGAGGAGCTCCAGCGTCGAGGTCACTTCGTGTCCGTGCTCGCCCCGGCCGACGACGAGACCCCGGTGCCGAGTTACCTGACGCCGGCCGGTCGCGCCGTCCCCGTGCGCTACAACGGCTCCGTCGCCCGGATGACGTTCGGCCCGGTGAGCGCCCGACGGGTCCGGCGATGGTTGAGTGCCGGCGACTTCGACATCCTGCACCTGCACGAGCCGGTGACCCCGAGCCTCGGGATGCTGGCGCTCTGGATCGCCTCCGGCCCGATCGTCGCCACGTTCCACACCGCGCTGCTCCGGTCGCGCGCGCTCCAGGTGGCCAACCCGATCGTCCGGCCGAGCCTGGAGAAGATCTCGGCGCGGATCGCCGTCTCCGAGGACGCCCGACGCACGCTGGTCGAGCACCTGGGCGGCGACGCCGTCGTGATCCCGAATGGTGTGTACGTGAACAGGTTCGCCGAGGTCGACCCCGACCCGCGTTGGACGGGGACCTCGAGCGCGCCGACGATCGCGTTCCTGGGTCGGTTGGACGAGCCACGCAAGGGCCTGCCGGTGCTCACCGGGGCCATCCCCGCGGTGCTCGCCGAGCACCCCGGGGCGCGCTTCCTGATCGCCGGGCGTGGCGACACCGGCGCCCAGGATGCCCGCGACGCACTGGGCGAGCACTCCCGATCCGTCGAGTTCCTGGGTGGCATCTCCGACGACGACAAGGCGCGGATGCTCAGCTCGGTGGACGTCTACGTCGCACCCCACACCGGAGGGGAGAGCTTCGGGATCGTGCTGGTGGAGGCCATGAGCGCCGGCGCCACCGTGGTGTCCAGCGATCTCGGGGCGTTTCGCCGGGTGCTCGACGACGGCGCCGCGGGGCTGCTGTTCACCAACGGTGACTCCGCCGGCCTCGCCCGGACGATCAACCGGGCTCTCGACGACCAGGAGCTGCGCCACCGGACCGCGCTGCACGCCTCGCAGGTGGTGCAGCGCTACGACTGGTCGATCGTCACCGAACAGGTGCTCACCGTGTACGAGATGGTCCTCTCCGGGACCACGCCGCGCGTCCGCGTGGCCGAGGACCCGTCGTCGCGGCGCGCCGCCGGTGCGATCGCGCCGACCGGCGAGAGCGGGAGGGGTCAGCGATGACCTGGTCCGAGGCCACGCTGCTGGTCGCCGGCACGCTGCTCGTGCTGCTCTGGGTGGTCTGGGTGTTCGCCAGCCGCCTGGACCGACTCCACCGCAAGGTGGCCGTCTCGCGGGCCGCCCTGGAGAACCAGCTGGTCCGACGCGCGTCGGCCGCGGCCGAGCTCGCCTCGTCGGGACTGCTCGATCCCGTGAGCTCGGTGCTGGTGGGCGAGGCGGCATGGGCTGCGCTCTCCGCGGGCGGGTACGGTCGGGCCGAGCTGATCGCTGCGATGCCGGACCTGAGCGCGATGATCGGTCCCCAGGACGACGGCGACCACAAGGCGGGATTCGCGCTCCGGCACGACTCCTTCGCCGACCGGGACCGGGCGGAGAGCGAGCTGTCGCGGACGGTCAGCGAGGCGCTGGCGGACCCCGGCGAGGTGGACCTGATGCGCGCGCAGCCCCCGGGGGACGAGCTGGTCGGCGCCCTGGCGGGTGCCTGGTACCGGGTGCAGCTGGCCCGGAGGTTCCACAACGAGGCAGTGGCGCAGACCCAGCGGGTCCGTCGCAAGGCGCTGATCCGCCTGCTCCGCCTGCACGGGCACGCGCCCGTTCCACAGACCGTGGAGATCGACGACTCCTGGCCGGAGGCTCTGCGCAGGGTCGCCGGCGCGTGACGGGTCCCGGTCGGATCCCACGGCGGCGGACCCAGCGGGGCGTCGGCACGTACGTCGCCCTTGGGCTGCTCGCACTGCTCTTCGTGGTCGCCGTCGCTCTGGTGGCCTCGGGGACCGCGGGTGCGGCGTTCCAGGCCGCGGCCGTGCTCGCGCTCGTCCCGCTGATCGCCGTCGTCGCGGCCGTGCGCTGGGTGGACCGGTGGGAGCCCGAGCCGTGGCCGGCCCTCGCCGTCGCACTCGGCTGGGGCGCCTCGGTCGCCGTCATCGTGGCCCTCGTCCTCAACACCGGCGCGATCCTGGTCATCTCGCTCGTGTCGCCCGCCGAGGACGCCATGGCCCTCGGGGCGGTGCTCGTCGCACCCGTGGTCGAGGAGTCGATCAAGGGTCTTGGGGTGCTGATCATCTTCGGTGTGTGGCGTCGGTTCTTCGACGGCCCGGTGGACGGCGTCGTCTACGCAGCAATGGTGGCCGCGGGCTTCGCCTTCGTCGAGAACATCCTGTACTTCTCCGCGACCATCTCCTCCGCGGCAGGCGCCCCGGACGCCGGGGATGCCGTGGTCACCGTCTTCGTGCTCCGCGGGGTGATGTCGCCGTTCGCCCACCTGGTGTTCACCGCGGCCACAGGGCTGGCCCTCGGGCTTGCCGCACGGCGGGGAGGCCATGCCTGGGTGTGGGCCTTCCCCGTCGGCCTGGTGCTCGCGATGGTGCTGCACGGGGCGTGGAACGCGAGCGCGGTGGCGGCCGGCGGCGCCGGCTTCGTGATCGTCTACCTGATGGTGCACATCCCACTCTTCGGTGCCCTGCTAGGGCTGGTGGTCTGGCTGCGCCGGCGGGAGGCCGCGGTGCTGCGGGAACGACTGACCGAGCTGGTCGCGCTGGGGCGGCTCGCCCCGCCGGACGTGTGGATGCTGACGTCGCTGAGTCGGCGTCGTCAGGCCCGTGCCTGGGCGCGAGAAGTCGGCCCGGCCGCCGGGGCAGCGATGCGGGCCCTGCAGGTGGCGGCCACCAGGTGGGCGTTCCAGCGGCACCGGACGCTGGCAGGACGCCAGGACCTGCACGGGTGGCAGGACGAGGTCGCCCTGCTCGGCGAGCTCGACGCTGCTCGGCGGGAGCTCGGGCTGCTCACGGGCGTCTAGGATGGATACACCCAACCCACCAACGGCGCGACCAAGGGATTGACGTGACCAGCGACACGAACGAGACCGTCATCGGCACGGCCCAGGTCAAGCGCGGGATGGCCGAGATGCTCAAGGGCGGCGTCATCATGGACGTCGTCACCGCTGACCAGGCCAAGATCGCGGAAGACGCCGGAGCGGTGGCCGTGATGGCCCTGGAGCGGGTGCCCGCGGACATCAGGGCCCAGGGTGGCGTGGCCCGGATGAGCGACCCCGACCTGATCGACGGGATCATCGCCGCCGTGTCGATCCCCGTGATGGCGAAGGCACGCATCGGGCACTTCGTCGAGGCGCAGGTCCTGCAGGCGCTCGGGGTCGACTACGTCGACGAGTCCGAGGTGCTCACTCCCGCCGACTACGCCCACCACATCGACAAGTGGGCCTTCACCGTTCCCTTCGTCTGCGGCGCGACGAACCTGGGTGAGGCCCTGCGTCGGATCACCGAGGGCGCCGCGATGATCCGTTCGAAGGGCGAGGCCGGCACCGGCGACGTGTCCAACGCCACGAAGCACATGCGGCAGATCCGCGACGAGATCCGCCGCCTCGCCTCGCTCCCCGAGGACGAGCTCTACGTCGCCGCCAAGGAGCTGTCGGCCCCCTACGAGCTCGTCAAGGAGGTCGCGGCCGCCGGAAAGCTTCCGGTCGTCCTCTTCACCGCCGGGGGCATCGCTACTCCCGCCGACGCGGCGATGATGATGCAGCTCGGTGCCGAGGGCGTGTTCGTGGGCTCGGGGATCTTCAAGTCCGGCGATCCGGCCGGGCGGGCGGCGGCCATCGTGAAGGCCACGACGTTCTACGACGACCCGGCGGTGATCGCCGAGGTCTCCCGCGGACTGGGCGAGGCCATGGTCGGGATCAACGTCGAAGACGTCCCGGAGCCCCATCGGCTCGCCGAGCGGGGCTGGTGACCGGTCAGCCGAACGGCGGTGACGACCGGTTGGCGGCGGCGCCCGGGCGGCCGTCCGGTCTCGGCCCGGAGTGGGTCGAGGGCGCCGACGGTCGGCTGTTCCGCTCCGCCGCGCGGGTGATCCTCGTGGACGCCGACGGTCGGGTGCTGCTGGTCCGGGGCCACGACGTCGACCAGCCGTCGCGGAGCTGGTGGTTCACGCCGGGCGGCGGCATCGGGCCGGACGAGGACCCGCGGGCCGCGGGGGCCCGCGAGGTGGCCGAGGAGACGGGGTTCGTACTGGAGGAGACCGACCTGCTCGGCCCGGTGTTCCGTCGCCGTGCGGTCTTCGACTTCTACCGTGCGCACTGCCGACAGGACGAGGTGTTCTACCTCGCCCGCGTGCCAGGTCGGGGCCAGGAGCCGGCGCCGACGGCGACCAGCGGGTGGACCGTCGTGGAGAACGACGTGCTCGACGAGGTGCGTTGGTGGGACCTCGACGAGCTCACCGACGTCGGGATCGAGGTCTTTCCGCACGGGTTGGCGGCGCTGGTGCGCGGTCTGCTCGACGGATGGGACGGCGTCGTCGTGCAGCTCGACGACCAGGGAACGATCGGCGCATAGACTCGCCGGTCGTGAGCCCCCAGACCCGCCCGACGATCGGCGTGCTCGCCCTCCAGGGTGACGTGCGCGAGCACGTTGCCGCGCTCGAGGCGTCAGGGGCGACGGGTGTCCCGATCCGGCGGGCCGCCGAGCTCGCACAGGTGGACGGGATCGTGATCCCCGGAGGCGAGTCCACGACGATCGACAAGCTGCTCCGGGCCTTCGACCTCTTCGACCCGCTCCGGGCCGCGATCCGCGGCGGGCTCCCGGCACTCGGCTCCTGTGCGGGGATGATCCTGCTCGCCGACCGGATCGCCGGCGGCACCGCCGACCAGCAGACGCTCGGGGGACTGGACATCACCGTCCGCCGCAACGCGTTCGGCCGCCAGGTGGACTCCTTCGAGACGGACCTGGTGGTGGAGGGGATCGCGGACAGCGCGCGACGTCCGCTGCATGCCGTGTTCATCCGGGCCCCGTGGGTCGAGGAGGTGGGGCCCGGCACGCAGGTGCTCGCTCGTGTGGAGGCCGGTGAGGCCGCGGGTAGGATTGTCGCGGTGCGGGAGCACGACGTCATAGCCACGTCCTTCCACCCGGAGATCACCGGCGATCTGCGCGTGCACCGGATGTTCGTCCAGATCGTCACCGACCGCGGTTGAGGGGTATTCCACGCATGTCCGGTCACTCCAAGTGGGCCACGACCAAGCACAAGAAGGCCGTCGTCGACGCACGGCGCGGCAAGCTGTTCGCCAAGCTGATCAAGAACATCGAGGTGGCAGCCCGCACGGGCGGCGGCGACCTCGCGGGCAACCCCACGCTCTTCGACGCCGTCCAGAAGGCCAAGAAGACGTCGGTGCCCAACGACAACATCGAGCGTGCGGTCAAGCGGGGCTCCGGTCAGGAGGCCGGCGGTGCCGACTACGCCACGATCATGTACGAGGGGTACGCACCCGGCGGGATCGCGGTCCTGGTGGAGTGCCTGACCGACAACCGGAACCGGGCGGCGTCGGACGTGCGGGTGGCGTTCACGCGCAACGGCGGCTCCCTGGCCGACCCAGGCTCGGTGTCGTACCTGTTCTCCCGCCGCGGCGTCGTGCTGGTCCCCAAGACCGCGGAGATGGGGGAGGACGACGTCCTCGCCGCGGTGCTGGACGCCGGCGCCGAGGAGGTCAACGACGTCGGCGACGCCTACGAGGTGCTGAGCGAGGCCACGGACGTGGTGGCCGTGCGGACGGCACTCCAGGAGGTCGGGATCGACTACGACTCCGCCGAGGTCCAGTTCGTCCCGGCCACCCAGGTCCAGGTCGACGCGGACGGGGCCCGCAGGATCATGCGGCTCGTCGATGCGCTCGAGGACAGCGACGACGTCCAGAACGTCTACTCCAACGTCGACGTGCCCGACGACGTCATGGCCGAGCTCGAGGACGACGACGAGTGACCTGACCCACGGCGCGGGGGCCCGACGAAGCGGCGCGTGCCTGTGAGACTTGCCCCGTGCGCGTTCTCGGGGTGGACCCAGGGCTGACCCGGTGCGGCCTCGGGGTCGTCGATGCGGCTCCCGGTCGGCGAGCCGTGCTCGTCGCGGTGGGTGTGGCCCGGTCCGAACCCGGGGTCGACGCCGCCCTCCGGTTGGTGCAGATCGGCGACGAGGTGGACCGGTGGCTCGACCTGCACACCCCCGACGCGGTCGCCGTCGAGCGCGTGTTCGCCCAGCACAACGTCCGGACCGTGATGGGCACGGCGCAGGTGTCCGGCGTGGTGATGGTCGGAGCGGCGCGGCGGGGGATCCCCGTCACCCTGCACACCCCGAGCGAGGTCAAGGCGGCCGTCACCGGCAACGGTCGGGCCCCCAAGGCACAGGTGCAGCGCATGGTCGCGCGGGTCCTGGACCTCGACGCCCCCCCGACTCCCGCGGATGCTGCCGACGCGCTCGCCCTGGCGGTCTGCCACCTGTGGCGCCCCTCGGGCACCACGGCACCCGGCGCGCCCGCCGGTGCCACCGGCGGGACCCCCGCCCAACGGGCATGGGCGCGAGCCGAGGCATCGGCGCGCCGCGCCGGGCGCTGACACCGGCGTTGTTACCGTAGGTCCTCGTACACATGTTCGTCCCGAGGAGAGTCGTTGATCGCATCCCTGCGCGGACGCGTCGTGAGCCTGCGGCTCGACGCCGCCGTGATCGAGGTCGGTGGGGTCGGCCTGCTGGCCCACGCGACCCCGGCGACCCTGGCCGCCCTGCGCCTGGGGCACGAGGCCGATCTGGCCACCGCGCTGGTGGTCCGGGAGGACTCGCTGACCCTCTACGCGTTCGCCGACTCCGACGAGCGCGACGTCTTCGAGACCCTGCAGACGGTCAGCGGGGTGGGACCCCGCCTGGCCCTGTCGATGCTTGCCGTGCACAGCCCCGACGCACTGCGCCGAGCCGTCGCCGTCGAGGACTTCGCCGCGCTGCAGCGTGTCCCCGGCATCGGCCGCAAGGGCGCGCAGCGGATCGTTCTGGAGGTCGGCGACCGGCTCGGGCCTGCCGAGCGGGAACCGGGACGACCGGTCCCGGCGAGCGATCACCGGGACGAGGTCGTCGACGCCCTCGTTGGCCTGGGCTGGAACGCGCGGGCCGCCCAGGACGCGGTCGACTCGGTGCTGCCTGCCGACGCGGGATCGATCGAACCCGGCGACGTGGCATCGGTTCTCCGCGGCGCGCTCCGTGCGCTCGGGGGTGGCCGTGGCTGACGACTCGCCCGCCCGGATGGTCGACCCGGAGGCGGAGGCCCTGGAACGGGCGGCCGAGGCGGCATTGCGTCCGCGCCGGCTCGCCGAGTTCGTCGGCCAGCAGGTGGTCCGGGATCAGCTCGAGCTCATGCTCCATGCGGCCCTCGGCAGGGGAGGCGTGCCGGACCACGTGCTGCTCTCCGGGCCGCCGGGTCTGGGCAAGACCACCCTGGCGATGATCATCGCCGCCGAGCTGGCCACCGGGATCCGGGTCACGTCCGGACCCGCCATCCAGCATGCCGGCGACCTGGCCGCGGTCCTCTCCTCGCTCGAGGAGGGGGAGGTGCTGTTCATCGACGAGATCCACCGGTTGGCGCGGCCCGCGGAGGAGCTGCTCTACGTCGCCATGGAGGACTTCCGCGTCGACGTCGTCGTCGGGAAGGGCGCGGGGGCCAACGCGATCGGCCTGACGCTGCCGCCCTTCACGGTGGTGGGAGCCACGACGCGCGCCGGGCTTCTGCCCGCTCCGCTGCGCGACCGGTTCGGCTTCACCGGTCACCTCGAGTTCTACTCCGATGCGGAGCTGGAGCAGGTACTGGTCAGGTCCGCCGGGCTGCTCGGCGTGGCCCTGCACGCCGACGCGGGGGCCGAGATCGCGGGGCGCTCGCGGGGCACGCCGCGGATCGCCAACCGGCTGCTGCGGCGGGTGCGTGACTGGGCTCAGGTGCGTGGCACGGGAACCTGTGACCGTTCCGCAGCACGGGCGGCGCTCAAGGTCTACGAGGTGGACGACCTGGGCCTGGACCGGCTCGACCGCGCGGTGCTCCGCGCGCTGTGCACCGGCTTCGGCGGAGGCCCGGTGGGCTTGACCACCCTCGCGGTGGCCGTCGGCGAGGAGCCCGAGACGGTCGAGACCGTAGCCGAGCCCTTCCTGGTCCGCGAGGGGCTGATGGGGCGCACGCCACGCGGCAGGGTGGCCACGGCCCGAGCGTGGGAGCATCTGGGACTGACCGCGCCGGCGAGCCCGGGAACCCTCTTCGAGTGATCGTCAGGGTCCTAGGACCCAGGCGGAGCCGCGGAGGCGCGGCGATCCCGAGACTCGCCGTCGCTCGGCCCCGTGCGCGTTAGGGCCCGAGCGTGCGGGTCGCCTAGACTGCGGCGCGGTTGCCATCGAAAAGGACGTGAGACCACCCCATGGACCCCACCTTCCTCATCTTCGCCCTCGGCGCGATTGCGCTGCTCTGGTTCATGTCGAGCCGGACGCGCAAGCAGCAGCAGAAGGCGTCGCAGTTCCGGGACAGCCTGACGGCGGGCCAGGAGGTCATGACGGGTTCCGGCCTGTTCGGCACGGTCGTCGACGTCGAGGGCGACGTCGTGACGCTGGAGACCTCGCCGGGAGTGACCTCCCGATGGCTCAAGCCTGCGATCGCCAAGCTTGTCGAGCCGCCCGTCGACGACGAGGAGTATGACGACGAGGAGTACGACGACGAGGAGTACGACGACGAGTACGACGACGAGTACGACGAGGACCTGGCAGAGGACGAGGACGCCCCTGCGGTTCCCGACGATGCGTCCAGCCTCGAGACCCCTGACGAAGACCCGCCGCGCAGCTGAGCTGTCCCGAGGTCCCGGGTACCGGTGATCGCGCGCCGTGACACGGCGCGCAGAGACGAGAGAAGAGTCCGTTGGTAAAACCCACCCGCCGCGACCGACCGGTGCGCCCGCTGGTCACCCTGGCTGTCCTGGTGTTCGGGCTGCTCGGGATTCTGCTCGCGGGGGTGCGGTGGTCCGATGCGACTCTCGTCCCGCAGCTGGCCCTCGACCTCGAGGGCGGCACGGAGATCATCCTCGAGCCCGTCTCGGAAGACGGTGACCGGGTCAACGAGGACACCATCGCCCAGGCGATCGACATCATCCGCCAGCGGGTGGACGCGTCCGGCGTCGCCGAGGCGGAGATCACCAGCCAAGGTGGCACCAACATCGTGGTGGCGCTCCCCGGCCGGCCGGACGAGGCGACGCTGGACCTGGTGCGCGAGTCGGCGCAGATGGTCTTCCGTCCCGTGCTCTTTGTCTCCTACTCGCCCGGGCCGGTCCCCGTGGAGGATGTCGAGGAGGACGCCGCGCCCGACGCTCCCGGGTCCGAGGTCAGCGAGGCGCCCGAGGCAACCGACGGCGCCGAGGAGACCGAGGCGGACGAGCCTGCCGAGGACGCCGCCGAGGAGCCTGCGACCGACGACGCCGCGACTCCCGTCAACCCCAGTGACCCGGCCTGGCTCACCGATGAGCTGCTCGAGGAGTTCGCAGCGCTCGACTGCACCGACCCTGCGAACCTGCGTGGCGGCGCCGCCATGGTGGGCGACCCCGACGCGGCGATCACCACCTGTGACGCCAACGGGTCCGCCAAGTACGCGCTCGGCCCCCTGGAGATCCGCGGCGAACGGATCGCGAGCGCGAGCTCCGGGTTGAACACGACCCCGTCGGGCGCGATCACCAACGAGTGGATCGTCACCATCAGCTTCGACGCCGAGGGCACCCGGCTGTTCCGGGACGTCACCACGCGGCTGCTCGAGCTCCCCGAGCCGCAGAACCAGTTCGCGATGGTGCTCGACGGGCTGGTGGTCTCCGCGCCGACGGTGCGGGACATCATCCCCAACGGAGAGGCGATCATCTCCGGCACCTTCACGCGTGACTCGGCGGGGACTCTTGCCCGTCAGCTGAACTTCGGGGCCCTGCCCCTGACCTTCGACGTCCTCAGCGAGCAGCAGATCTCCGCGACGCTCGGCTCCGAGCAGCTTCAGCGCGGCCTGCTCGCCGGGCTGATCGGCCTGCTCCTGGTTGGGCTGTACTCCCTCGCGCAGTACCGGGCGCTCGGCCTGGTGACGATCGCCTCGCTCGCCGCCGCCGGGACGCTCGCCTACCTGACCATCGCGGTGCTGTCCTGGGTACAGGGCTACCGGCTCAGCCTGCCCGGCGTCGCGGGGCTGATCGTCGCGATCGGCATCACGGCCGACTCCTTCATCGTCTACTTCGAGCGGATCAGGGACGAGCTCCGCGACGGCCGAACACTGGTCGCGGCGGTCGAGGAAGGATGGCACCGGGCGCGCCGGACGATCCTGGCGTCGGACGCCGTGAGCTTCCTCGCCGCGGTCGTGCTCTACTTCCTCGCCGTCGGGGGGGTGCGCGGCTTCGCGTTCACCCTCGGGCTGACGACCGTGATCGACCTGTTCATCGTCTTCATGTTCACCCACCCGGTCATGCTGCTGATCGCCCGGCGGCGGTTCTTCGCCGACGGCCACCCGCTGTCCGGGCTCGACCCCAGCCTGCTCGGTGCGCGCGCACGCTACGCCGGCCGGGGACGCGTCGTCGGCGCTCAAGAGGGCGAGGAGGACCGTCCGGCCGTTCCGGTCGCGGCGGGCCCGGTCGGTGCGACCGTGGGCTCTGGTCCCCGGATGACGATCGCCGAGCGGCGGGCCGCCGAGCGGCGGGCCGCGGCCGAGGCGGACCAGACCACGACCGAGGGGGAGGACGTCTGATGGCCGCCAGCACAATGTCGCGGTGGGGCAACGACCTCTACACGGGCAAGCGATCGCACGACATCGTGGGGAACCGCAAGCGCTGGTTCCTCATCTCGCTCGGCGTCGTCGCGCTGTCGCTGGTGCTCCTGCTCACGCGGGAGCTGAACCCGGGGATCGCCTTCCGCGGCGGGTCGGAGTTCACGGTCCCCGGGGTGAGCGACACCTCCCAGCAGCCGGCCGTGGACGCCGTCGCCACCATCCCGGGCGCCGAGGTGCCGAGGGTCTCGGTGGTGGGGACGGACACGCTGCGGGTGCAGACCTCCGAGCTGGACGACGTGCAGACCAACGAGCTCGCCAACGCACTGGCGGAGGCCTACGACGTCGACCCCGGCGAGGTCGGGTCGTCGTTCATCGGTCCGCAGTGGGGACAGGACGTGACGAGCAAGGCGCTCCGCGGCCTCTTCACGTTCCTGGTGCTGGTCTCGCTGGTTCTCACCATCTACTTCCGCGACTGGCGGATGGCCGTCGCGGGACTGGTCGCGCTGGTCCACGACGTCGCGATCACCGTGGGCGTCTACGCGGCGGTGGGTTGGGAAGTCACCCCCGCCACCGTGATCGGGTTCCTGACCATCCTGGGGTACTCGCTGTACGACACGGTCGTGGTGTTCGACAAGGTTCGCGAGAACGTGGAGGGGGCGCTCAAGCAGAAGCGCTACACCTACGGCGAGCTCGCGAACCTGGCGGTCAACCAGACCCTGGTGCGGTCGATCAACACCTCGGTCGTCGCCGTGCTCCCGGTGGGCGCCATCCTGTTCATCGGCGCGTTCCTGCTCGGCGCCGGCATGCTCCGCGACATCGCCCTCGCCCTGTTCGTCGGGATGCTCGTGGGCACGTACTCCTCGGTGTTCCTCGCCACCCCGCTGCTGGTCTGGATCCGCGAGCGGGAGCCGGCGGTCGCCGAGCACACCGCATCGGTGCTGGAGGCCCGCAAGGCGCGCGTCGCGGCGGGCGAGCCCGAGCTGGCACACGTCGGCTCGCTCATCCCGGGCACCCACCTGGGGTTCGCGGCCCAGCCGCGCCGGCGCAAGCAGCAGCGGCCTCCGGGGCGGCGGCCTTGAACGCTGCCGACGACGACGCCGCACTGGTCGCGCGTGCCGCTCGACTGGTGCGCGACGTCCCCGACTATCCGACGCCGGGCGTGGTGTTCAAGGACATCACCCCGCTGCTCGCCGACGGGCCGACGCTCTCCGACGTCGTCGCGCGCATGGTTCGGCGTGCACCGGAGGTCGACCTCGTGGTCGGGATGGAGGCGCGCGGGTTCATTCTCGGCGCGCCGGTGGCCGTCGGCCTCGGGGCGGGATTCATCCCGGTGCGCAAGGCGGGCAAGCTTCCGCGGGAGGTGCTCGCCGGCGCCTACCAGCTGGAGTACGGCAGCGCCGTGCTCGAGGTGCACCCCGACACCATCAAGGACGGCGCCCGGGTCCTCATCGTGGACGACGTCCTGGCGACCGGCGGCACGGCGGCGGCAACCGTGGAGCTGCTCCAGCGAGCGGGCGGGACCGTCGTCGGCCTGGGGTTCCTGATGGAGCTGACCTTCCTGAACGGGCGGGACCGCCTGGCCGGGCAGAACCTGGACGTGCTGCTGACCTACTGAACCGCCCCCGATCGCCGAGATTCCTCCGGGGCGGCATACGTCACGGTCTCCCGTCGTTGTGCCGACATAGACTCGACGGATCGGTGCAGGAGGGAGGCGGTCATGGCTGACAAGGCGTCACCTGCTGGACCTGCTGCGCCTCCCGCCCGTGCGGGGACCCCGGCGTCCGAGCCTGACGGCCCACGGACCGACGAGGAGGCAACGCCGCCCGAGCCGGGCGCTGGCAACGGGACGTCCGAGCGCGGGACCGCCGCACCGCGGGCCATGCCGGCTCCCCACGCCCCCGGGAACGAACCACCCGTGGTGCCGCCACGGCCCCGTTCGCGGCTGGTTCGGTTCGGTGCCCGAACGCCCACCGGGTCCCCGGTGCTGGAACCCCTCATGCAGGCGGTCCGCGCCAACCATCCCAAGGCCGACGTCGGGCTGCTCGAACGGGCCTACGCCACTGCCGAGGCGGCGCACGAGGGCCAGACCAGGCGTAGCGGCGACCCGTACATCACCCACCCGGTCGCCGTGGCCACGATCCTCGCCGACCTGGGGATGACCCCGTCGACCCTTGCCGCAGCGCTGCTGCACGACACGGTCGAGGACACCGAGTACTCGCTGGAGAAGCTCCGGGAGGACTTCGGCGAGGAGATCGCCATGCTCGTGGACGGCGTGACCAAGCTCGACAAGGTCAGCTACGGCGACGCCGCGCAGGCGGAGACCGTCCGCAAGATGGTGGTGGCGATGTCGCGGGACATCCGCGTGCTGGTCATCAAGCTTGCCGACCGCTTGCACAACGCGCGCACCTGGCGGTTCGTGCCGCAGGAGTCCGCGCGCCGCAAGGCGCGCGAGACGCTGGAGATCTACGCCCCGCTCGCCCACCGCCTGGGCATGAACACGATCAAGTGGGAGCTGGAGGATCTCGCGTTCGCGACGCTGTACCCGAAGGTGTACGAGGAGATCGTGCACCTGGTCGCGGAGCGCGCGCCTGCCCGTGACGAGTACCTCTCGGTCGTCCGTGACCGGGTGAACGCTGACCTCAGGGCGGCGAAGGTGCGGGCAACCGTCTCCGGTCGACCGAAGCACTACTACTCGATCTACCAGAAGATGATCGTGCGCGGGCGCGACTTCGCCGAGATCTACGACCTTGTCGGGGTCCGGGTGCTGGTGGAGACCGTACGCGACTGCTACGCGGCGCTGGGGGCCCTGCACGCCCGGTGGAACCCGGTCCCTGGGCGCTTCAAGGACTTCATCGCGATGCCGAAGTTCAACATGTACCAGTCGTTGCACACGACGGTGATCGGGCCGGGCGGGAAGCCGGTCGAGATCCAGATCCGCACGCACGACATGCACCGCCGCGCCGAGTACGGCGTCGCCGCCCACTGGAAGTACAAGGAGAACGCCAAGCAGGGCGTCGATGCCTCGAGCGACATGGCGTGGCTCCGCCAGCTCGTCGACTGGCAGCAGGAGACCGCCGACCCGAGCGAGTTCCTGGACTCCCTGCGCTTCGAGATCCGCGGCGCGGAGGTGTTCGCGTTCACGCCGAAGGGTGACGTCATCGCCCTGCCTGCGGGCTCGACCCCGGTCGACTTCGCCTATGCGGTGCACACTGAGGTGGGGCACCGCACCATGGGCGCCCGGATCAACGGCAGGCTGGTGCCCCTGGACTCGGCGTTGGAGAACGGCGACGTCGTGGAGGTGCTCACCTCCAGGTCGGAGGCCGCGGGGCCCAGCCGCGACTGGATGACCTTCGTCAAGAGCCCCCGGGCCCGCAACAAGATCCGGCAGTGGTTCTCCAAGGAGCGACGCGAGGAGGCGATCGAGCACGGAAAGATCGCCATCGCCAAGGCGATGCGCAAGCAGAACCTTCCGCTGCAGCGTCTGCTCACCCACGAGGCACTCGTCACCCTGGCCAACGAGATGCGCTTCGCCGATGTCTCCTCGCTCTACGCCGCTATCGGCGAGGGCCAGGCATCCGCCGCGACGGTGGTGCATCGCCTGGTGCAGTCCATGGGAGGCGAGTCGGGGACCGAGGAGGACGTCGCCGAGACCGCCCGCCCCGGCAAGCAGCCGCAACGGACCCGATCGGGTGACGCGGGCGTCGTCGTCAAGGGCGTGACCGATGTCTGGGTCAAGCTCGCCAAGTGCTGTACCCCGGTGCCCGGCGACGAGATCATCGGCTTCGTCACCCGCGGGACCGGGGTGAGCGTCCACCGCCTCGACTGCGGGAACGTGGATGGGCTGCGCAAGCAGCCGGAGCGGCTCGTCGACGTGGAGTGGGACGTGGGTCCGAACACGCTCTTCCTCGTACAGATCGCCGTGGAGGCACTCGACCGGAACAGGTTGCTGTCCGACGTGACCCGCGTGCTGTCCGACCATCAGGTGAACATCCTGTCGGCGAGCGTGTCGACCACGCGGGACAGGGTTGCGATGTCCCGCTTCGTCTTCGAGATGGCGGACCCGACCCACCTGAACACGGTCCTGGCCGCGGTGCGCAAGGTGGACGGCGTGTTCGACGTGTACCGGATGACGGGTTCCCGCGCGGCCGAGGCGTCGCTCCCGACCTGAGTCTCTGTCGCGTCAGGGCCGGTGCGGGTCCGGGCTCAGCCGCGCGACTCCGAGGCCGCGCGCTCAACCTGCTCCAGCCACGCCTGGCGGGCCGCGAGTGCCTCTTCGAGCTCGGCGACCTTGCGGGCGTTGCCCGCGGACCGGGCCGCCTCGAGGTCGCTCTCCAGCGCCGCGATGGCGGCGTTCAGCTGGGCCGCGGCACCTTCGGCGCGGGCGCGCGTCTCCGGGTTCGACTTCTGCCACTGGTCGCGTTCGGCGTCGCGTACCGCCTGCTCGACGGCGCGCAGGCGACCCTCGATGCGCTGGATGTCCCCGCGGGGCACCTTGCCGACCTGCTCCCAGCGTTCCAGGATGTCGCGCAGCCCGGCACGTGAGGCCGCGATGTCCCGTACCGGAACCAGTCGTTCCGCCTGCTCGAGGAGGGTGAGCTTCTCGGCGAGATTGGCCGAGAACTCCTGGTCGGTGGCCTTCTGATCCGCCTGACGCGCCGCGAAGAAGGCATCCTGTGCGGACCGGAACCGCGCCCACAGCGCGTCGTCGTCCTTCCGGCTGGCCCGTCCCGCAGCCTTCCATCTGGTCATCAGATCGCGGTAGGCGGCGGACGTCGCGCCCCAGTCGGTGCTGGTCGCAAGCGTCTCCGCCTCGGCGACGATGCGCTCCTTGGTCTCCTTGGCGGCGGAGTTCTGCTTCTCCAGCTCCGCGAAGTAGCGCCGGCGCTCTCGGTCGAAGGTGGATCGCGCGTGGCTGAACCGCTTCCAGAGCGCGTCCTCGCTCGCCTTGTCCACGCGCGGACCTGAGCGCTGGGCGTCCTTCCACTCGTCGAGCAGGGCGCGCAGCTTCTCGCCCGCCGGCCGCCACTGCATCCGCGCGGGATCTGTGGCCGTGATCTTCTCGGCGGCCTCGACGATCGCCGTGCGCGCCTCCAGGGCCGCCTGCTTGGCCGCAGCGCGTTCGGCCTCGATCACCGCCCGCCGCTCGGCCGCGACGGTGCGCAGGGAGTCGAGGCGGTCGCGAAGTGAGTCCAGGTCTCCGACGGCCGCAGGCGCCTCCAGCTCGGCGGCGAGGTGCTCGAGGGTGGAGTCCATCTCCTTGATGGACAGGTCGGTGGCCGCGAGCCGCGCCTCGAAGAGCTTCACCATGGCGTTGAGGTCGGCGTACCGACGGACGTAGAAGGCGATCGCGTCGGCCGGGTCGGCCCCCGGGTACTGACCGACCTCCCGCTCGCCGGCCCGCTCACGGACCCACACGGTGCCGTCGTCGCCCACCCGGCCGAGCTCGGCGGCGGCGGCCAGCTCCGCCTCCGAGAGGTCGGGAGGAGCGAGGGCTGGGGTGTCCGAGGGTGCCACCCCTGCGGGGGTGACCCTGCGGGGCCGTGGGCCCGGTGCCGGGGGGCGGGGGAGCGGACGCGGCTTCACGGCCGCGGGACTCGGCGCTGGTGCGGGCTGGGGCTCGGCCTCGGGCTGGGGCTGGGCTTCTGCCTCGGGCTGGGCCTCGGGCTGGGCCTCGGGCTGGGCCTCGACCTGGGCGTCTACCTGGGCGTCTACCTGGGCCTCGGGCTCGGCTTCGACCTGGGGCTCTGGCTGGGCTTCAGTGGACTCCTCGCCCGTGGGCTCACCCGCGGACGGAACCGACGTCGCCTGCTCGACCGATGGGGCCTCCGACTCAGCGCCCTCGGGGGTCTCGGCGTTCGCCGTCGGTTCCTGATCGCTCACTGAAGCTCAATCCTCTCGATCGTGACCTGCGTGGCAGGCGTCTGGCCGCCGTCGGGGACGACGCCCGCATCGGCGACGGCCTGGAGCACATCCATGCCCTCGACGACCCGGCCGAACACGGTGTAGCCCCCGGCCGCGTCCGACGGGATGGTGGAGTCGGCGTAGACGAGGAAGAACTGGCTGCCCATGCTCGACGCGTCGCCCCCCACCCGTGCCATGGCAAGGGTACCGGCCGGGTACATGTCGTCCGCCGGGGCGTTCTCGATCGGCCCGAACCGGTACTCGGGTCCGCCCGAGCCCGTGCCGGTCGGGTCGCCGCACTGGAGTACGAAGATGCCGGAGGTGGTGAGCCGGTGGCAGTCCGTTCCGGCGAAGAAGTCGTCCCGCGCGAGGGTCACGAACGAGGAGACGGCCTGGGGAGCGGCCGCCCCGTCGAGCTCGAGGGTGAGCGGCCCCGCGCTGGTCTGCATCTCGACGGTCCAGGTGCGCGCCTCGGCGACGGCGGGATCTGGGGCGGTGGTGGGGGTTGCCTCGGGCCGGGTCGCGTCGACCACCACGATCACTGCGGCGACGAGCGCCAGGATCCCGACGACGGCGCCGGCGATGACCTGACGGCGACGCCGCCGGGCGCGGGCCGCGGCCTGGCGGGCGAGCCACTTCTCGTGGCGCTTGCGCGCATACTCGCGCTGACGGTTCTTCGAGGACACCACGCGCTCCTGTCTGTCACCTCGCGCTGTATGGGCGCAGCGCCGAGCCCCGCACAGTCTAGGCAAGTCGCCGGTGCGCTCCGGGGGACCTCGCACTCGCCCACATCACGGTCTGATCTCGGTTGACCCCCGACTAGGCTGGGCCGGTGCGGATCAGGACCCTCGTTGCGCCACTGCTCGGCACCAACTGCTACCTCGTGAGCGATCCGTCCGGACGCTGCCTCGTGGTGGACCCGGGCGGGGGAGTGCTCGAGCCGGTCCGGGCCGCGGTGGGGGCCGAGGGACTCTCCCCGGTGGCCGTGGTGATCACCCACGGTCACCTGGACCACACGTGGGATGCCGCGGCGGTTGCGAGGGCATTCGGCGTCCCGGTGCTCATCCACGCGGACGACGAGTTCCGCCTGGACGATCCGCTGGGCACGCTGGGGCCGCTCGGCGACCAGCTCGCCGCGATGGCGGGCGCGGTCACCGGCCCACCCCGACCCGAGCACGTGGAGACGTTCGACACCGGGGCGGACGGCGTCGCGCCCCTCGTGGTCAGTGGTTTCGGCGGCTCGGCAGCCGCGACGCTGACGGCCCTCCACGCACCCGGGCACACCGAGGGCTCGACGGTCTTCGTGATGACGCGAGAGGGCGAGCCCGACGTGGCCCTCACAGGGGACGTCCTGTTCGCCGGGACGATCGGGAGGACCGACCTCCCCGGCGGTGACGCGATCGCGATGGAGGCCACGCTCCGCCGTCTTGCCCGGCTCGATCCCGACACCGATGTGCTGCCCGGGCACGGACCGGCATCGACCATCGCCGCCGAGCTGGCGGGCAACCCGTACCTGCGCTCCGCGCGCTGACGAGAGGACGCACCATGGCTCGCCCCACCCCGCTCTCCGGGTTCCCGGAGTGGTTGCCCGACGGCCGGGTCGTGGAGCAGCACATCCTCGACACGCTTCGCCGTACGTTCGAGCTGCACGGGTTCACGGGGCTCGAGACCCGGGCGGTCGAGCCGCTGGACCAGCTGTTGCGCAAGGGGGAGACCTCGAAGGAGGTCTACGTGCTACGCCGCCTGCAGGAGGACGCGGAGACGCCGTCGGACCAGGCGGAGGGCAGTCGTCTCGGCCTGCACTTCGACCTCACGGTGCCGTTCGCCAGGTATGTCCTGGAGAACGCGGGAAGGCTCACCTTCCCCTTCCGCCGCTACCAGATCCAGAAGGTGTGGCGGGGGGAGCGGCCCCAGGACGGTCGGTTCCGAGAGTTCGTCCAGGCCGACGTCGACGTGGTCGCGGCTGACGAGCTGCCGTACCACTACGAGGTCGAGCTGCCTCTGGTGATCGCCGACGCCTTCGCGTCTCTGCTGGACGTCGGCGTGCCGCCGGTGCGGATCAGCGTGAACAACCGGCGCGTGGTGGAGGGCTTCGCCCGGGGGCTAGGGCTGTCCGACACGGATGCGGTGCTGCGCAGCATCGACAAGCTCGACAAGATCGGTCCCGAGGCGGTGGCCGAGCTGCTGGCGGCACAGGCGGGTGCCTCGGCCGCGCAGGCGGGCGCGATGCTCGAGCTGGCGGGCATCCACGGGAGCGACCGAGGCGTCGTGGACGAGGTGCTGGCTCTCGCCGGGCGCCACGGGATCGCCGACCCGCTGCTCGACACCGGCTGCGCCGAGCTGGCGGCCCTGCTCGACGCTGCGGGGGAGCGTGCGCCGGGCGTGCTCGCGGCCGACCTGAGGATCGCCCGGGGCCTGGACTACTACACCGGCTCGGTCTACGAGACGGTCCTGGTCGGACACGAGGACCTGGGTTCGATCTGCTCAGGGGGGCGCTACGACTCCCTCGCCTCCGACGGCACGACGACGTACCCCGGCGTGGGCCTGTCGGTGGGCGTCTCCCGCCTCGTCTCGCGCCTGCTGTCCGCCGGCCTGGTCCGCGCCACGCGCGCGGTGCCGAGCGCCGTCGTCGTCGCGGTGACCTCCGAGGAGAGCCGCGGCGACAGCGAGCGCGTCGCGGTCGCACTGCGGGCCCGGGGCATCCCGGTGGAGGTGGCACCGGCCGCGGCGAAGTTCGGGAAGCAGATCCGTTACGCGGACCGCCGCAGGGTGCCGTTCGTCTGGTTCCCGCCCGCACCGGAGCGGACCACGCCGGACGGGTCGGTCGTGCCGGCGACCGGCGACCAGGTCAAGGACATCCGCAGCGGCGAGCAGGTGCCCGCCGACGCCGAGACCTGGGAACCGCCGGCGTCGGACTGGTGGCCCAGGGTCGTGCCGGCGGCCGACTGACGGGTGCATCCACCCGGCGCTCGGCGGGCCCGCCGGCGGCCACCACTAGACTCGACCGCGCGCCATCACGGCGCCTGCTGCGACCTCGCCCCGCCCGACCCGGAAGGACCTCCGTGCTGCGCACCCACACCGCCGGCTCGCTGCGAGCCGAGCACATCGGCACCTCAGTCACCCTCACCGGATGGGTCGACCGGCGCCGCGACCACGGGGGAGTGGCGTTCATCGACCTCCGCGACTCCTCGGGCATCGCGCAGGTCGTCATCCGCGACGAGCGCGTCGCCCGCGACCTGCGCAACGAGTACGTGCTCCAGGTCACCGGCGAGGTCGGCAGGCGCCCGGAGGGAAACGAGAACCCGGGTCTGGCAACCGGTGCGGTCGAGGTGACCGCGACCGACGTCGTCGTGCTCAACGAGAGCGCACCCCTCCCGTTCCAGGTGTCCACCGCTCTGGACGAGCAGGTGGGCGAGGAGGCGCGGCTCAAGTACCGCTACCTGGACCTGCGGAGGCCGGTCCTCGCCCACGCCATGCGTCTGCGCGCGAAGGTCAGCGCCGTCGCACGCCAGGTGCTCGACGGGCAGGGGTTTGTCGAGGTGGAGACGCCGACGCTGACGCGCTCCACCCCGGAGGGCGCGCGGGACTTCATCGTTCCCGCCCGGCTGAGCCCGGGATCCTGGTACGCCCTTCCCCAGTCGCCGCAGCTGTTCAAGCAGCTCCTCATGGTCGGCGGCCTCGAGAGGTACTACCAGATCGCCCGCTGCTACCGGGACGAGGACTTCCGGGCGGACCGGCAGCCCGAGTTCACCCAGCTCGACGTCGAGATGAGCTTCGTCGAGCAGGACGACGTGATCGCGGTCACGGAGGACCTGCTCGTGGCCATCTGGGACCTGATCGGGTACGCCATCCCGACGCCGATCCCGCAGATGACCTACGCCGACGCGATGGCCCGGTACGGCACCGACAAGCCCGACCTGCGATTCGGGCTCGAGCTGGTCGAGCTGACCGAGTACTTCTCGGACACCCCCTTCCGGGTGTTCCAGGCTCCGTACGTCGGCGCTGTGGTGCAGGCGGGCGGTGCGGCGACCCCTCGCCGCGGCTTCGACGCCTGGCAGGAGTGGGCCAAGCAACGCGGTGCGCGAGGGCTCGCGTACGTCACCGTCGGGGACGACGGCGAGCTCGGCGGCCCGGTTGCCAAGAACATCTCCGATGCCGAGCGCGAAGGGCTGGTCGCGGCCGTCGGTGCGTCGCCGGGTGATGCCGTCTTCTTCGCCGCGGGCAAGCCCGCCGAGGCGCGCGCCCTGCTCGGCGCGACGCGGGTCGAGATCGCCCGCCGCGACGGGTTGATCACCGAACCCTGGTCGTTCGTCTGGGTGGTCGACGCGCCCATGTTCAAGCCCACCGGGGAGGACGACGACGTCGCCGTGGGCGGCGGTTCGTGGACGGCCGTGCACCACGCCTTCACGTCGCCCAAGCCCGAGTGGCTGGACGGCTTCGAGTCCGACCCCGGCAACGCCCTGGCCTACGCCTACGACATCGTCTGCAACGGCAACGAGATCGGCGGCGGATCGATCCGTATCCATCGCCAGGACGTGCAGCAGCGCGTCTTCGACATGATGGGCCTCGGGGCCGAGGAGGTCGCCGAGCGGTTCGGCTGGTTCCTCGAGGCGTTCGGGTACGGGGCGCCGCCGCACGGCGGGATCGCCTTCGGCTGGGACCGGATCGTCGCCCTGCTCACGGACGCCGACTCGATCCGCGACGTGATCGCGTTCCCCAAGTCCGGGGGCGGGTACGACCCGCTCACCGGCGCGCCGGCGCCGATCACGGCCCAGCAGCGCAAGGAGGCCGGCGTGGACGTCGTCCCGGAGCCTGCGTCAGGTCGCTGACTGGCGCGCGAGGCCGACGGCGGGCTGCGGCGCGGCCGGCACGCCTACCACCGGGCTGGTGGCTCGATCTCCCCGCTGATGCCTGGGTGCGGGCCGGCGGCGTCCTCGTCGATGGCGAAGGAACGCGGGCGTGCCCGGCCCGCCCAGAGCCAGGCGAGCCACGACGCGGCGGCCAGGTAGAGCGTCAGGATGCCGGTGACAAAGAACGTGAGCGCGTCCTGCGTCGGGCCCCCGCGCACGGCGGCGACCACCATCGTGAGCGCCTGGAGCGCCGTCCAGGTGCTCAGGCCGGCTGCGACCAGGACTCGCGTGGGATAGCCGGGTCTCGCCTCAGGCCGGCTGCGGCGTTCCATCAGTGGGTGATCGCGAGCCTGGCGTGGACGCGGCGGAGCGGCTTGGGGGCCCACCAGTTGTACCTGCCGAGCAGGGTCATCGTGGCCGGAACCAGCAGCATGCGCACCAGGGTGGCGTCGATGAAGACGGCGGTGGCCAGGAAGAACCCGACCTCCTTGATCACGAGCAGCTCGCCGAACATGAACCCGGTGAAGACCACGATGATGATCAGCGCGGCGGACGTGATGATGCGGCCGGAGCGTTGCAGCCCCAGGCGGACGGATTCGTCGTTCGAGCTGCCGGCGTCGTGCAGCTCCTTGACCCGGGAGAGCAGGAAGACCTCGTAGTCCATCGCCAGGCCGAACCCGAAGGCGACCACGAGGGCCACGACGTACGTCTCGATCCCGCCCGTCGGGGTGAAGTTCAGCAGACCCGAGAGATGGCCGTACTGGAACGCCCAGACCAGGACGCCCAGCGAGGCGGACAGGGAGATCGCGTTGGTGAGCAGCGCCTTGACGGGGATGACCACCGAGCCGGTCATGCCGAAGAGCAGGACGAGGGTGGCCAGCGCCACGATGCCGGCCGCCCAGCCTCCCCGGTCGGCCAGCGCCTGGGTGAAGTCGACCTGGTTGGCCGCCTGCCCGGTGACCCAGGTGGGGAAGGGTGCGTCGACCGCACGCAGCTCGCGGACGACACCCCTGGCGACCGGTCCGCCCGCGTCCGTGGTGTCCGGGCGGATCCCGACGACCACGTACGGCCCGATCGGGGTCGGGGGATCGACGGAGGCCACGTCCGGGACCCGCTGCAACCGGGTGGCCCACCCGGACACCTCTTCGACCGACCCCTCGGCGAGCAGGAGGACCGGTGGGGTCGCCGACCCCGGGTACTGACCGGCGATCTCCTCGACGTACTCCCGTTGGGCGGACCGCTCGGGGAGCAACTCGATGGTGGAGTTGCGCAGCTCGATGCTCGCCACGGGAAGGGCGAGCAGCGCGAGCACCGCAACGGAACCGCCGAGCACACGCCACGGCCGGCGCTGCACCCAGCCCGCCAGCCGGGAGAAGACGCCCTCGGCGTGCGTGACGTCTCCGGTGCGGGCCAGCAGCCAATGCAGGCCGGGGACCCGCCCCACCAGCCCGGGACGGATGAGGCGGCGTCCGGACAGCCGCAGCAGGGCGGGAACAAGGGTGAGCGCAGTCGCGAAGGCGATGAGGATCACCGCGACCCCGCCGGCCCCGAAGGCGCGCAGGATCTCGGGTGTGAAGACCAGCAGGCCGCAGATCGAGATCGCCACCGTGAGCGACGAGAACGCGACCGTCCGCCCCGCCGTCTGCATGGTGCGGCGCAGGGCGGTCTCCACCGCGCCGTCGCCCCGGCGTCGCCGCACTGACTGCCCGGCGTCGTCCGCGACCAGTCCGCTCAGCTCCTCGCGGAACCTGGACACGATGAGCAGGCCGTAGTCGATCGACAGACCCAGGCCGAGCACCGTCACTACGTTGACCACGGAGGCGTCCATCTCCATCAGGTACGACAGCGCGTAGACGCTGCCCACCCCGCCCGCGATGGATGCGAGCGCTCCGGCCATGGGCAGGGCAGCCGCCATGAAGCCGCCGAAGACCATCACCATCACCAGCAGGGCGATCGGCAGCGCGATCCTCTCGCCGGTGGTGAGGTCCTCCTCGACCTGCTCGGTGATCTCGGCGACGATCAGCGACGTGCCGCCCACGAGCCCCGATACGTCCCCGGTCGAGCTGAGCTGCTCAGGGATGCCGCGCAGGGTCGCCTCGACGTCGTCGAGCGCCGCCTCCTCGGCGTCCTCAGCCAGGTCCTGCTCCAGGTCGACCACCACGAGGAAGCCGTTGCCGTCGGCGGCGACGAGGGGGGCGGCCGCGGGGCTCTCGGGGCCGTCGGGGACCACGTAGGGGTCGATCACCGAGGCGACGCCCTCGATGTCGAGCAGCTCGGTGCGGGCGCGGGCGAGGGGCCCCGAGGCGTCCGTCTCAGTGACGTCGATGCCGCGGACGGCAAGGGCGAGGCTCGCGCCTGAGGTCGAGTGCTCGGCCAACAGCTCCTGGGCGGACGCGCTCTCCGACCCCGGCACCTCGGGTGCCCCAGTGGTGAGTCGCTCGAAGAGGGTCTCACCACCGACGCCGACGATGGCGAGCGCCATGCACGCCGCCGAGAACACCACCCAGACGGCGATCGTCCTCTTCGGAGCATGGGCGATCGCACGGCCGAGGGAGTCGAACACGCCTGCAGCATCCCAGGTCAGCCGCCGGTGGCGCACCTCGTCGGCCTGCGGACCGGTGGGGATCCGTAGGCTGACGCCATGGATCTGTTCGATGCCGCGACCTCGACAGGCGAGGGTCTGCCCGGTATCGGCAGCCACGCTCCGCTCGCCGTGCGCATGCGGCCCCGGACGGTCGGGGAGGTCGCAGGCCAGGTACACCTGCTCGGCCCGGGCTCCCCGCTGCGCCGGCTCGTGGAGCCCGCCGAGGAGTCCTCCCGCCGGGCGGTCCCCACCTCGGTGGTGATGTGGGGTCCACCGGGGACCGGCAAGACGACTCTCGCGTACCTGATCGCGACGTCGTCGGGCAGGAGGTTCGTCGAGCTGTCCGGCGTCACCTCGGGGGTCAAGGACGTGCGCGCGGTGGTCGAGGACGCCCGCCGCCGGCTCGCCACCGGCGGACCGGAGACCGTCCTGTTCATCGACGAGGTGCACCGCTTCTCCAGCACCCAGCAGGACGCGCTCCTGCCGAGCGTGGAGAACCGCTGGGTGACCCTCGTGGCGGCGACGACGGAGAACCCGAGCTTCTCCGTGACAGGGCCCCTGCTGTCCCGCTCACTGCTGCTCACCCTGCAGCCGCTGTCGACCGAGGACGTGCGGGCGCTGGTCCGCCGGGCGGTCGCCGACGAGCGGGGGCTGGAGGGCACCGTGCGGCTCGCCGATGACGCCGAGGAGCACCTGCTGCGCCTGGCGGGCGGCGACGCGCGGCGAGCGCTGACCATCCTCGAGGCTGCGGCCGCCTCGGTCCTGGAGGCCGCGGCCGGCGTGCACGACGGCACCGACGGGTCGGCCGTGGTCCCGGTGATCGACCTGCCCGCCGTGGAGCGCGCCGTCGACGTCGCCGCCGTGCGGTACGACCGCGCAGGGGATCAGCACTACGACGTCGCGAGCGCCTTCATCAAGTCGATGCGGGGCTCGGACGTCGACGCCGCGCTGCACTACCTGGCGCGGATGATCGTGGCGGGGGAGGACCCCCGGTTCATCGCCCGGCGGGTGATCATCGCGGCGGCCGAGGAGGTCGGGATGGCCGACCCGTCGGCCCTGCGGACGGCGGTCGCGGCGGCGCAGGCCGTGGCGCTGATCGGGATGCCCGAGGCCCGGCTCATCCTCGCGGAGGCGGTGGTCCACGTGGCGACGGCACCGAAGTCCAATGCCTCCTATCTAGCCATCGACGCCGCGATCGCCGATGTGCGGGCGGGCAAGGCCGGGCCGGTGCCCGCGCACCTGCGCGACACGCACTACGCGGGAGCCGAGGTCTTGGAACACGGCGAGGGATACCGGTACGCCCACGACGAGCCCCACGGTGTCGCCGCGCAGCAGTACGCGCCCGACGAGCTGTCCGACGCGCGCTACTACCACCCGTCCGACCGAGGGTTCGAGCGGGACGTCGCGGCCCGGCTGGAGCGGATCCGTCAGATCCTGCACCGGGACGCCTGACGCGCCTCCCGCGGTCTTGGTCGGGATCGGTGCACCGAACGCACGCATCCGGGCCACACCTCACCGGTCGAGCCGGGCGAGCGTCGCGCGTACCTGGCGTGCCACCTCGGCGGAACGGTCGACGAGGTCCCCCCAAGCCGCTGATCGCCCTTCCAGCCGTGGATCCCAGTCGGCCGATGCAGTAGAACAGCGTTCGCTGCAGGGTCGTCACATGGGCCAGCCTGACCCGCATGACGTCATCGTCCTCGACCGGCATGCGGTGGCTCGTGAGGCCCCCGCGGGATGCGCGTCGATCCCGACCACGACTCGGCAGGTGCCGGCTGCGGTAGACTCGACGGGTTGCCCGCTCGCGGGTGACCACCTGGGGACCTCAGCCGCACCACGAAGGTCGGTCCCACGCCCACCGCAGAATCCTGCGCAGTGGGATGTGCCACGACAGACAGGAAGTCTCGACTGTGTCATCTGTGACTCGTTCACGCCGCCAGGTGCGGTTGTCCCGCGCCCTCGGCCTCGCCCTGACCCCGAAGGCCGTCAGGCACTTCGAGAAGCGCCCCTACCCGCCCGGCGAGCACGGTCGCGCCCGCCGGCGCACCGAGTCGGACTACGCCGTCCGGCTCCGCGAGAAGCAGCGCCTGCGCGCCCAGTACGGGCTGCGCGAGAAGCAGCTGACCCGTGCCTTCGCCGAGGCCCGCAAGGTGCACGGCCAGACCGGTGAGGCCCTGGTCGAGGGCCTCGAGTGCCGCCTGGACGCGCTGGTGCTGCGGTCCGGCTTCGCACGCACGATCCTGCAGGCCCGCCAGGCGGTGGTGCACCGCCACATCCTGGTCGACGGCAAGATCGTCGACCGTCCCTCGTTCCAGGTGAAGCCCGGGCAGACCCTCCAGGTCAAGCCGCGCAGCCAGGCGACGGTGCCGTACCAGATCGCCGCAGCCGGGTCGCACCGCGACGTGCTCCCGGCCGTCCCGCCGTACCTGGACGTCCAGCTCGAGAAGCTCAGCGCGGTGCTCACCCGGCGGCCCGTCCGGGCCGAGATCCCGGTGACCTGCGAAGTGCAGCTCGTCGTCGAGTTCTACTCACGCTGACCCAGCCGAACGCACGACGCCCCGCAGACCACCGGTCCACCCGGTTGGACGCGGGGCGTCGTGCGTGTGGCCGGTAGTGTCGGGCCCGGTTGATTCCCCACGGAAGGAACGCTCAGATGTCGGTCGCAGACGTTGCAGGTCTGATCGCCGCGCTCGCCTTCGTCGCGCTTGTCGGCTTCCTCGCGATGCCGCTGATCAAGCTGGGCGGGGTGTTCGATGCGGCCCGTGACTCGGTCAAGGAGATCACCGACCACACACTGCCGGTGATCGACGAGACCGCCGCGACCATCGCGAGCACCAACACCCAGCTGTCGAAGGTGGACACGGTGACGACGTCGGCCGCCGAGATCAGCCAGAACCTCTCGGCGCTGACCGCGCTGGTGGCGTCCACGGTCGGCCGGCCGCTGATCAAGGTCGCCGCGTTCTCCTACGGGGTCCGCCGGGCGTTGTCCGGCCTGGTGGAGAAGGTCAAGGGCTGATGCGCCGGCTGTTCTGGGTGGGCGTGGGCGCGGTAGGAGCGGTCGTCGTCGCCCAGCGGTTCAAGCAGGTCGCCCGCCGTCTCACACCGGAGGGGGTGGCGGAGCAGGTCGAGGACGTCGGCGCACGGACGACGACGGCGCTCCGGTCGGCCGTGGGTGAGTTCCGCACCGCCCGCGCTCAGCGCGAGACCGACCTGGTGACCGCGCTGCTGGTCACACCCGAGGGGGGCGAGTACGTGCCGCGCCGGGACCGGCCCCGTCCCGAGAGCTCCGCACCGTCGACCGCCGGCCCCAGCGGCCGGGTCGACGCCGACGAGCCGCTGTACGAGTTCTGACCGGACACCACCGCACCCGCAGGCCCGAGCACCGCCGAGAGGACACCATGCGCACCGCCGAGATCCGCCGTCGTTGGCTGGACTTCTTCGCCGAGCGCGACCACACGGTCGTCCCGAGCTCCTCGCTGATCTCTCCCGACCCGTCGACCCTCTTCACGATCGCGGGCATGGTGCCGTTCATCCCCTACATGCTCGGGCAGCAGGCGGCGCCCTGGCAGCGAGCCACCAGCGTCCAGAAGTGCGTGCGCACCTCGGACATCGACGAGGTGGGCAAGACCACCCGCCACGGCACGTTCTTCCAGATGAACGGCAACTTCTCCTTCGGTGACTACTTCAAGGAGGGGGCGATCGCCTACGCCTGGGAGCTGGTCACGGGATCGACCGACGAGGGCTGCTACGGCTTCGACCCGGACACGATCTGGGTGACGGTCTACCACGAGGACGACGAGGCTGCCGCGCTCTGGAAGCGCATCGCGGGGCTCCCCGACGAGCGGATCCAGCGCCGCGGCAAGAAGGACAACTACTGGCACACGGGCCAGCCCGGGCCGGCCGGCCCCAGCTCGGAGATCTACGTCGACCGGGGCCCGCAGTACGGTCCCGACGGCGGACCGGTCGTCGACGAGAGCCGGTTCCTGGAGATCTGGAACCTGGTCTTCATGCAGTACGCGATCACCGACGTGCGCGCCAAGGACGACTTCACGATCGTCAGCGAGCTGAAGCAGAAGAACATCGACACCGGGCTGGGCCTGGAGCGCGTGGCCTTCCTGCTCCAGGGCGTCGACAACATGTACGAGATCGACGAGGTGTTCGGGGTGATCGCCGCCGCCCAGGAGATGTCGGGCAGGCGGTACGGGACGACGCACGACGACGACGTCCGGATGCGGGTGGTCGCCGACCACGTCCGCAGCGCCCTCATGCTGATCGGCGACGGCATCTCGCCGTCGAACGAGGGCCGCGGCTACGTGCTGCGCCGACTGCTCCGCCGTTCCGTGCGCGCGATGCGTCTGCTCGGGGTCGACGAGCCCGCGCTGCCGCACCTGCTTCCCGTCTCGCGGGACGCGATGGGCGCCTCCTACCCCGAGCTGGTCACCGGGTTCGACCGGATCGCCCGCGTCGCGTACGCCGAGGAGGAGGCCTTCCGCCGGACGCTCGTGGCAGGCACGACGATCCTGGACACGGCGGTCGCCGGGATCAAGAAGTCCGGCGGCACCACGCTGCCGGGCGACAAGGCGTTCGCTCTGCACGACACCTACGGGTTCCCGATCGACCTGACCCTGGAGATGGCGGGGGAGCAGGGGCTCAAGGTCGACGAGCGGGGCTTCCGCGACCTGATGTCCGCCCAGCGCGAGCGTGCCCGCTCCGATGCCAAGTCGAAGAAGGGGGTGCACGCGGAGGCGACCGCCTTCCGCGAGCTGCGCGACCCGGGTCCCACGGAGTTCACGGGCTACACCGAGCTGTCCACCCCGACGACAGTCCGCGGCCTGGTCCGCGACGGCGTGCTCGTCGCCTCGGCGTCGATGGGGGAGCAGGTCGACGTCGTGCTCGACCGGACACCGTTCTACGCGGAGTCGGGCGGTCAGGAGTCCGACGCGGGGGTGATCGTCGCCGACGGTGCCCGGCTGGAGGTGCTCGACGTCCAGCGGCCCATCAAGGGCCTGGTGGTGCACACCGTCCGGGTGACGGAGGGCGAGCTGCGCACGGGTGCGGAGGTGCTCGCGCAGGTCGACCCGGAGTGGCGGCTCGGCGCCCGGCAGGCGCACTCCGGCACCCATGTGGTCCATGCGGCCCTGCGCGAGGTGCTGGGCCCGGACGCGCTGCAGTCCGGGTCGTACAACAAGCCCGGCTACCTCCGGCTGGACTTCTCCTGGAACGCCGCGCTGTCGCCGACCGCGCGCAGCGAGGTCGAGGACGTGGCGAACCGCGCGATCCGCGAGGATCTGGGCGTCCAGTGGCAGTACATGTCCATCAAGGAGGCCAGGGCCATGGGTGCCCTCGCGCTCTTCGGCGAGACCTACGACGAGCAGGTGCGGGTCGTCGAGATCGGCGGGCCCTGGTCGCGCGAGCTGTGTGGCGGCACGCATGTGGACCACTCGAGCCAGATCGGCATCGTGGCGCTGACCGGGGAGTCGTCGGTGGGCTCCGGGTCCAGGCGGGTCGAGGCCCTGGTGGGCCTGGACGCGTTCCACCACCTGGCACGGGAACGGGCCCTGGTCGCCACCCTGACCGAGGCGCTCAAGGTGCGTCCGGACGAGCTCCCCGAACGGGTGGCCGGCATCGTGTCCCGGCTCCGCGAGGCGGAGAAGGAGCTGGCGACGCTTCGGCAGGGTCAGATGCTCGCCGCCGCCCCGGGCCTGGCCGGCGGCGCGCAGCGGATCGGTCCGGCGCGGGTGGTCCTGCACGATGCGGGCGAGGTCTCGGCCGACGACCTGCGCACGCTTGCTCTCGATGTCCGCGCCCGCCTCGGCGAGGAGCCGGTGGTGGTCGCTCTCGGCGGGGTCGCCAAGGGTCGGGCGCTGGTGCTGGTCGCGACCAACGCCGCCGCCCGTGAGGCGGGTCTGCGGGCCGGGGCGCTGGCGAAGGTGGCCGCCGCGGCGCTCGGCGGGGGCGGTGGCGGGAAGGACGACGTCGCCCAGGGCGGGGGCACGGATCCCGCGCTGCTGCCGGCCGGTCTGGAGGCCGTACGCCAGGCTGTCGGGACGGCCGATGCTCGCTGAGTCCTCGACGCCGGCCGACCCCTCGATGCCGGCCGGGTCCACCGCGGGTGCCCACCCGCTCCCGCGCGGCGCACGGGTGGGGATCGATGTCGGTACCGTCCGGATCGGGGTCGCCGCGAGCGATCCCGACGGGCTGGTCGCCACGCCCGTGCGAACCGTTGCCCGATCTGTGTCGACCGTGCCGACCGATCTCGCCGAGATCGCCGGGATCGTCGCGGAACGGGACGCGCGAGTGGTCTACGTCGGGCTCCCGAGGCACCTCTCGGGCTCCGAAAGTTCGGCATCGGGGGCTGTGCGCGCCTATTGTGGTGCGCTGGCGCACATGGTCGCACCGGTTCCGGTGCGGCTCGTGGACGAGCGATTGAGCACAGTGACCGCTCATCAGGCGTTGTACGCGTCCGGGAGGTCCGGACGTCGCCACCGTGAGGTCGTCGACCAGGCGGCAGCGGTGGTGATCCTGCAGTCCGCGATCGATGCGGAGCACGTGACAGGGGGACGGGTCGGGGAGCAGGTGCTCCCTGACGGCGGCACAGGCCCCGCGCGACCCGCTCGCAGGGACGATGGACATCGTGGGAGGGACTGACCTGATGGACAGCACCGCGTGCATGCAGCGACGGGAGCTCTCCCGGTGAACGACGTCTTCCTCGACGAGATCGTCCAACCCGACCAGTCGCAGCCGGGCGGCCCCGGGGAGTCGCGCAGCGCTCGGCGCGCGGGACGGGCCGAGCGCGACCGGAAGCGTCGTCGCCGCCGGCGCAACCTGACGGCGCTGCTCGTCGTCATCGTGATCATCGGCGGCGCCACGGTCGCCTTCATGCAGTGGGGCATGCCGTTCATCGACGATCTCACCGCGACCGACGACACCCCCACGGAGGACTTCCCCGGCCCGGGCCACACCCCGACCGACGTGGTCATCCCCGCAGGAGCCACCGGGGGAGCGATGGCGAGCATCCTGTACGAGGCGGGCGTGGTGGCGAGCGAGAAGGCATTCACGACCGCCTTCGCCGCGAACCCCGACGCACCCAGCATCCAGCCCGGTACCTACCGCCTGCTGCTGCAGATGAAGGCCTCCGACGCCGTGACGGCGCTGCTGAAACCGGACAACCGGGTGCAGAACCGGGTGACCGTTCCCGAGGGCCTGCGCGTGGATCAGATCCTTGAGACCTTGTCCGCCAAGACGGCTGTCCCGATCGAGGAGTTCGAGGCCGCGATGGCCGACGTCGCGGCCACCGGCCTGCCCGCCGAGGCAGGCGGCAACTACGAGGGCTGGATGTTCCCGGACACCTACACGTTCGAGCCGGGCACGACGCCCACCGAGATGATCGCGGCGATGGTCGCCGAGATGACGGCCGTGCTCGATGCCCGGGAGGTGCCCGCCGAGGACCGGTTGCGCATACTCACCACCGCGTCGCTCGTCGAGCGGGAGGCAGGGGCCGATCCCGACCGCCCGATGATGGCGCGCGCGATCCAGAACCGGCTGGACCAGGGGATGCCGCTCCAGATCGACGCGTCCGTCGCCTACGGGGCAGGCGTGCCCGGCACCGAGCTGACCCAGACGCATCTGGAGACAGACACCCCGTACAACACCTACACCCGTACCGGGCTGCCGCCCACGCCGATCGCGGCTCCGGGCGCCGCGTCGATCGACGCGGTGCTGGCCCCGGCGGACGGACCGTGGCTGTTCTGGGTGACGATCGACCTGGACACCAAGGAGACCCGGTTCGCCGAGACCTACGCCGAGCACCAGGAGAACGTCGCGCTGCTGCGGCAGTGGCAGGCCGAGAACTCCCCGACCGAGTGAGTCGGGGTGACTGAGCCGCAGGTGCGTCGGGCCGCCGTGCTCGGGCACCCCGTGGCGCACTCGCTGTCCCCGGTGCTGCACCGCGCCGCCTATGCGGCCCTCGGCCTGCCGTGGCAGTACGAGGCACGGGACGTGACGCCCGACCAGATGGCCGACGTGCTGGCCCGGCTGGACCTCGGCTGGGCGGGCCTCAGCCTGACGATGCCGCTCAAGCAGACGGTGCTTCCGCTGCTCGACCACGTCGAGCCGTTGGCCCAGGTCGTGGGCGCCGTCAACACCGTGCTGGTCCAGCCTGGCGGGGCCCGACCCGTCCTGATCGGCGCCAACACGGACGTCCCAGGCATCGTCGCGGCGCTTGCCGAGGGCGGAGCGACGTCCGCCCGGACCGCCGTCGTGCTCGGGGCGGGGGCCACCGCGGCGTCCACCCTCGCCGCGCTCGCCCAGCTAGGGTGCACCACGCCGGAGGTCCGGGCCCGCTCGGCGGCGCGGGCGGGCGGGCTGCTCCGCGCCGCGCACCGGATGGGGGTCGAGCCGCGGGTCGCACCGCTGGCTCCGTCGGAGGACCTGCTGCCCGCGCTGCGCGGCACCCAGGTGGTCGTCTCCACGCTTCCGGCGCACGCCGCGGACCCGATCGCCGCGATGCTGTCCGGGATGACGGTCACGGGCGTCCTGCTCGACTGCGCCTACGACCCCCGGCCGACCGCCCTGGCCCGCGCCTGGGCGGCGGCGGGGGGCGTCGTCGTCGTCGGCGAGCGGCTGCTGCTGCACCAGGCGGCCGAGCAGGTGAGGTTGATGACCGGCCGGGAGGCGCCCCTGGCGGCCATGGACGCCGCGTTGTCCTCGGCCCTGGCCACCGAGAGCGCGCCGGGCGGCCCCGGCGCGTAGATCTGCCCCTTCAGCGGCCTCTCGGCGGTGCCGATACCTCCCAGGACAGAACGGTTCAATGACGCACGCTCCGACCACACCCCGCACGCGATGCGTGCTCCCCCCGGGAGGAACACTGTGAAGCAGCTCGGAGACATCCTGCTCGACGAGGGCCTCGTCACCGAGGCACAGCTGATGGCCGCCCTCGACGAGCAGGCCACCCGGGGAGAGTCGCTGGGTCGGGTGCTGGTCGAGATCGGCATGCTCACCGAGGCCCAGCTGGTCAAGGCCCTCGCCAACCAGGTCGGGATGGAGTACGTCGAGCTCGCGGACTACCCCGTGGACCGCACGGCCGTGGCGATGCTCCCCGGAGCCGTGTGCCGCCGCGACGTCGTCCTGCCGATCGCCATGATCGACGGGTACCTCGTGCTGGCGATGGCGAACCCCGGGAACGTGCTCGCCGTGGACGACGCGCGGGCGATCTCCGGCCTCCAGGTGCGCCCGGTCGTCGCCGTGCACGACGACCTCATGACAGCCATCGACCGGTACTGCCGGGCCGACGAGGAGATCGACGAGCTGGCGTCTGCCTTCGAGGTCGCGCGGGTGGAGGCGGACACCGACCTGTCCAAGGTGGGGGACTACGTCGAGGACGACGCGCCCATCGTGCGGTTCGTCAACATCCTCGTGACCCAGGCGATCCAGGACCGTGCCTCGGACATCCACATCGAGCCGACCGAGCACGACGTGCTGGTCCGGTACCGGATCGACGGCGTGCTGCACGAGATGCAGCGGGCGCCCAAGCAGATCCAGTCCGCGGTGATCTCCAGGCTGAAGATCATGAGCGAGATCGACATCGCCGAGCGGCGCAAGCCACAGGACGGCCGCATGTCCGTGACGCACAACGGCCGCAAGATCGACCTGCGGGTGGCGACCCTGCCGACCGTCTGGGGAGAGAAGGTCGTCCTGCGGATCCTGGACAACTCCACCGCGAGTCTTGACCTGCGCGAGCTGTCGTTCCTCGACGACAACTTCGAGGTGTACCAGGCGTCGTACACCAAGCCGTACGGGATGATCCTGGTGACCGGTCCGACCGGGTCGGGCAAGTCCACGACGCTGTACGCCACCCTGAACGTGGTGTCCCGCCCGGAGATCAACGTCATCACCGTCGAGGACCCGGTGGAGTACCGGCTCCCCGGGATCAACCAGGTCCAGGTCAACCCCAAGGCCGGCCTGACCTTCGCCAGTGCGCTGCGCTCCATCCTGCGGGCGGACCCCGACGTGGTCCTCATCGGTGAGATCCGCGACCACGAGACCGCGCAGATCGCGATCGAGGCGGCGCTGACCGGACACCTGGTGCTCTCCACGCTGCACACCAACGACGCGCCCAGCGCGATCACCCGCCTGATCGAGATGGGGATCGAGCCCTTCCTGGTCGGATCCGCTCTGGACTGCGTGGTGGCGCAGCGGCTCGCGCGGCGGCTGTGCACCAAGTGCAAGGAGGAGTACCAGCCCAGCGAGGTCGAGATGATCGCGGCGCGGTTCCCGTGGAGCCCGGGGGAGGAGATCCCCAGGATCTACAAGCCGGCCGGCTGCTCCTCGTGCTCCAAGACGGGGTACAAGGGCCGGATGGCCCTCCACGAGGTGATGTTCGTCTCCGAGGACATCGAGCGGCTCGCGGTGGCTCACGCATCCGCCGCGGAGATCGCGGCGACGGCCCACCGGCAGGGGATGGTGTCGCTGCGTGACGACGGGTGGACCAAGGTTCTGCTCGGTGACACCTCGGTGGAGGAGATCCTGCGCGTCGTCGCCTGATGCGCACCGTCGTTGCCTGGCGTACCGCGGGCGCGGCTCAAGCAGCGGCCACGGGGAACCGATAGACGAAATGTCCCGCCAGCCGACGGTCATGACCGAGAGGGTCACTCGTGAGCGACTACTACCCTGCCCCGGGCGACGCCCCCCGGGCGCCGTCACCGTCCGCAGCGCCGACGTTCTACCCGCCGCCGGCCGCCCCGCAGGTCGCGCCGGCTGCGCCCGGCCCGCAGCAGGGCGCTCCGCAGGGCGCTCCCCAGCAGTCGGGGGCGTACCCGCAGCAGCCACCTGTGGCGCCGCAGCAGCCTGCGTCGGCCCCGCCCGGCGCCTATCCGTCCACGGGGTACGGCGCACCTCCGCTGATGCCCAAGCCGCTCCAGCCCACGCCGGCCGCCAACCCCGCCCAGGCCCCGCAACCGAGCCAGGCGCAGGCGCCGTCGTCCCCCGCCGCACCGCCCGTGCGCGCCGCCGCCCGGAGCACGCGGATCGGGATGGGGCAGGCCGTTGGGGATGACGACCTGGTCCTCGAGGCCGCGCTGCGAGCGATGATCGAGATGGGCGCGTCCGACCTGCACATCACCTCGGGCGCACACCCGACCGTGCGGCTCGACGGGCGACTCATGCCCCTCGAAGGCTTCCATCCGATGGCGGCCGACGAGATCCAGCGGACCATCTACTCGGTGCTCACCCAGCGTCAGCGGGAGGTGTTCGAGGAGGAGCTGGAGCTCGACTTCGCCTATGCCGTTCGTGGCGTGGCCCGCTTCCGCGTGAACTTGTACCAGCAGCGCGACTCGCTCGGCGCCGCCTTCCGCGTGATCCCGTACGAGATCAAGCCGCTGGAGGCCCTGGGCGTGCCGCCGATCGTGGCGAACTTCGCCAACCTCCCACGCGGACTCGTGCTCGTGACCGGTCCGACCGGCTCCGGTAAGTCCACGACGCTTGCGGCGATCATCGACCTGGCGAACCGCACGCGCACCGACCACATCATGACCGTCGAGGACCCCATCGAGTTCCTCCACCGGCACAAGAAGTCGCTGATCAACCAGCGTGAGGTCGGGGCGGACACCCTGTCCTTCGCGAACGCGCTCAAGCACGTGCTGCGCCAGGACCCGGACATCATCCTGGTGGGCGAGATGCGCGACCTGGAGACCATCTCGGTGGCGCTGACCGCTGCGGAGACCGGTCACCTGGTCTTCGCGACGCTGCACACCCAGGACGCGGCGCAGACCATCGACCGGGTGATCGACGTCTTTCCGTCCCACCAGCAGGCCCAGGTGCGCACCCAGCTGGCCGGCGGCATCCAGGCGATCGTCTGCCAGACGCTGTGCAAGCGGTCGGACGGGCCCGGCCGGGCCGTGGCCACCGAGGTGCTGATCGCGACCCCGGCGATCCGCAACCTGATCCGGGAGGGCAAGACCCACCAGATGTACTCGGTGATGCAGGCGGGCGCCAAGCAGGGCATGCACACCATGGACCAGCACCTCGCGGAGCTGGTGAAGGCCGGCCGGATCACCTACGAGCAGGGCATGGAGAAGTGCCATCACGTGGCCGACTTCAACCGGCTCACCGGTCGGTCGTCCGGGGGCACGGGCGGCGGCTCCTCGCTCGGCGCGATGAGCGGCGGCATGACCGGTGGGATGGGCGATCCCCTCGGATCCGGCGGGTCGGGCTACGGCGGGGGAGGCCAGCAGTGACCACGGTGAGCAAGACCTACGAGTACGCCGTCCGCGACAAGGGCGGCAAGATCGTCAAGGGCCGCATCGAGGCGAACAACGAGGGAGCGGTCGCCAACCGGCTGCGGACCATGGGCATGGCGCCGATCTCGGTCACCGAGGTCTCCTCGACGGGCCTGTCCAAGGAGATCAGCATCCCCGGGTTCTCGGACCGGATCGGGCTCAAGGACATCTCCATCCTCGCCCGTCAGCTGGCCACGATGATCAACTCGGGCCTGTCCCTCATCCGCGCCCTGTCCATCCTCGCCGAGCAGACCGAGAACAAGGCCCTCGCCAGGGTCGTGGCCCAGGTCCGTACGGACGTCGAGACCGGGTCGTCGCTGTCCGCAGCGCTCGGCAAGCACCCTCTGGTGTTCCCGCTGCTCATGATCAACATGGTGAAGGCGGGCGAGGTCGGCGGTTTCCTCGACCAGGTGCTGCTCTCGGTGGCGAACAACTTCGAGGCCGAGGTCAAGCTCCGGAGCAAGATCAAGTCGGCCATGACGTACCCCGTGATGGTGTTCACGATGGCGATCCTGGCCACCACGGCGATGCTTCTGTTCATCGTCCCCGTGTTCAAGACCATGTTCGAGGGCCTCGGCGGCGAGCTTCCACTGCCCACCCAGATCCTGGTCATGCTGTCGGCCGCGATGAAGATCGTGGCCCCGGTCATGATCGTGGTGGGCGTGGTCTTCGCCTTCTGGTGGAGCAAGCACAAGGCCGACGACGCGGTGCGCATCAGGCTCGACCCGCTCAAGCTGAAGGTGCCGATCTTCGGTCCGCTGTTCCAGAAGGTCGCGGTGTCCCGGTTCACCCGCAACTTCGGCACCATGATCCACGCGGGCGTCCCGATCCTTCAGGCCCTGGACATCGTGGGGGAGACCAGCGGCAACTACGTGATCGAGAAGGCGGCCAAGGACGTGCGCGAGTCGGTACGGTCCGGCCAGTCGCTCTCGGGGCCGCTGTCGCAGCACGCGGTGTTCCCACCCATGGTGGTGCAGATGATGGCCGTCGGTGAGGACACCGGCGCGCTGGACACCATGCTGGAGAAGATCTCCGAGTTCTACGACCAGGAGGTCGAGGCGACGACCGAGGCGCTCACCTCACTCATCGAGCCGTTGATGATCGCCGTGGTCGGACTCATTGTCGGGAGCATGATCATCGCGATGTACATGCCCATCTTCAAGGTGTTCGACCTTATTGCCTGACCTGTCCGACTCTTGTCCACAGGGTGAAATTCGGCGGGGCGACACGACCCGCTCAAGTGCCGTCGTTTCTCACCCGATGTACGTGCGGTAACACCCAAGGCCGGCTCGCCGGCAACTAACAGTGAATACGAAGGGGAGCGCAATGATCGCTCGCATCCACAAGTCGCTCGACGAGAAGGACCAGGGCTTCACCCTGATCGAGCTCCTCGTCGTCATCATCATCATCGGGATCCTGGCCGCCATCGCCATCCCGGTCTTCCTGAACCAGCGCAAGAAGGGCTGGGACGCAGCGGTCCAGTCCGACCTGAAGAACGCCGCCACGGCCCAGGAGACCGTCCTGACCGAGACCGGCGCGTACACCAACCTCGTCGCCACGCTTGAGACCGCCGGCTTCAAGTACTCCGCCGGCAGCAACTACTCCGGTGGCACCGCGACCATCACCGCCATTCCCCGCGGAACGGCGAACGCCGACTCGTTCTGCCTGAACGCCACCTCGGCATCCACGCAGACGTGGTCGTACGACAGCGCAGCGGGCGGCATCTCGAAGACCCCGTGCAGCTGATAGAGGCTGCGGGCGCACCAATGATCTGATGCGCCAACTGCTCCACGTGGGTGGGGTGGAAGGACTTCATCCTTCCGCCCCACCCATCGGCAGTCCATGATGCACGTGGGAGGACCGGAGGGGAGACACATGCGCCGCCTGCAGCGTGACGGGCATGGCGATGATGCCGGATTCGGCCTGGTCGAGGCGATTGTCTCCCTGCTCATCGCCGGCATCGTCTTCGGTGCGCTGGCCACTTCTTTGGTCGCCGCGGTTCAGGCCTCGCTCTACGGCCGGCAGAACCAGCAGGCGACCGACTTCATGACCCGAGAGATCGAGCGGTTGCGCTCCCTGGACTTCGGGTCCCTGGCGCACGCAACGGCACCCACCGGGGCACCCTTGGTCTCCTGCGGCGGGACGGTGTGCCTGCTGGTGGACGGCGTCCCGGAACCCGTCGTCGTCGAGGCAGGCGGGGCCGTCGTGAACACCCAGGTGCTCACGGGAGCCGAGACCAACGCCACCGAGTACACGGTGACCAGCTTCGTGACCCAGGCGGTCGGCGAGCCCACCGACCAGGTGCGCCGAGCAACCGTGGTCGTGACCTGGATGAATCGCGGGCTCGAACGGAGCCGCACGGTCTCCACGCTGGTGGCACTCTCTCAGCGGGGACTGCCCCTGCCGGTGTTCCGGCTCGAGGTGATCGACTCACCGCGGACGGTGAACCCGGGGGCCACGGTCACCTACGAGCTCATCGTGACCAACCAGGGCGCACCGGACCGGTTCAACCTCACCTCGACGGGAACCGGAGCCTGGTCGTGGTACGAGGACACGGATGGTGACGGGCACTTCAACCCGGTGCCCGGCGGATCCGACCAGCCGTTGTCGGACAGCTCGCCCCTCGACGGCCAGCCTGACACCGGCCGGATGGACCCGAGCACCACCTTCCGGTTCTTCATCACCCGGACGCTCGACCCGTCGGAGCCCGTCGGCACCAAGGTGGCGACGGTATGGGCGACATCCGTCGGGCAACCGGCCGCCGCGAGCGGTCAACGGTCCGTCGACGTGACGACCATCGTCACGACCGGCCCGGTGACGCCGCCCCCGCCCACGGGACCGCCGCCCACGGCCGAGGTGACCTGCGCGGCGCCCACGACGGCAACCCTTCCGACCGCGCCCGGCGGCTACACCAACCGCCAGTACACCCTGCAGCACGAGGGGATCGGCGACTCGCCGTTGCAGCCACAGATGTACCTGGGCTCCGGAACGCCGGACGAGCCCGCACTCGGGCACTACAGCACCGACATCGACCCGGCAGCCACCGGGCGGGTGCTCGACGCCGTGCCGTCGATCAACTCGAGCTACTCCTCGGTGCTCTCGAACAGCAACCCGGAGAAGTTCGCGGACTGGGCGCTGCAGTTCGCCAAGAAGGGCGACATCGCAGGCCCCAGCGTCGCCCGCTTCTGGGTGAATGCGGGCGGCGGCCCAGCGACGGTCAAGGTCATCCTGTACCGCGCGACCACCAGCGGCAGCGGACTGAGCCGGACGTTCCTCGCCGAGGAGGTGGTGGCCGTCCCGTCGTGCGCCGGGTTCCAGGAGCTGTACGTCGAGCTCGACCCCATCCCGGCCACGGCCATCGCCAAGAACGGATGGATCGGTCTGCGAGTCGTGCTGGTCGCCGACGCCGGCACGGCACGCCTCGCCTACGACGAGCCCTACAACTTCCCGGCCGCGTTCAGCATCGCCGTGAAGGGCGGGTTCTGATGCGCGCGACACTCCGCGCCGGGCCCCGGAGCGACGAGGGCATGACCCTCGTCGAGCTCCTGGTGACCATGATCCTGCTCGCCGTCGTGTCGAGCCTGGTGGTCGGTGCCGTGGCGCAGACCGTGCGGATCCTCACCCACACCGGGGACGAGGCGACGGGGCTGGGCGACGCCAAGGTGATCCTCGACCGCCTGGGCCGGGACATCCGCGAGGCCCGGGCGGTGGTGTGTGACGGTGGCCTGGCCGACCCGGCCGACGCATCCACCTCCGACCCCACCTGCAAGGCCCACCTGCAGCTCTGGGTCGATGCGAACTCCGACTATGCCGAGCAGCCGGAAGAGGTGATCACCTGGCGGCTCCAGCAGAACCCGGACGGGGTGCACTTCGACGTCTGGCGGATCGTCGGGAGCGGTGTCGGTGGCACCCCGGTCACAAGTCAGCGGCAGGCGTCCTCACTGATCGTGCGGATCGCCTTCTGCTACGACGACAACCCCGACCCCGCGGCGTGCACCGGGTTCTTCCCGGACGTCGAGCAGATCAGGATTCGGATGCAGTACGACGCTTTGATCGGCCGAGGTACCGAGATTCGCGAGGTGGCCTTCTCGGCGCGACTGAGGAACAGGTGACGACACGATGACACGCCTTCGCGCCCGGGGATCCGATGACACAGGAATGGGGCTCATCCTGATTATCGGAGTCTCGGTCCTGGTGTTCGCCCTTGCCGGCGCGGCCACCGCGGTGGCGGTCAACAGCATCTCGCAGAGCCGGGAACGCACCACCTTCGAGGTGTCTCTCGCGACAGCTGAGATCGGCATCGACAGGGCGTTGTCCGACGTCCAGGCCGCGTACTCGCGTTTCGGTGTCGACTACCCCATTCCCGGACCGATCTCGCCGGCCGAACCGGCGCCGTGGTGTGCCGGCACTCAGGTGCATTACCCCACTGCCGGAAACGGAGCGGGTGGGGTCTTCTACGACGAGCCCGCACCCGGCCCCACGGCGGAGCAGGCGGAGCGGGACTGGGCGCGGGCGCAGATCGCCCTCCTGCCCACCAGCTGTATCCAGACGGACGAGTCGGGCCAGTACATGGTGCTCAAGCCGGTCTCGGTGAACCCGAAGTACGGAAGGATCTACGCCCTCTCGGCGCTCCCCTCCTTCGCGGATCCCGAGCGAACCCGGCTCGTCAAGGCCGAGTACATCTTCATGCCGTACCGCCCGACGCACGCCATCCTCAGCGGCGGCGACCTCGAGATCTCGTCCAGCACGCTTGTGCGCCCGGCCGCCGGAGTCGACCCGGACACCGCGGGCGTGCACTCCAACGGTGTCATCACCGGAGTCGGCAACCCGACCGTCGAGGGCCCCGTAACCAGCAACGGCACACCGACCTGGACCTCCGGCAACTTCCTCGGCGGGACGGTGACCCAGCAGCCCGTGGTGGCGATCCCCTACGTCAGCGCCCGCCAGTTCTACATGACCGCGGAGGAGAAGGACCCGGACGCGATCGCCGACTGGTACGACCTCTGCGCGGGCGGGGCGGTTCGGCCCTACTCGGCCTCGGGTCCGTGCACGTCGCCGGTCCTGACGGGCACCGCGAACACGAGCCAGGAGATCCGCGGCTGGTCGTTCAACGCCGGCACGAACACCTGGATCGCCACGAGGAACGCCCTCCCGGGCACCTACTACGCGCACCGAGCGAACATCAACGTGAGCAACGGGAACGCCACCTTCACCAAGATGACGGTGATCGCGGAGGCGCAGAACCCGGAGAACTGCGGGACCAAGGTGTACGGCAACATCACGTGGGACCACTACGACATGTCCGCACCGGCGTACCAGAACATGTTCATGCTTGCCGATACGGACATCGTGACCCACTCGAACTTCTCCGCGGGGTCCGAGGGGCCGCCAGCGGTGAGCGGGATGTACGTCGCCGGCGACCAGATCGACATGGCGACGTCCAGCCAGGGCGCCGTCGGCGCCGTCCTCGCCGCCGACCAGTGCGAGACACCACCCTCCCGTGGCCTCATCACGGCCTCGGTCGTGAAGAACCCGGCCGTGTACTTCGACCCGAACGCCGAGTCCCCGTTCTCCAGCGTCATCACGGTGACGCTCTGGCTGGACTACACCGGAGGATGAGCCGTCTTCCGACCGGGCGGCGGTGACGTGGGAGCACTCGCCTACCCCCTCGTCGTCGTGCTCGGGCTGCTGATCGGGTCGTTCCTCAATGTGGTGATCTGGCGCGTGCCGCGCGGCGAGTCGATCGTGGCGCCGCCGAGCGCCTGCCCCTCGTGTGGCCACGCCATCCGGAGACGGGACAACGTGCCGGTCGCGTCGTGGCTGGTGCTCCGAGGTCGGTGCCGCGACTGCGCCGAGCCGATCGCCGCGCGCTACCCGATCGTCGAGGCCGTCACGGCGGTCCTCTTCGCGGCCGGCCTGCTCCGGTTCGGCTGGACCTGGGCCCTGCCCGCCTTTCTCTACCTTGCGGCCGTCGGTTTGGCGCTGGCGCTGATCGACCTCGACGTCCACCGGCTCCCCAGCGCCATCGTGGTGCCGTCATACCCGGTGCTCGCCGTCCTGCTCCTGTTTGCGAGCTGGAATCCCGGCGGTCAGAGCTCGTGGGAGCCCCTGGTCGGGGCGGCCGTGGGGGGTGCCTCCATGCTCGCCTTCTACTGGGTGCTGGCAGTGGTCCGCCCCGGGGGGATGGGACTCGGCGACGTGCGGTTGGCGGGGCTGCTCGGGCTCGCCCTCGGATGGCTGGGCTGGGGGTCCTTGGTGGTCGGCGCGTTCGCAGCCTTCCTGCTCGGCGGCGCCTACTCGCTCGGTCTACTGGCCACCCGGCGAGCCACCAGGAAATCCGGCATCCCTTTCGGCCCCTGGATGCTGCTCGGTGCCGCGATCGGCGTCGCGGTCGGCGAGCGTGTGTGGCAGGCGTACCTGTCCGCCATTCTCTGATCTCTCACCGCCAGAGTGGTGCTCAAGGAGAGTGCGGCGGCTGTCGATAGGTGAAAGGCAGTCCACGAGAAGGGGGACCAGTGGCCACCAACCGGGTTGTCGGTCTCGACATCGGCACCACGAATGTGCGCGCGGCGGAGCTGGAGTTCGCCGGGGGCGCGCGGCGTGGCAAGCACCTGCCTTCGCTCGTCCGCTACGGGCAGGTCGGACTCCCGCCGGGCGCCGTGATCGGCGGTGAGGTGGCGGATGCCGGCATCGTGGCCGCGAGCATCCGGGACCTGTGGCGCCAGGGGAAGTTCAGCACCCGCGACGTGGTCATCGGGGTCGGGAACCAGCGGGTGCTGGTGCGTGAGCTGGATCTGCCGTGGATGCCGGCCGCTCAGATCAGGGCCGCCCTCCCGTACCAGGTGCAGGAGTCGCTGCCCATGTCGGTCGACGAGGCCCTGCTCGACTACTTCCCGACCGGCGAGTACGAGTCGGCGTCGGGCCGCACCATCCAGGGCATGCTCGTCGCCGCCCAACGGGACACGGTGAATGCGAACCTGCTCGCCGTGGACGGCGCGGGTCTGCGCACCACCATGGTCGACCTGAACGCCTTCGCCCTGCTCCGGTCGATGATCCAGGGCGACCTTCGGGACAGGGTGGTCGCGCTGGTGGACATCGGCGCCAAGATCACCAACGTGGTGATCGCCCACCACGGGATGCCGCGATTCATCCGCACGCTGCCCGCCGGCGGCCAGGACGTGACCGATGCGGTCGCCGGTGCGCTCGGGGTCCCTGCCTCGGAGTCCGAGCTCATCAAGCGGGAGATCGGCGTCGGGTTCGCCGTCTCACCCGACCGCACGGCGGCCGCCACGGCCATCGCATCCCCGGTGCAGACCCTGCTCGAGGCGGTGCGGAACACCTTCGTGTACTACCAGGGGAAGAACCCCGGAGCAGGCATCGAGGTCGTGGTGCTCAGCGGCGGCGGGTCGCACCTTCCCGGGCTGGGTCAGTACCTCGCCAGCGCGAGTCGCCTTCCGGTGACCCTCGGCGACCCCCTGTCGGCTGTGAAGATGAGCAAGTCGGTCGACCGGCGCCAGATCAACGGGAGTGAGTCGTTGATGGCCCTACCGCTCGGCCTCGCGTACGGGGTGGCGGCATGAGCCCCCGCGGAGCTGCGAAGGGGCAGCCCGGAGCGGGCGGGCTTCCGCAGGTCAACCTTCTCCCGCCAGAGGTGCGATCCGCGCGTGGGCTCAAGGTGGTCCGCCGGTGGCTCGCGTTCGGGCTCGTGGCTGTGGCGGTCGCGCTCGGCGGCGTCTACGCCGTGAGCCTGATCGAGCGTGGCACGGCCGAGGAGGAACGCGCGGAGGCCCAGGCCGAGACCGTGAGCCTCCAGGCCGAGCAGGAGCGCTTCGCCGAGGTCCCCGTGGTGCTCGCCGCGCTCTCCGAGGCCGCGCTGGCCCGACGGGTGGGCATGTCGACGGAGGTCACCTGGAAGCCCTACATCGATGCGATCACTGCGGTGCTGCCGCCGAACGTGAGCATCGACTCGATCCTCATGAGCAGCGCAACGCCGATCATGCTGGCGGCGCCGCCGGAGAGCCCCTTGTTCAGTCCGAACGTCGGGCAGCTGAGCTTCACGGGTCGGACGGTGACCGTTCCGGACACCGCAGCGTGGATGGACGCCCTGGACTCCATCCCCGGCTTCTCCGACGCGTGGGTGTCCGCGTCGATCCTCTCCGACGAGGAGGGGGTCCTCTACTACGCGGTGACCGCCACGGTGAGGGTCACCGAGTCGGCCTTCGCCCAGCGCTTCCCCGAGAACGAGACCGAGGAGGACTGAGATGGCCAAGCGATCGGGCGGCAAGGCGACCGGGTGGGTCGTCGGGGCGGTGCTTCTGGCTCTCGTGATGGCCGCCGGGGCGTGGATGCTGGCAATCTCCCCGGTCCGCACGCAGGCCGCGGACGCCAAGTTCGAGGCCCAGTCCATCCGGGACAGCAACGACCTCCTCCGTACCAAGATCGAGAACCTGCGGGTTCAGTTCGCCAACATCGACGAGTACAAGGGTGAGCTGGAGGCGCTGCGCGCCCAGATCCCCACCGAGGGCATGGTCACGGAGTTCCTGCGTGAGGTGGACGGGCTCGCCGTGGCCAACGGCGTCACCGTGATGACCTTGACCACCGATATCGGGATGTCCCTTGTGCCGGTCGCCCCGGAGGAGGAAACCCCGGCGGCTCCGGTGGATCCGGCGGCTCCGGTGGATCCGGCGGCTCCGGTGGACCCGGCCGCCCCGGTCGAGACAACCGCCCCGGCCGAGACAACCGACCCGGCTGCTCCAGCCGATCCGGCTGCTCCGGCCGACACCCCCACGGCGCCCGCAGTGCTGGAGGGCTTCGTCGGCATCCCGGTCACCGTCGGAGTGATCGGCCCGTACCCCCAGGTCGTCGCCTTCATCGCGTCCCTCCAGACCACGGAACGCCTCTTCTTGGTCACGAACTTCACCGCAAAGGGTCTCAAGGAGGAGGAGGGGTCGAGCCCGCGTCCGCCAACGGCGCTGGGGGATGTCGAGCTCTTGATCAGCGGGATGATCTACGTCCTGCAGAGTGAATACGTGTTGACTCAGGATCCGGAGGACCCGGACACCCCAGTCGAGCCGGCCGAGCCGGCCGAGCCGACGCCACTGCCGCCCGCGGTCCCTGGCAAGAACCCGATGGTTCCGGTGGGGGCGCCTCCCGCGTCCTGAGTGCACGCAGCCTGAGGTCGGGGCACGTCCGCAGCCCGGACGTGCCCCGACCGGGTGCACCCGGCGTGGAAGGATGACGCCATGCTGCGCTGGTTGACCTCCGGAGAGTCGCACGGGCCAGCCCTCGTGGGCATCGTCGAAGGCGTGCCTGCCGGGGTCACCGTCACGGTCGCGGACATCGACGCCGTCCTCGCCCGCCGGCGGCTCGGCTACGGTCGCGGGGCCCGGATGGCGTTCGAGGCCGACGCCGTGCGCATCGTCGCCGGGGTCCGGCACGGCATCACCCAGGGCGGCCCGATCACCGTGGAGGTGGCCAACAGCGAGTGGCCCAAGTGGTCCCAGATCATGTCTGCGGACCCGGTGGACGACCCCGCCGTCCTGGCCAAGGCCCGCAACGCTCCGCTCACCCGGCCCCGCCCCGGGCACGCGGACCTGGTCGGCATGCGCAAGTACGGGTTCACGGACGCCCGTCCGGTCCTGGAACGGGCCTCCGCGCGCGAGACGGCGGCCCGCGTCGCCCTCGGCACCGTTGCCGCCCGCTTCCTGGAGCAGGCCATCGGCATCCGCCTGGCCTCCCACGTGGTCGCGATCGGTCCGGTGAGCGTGCCCGACGACGCCGTCCTGCCCACCCCGGAGGACGTCCCCGCCCTGGACGGCGACCCGGTGCGCTGCTTCCACGCCCAGAGCTCCGCGGCGATGGTCGCCGAGATCGACGACTGCCAGAAGGCGGGCGACACCCTCGGCGGGATCGTCGAGGTCCTCGCCTACGGCGTGCCCACCGGCCTGGGCAGCTACGTGCACGCCGACCGGCGTCTGGACGCCCGCCTGGCCGGGGCGCTCCTCGGCATCCAGGCGATCAAGGGCGCCGAGATCGGTGACGGGTTCCGCACAGCGGCCCGGCGCGGCTCGCAGGCCCATGACGAGATCGAACGGGACCCCGGCAGCGGGCGGATCCGGCGACGCACCAACCGTGCCGGGGGCATCGAGGGTGGCGTCTCCAACGGCGAGGTGATCCGGGTCAGGGCCGCGATGAAGCCGATCTCAACCGTCCCGCGGGCGCTGGCGACCGTCGACACCGCCACCGGCGAGCCCGCCCAGGCGATCCACCAGCGTTCGGACGTGTGCGCTGTCCCACCCGCGGCCGTCGTCGCCGAGGCGATGGTGGCCCTGGTGCTCGCCGACGCGGTGCTGGAGAAGTTCGGCGGGGACAGCGTTGCCGAGGTGGCCCGCAACCTCGAGGCGTACCTCGAGGCCGTCCCGCCCTCGCAGCGCTGATGGCCCCGCGCGTCGTCCTGATCGGCCCGCCGGGAGCGGGCAAGTCCAGCGTCGCCCGGGCGCTCACGGAGCGCCTCGGGCTGACCGTGCGGGACACCGACGCCGACGTCGAGGCGCACGCCGGGCGGCCGATCAGCGACATCTTCGTCACCGATGGCGAGCCGCGCTTCCGCGAGCTGGAACGGTCGGCGGTGCAGGATGCGCTGACCGAGCACGACGGCGTGCTGGCGCTCGGCGGTGGCGCGGTGCTCGACCCGGCCACCGAGAGGGCCCTCATGGACTACCGGGCCGCCGGCGGCGTCGTCGTCTTCCTTGACGTCTCGCTCACCGCGGCCGCGCCGCGGGTGGGCCTGAACACCTCCCGACCACTGCTGCTGGGCAATCCGCGTGCCCAGTGGCGGGCCCTGATGGAGGCCCGCCGGCCGGTGTACGAGCGACTGGCGACCACCCGGATCCTCACCGACGACCTTCGCCCACATCAGGTGGCCGATCAGATCGTGACGACGCTGGAGGGACCCGCATGACGGTCGAGCCCACCCGGATCACCGTCGGCGGCGAGGCGCCGTACGACGTCGTCGTCGGGCACCACCTGCTCGGCGAGCTGCCGTCCCTGCTGGGCGACGGCGTCCGGAAGGTCCTCCTGGTCCACCCGGCGGTCCTCACGGCGTCCGCCGAGGCCATCCGGGAGGACCTGAGCGCCGAGGGCTATCAGGTGTACCTGGCGGAGGTCCCGGACGCAGAGGACGCCAAGACCGCGCAGGTGGCGGCCTTCTGCTGGCATGTGCTGGGCGAGGCGGACTTCACCCGGAGCGACGCCGTCGTCGGGGTGGGCGGGGGCGCGACGACGGATCTGGCGGGTTTCGTCGCGGCCACGTGGCTGCGCGGGATCCGGGTGGTCCACATCGCGACGTCTGTGGTCGCGATGGTCGACGCGGCCGTCGGCGGCAAGACCGGCATCAACACCGAGCAGGGCAAGAACCTCGTCGGCGCCTTCCACGCCCCGGCCGGCGTGCTCTGCGACCTGGCGGCGCTGGACACGCTCCCGGCGCACGAGCGCGTCGCCGGGCTGGGGGAGGTCGTCAAGCACGGCTTCATCGCCGACGAGCGGACCCTCGAGCTGATCGAGGCGGACCCCGAGGGCCTCACGGGGGAGCGGATCACCGGGACCGACACGATGCGCGAGCTGGTCGAGCGGTCGGTCTCCATCAAGGCGCGGGTGGTCGAGGCAGACCCGCGTGAAGCGCTGCTCCGCGAGATCCTGAACTACGGGCACACGTTCGGCCACGCGATCGAGCAGGTCGAGCGGTACCGGTGGCGGCACGGTGCGGCGGTGTCGGTCGGGATGGTCTTCGCGGCCGAGCTGGCGCGGCTGGCCGGACGCCTGCCCGATGACGTCGTCGCGCGGCACCGCAGCGTGCTCACCTCGTTGGGCCTCCCGGTGAGTTACCGCGGTGACCGGTGGGAGCAGCTCCTCGCCGCGATGCGCCGGGACAAGAAGTCCCGCGGCGACGTGCTGCGGTTCGTGGTGCTCGAGGGCGTCGGCCGCCCCACGCGGCTGGAGGGGCCGGACCCGGCGCTGCTGGCTGCCGCCTACGCCGAGGTGAGCCGGGAGCCGCCGTCGGGCACGATGCTGTGACGGACGCGCGGAGGCAGGGCTGAGTGCTGAGCGGCCTTGGAGCGGCCCGGGGCCAGCGGCTCGGTGCCGGGTGCAGAGCCGACCGGGCCCCTTGAGGGCGGGCCTGACCGATGTGATCGGCCTGATCCCCTAGCCTGGGCGCCATGACCCGTGTGCTGGTGCTCAACGGACCCAATCTCGGCCGACTCGGGGTGCGCGAGCCCGAGGTGTACGGGTCGATGACGCTCGCCGAGCTCGACGCAGCCGTGGGGGAGTGGGCCGGCGAGCTGGGCCTCGACGCCGAGGCCCGCCAGACCGACGACGAGGCGCAGCTCGTCCGGTGGCTGCACGAGGCGGTGGACGCGGAGGTGCACGTGGTGCTGAACCCGGCGGCATTCACCCACTACTCCTACGCGCTGCGGGACGCTGCCGCCCAGGTCACCGGCGCGGGCCTGACGCTGGTCGAGGTGCATCTGTCGAACCCGTTGGCGCGCGAGGAGTTCCGGCACACCTCGGTCATCGGCGGGGTCGCGACCGGCACGATCGCGGGGTTCGGCGCCGACTCGTACCGCCTGGCACTGCGCGCCGTCGCAGCCCGTTCGGCCTGAGCCAGCCCCCGAGCCCGCCCGCCCTACCCCGCCGTGCTCGGCCCGAGCTCGCCCGGGCCCTCCGCCCGTGAGCAGACAAGCCCGGGGCCTTGTGACCCAAGGAACAAGACGTTAGCCTTGTCCCATGATCGTGATCACCATGGATCAGCAGGGGAGCAGGACGCGGGGCGACCGGGTGGACCCCCTGCTGACCGACCTTCGCCGCTTCGCGGATCGCCCCGGGCTGCTTCGGTCCTTCGAACGGACGGTCGGAGACGAGGTCCAGGCGGTGCTGGACGACGCGGAGCTCGCGGTCGAGATCGCCCTGCACGTTCTGAGGAGAGGCGGCTGGAGCGCGGGCATCGGCGCCGGGCCGATCGACGAGCCCCTGCCCGCGAGTGCGCGCGCAGGGAGCGGGGCGGGTTTCGTGCTCGCCCGGACGGCGGTGGAGCGGTCGAAGAGCCGGTCTCGCCCGGTGCCCCTCGCCGTGGAGGCCGCGATCGCCGTCCGCGGCGCGGAGTGCGAGGCGGTGCTCACCCTGCTCGGTACCATCGTCACGCGGCGCACCGGCGCCGGCTGGGCGGTGATCGATGCGTTCACCGACCTGGGAGTGAAGGCCACGCAGGACGACGTCGCTGCTCGGCTGGGGATCACCCAGCAGGCGGTCAGCCAACGGCTGCGGACCGCGATGTGGGCGGAGGAGCGCGCCGTCCGCCCGGTGGCCGCACGACTGCTTGCCGAGGGGGAGCGATGACCGCGACGGAGCTGCTGATCGCCGTGGGCGCGCTCCTGCTGGCGGTCCTCGGCGGCTGGCCGCTGACCGCGGGCGTGCTCCGGCTGGCGGCGCGATCCTCCGACGCCGGCACGACCGAGCCACCGGCAACACGGACGACCGAGCCACCGGCCGACGTCTCGCCTGACCCCGACGCCGGGACGACCGAGACTGCGGCCGATGCCGATCGGACCCCGCACGGCACCGACGGGGGAGACGGGCCCACGGGACCCCGGGCCCGTTCCGCCCTGCGCGGCGGCACCTGGATCGGGGTGCTGGAGCGCGCGGCGATCGCCGGGGCGATCCTTGCCGGATACCCGACGGCTGTGGCGTTCGTGATCGCTGTCAAGGGGCTCGGGCGATACCCGGAGATCCGCGAGCATCCCGAGGCGTCGGAGCGGTTCGTCATCGGCACCCTGGCATCGATGATCTGGGCCGCGGGCGTGGCCGGTCTCGGACGGGCGCTCATCGGCGGGTGGCCGGGGTGACGATCACCGGGCGCCCGGCGTCAGCCGGTAGGCTGACGCACTCCCCTCATCGACAGGAAGATCTGCTGTGGCGACCACCAATGACCTGAAGAACGGCATCGTGCTCAACATCGACGGGCAGCTCTGGGCCGTCGTGGAGTTCCAGCACGTCAAGCCTGGCAAGGGTGGCGCGTTCGTGCGGACCAAGCTGAAGAACGTGCTCTCCGGCAAGGTGGTCGACAAGACCTTCAACGCGGGGCTCAAGGTCGAGACCGCGACCGTCGACCGGCGCGACATGCAGTTCCTGTACAAGGACGGCACCGAGTTCGTCTTCATGGATATCAGCACCTACGACCAGCTCTACGTGCCCGAGACCGTCGTGGGAGACGCCGCCAACTTCCTCCTCGAGAGCCAGCAGGCGACGGTGGCCACCCACGAGGGCACCCCGTTGTACGTCGAGCTTCCCGCGTCCGTCGTGCTGCAGATCACGTACACGGAGCCGGGTCTGCAGGGGGACCGGTCCACCGGCGGCACCAAGCCCGCCACCCTGGAGACCGGCGCCGAGATCGCGGTACCGCTGTTCCTGGAGACCGGTACCAAGGTGAGGGTCGACACCCGCGACGGCTCGTACCTGGGTCGGGTCAACGACTGAGGTGGCCGCCAGGAGCAAGGCAAGGAAGCGCGCGCTCGACGTCCTGTTCGAGTCCGACCAGCGCGGGCGGGATGTCACCGATGTTCTCGCCGAGCGCCTGCTCGTCCCCGGGACGCAGTCGTCCCTTCCCGCCTACGCCGTCGAGCTGGTCGAGGGCGTGGTGTCCGAGCAGGGCCGGATCGACGAGCTGATCGCCACCTACTCCCACGGGTGGACGATCGAGCGGATGCCCGCGGTGGACCGGGCGATCCTGCGCATCGGCGCCTGGGAGGTGCTCTTCAACTCCGACGTGCCCGACGCCGTCGCCGTGGACGAGGCGGTGGAGCTAGCCCGCGCGCTGTCCACCGACGAGTCGCCCACCTTCATCAACGGGTTGCTCGGGCGCCTGGTGGAGCTCAAGCCGACGCTGCTGGCGTGAGCCGTCGTGGCAAGAGGGCGTTGACGGCCGGCGGCTGAGCGGTGCCGGGGCGCCGTCCGCAGATCGGGAGCGTCGGCGCGGCCCGTCCGAGCATGTTTCCCTGGACGACCCCGACGCCCATGTTCATCAGCGCGGTGAGCTCCTCGGCCCGTTCGACACCCTCGGCGACGACCTCGAGCCCGTGCGCCTGCGCGACGGCGAGGACCGCACGGAGGACGGCGGCCCCGGTGGGGGAGTCGGCGTCGTGCACGAACGTGCGGTCGATCTTGAGGATGTGGACCGGTAGCTCGGCAAGCCTGGCCAGGGAGTTGTAGCCGGTGCCGAAGTCGTCGAGCGCGATCCGCACACCGCGAGCGGCCAGAGTCGACAGGGAAGCCCGAACGTGGCTCGCGTCCCGGAGCAGGGCGCTCTCGGTGACCTCGATCGTCAGCCGGCGCCATGCTCCCGGCCCCCAGGACTGCTCGACCTGGCGGACGAAGTCCGCCTCGTCCAGCTGGCGCGCCGCGACGTTCACCGCGACGGGCAGCTCGTAACGCTCGGACCCGGCCCGGGCGGCGGCGAACACCTGGCGCCCGATCTCCACGATGAGTCCGGTCTCCTCGGCGAGCGGGAGCCATTCCGCGGGCGGGACGAGGCGCCCGTTGTGCCGCCAACGCGTCAGGGCTTCGAGGCCGACCACCTCGAGCGTCCGAGAGTTGGTCAACGGCTGGAAGTGCACCACGAAGTCGCCGGCGGCGATGCCGTTCTCCAGCTCGCGACGCATGGTGGTCCGCGAGATGAACTCCTCGCGCAGGTGGTCGTCGTAGAAGGCCACGCCGCGGCCTGTGCGCTTCGCCTGCTGCATGGCCAGGTCGGCACCGCGGATGATCGCCTGGACGTCGAGGACGTCGCCCGGACGCCACACGGCCACGCCCACGGTCAGCGGGGTGGCCGGCACCCGGTGGGTGAGGTACTCGAAGCGCTTGTGCACCCGTCGGGCCAGGCCGAGCAGCTCGGTGTCGCTCCCGGCACGTGGGATGACGACGACGAAGTCGTCGCCGCCGTGCCGTGCCACGTAGGCGTCGTCGCCCACGGTCTCGCTCAGGTGCTTGGCGGTCTTCGCCAGCAGCCGGTCGCCCCACTCCCGACCGCGCAGATCGTTGGCGTGCTTGAACGAGTCGAGGTCGCAGAAGAGCACCCCGACCCGGGTGTTCTCGACCTCGGCCCTCCCGAGCAACGAGGACAGGTGGTGGTCGAGGGCCGGCCGGTTGTGCAGACCGGTGAGAGCGTCGGTGTAGGCCGCGTCGCGCAGCTTGGTGTTCAGCACGTGGCGCTCGGTGGCACTGGAGACCACGCGGGCCAGGTCGCGCAGGAAGGACTGCTCGTCCGGGAGCAGGCGACGTCCGTCGGCCGAGTAGAACTCCGTCACGAAGCGGTCGCGGGACAGCGGGCGGAGCGTGCCCTGGATCGAGGGGTCGTCGAGCAGCACCCGGCACCTGACCCGTGCCTGCTCCAGGAGCTCCTCGGGGTTCCGGACCAGCCACGCAGAGTTGGAGACCGACGCGAGCACGTCGCGCATGCCGGCCCGCCGGTCGGCGGCGCCCCTGATGCGGCGCACCCGAGCGGCCGCGAGGAACTCGAGGCCGATGATGACGGGGACGACCCACAGCCCGCGCACCATCTCCGTGAGCGCGGTCGTGGGAAGCAGCGAGGATGCGATGAGCGCGACGACGGACACCACGCCGGTTGCGGTGACGACGGCACCGGCGGTCGTGATCTCCATGCCGCGCACGGCCCGAAGGATGTATGCGCCCACGACGGCGACCGGGGCGAGCTCGACGGCCACGAGCAGCACGCCGTAGCTGGGGAGGCCGCCTGGCCCGACGCCGGTCAGCATGAGGTCGGTCGTCCACCAGGCCGCCGCCCCCGCGAGGTACCACACAGCGGTGATCGCCGCGAGCAGCCGAACGGGGGGGCCGGAGACGTAGGTGCGGATCGCTGGGAGGCTGAGCACCACGGCAGCGCCGAGGGCGATGAACCGAAGGAACAGCATGGCGTCCGCGCTCGGCCCCGCCATCACGCCGTACAGGCCGTTGAACAGGCACACCGCGGCCAGCGCCAGCGACCACGCGACGGTCCACCGGGCGCCGCTGCGGCGCAGCTCACCGCGCCACGCCCCCGCCTCGACCGAGACGAGACCGATGACGACGCCAGCGAAGATGCACTGGACGACGGTGAGCCACGAGGGCACAGAACCAGCCACGAAAGGGCTATCGGCCCCAGAACCCCCGTACATGAGCGAAATGGTGGCAAGTTTCGATCATGTCAACTGCGCAGATGCCCGAAACGGTGCAAGGTGCGGGTCACACTCTGCTCGCGGAGCACCGTCAGTAGCTCGCGACGTCCGCTGGCCACCACGGGATGGTCGAGAAGCGTCACGCCCTCGCCGGCGGAACGGGCCGCCGCCCGGAGGCCCGGCGCGTCGCCGACCACCCTGATCCGGCCCGTCGCGCGTCCCGCACGGAGCAGCTCGACCACTCGCTCGTGGTCGACGACGGTGACGGGCACGCCCGCCCGTTCGGCGGCGGAACGCACCCGGTCGACCTCCCGTTGCCGTGCGCGGCGCCCCACCGCGATCGTCAGCTGCGGGACGGGCCGGTAGCGCAGCACGTTCGACTCAACGTCCAGCCCGGCAGGGTCGTGCTCGACGCCGAACTCCGTCGCCCACCACCGCTCGTCGTCGGCACGCGCCCAGGCGAGCCAGCCGCGGTCGTCGTCGGGCACCTCCGGTCCGTCACGCCACTCGCCCAGCTGGGCCACGTAGTTGGGGCCTCCGGCCTTGGCCCCCGGACCCACCGTCGATGCCTTCCAGCCACCGAAGGGCTGGCGACCGACAACGGCACCGGTGATGTGCCGGTTGACGTAGGCGTTGCCGACCTCGACCCGGTCCAACCAGGTGGCGATCTCGGCGTCGTCGAGCGAGTGCAGCCCGCCCGTCAGTCCGAAGGGCACGGCGTTCTGCAGGGCGATCGCCTGCTCGAGGGTGTCGACCCGCATGACCCCGAGCACCGGGCCGAAGCATTCGGTCAGGTGGAAGAACGACCCGGGCGCGATCCCGTGCTTCACCCCAGGGGTCCACAGCCGATCCTCGATCTGGTGGGGCCGAACCAGCCACGCCTCGTGGGGCTCGAGCGTGGTCAAGGCACGCAGCAGCTTGCCCGAGGCGGGCTCGATGAGTGGCCCCATCGACGTGGCGAGGTCCGTCGACGGGCCCACCCGCAGCGAGCTCACGGCATCGGCGAGCTGGCGCCGCAACCGTGCTGAGCGACCGGCGGACCCCACGAGGATGAGCAGCGACGCCGCGGAGCACTTCTGGCCGGCGTGGCTGAAGGCGGAGCGGACGACGTCGGTGATCGCGAGGTCGATGTCCGCCGAGGGGGTCACCACGATCGCGTTCTTCCCGGAGGTCTCGGCGATCACGTCCAGGTCCTCGCGCCAGCCGGCGAACATCTGCGCGGTCTCGATCGATCCGGTCAGCACGACCCGCCGGACGTCCCGGTGGGAGACCAGGCGTTCACCGAGCGGCCCCTCGGCCACCTCGACCACCTGGGCCACGTCTCGCGGCAGGCCCGCCGCATCGAGGGCGGCGTGGATCGCGGCGGCGCCCACCGCCGCACATCGGGGGGCCTGCGGGGCCGGCTTGAGCAGCACCGGCGACCCCGCCGCGAGGGCGGCGAGCGCGGAACCCATGGGGATGGCCACCGGGAAGTTCCACGGCGGGGTCACCACGGTGACGCCCGAGGGTCGGAAGCGTGCCCCGGGTACGGCCCCGTCGCGCAGCGCCTCCGCCTGGTCGGCGTAGTAGCTGGCGAAGTCGATCGCCTCGCTCACCTCCGGGTCGGCCTCCGCAACCGTCTTGCCCGCCTCCTGCGCCATCACGGCGACGAGATCCTCGCGCCTTGCGCGGAGACGGTGGGCGACGTCCCGCAGCACCCGGGCTCGGTCGGCGGGCGGGGTGGCACCCCAGATCGTGGCGGCGCGCGTCGCCCGGGCGACGGCCTCGTCCACCGCCGTCGCGCTGGTCAGCACCTGACGAGCCGGGTCGGCGACGGTGCGGGTGACGATCCGTGTCGCCCAGTCCCGGGCCCCGGGTGCCGCAGGGTCGGTGTCGGGCTCGCTGACCCATCGGGGCGTCCCGGGGACCGTCGTGGCGGGCTGCGGGCGCAGCGTCCGGCGGGGCGCGGTTGGCGGCCGGTTCCTCTCGTGGACGGAACGGCGGAAGAGGGTCTCCTGCTCGTCGAGGGCAGCCGGCCCCCCGGCGAGCAGCGCCGGGAGGAAGTTCTGCGCCGCGGCCGTCTCCTCGAGCCGGCGGACGAGGTAGGCCACGGCCAGGTCGAAGTCCGCCCGGGCCACCACGGGCGTGTACAGCAGCACGCGACCGACGTCTTCCCGTACTGCTGCCGCCTGAGCCGGCGCCATGCCCTGGAGCATCTCGATCTCGAGGGCATGGGAGACCCCCCGCTCCTCGCCGAGCACGTGGGCGAGGGCGACGTGGAACAGGTTGTGGCTGGCTGCCCCGACCCGAACGGCTCGGACCCGGTCAGCAGTGAGGGTCTCGTCGAGCAGTCGGACGAAGTTCGCGTCCACCTCGTCCTTGGTGGGGTACGGCGCCTGCGGCCAGCCGTGCACCTCGGCCTCGACCCGTTCCATCGGGAGGTTGGCACCCTTGACCAGGCGCACCTTCGCCGGGACGCCCCCGGCCTCCACCCGACGGATCGCGTGCTCCGTGATCGTCTCCAGCACCTCCCGGGCGTCGGGCAGGTAGGCCTGGACGGCGATGCCGAGCTCGGCGCCGAACAGCTCCGGCTCGGCCAGCAGTGCGGTGAACGCATCGAGGGTGTGTCCCAGGTCCTGGTACTCCTCCATGTCGAGGGTCAGGCGGGTGCCGTCCCAGGCGACGGAGCGGGCGAGCAGCCGCAGCCGCGCGAGGAGGCGCTCCAGGGCCGTGGGGTCCCAGGGGGACAGCTGGCTGGCCAGCGCGGAGACCTTGACCGACACGTGATCGACATCGCGCCGGGCGGCGAGGGTCTGCACGCGCATCATCCGCGCGGTCGCCTCGGACTCGCCGAGGACCGCCTCCCCGAGCAGGTTGAGGTTGAGGGTGAATCCCTGGGCACGGGCTGACTCGACGTGTCCCCCGAGCCGATCCATGTCGGCCACGAGATGACCGATCAGGCTTCGGAGACGGGCGCGGGCCGCAGGGACGACGACCCGCGGGATCCGGGGCGCGAGCCGGGTGCCGAGGCCGAACAGGGCCCGGTCGACGGGGCTGAGCAACCCCGGAGGCAGCGCCGACGGATCGAGCGCCGAGAGCTCCCTCGCCGCGACGTCGACGTCCTCGGGGCGAGCCACCCGATCGATGAAGCGCACCGCCAGATCCAGTCCCGCAGGGTCCGCGACGAGTGCGGCGAGGCGCGCGCTGTGCGCCGAGCCTTCGGTCTCGGACGCGCCGGCCCACCGGCGGGCGAGCGCGGCGGCCCGGTCGATCGCGGCCGGGTCGATCCCGGTGTCGGGTGCCTGGGGAGCCGGGACACCTGCGGCGGGCTCGGACGGTCCTGCCGAGGTGGTCATGGCCCCATCGTGATCGTGGGCGGTGCGGCGCGCACCCGGAGCGCCCGAGGATGGTCCGCCGTGCAGTAGTCTTCGGGCGTCAGACGTCCTTTAAGACCCGTCCAGTGAGGCGGGGAAGGAGTCCAGATGGATACTTCTGTGGCCTCGACGCCACCCCCCGATGGTCCCTCGGGCACTGAGGTGCTCGCAGCGGCGGACATCTCCCGAGCCCTCACCCGCATCGCGCACGAGATCCTCGAGCGCAACAAGGGTGCCGGCGATCTGGTGCTGCTCGGCATCCCGACCCGCGGCCTGCCTCTCGCACAGCGCCTGGCGGCGCGGATCGCGGAGGTCGAGCCCGTCGACGCCGCCGACCTCGCCGGTTCGCTGGACGTCACGATGTACCGCGACGACCTCCACCGGCACCCCACGCGAACCATCGGGCACACCGAGCTCCCGGCCGCACACGGGCAGAGCATCGACGATCGCGTCGTCGTGCTGGTCGACGACGTCCTGTTCTCGGGCCGGACCATCCGGGCCGCGCTCGACGCGCTGAACGACCTCGGCCGGCCCCGCGCGGTCCAGCTGGCGGTGCTCGTGGACAGGGGCCACCGCGAGCTCCCCATCCGGGCGGACTACGTGGGCAAGAACCTGCCCACCGCGCAGGGCGAGAAGGTCAGGGTGCGCGTGATCGAGATCGACGGGGTCGACTCGGTCCGCATCGACGGCGGCCGGTCGAACGGCGGATCGGCATCATGAGGCACCTGCTCGACGCCGCCGACCTGGACCGGGACGCGGCCGTCGACCTCCTCGACACCGCCTCGCGCATGGCCGCCACCCAGGAGCGGGAGATCAAGAAGCTGCCCACCCTGCGCGGTCGCACCGTGGTGAACCTCTTCTTCGAGGACTCCACCCGCACCCGGATCTCGTTCGAGACGGCGGCCAAGCGGCTGTCGGCCGATGTGATCAACTTCTCGGCCAAGGGCTCGAGCGTCTCGAAGGGGGAGTCCCTGAAGGACACCGCCCAGACGCTCCAGGCCATCGGGGCCGACGCCGTCGTCATCCGCCACCAGGCGTCGGGTGCGCCGCACCGGCTCGCCGCCTCCGGCTGGGTGGCGACGAGCGTGATCAACGCGGGCGACGGCACGCATCAGCACCCGACCCAGGCGCTCCTCGACGCCTACACGCTGCGGCGGCACCTCACCGGACCGGGGTCGGACGGCGAGCCCGGCCTCGGCAAGGACCTGAGCGGACTGCACGTCGCCATCGTCGGGGATGTGCTGCACTCCCGGGTGGCACGGTCCAACGTTCAGCTGCTCACGACCCTCGGCGCGCGCGTGACCCTCGTCGCCCCGCCCACGCTGCTCCCCGTCGGGGTCGGTGCCTGGGACTGCGCGACGTCGTACCACCTGGACGAGGTGATCGGCGACGGCGCCCCGGACGCCGTGATGACCCTGCGCGTGCAGCGGGAGCGGATGGGCGCCGAGGCCGAGGGCGGCGCGACGGGGTTCTTCCCCAGCCCGTTGGAGTACACCCGCACCTACGGGCTCGACGCCCGCCGGCTGCGGATGCTCCCCGACCACGCCATCGTGCTGCACCCGGGCCCGATGAACCGGGGCCTGGAGATCTCGGCCGAGGCCGCCGACTCCTCTCGGGCCGTGATCCGGGAACAGGTGTCCAACGGGGTCGCGGTGCGGATGGCCGTGCTCTATCTGCTGCTCGCCGGCGAGAAGGAGAAGTGGTCATGAGCTACCTGCTGCGCGGCGTCGCCCCCCTGGGCGAGGCGCCCACCGACGTGGCCCTGGTCGACGGGCGGATCGCCGCCATCGGTGCAGACGCCGTCGATGCGGCCGGCTCACGCGCGACGGTCCTCGACGGTGCGGGCCTCGTGGCTCTGCCCGGCCTGGTCGACCTGCACACCCATCTGCGTGAACCGGGGCGTGAGGACGCCGAGACCGTGGAGACCGGCACCCGGGCCGCCGCTCTCGGCGGGTACACGGCCGTTCACGCGATGGCGAACACCTCACCGGTGGCCGACACCGCCGGGGTCGTGGAGCAGGTGTGGCGGCTGGGCCGGGACGCGGGATGGGCCGACGTCTTCCCCGTCGGTGCGGTGAGCGTCGGCCTGGCCGGCCGGCACCTTGCCGAGCTGGGCGCGATGGCCTACTCGGCCGCACGCGTACGGGTCTTCTCCGACGACGGCATGTGCGTCCACGACCCCGTGCTGATGCGGCGCGCGCTGGAGTACGTCAAGGCGTTCGACGGCGTCGTCGCGCAGCACGCCCAGGAGCCGCGGCTCACCCAGGGTGCCCAGATGCACGAGGGGGAGGTCTCCGCCGAGCTGGGCCTCGCCGGGTGGCCGGCTGTCGCCGAGGAGGCGATCGTGGCACGGGACGTGCTGCTCGCCGAGCACGTCGGTGCGCGACTGCACGTGCTGCACGTCTCGACCGCCGGATCGGTCGACCTGGTCCGCTGGGCCAAGTCTCGCGGCATCGCGGTGACGGCCGAGGCCACCCCGCACCACCTGCTGCTCACCGATGACCTCGCCCGCAGCTACGACCCGCTGTTCAAGGTCAACCCGCCGCTGCGGACGGCCGAGGACGCCGAGGCCGTTCGGGTAGGGCTCGTCGACGGCACCATCGACGTCGTCGGTACCGACCACGCACCGCACAGCCGGGAGGACAAGGACTGCGAATGGGCGGCGGCGGCCTTCGGGATGATCGGGCTGGAGACCGCGCTGAGCATCGTGCACACCCTGATGGTGGCGACCGGCCGGATGACCTGGGCCGACGTGGCGCGGGTGATGTCGAGCACCCCCGCCCGGATCGGCAGGGTCGACCAATCGTCCGGGCAGGGCCGCCCCCTGGCCGTGGGTGAGCCGGCGAACGTCGTCCTCATCGATCCCGCCGCGCGGTGGACCGTCGACCCCGGTGCGCTGGCGAGCCTGAGCACCAACACCCCCTACGCCGGCCGCGAGCTGACCGGCCGCGTCGTGTCGACCTTCCTGCGCGGCCATCCGACAGTCCTGGACGGCAGGCTGAACGAGCCGGTTCGCACACCGGTCGAGTACCCGTGACGACGGAGCAGGGCATCGGCGTCCTTGCCGTGGTGACGGCCGTCGTGCTGGGCGCCATGTGGCTGGGGTGGGCCCGCCGGGGGGCGCGCACCGCGTCCCTCGTCCCGGCCCTGCCCGCCGTGCCCGGGCCGGGAGATCGGGGCGAGGCGCTGGGCACCGTCGAGGCCACGTACGTGTCCACGACCCTCGCGGGCTCGTGGCTCGAGCGGGTGGTCGCCCATCGGCTCGGGGTGCGCTCCTCGGCGGTGGTGAGCGTCCATCCGGCCGGTGTGATGATTGCCCGGCAGGGTGCGCCTGATCTCTTCGTGCCCGCGGACTCCCTTCGCGGGGCACACCTGGCCCCCGGGATCGCCGGGAAGGTGGTCGGCGGCGAGCGTCTCGTGGTGCTGCGGTGGGCCATCGGGGGGGTCGAGGTCGACACCGGCTTCCTGCCGCGACGGCAGGCGGACCGCGGTGTCGTCATGGCCGCCCTGGCGGGGCTGGTACCCGGGGTCGAGGGAACCCCCACGAGCGAGGAGCCGCAATGAGCAGCGACATGGCCGTGCTGATCCTGGAGGACGGGCGCACGTTCACAGGCAGGGCGTTCGGCGCGACCGGCTCCACAGTCGGCGAGATCGTCTTCAACACCGGGATGACCGGGTACCAGGAGACCCTCACCGACCCGTCGTACCACCGGCAGATCGTGGTGATGACCGCGCCCCACGTCGGCAACACGGGCATGAACGAGGAGGACCCCGAGTCGGCGCGGATCTGGGTCGCGGGGTTCGTGGTCCGCGACCCTGCGATCCGGCCTTCGAACTGGCGGTCCACCCGGACGTTGGACGACGTGATGGTTGCCGAAGGCGTGGTGGGGATCAGCGATCTCGACACCAGGGCCCTGACGCGCCATCTGCGCGAGCGAGGCGTGATGCGGGCCGGGATCTTCTCGGGGCTGGCGCTGACGGATGCCGCGGGCCGGCCGCGGGTGGAGCAGGACATGCTCGACGAGGTCACGTCCGCGCCGGTGATGAGCGGGGCGGACCTGGCGCGCGAGGTGACGGTGGCGGAGCCGTACACGGTCCAGCCGCTGCGGGGGCCCGCCAGTGCCGCCGAACCGGTGGCGACCGTCGTGGCCGTCGACCTGGGGATCAAGTCGATGACGCCGCAGCGGCTCGCGGAGCGTGGGATCCGCACCCACGTGGTGCCGGCGACGGTCACCCTCGAGGAGGTGCTGGCGCTCGAACCCGACGGAGTCTTCTTCTCCAACGGCCCCGGCGACCCGGCTGCGGCGGTGCACGAGGTGGAGCTCCTTCGCGGGGTGCTCGACCGTCGGATCCCCTTCTTCGGCATCTGCTACGGCAACCAGCTGCTCGGCCGAGCCCTCGGGTTCGGGACCTACAAGCTCACCTACGGCCACCGGGGGGTGAACCAGCCCGTGATGGACCGCCGCACCAAGAAGGTGGAGATCACGGCGCACAACCACGGGTTCGCCGTGGACGCCCCGACGGATGTCGACGCGGTCGCACCGCACGACGACGGTCGCTACGGACGGGTGACCGTCTCGCACATCGCCCTGAACGACGGCGTTGTCGAGGGACTCGAGTGCCTGGACCTGCCGGCCTTCTCCGTCCAGTACCACCCCGAGGCGGCCGCCGGTCCGCACGATGCCGACTACCTGTTCGACCGGTTCGTGGACCTGATGGGGGGTCGGGGCGCCGACCGCGCCGAGGGGCCTGCCGCGCCGACCACCGCCAAGGAGACCGATGCCTCGTCGCAGTGACATCTCGAGCGTCCTGGTGATCGGCTCCGGCCCGATCGTCATCGGGCAGGCGGCCGAGTTCGACTACTCCGGCACCCAGGCGTGCCGGGTGCTGCGGGCCGAGGGGCTCCGGGTGATCCTGGTCAACTCCAACCCCGCGACGATCATGACCGACCCGGAGTTCGCAGACGCCACCTACATCGAGCCGATCACGCCCGAGGTGGTCGAGGCGATCATCGCCAAGGAGCGCCCGGACGCCATCCTGCCCACGCTGGGCGGCCAGACGGCGCTGAACACCGCCATCGCGCTGGACGCGGCGGGCGTGCTGGAGCGCTACGGCGTCGAGATGATCGGGGTGAACCCCGCGTCGATCCACCTCGCCGAGGACCGGCAGGCGTTCAAGGAGGTGGTCGCCCGGTGCGGCGCGACCAGCGCCCGCAGCATGATCGCCCACACCATCCCCGACGTGCTCCGGGCGGCCGACGAGCTCGGGTACCCCGTGGTCGTGCGGCCGTCGTTCACCATGGGGGGGCTCGGCTCCGGGATCGCCTACGACGAGACGGAGCTGCGCCGCATCGCCGGCGCGGGGCTGCACTACTCGCCGACCACCGAGGTCCTCCTCGAGGAATCCATCCTCGGCTGGAAGGAGTACGAGCTCGAGCTCATGCGGGACCACGTGGACAACGTCGTCGTCGTCTGCTCGATCGAGAACGTCGACCCGGTCGGGGTGCACACGGGCGACTCGGTGACCGTCGCACCGGCGCTGACCTTGACGGACCGGGAGTACCAGCGCCTCCGCGACGTGGGCATCGCCGTGATCCGCGAGGTCGGGGTCGACACCGGCGGGTGCAACATCCAGTTCGCCGTCCATCCCGAGACCGGCCGGGTGGTCGTGATCGAGATGAACCCCCGGGTGTCCCGGTCGTCGGCCCTGGCGTCCAAGGCGACCGGCTTCCCCATCGCCAAGATCGCCGCCCGGCTCGCCGTCGGCTACACGCTGGACGAGATCCCGAACGACATCACCGGCTCGACGCCGGCGTCGTTCGAGCCGTCGCTCGACTACGTGGTGGTGAAGGTGCCCCGCTTCGCCTTCGAGAAGTTCCCCGCGGCCGATGCGACGCTCACCACGACGATGAAGTCGGTCGGTGAGGCCATGGCCCTCGGGCGCAGCTTCACCGAGGCCCTCGGCAAGGCGATGCGCTCCATCGACAAGCCGGGTTCCGTCTTCCACTGGGACGGCCCGACCCCTGCCGGCGACCGGCTGGCCGCCCTCATGGGGACGATCGGGACCCCGACGGAGCACCGGCTCATCGACGTCCAGCAGGCGTTGCGCAGCGTGGGTGCCGACGGGGGGACCGACGTGGCGACCGTCCACGAGGCCACGGGGATCGACCCGTGGTTCCTCGACCAGATTGTCCTGGTGAACGAGGTGGCGGCCGACCTCGCAGCCTCCGGCGACCTCGACCGGGAGCGCCTGGTCCGGGCGAAGCGGCATGGACTGTCCGACGCCCAGGTCGCCGGCCTGCGGGGGATCTCCGCCGAGACCGTGCGCCAGGTGCGCCACGCCCTCGGTGTCCGCCCGGTCTTCAAGACCGTCGACACCTGCGCGGCGGAGTTCGCCGCCCGCACGCCCTACCACTACTCGGCCTACGACTCCGAGACCGAGGTGGAGCCACGCACGCGCCCTGCGGTGATCGTGCTCGGCTCCGGTCCGAACCGGATCGGCCAGGGGATCGAGTTCGACTACTCGTGCGTCCACGCAGCCCTCGCCCTGCGGGCGGACTACGAGACGATCATGATCAACTGCAACCCGGAGACCGTCTCCACCGACTACGACACCTCCGACCGGCTGTACTTCGAGCCGCTCACCTTCGAGGACGTGATGGAGGTGTACCAGGCCGAGCTGGCTGTCGGACCGGTGGCCGGGATGATCGTCCAGCTGGGCGGGCAGACCCCGCTCTCGCTGGCAGAGAGCCTGCAGGCGGCCGGGGTGCCGATCATGGGGACGCCGCCCGCCGCCATCGACGCGGCCGAGGACAGGGGGGCCTTCGGACGGGTGCTCGAGGCGGCCGGGCTCCCCGCGCCGCCGTTCGGCACCGCCCGGACGCTCGCCGAGGCCACAGAGGTGGCGCACCGGATCGGGTACCCCGTGCTCGTGCGCCCGTCCTACGTGCTGGGCGGGCGCGGGATGGAGATCGTCTACGCCGACGACCAGCTGGCGGGGTACGTCGACCGGGCCCTGGCCGGCGCGCACGCGGCGGGTGACGGTACGGGCAACGAGATCCCGCCCCTGCTCATCGACAGGTTCCTCGACGACGCGATCGAGCTGGACGTCGACGCGCTGTACGACGGCGTCGAGCTGTACCTCGGCGGCGTGATGGAGCACATCGAGGAGGCGGGGATCCACTCCGGCGACTCGGCGTGCGTGCTGCCACCGGTGACGGTCTCCGTCGCCGAGCTGGAGCGGATCCGCCGGTCCACCGAGGCGATCGCGCGGGGGGTGGGCGTCCGCGGCTTGCTGAACGTCCAGTTCGCCCTGGTGAGCGACGTCCTCTACGTGCTCGAGGCGAACCCTCGAGCCTCCCGGACCGTGCCCTTCGTCGCCAAGGCGACGGGGGTGCCCCTGGCCAAGGCCGCGGCGCTCCTCATGGCGGGGGCGTCCATCGCCGAGCTGCGCACCGCGGGGGTGCTCCCGGCACACGGCGACGGGGGTGCGCTGAGCCTCGACGCACCGATCTCGGTCAAGGAGGCGGTGCTGCCCTTCAAGCGGTTCCGCACGGCGGAGGGGACGGTCGTCGACACGGTGCTCGGGCCCGAGATGCGGTCGACCGGTGAGGTTATGGGCATCGACACGGACTTCCCGACGGCGTTCGCCAAGTCCCAGGCCGCTGCCTTCGGGGGGCTGCCGACGTCCGGCACCGCCTTCATCTCCGTCGCGGACCGCGACAAGCGCGCCATCACCTTCCCGGTGAAGCGACTCACCGAGATGGGCTTCGCCATCCTGGCGACCGAGGGCACGGCCGCCGTCCTGCACCGCAACGGGATCGCGTCCACCGTGGTGCGCAAGGCGTCGCAGGGGAGGGTGGACGGCGGCCCGACCATCGTGGACCTGATCAACGCCGGCGAGGTGGACATCGTCGTAAACACCCCCTCGGGCCAGGGCGCGCGAGCGGACGGGTACGAGATCCGCACGGCGACGGTTGCCGTCGACAAGCCGATCGTCACGACGGTCCAGCAGCTCGCGGCCGCGGTGCAGGCGATCGAGTCCTTGCAGGCCGGGCCCTTCGGGGTGCGCAGCCTGCAGGACCACGCCCTCGAGCTGCGCGACCGGTGCAGGGACTCGCGGTGACCGGCTCGTTCGGGGCCCGGATCCGGTCCGCGAGGGTCGAGTACGGGCCGCTGTGCGTGGGGATCGATCCGCACCCGGCCCTCCTCGAGCGGTGGGGACTGCCCGACGACGCCGGGGGCGCCCTGCGCTTCGGCCTCACCGTCGTCGAGGCCCTCGCCGGGCGGGTCGCGGCGCTCAAGCCCCAGTCGGCGTTCTTCGAACGTCATGGTCCAGCCGGGGTCGCGGCCCTTGCGGAGGTGCTCGCGGCCGCGGGGGCGCACGACGGCACGACCCAGGTGATCCTCGACGCGAAGCGCGGGGACATCGGCTCGACCATGTCGGGATACGCCGACGCGTACCTCCGCGACGCCAGCCCCTTCTTCTGCGATGCGCTGACGGTGAGCCCGTACCTCGGCGTCGGGTCCCTCGAACCGGCCTGGGAGGCCGCCCGCAGCTCGGGGAGGGGCCTGTTGGTCCTGGCGCTGACCTCCAACCCGGAGGGGGCGCAGGTGCAGCACGCCGTCGACCTGGAGTCCGGTCGCTCCGTCGCCGCAGCAGTGGCGCGACAGGTGGGCGCGCTGAACGCGGCGGAGCTCGGATCGTCCGAGGGCCTTGGCTCCGTCGGGCTGGTGGTGGGGGCCACCGTCGGGCTGGCGGTCCGCAGCTGCGGTGTCGACCTCGTCGCCTCCCGCGGTGCCATCCTCGCGCCGGGCGTCGGTGCTCAGGGCGCGGGTGCGTCGGAGCTCGCGGAGGTGTTCGGGGACGCCCGCGCCCAGGCGCTCGCCTCGGTGTCCCGCTCGGTGCTCGCGGTCGGCCCCGAACCGGACGAGCTGCGTCGCGCCGCGGCCCTTGCCACCTCCCAGGCGTCCGTCGCGCTGCACTGACCAGCACAGATCCACCGTCTGACGTTGCCGACCACGGGCAAGCCTCGCTAGGTTCGACCCGACCGCCGCCCCATGCCGTGAAGTAGGTGACCCCGCGTGGCTCTACCCCCGCTGACCCCTGAACAGCGCGCTGCTGCACTGGAGAAGGCCGCCGCAGCCCGGCAGGCCCGCGCCGAGGTGAAGAACCGGCTCAAGTACTCGCAGGGCTCTCTCTCCGAGGTCCTCGAGCAGGCCAGGAACGACGAGGTGATCGGGAAGCTGAAGGTCTCCGCGCTGCTGGAGTCCCTGCCGGGGATCGGCAAGATCAAGGCACGCGCGATCATGGCCGAGATCGGCATCTCGGAGACTCGGCGGCTCCGGGGGCTCGGGCCACACCAGGCGCAGGCGCTCGTCGAGCGCTTCGGCTGAATGCCGCCAGCCCATCCCACGGGAGCGTCGGGCCGCCAGCCCTCGCCAGCGCCCGGCACGGATCCCACGACGGCGGCCGAGGCCGATCCGGATGCGGCGTCCAGGCTCACCGTGCTCGCCGGACCCACCGCGGTCGGGAAAGGGACGGTGGCGGCGGACGTGCGGGCCAGGTACCCCGAGGTGTGGTTGTCCGTCTCCGTGACGACCCGCGCGCCCCGGCCGGGAGAGGTCGACGGCGTCCACTACCACTTCGTGAGCGGTGCGGAGTTCGACCGGATGATCGAGTCTGACGAGTTCCTCGAGTGGGCCGTCGTCCACGGCCGGCACCGGTACGGCACCCCGCGGGGCCCGGTGCTCGCCAGGCTTGCCGCCCGGGCGCCGGCCCTCCTCGAGATCGACCTCGCAGGTGCCCGTCAGGTCCGCGCGGTCATGCCGGGGGCGCAGTTCGTCTTCCTCGCCCCACCCAGCTGGGCCGAGCTGGAGCGGCGCCTGCTGGGCCGCGGCACCGAGGGCCCCCAGGAACGAGCCCTTCGCCTCGCGACGGCCCGAGTGGAGATGGCCGCGTCGAGCGAGTTCGACCACGTGATCGTCAACGACGACGTGCACCGGGCCGCGGACGAGCTCGTCACAGTGATGGGGCTGCCCACGCGGTAGGCTAGGCGGGTTCTTCCCGGTTCAGCATGCCCGGGAACGCCCCGGTGCCGGCCATCGCGCCGCCTGGCACCGCCCACCGACCCACGGAGTGCCGATACATGTCCGGAACTGTTGCCACGCCCGAGGGCATCACCGACCCGCCCATCGACGAGCTGCTCGCCGCGGCGGAGTCCAAGTACGCCCTGGTGATCTACGCGGCCAAGCGGGCACGTCAGATCAACGCCTACTACTCCCAGCTGAACGAGGGCCTGCTGGAGTTCGTCGGCCCCCTCGTCGAGGCGCGGCACCAGGAGAAGGCGCTGTCGATCTCCCTGCGGGAGATCAATGCGGGCCTGCTCACGGTTCGGCCGACCGAGGGCTGAGCGAGACCCGGTGCGCATCGTCCTCGGCGTGAGCGGTGGGATCGCCGCGTACAAGGCCGCGTCCCTGCTGCGACTGCTCACCGAGGCCGGCCATCAGGTCAGGGTGGTCCCCACCGCCGCGTCGCTCGAGTTCGTGGGGCGCGCCACCTGGGAGGCGCTATCCGGACAGCCGGCCACCGGCGACGTCTTCGACGACGTGCCCGGCGTGCAGCACGTGCGACTGGGCGCGGAGGCCGACCTGGTCGTCGTCGCCCCGGCCACGGCCGACCTGCTCTCCCGGGCGGCGTCCGGCCGCAGCGACGACCTCCTGACCGCCACCTTGCTCACCGCCGGGTGCCCGGTCCTGATGGTCCCGGCGATGCACACCCAGATGTGGCAGCATCCGGCCACCCAGGCGAACGTCGCTCTGCTCCGTGAGCGCGGTGTGCAGGTGATGGAGCCGGACTCGGGTCGGCTCACCGGGGCGGACACGGGCGTCGGCCGCATGCCCGAGCCGGAGGCCATCGCGTCCGTCGCCCTCGGACTCGTCGGGCCGCGCGACCTTGCGGGCCGGCGCGTGGTTGTGTCCGCCGGTGGCACCCGCGAACCGCTTGACCCCGTGCGGTTCCTGGGGAACCGGTCGACCGGTCGCCAGGGCGTCGCGCTCGCCCGGGCGGCGGCGCAGCGGGGCGCCGACGTCGTGCTGGTGGCGGCGAGCATCACGGCGGACACCTCCGGACTCGCCGGCGTCGCGGTGCACCACGTCGAGACCGCGGCCGAGCTCGGCGAACACGTGCACGACGTCGCCCCGGGTGCCGACGTCGTGGTCATGGCCGCGGCTGTGTCGGACTTCCGGCCCCGCGCGGTGGCCGAGCACAAGATCAAGAAGGCGGGCTCCGTCGACGGGCTCTCCGTCGAGCTGACCGCCACGCCCGACATCCTGCGCGAGCTGGTCGCGGCTCGAGGCGCCGGGCAGGTGGTGGTGGGGTTCGCCGCGGAGACCGGGGACGAGACGGGTGACGTGCTGGAGCACGGACGGGCCAAGGCCCGCCTCAAGGGGGCCGACCTGCTCGTTGTCAACACCGTCGGGGCGACACAGGGGTTCGCGGTCGGCGACAACGAGGTGACGATCCTGGACTCCCACGGCGAGAAGGTGGCTTACCACGCCGGGACCAAGGACGAGGTGGCTCACGCTGTGTGGGATGCCGTGCTGGCGGTGCTCCCGCCGCGGGACCCGTCCGCCTGAGACCGGGCCGGACGGGCGGATCCGCCCCATGAGCACGCCGCCGAACCATCCGGACCTGAAGGTAGGGTGACGGCCATGACGGACCTCCCGCACCGGCTCTTCACCTCCGAGTCGGTGACCGAAGGACACCCCGACAAGGTCTGCGACCAGATCTCCGACGGCATCCTCGACGCGATGCTCGCCCAGGACCCGACCGCCCGGGTCGCCATCGAGACCATGGTCACCACTGGTCTGGTCCACGTGGCGGGAGAGGTCACGACCGAGGCCTACGTCGAGATCCCCCAGGTCGTCCGGCAGGTGCTCAACCGGATCGGCTACACGTCGTCCGAGATCGGGTTCGACGCCCACTCGTGCGGTGTCTCGGTGTCGATCGGCCAGCAGTCGGCCGACATCGCCCAGGGGGTCGACAAGGCGTGGGAGGTTCGGCAGGACGCAGCCGACCTGGATCCGCTCGACGCCCAGGGGGCAGGGGACCAGGGCCTGATGTTCGGCTACGCCTGCGAGGACACGCCCTCCTTGATGCCGCTCCCGATCTGGATCGCGCACCGCCTCGCCGAGCGCCTCGCGATCGTGCGCAAGGAGGGGACGCTGGACTACCTCCGCCCCGACGGCAAGACCCAGGTGACCATCGCCTATGACGGCGAGCGCGCGGTCCGCCTGGACACCGTCGTGGTGTCGACCCAGCACGACCCGGGTGTCTCGCTGGAGTCCCAGCTCGCGCCCGAGGTCGCCGAGCACGTCGTCGCCCCGGTGCTGGAGGAAGTCGAGATCGACACGGTGGGTCACCGGTTGCTGGTCAACCCGACGGGCTCGTTCGTCATCGGGGGGCCCCAGGGGGACGCCGGGCTGACCGGGCGGAAGATCATCGTGGACACCTACGGCGGCATGGCGCGCCACGGTGGAGGAGCCTTCTCGGGCAAGGACCCCTCGAAGGTCGACCGGTCGGGTGCCTACGCGATGCGCTGGGTGGCGAAGAACGTCGTCGCTGCCGGTCTCGCCTCGAGGTGCGAGGTGCAGGTGGCGTACGCGATCGGCGCGTCGCATCCGGTGAGCCTGTACGTGGAGACCTTCGGCACGGGCAAGGTCCCGATCGATCGGCTGACCGCTGCGATCCTCGAGGTGTTCGACCTGCGCCCCGCCGCGATCGTGCGTGACCTGAACCTGCTGCGCCCCATCTACTCCCGGACCGCTGCCTACGGTCACTTCGGCCGCGAGCTCGCCGACTTCACCTGGGAGCGCACCGATCGGGTGCTCGACCTGCACTCGGCCCTCGGCTGAGGGTCAGGCGGCGTCGGCCGGCCATGGTGGGATGGACGCGTGGACGCGCCAGTGCAACCAGCCCTCGCCGGGTTGGCGCCGCGCCGGCGTCGGGCCCGCCCGCCGGGTCCTGTGGCCGCTCACCTGCCCGTCGCCCAGGTGGTCGTCGACCGGTCGCAGCCCCACCTGGACCGCGTCTTCGACTACGCGGTCCCGGAGACCCTGTCCACGGCGTGCCAACCCGGGGTCCGGGTCCGGGTCCGCTTCGGCGGCAAGGACGTCGACGGGTTCTGCGTCGCCCGCCGGGAGCGCAGTGACCACGACGGGGACCTGGCGCCGCTGCGTGGGGTCGTCTCGCCGGAGGTGGTGCTCACCCCCACCGTCCTGGCCCTCGCCCGCGCCGTCGCCCGCCGGTGGGTGGGGACCGCACCCGACGTGATCCGACTCGCGGTGCCTCCCCGGCACGCGCGGGTGGAGCAGGAGGACTGGGCGTCCCACGAGGGGCCTGACGGCGTCCGCGGCCCGTCGGCGGCCGACGGCGACCCGGTGTCGCCCGCGTGGGCCAACTGCCCCGGGGTCGAGGCATTCCTGCGTCGGGTCGGCGCGGGGGAGCAGCCCCGGGCGGCGTGGCAGGCCCTTCCGGCGACCGGGGGCCCAGGGTGGACCGACGCCGTCGCCCAGGCCGTGACGGCCTGTGTGTCGGGTGGGCGTGGCGCGGTCGTGGTGGTCCCGACCGGCCCGGAAGCCGACGAGGTCGGGCGGGCGTTGACCGATGCGGGCCTGGACCGCTGGGAGCCGGGACGCCAGGGCGGTTGGGTGCGCCTCGTCGCCGACGACGGACCGGCGGTCCGGTACCGGGCCTTTCTCGCCGCCGTGCGGGGTGCCGCAACCGTGGTGGTCGGGACGAGGGCCGCCGCCTTCGCGCCGGTGACCGACCTCGGGCTGCTCGTGTGCTGGGACGAGGCGAGCGACTTGCACGCCGAGGCACGTGCGCCCTACCCGCACGCGCGGGACGTGCTCGCCCTGCGCGCGGACCGCGAGGGCGCGGCGCTGCTGGTGGGCGGCTACATGCGCTCCGTCGCGGTGCAGCGCTGGGTGGCCACTCGGTGGGCGAGGGGGCTGGAGCCGCCTCGGGCCGTCGTCCGGGCCCGCACGCCACGGGTGAGCGCCCTGACCTCGACCGAGCTAGCCCGAGAGGGGCCCGCCGCTGCCGCGCGCCTGCCCGGAGCCGCCTGGCGGGTCGTGCGGGAGGCGCTGAGGTCCGGGCCGGTGCTGGTCCAGGTCCCGCGGGCTGGCTACCTTCCGATCGTGGCCTGCCAGCGCTGCCGGGCCATCGCCCGGTGCACCCGGTGCGCCGGGCCGCTCCACGTCCCGGCAGCCGGCGGCGGTGCGCAGTGCCGGTGGTGCGGTCGACCAGCGGCCCAGTGGCGCTGCCCGGAGTGCGGGGGGAACGCGTTCCGGTCGGTGGTCGTGGGATCCGCAAGGACCGCCGAGGAGCTCGGGCGCGCCTTCCCGGGGGTGCCGGTCAGGGTCTCCGGGGCCGCGACGAACGTCCTGGCGACCGTGACGGGAGATCCGGCGCTCGTCGTGGCCACCCCCGGTGCCGAGCCCGTCGCCCCCTCCGGGTACGCGGCGGCGCTCCTGCTCGATGCGGCGCTGGTCACGTCCCGTCCCGCGCTGGACGTCTCGGAGCAGGCCCTGAGGAGCTGGATGGGTGCGGCCCGGCTCGTTCGGTCCGCGACGGACGGCGGCGTGGTGGTGCTCGTCGGGGACGGTGCTCCGACGCCCACCCAGGCGCTGGTGCGTTGGGACCCGGTGTGGCTGGCTGATCGCGAGCTGGGGGAGCGTACGGAGCTGCGGCTCCCGCCGGCCGTTCATGTGATCGTGGTGGAGGGCGCCCGGGAAGACGTGGACCGGGTCCTCGCACACGCGGACCTGCCTCCGGGGTCCGACCTGCTGGGCCCGTCATCGACCGGCGACCTCCCCGAGAACGAGATGCTGCTCGACCCCGAGTCGCGGCGGCCGGTGCGGGCGCTCGTCCGCACCCCGTGGGCGGCGGCGGACGCGGCGTCCGCGGTGATCGCGGCCGCCGTGGCGACCGCCAGCGCCCGCCGGGACGCCCCGGTCCGGGTCCGTGCCGAACCCATGGACCTGACGTGACCGGCCGGACGGTGGACGCCGTGCTCTTCGACCTCGGCAACGTGCTGATCGAGTGGGATCCCTACCTGCCGTACGTCGGTCGGTACGAGCGCGCGGCCGTCGAGGAGTTCTTCGCCGCCATCGACTTCTTCGCCTTCAACCATGAGCAGGATGCCGGACGGTCATGGGCCGAGGCACGGGCGGTTCTCGCCGCGGAGAGTCTCGAGCATGCCCGGATGCTCGACGTATACATCGACGGCTTCCCCTCGCCGTCACGGGCGAGGTCCGCGGGGCCTTTCAACTAGTCGCCGACGTACGTGCGGCGGGCCTGGGCGCCTACGGGCTGACCAACTGGCCGGCCGAGACCTTCCACGTGGCGGAGCAGAAGGCCCCGGTCGTCCACCTGCTCCAGGGCGTCGTCGTCTCCGGCCGGGAGGGGATCGCCAAGCCGGACCCGCGGGTGTTCGACCTGGCCGCGGAGCGTTTCGGCCTGGACCCGGCGCGGACCGTGTTCACCGACGATCGGGAGGAGAACGTCGAGGCGGCCATGGCGCGGGGGTACCTCGGTGCCGTCTTCACCGGCCCCGGTCGGCTGCGGCGTCGGCTGAGCGACCTCGGGGTGGAGCTCCCGGCGCGGCCGGCCACCTAGGATCGACCTCATGCGGCTGCTCTTCGCGGGGACCCCCGAGGTGGCCATCCCGTCTCTTGCCGCGCTCCTGGAGTCCCCGGAGCACGACGTCGTCGGCGTGCTGACCAGGCCGGACGCACCGGCGGGCCGCGGGCGCCGCGTCGAGCCGACCCCGGTCAAGCAGCGCGCCGTCGCCGAGGGGCTGCCGGTCCTGACCCCGGCGACGTTGCGCGCTCCCGAGGCCGAGGCCGCCGTGTCCGAGCTCGCGCCCGACTGCGTGGCCGTGGTCGCCTACGGTGCCCTCATTCCCGCGGCCCTTCTCTCCGTTCCTCGGCACGGGTGGGTCAACCTGCACTTCTCGCTTCTCCCCGCCTGGCGCGGAGCCGCTCCCGTCCAGCACGCCGTGCTCCATGGTGACGAGATCACGGGTGCCACGACTTTCCGGATCACGGAGGGGCTCGACGAGGGCCCCGTCTTCGGAACCCTCACCGAGGCCATCAGGCCCCGGGACACGTCGGGCGATCTGCTGGAGAGACTCGCCGTCGCCGGTGCCGGCCTGCTGCTCGCCACGCTCGACGGGCTCGCCGACGGGTCCCTCGTCGCGGTACCGCAGCCGGCTGACGGGGTGAGCAGGGCACCGCGCCTCACGGTGGAGGACGGACACGTCCGGTGGGGCCATCCCGCTCCCGCGGTGGACCGACGGATCCGCGCGTGCACGCCCGCCCCCGGGGCGTGGACGGGAGCGCCGGACGGTTCCCGGCTGAAGCTCGGCCCGGTGCTTCCGCGGCCGGAGGTCACGGACCTCGCACCGGGCGAGGTCCGGGCCGACCGGCGCGAGGTGCTCGTCGGCACCGGGACCCACGCCGTCCGCCTCGGTCAGGTGGCGGGCGCGGGGAAGCGCGCGATGGAGGCCGCCGACTGGGCCCGGGGTGCCCGGTTGCCCGAGGGTGCCCGGCTGGGCGGGGGCGCGACGTGAGCCCGCCCGGGGACCGCCGGGACAGGGCGGGGCACCAGCGCGGGGAGGCCAGGGCGGGAGGCAGAAGCGCTCGGACCGCGCAGGCACCGGCCCAGCGACGCCGGTCCGGCGACCCCGCCCGGACGGCGGCCTTCGACGTCCTCCGAGAGGTCGGGGGTTCGGACGCCTACGCAAATCTGGTGCTGCCGCCCCTGTTGCGTCACCGCGGGATCACCGGTCGGGACGCGGCGTTCGCCACCGAGCTCGCGTACGGGACCCTGCGGATGCGGGGTCGGTACGACCTGGTGATCGCCCAGGCGGCGAGTCGGCCCGTCACCGACATCGACCCACCCGTGCTGGACGCGCTGCGACTGGGGGTCCACCAGCTCCAGGCCATGCGGGTGCCCCCGCACGCCGCCGTGTCGGAGACCGTTGCGTTGACCAGGGCCAAGGTCGGGGCCGGGCCGGCGCAGTTCGTCAACGCCGTGCTGCGCAGAGTCTCCGAGACGCCGGTCGAGGCGTGGCTCGAACGAGTCGCCGACGCGGCGGGGGAGGAGCCGGTGGCGCGAGCCGCCGCCGTGCACAGCCATCCGCTCTGGATCGCGCGTGCCCTGCGACAGGCGTTGGTCGCCCACGGTCGCTCCCCGGACGAGCTGGACGCCCTGCTCGCCGAGCACAACGACGCCGCACCCGTCACGCTGGTCGTCCGCCCTGGGCTCGCCGACCGCGAGACGGTGCTTGCCGGTCACCCCGGTGCCGGACGTGGGCGCTGGACGCCGACGGCCGTCACGCTGGCCGGGGGGGATCCCGCAGCGGTGCTCGGGGTGCGCCAGGGCCGGGTGGGGGTCCAGGACGAGGGGAGCCAGCTGGTCGCGCTCGCCTTCGCCGCGGTCCAGATCGAGGGGCCCGACCTGCGGTGGCTCGATCTGTGCGCCGGCCCGGGCGGCAAGTCCGCTCTGCTCGGCGCTCTCGCCGCCGAGCGAGGGGCGCACGTCGTGTCGACGGAGATCGCCCCGCACCGCGCCCTGCTCGTCGAACGCGCCGTCGTCGCCCTCCCGCCTGGCGTGGTCGACGTGCGCTGCGGGGACGGACGCGACGTCGGGCGCGACGAGCCGGGCGGCTACGACCGGGTGCTGCTCGATGCGCCGTGCACGGGCCTCGGCGCCCTTCGCCGCCGGCCGGAGGCACGGTGGCGCCGGACCCCGGCTGACCTCACGTCGCTGACCACACTGCAGGCGGACCTGCTCGCATCGGCACTGGACGCCGTACGGCCCGGAGGTGTCGTCGGGTATGTCACCTGTTCCCCCCATGTGGCGGAGACGCAGCTCGTGGTGGCGGACGCGCTCAAGCGGCGCGACGACGTCGTGCAGCTCGATGCCAGGGAGGCGGTCAGGCGGGTTGCGGGGCCGGACATCCCGCTCGGGGACGGCCCGAGCGTCCAGCTCTGGCCCCACGTGCACGGGACCGACGCCATGCATCTGACCCTGCTCCGCCGTACGTGAGGTCCGCCGGGCTCGGACGGGTGCCACCCTCGGATCCTGCCCCGCCGGTGCGCCCGTTCGGTCCCAGCGCCCAGAACCGGGGAGACTGTGCACATGGACGCCATCATCTGCCCCAGCATCCTCGCGGCAGACTTCGCCAACCTCGAGCGTGAGCTAGGCCGGATCGCCAGCGCGGACTACGCCCACGTCGACGTGATGGACAACCACTTCGTGCCGAACCTCACCCTTGGCCTGCCCGTGGTGGAGCGGCTGGCGGCCGTGTCGCCGATCCCCATCGACACCCACCTGATGATCGACGACCCGGACCGGTGGGCTCCAGGGTTCGCCGAGGCAGGGTCGGCGTCGGTCACCTTCCACATCGAGGCCGCCAAGGCCCCGGTCCGGCTCGCACGGGAGCTGCACCGGCTCGGGGCGCGGGTCGGGCTCGCGCTTCGGCCCGCGACCGCACTGGAGCCCTACCTCGACCTGCTCCGCGAGATCGACATGCTGCTGGTGATGACCGTCGAGCCGGGGTTCGGCGGCCAGGAGTTCCTGGAGTCGACGCTCCCGAAGATCCGCCAGGCGCGCCGGGCCGTCAACGAGCTGGGGCTCGACGTCTGGGTCCAGGTCGACGGCGGGGTCTCGACGTCGACGATCGAGCTCGCCGCGGAGGCGGGGGCGAATGTCTTCGTCGCCGGGTCCGCGGTCTACAAGGCCGACGACGCCGCGGCGCAGATCGCCGAGCTGCGCAGCCTCGCCGCCGCCCACCGGCACTGACGCGTCGCGTCCGGTGCCCTCGCCGGACGGGCCGCCGGGACCGGGGTCCCGCCGCAGCACGGGCGCACTGTGGCAGAATTGGGCGTTGAACCACGTACGTGCTCCGGGGTCGGTGTAAGTCCGAGCCGGCGGTGACAGTCCGCGACCCGCGACAGGTGGCCCGCAGGGGCTGCTTCAGCGGTTGACCTGGCGAAACTCCAGGACCGACGGTGAAAGCCCGGATGGGAGGAGGCACGTGGCGCCTGGTCCTTGGTGACCCGGCGTCCCGGTGCGATGAATCACGCCACCCCGGAGTCCTGAGGCTTCGGAGGGGACCGGCATGACTGGCAGGCACGACGGCGCCGCGTCGCACGCGCACCCCTTCGAGACGCTCGCGCGTCCGGCCGAGCTCGCCGCCATGGACCGGGCGCTGGAGCTCGCGGCCCGCGGTCCGGTCGACGACCCGAACCCACGCGTCGGTTGCGTCCTGCTGGGGCCCCACGGGGACGTGCTCGGGGAGGGGTGGCATCGGGGAGCCGGCACCCCCCACGCAGAGGCGGCTGCGGTCGCCGAGGCGCGGGCCGCCGGGAGAGACCTCGCCGCCGCCGTTGCCGTGGTGACGCTCGAGCCCTGCAACCACACCGGGCGGACGGGTCCGTGCGCCGACCTGCTGCTCGCGGCGGGGGTCGCACGCGTGGTGTACGCCGTCGCGGACCCCGACCCCGTGGCGTCAGGGGGGGCACAGCGGTTGCGTTCGGCCGGGGTGGAGGTCGTCCCCGGGGTGCGGGCGGAGCGTGGCGAGGAGCTCCTCGAGGTGTGGCTCCACGCGGTGCGGACGGGTCGCCCCTTCGTCACGCTGAAGGTCGCCACCTCGCTGGACGGCCGGGTGGCCGCTGCCGACGGCTCCAGCCGCTGGATCACGTCGCCGGAGGCCCGAGTCCACGCCCATGCGCTGCGGTCGGCGGTCGGCGCCATCGCGGTGGGCACGGGCACGGCCCTCGCCGACGATCCGGCACTCACCGCCCGTGGGGCGGACGGGTCCCTGGCCGGTCATCAGCCGCTCCGGGTCGTCGTCGGGAACCGCGCGATCCCCGCCGGGGCACGGTTGCACGGCCGGGGTGGTGAGCTCGTGCACGTCCGGACGCACGACCCCACCGAGGTCCTGCAGACGCTCGCCGGCCGGGGTGTGCGGCACCTCCTGGTGGAGGGCGGGCCGACCCTGGCGACGGCCTTCCTCCGCGCGGGCCTCGTAGACCGGCTCCACGCCTATGTGGCACCCGTGCTGCTCGGTGCGGGTCGCTCGGTCGTCGACGACCTCGGCGTCACCGGCATCGCGGGCGCACTCCGCCTGGTGACCACGGCGGTCGAACAGCTCGGCAGTGACGTGCTCGTGATCGCATCGACAGAAGGGACCATGTGATGTTCACCGGGATCGTGGAGGAGCTCGGAACCGTGCGAGCGGTGGAGCACGGCGACACGGACGCCCGGCTGGTGCTGGACGGGCCCCTGGTGACCGCAGACACCCCCGTGGGCGGATCCGTGGCCGTGGACGGCGTCTGCCTGACCGTGACCGAGGTGAGCGACGGCGCCTTCACCGTGGACGTCATGCCGGAGACCCTGCAGCGGAGCACCTTGGGCGGGCTTCGGCCCGGGGACGTCGTCAACCTGGAGCGAGCGGTGCGTGCCGACGGCCGCCTCGACGGGCACATCGTCCAGGGGCACGTGGACGGGGTCGGGCACCTGCTTGCGCGCCACCCGGGACCCCGGTGGGACGACCTCGTCGTCGGGCTCCCAACGGGCCTGGCCCGCTACGTCGCCGAGAAGGGCTCGATCGCGGTCTCCGGGGTGTCGCTCACCGTCACGCAGGTGGCGCCGGACCGGTTCGGGATCTCGCTCATTCCGACCACCCTGGAGGTCACGACGCTGGGGCGCCTGGGGATCGGTGACCCGGTGAACCTCGAGGTGGACGTCATCGCCAAGTACGTGGAGCGGTTGCTCACGCACGACGAGGGGAGTCTGGGATGAGCCCCCGTCTCACCGAGACGCTCGGGACGGTCGAGCAGGCCCTGGAGGCGCTGCGCGCCGGGCGCCCGGTGATCGTCGCCGACTCCCCGGACCGGGAGGACGAGACCGACGTCGTCCTGGCGGCGGAGTCGGCCACGGCACAGTGGGTCGGCTGGACCATACGGCACTCCTCGGGATACCTGTGCGCGCCGTTACCGGCCGAGCGGGCCGACGCGCTCGACCTTCCGCTGATGGTCCCCGACAGCCAGGACCCGCGGCGCACGGCGTACACGGTCACGGTCGACGCGGCGGACGGCGTTGCCACGGGGATCTCGGCCGCCGACCGGGCGACGACGCTGCGGGTGCTGGCGGATCCTGCGGCCGGGCCGCGCAGCGTGATCCGCCCGGGCCACGTCCTGCCGTTGCGTGCCGCGCCCGGCGGCGTGCTGCACCGGGCGGGTCACACGGAGGCAGCGGTCGACCTGTGTCGCCTGGCGGGCCTCCAACCGGTCGCGGGCATTGCCGAGCTGGTGCACGACGACGGCTCGATGATGCGGTTGCACGAGGCGGTGGCCCTCGCCGAGTCCGAGGGGCTCGTCGTGCTGACCATCGCAGACCTCATCGCCTGGCGGCGCGCCCGCGGCGACGTGCCGACACCCGGTCAGGGGGCTCGGCCGGAACGGCGGGTGCACCCGACCGGCACCGCCCTGCTGCCGACCCGGCACGGGGAGTTCGTCGTGCACGGCTTCCGGGACCTGCGCACCGGTGCCGCCCACGCCGCCCTGGTGGCCAAGGGAACCACTCCGGCTGCGGACGTCCCGCTCGTCCGGGTCCACTCGGAGTGCCTGACGGGTGACGCCTTCGCCTCGGTGCGGTGCGACTGCGGACCTCAGCTGGACACGGCACTGGAGCTGGTCTCGGCTCACGGCGGAGCTGTCGTCTACCTGCGCGGTCACGAGGGCCGGGGGATCGGGCTGCTGTCGAAGATCAGCGCCTATGCGCTGCAGGACATCGGCCGGGACACCGTCGAGGCCAACCTCGAGCTCGGGCTCCCGGCCGACCGCCGCGAGTACGGCGCGGCGGCGTCCATCCTCGCCGACCTGGGGATCGATCGGGTGCGCCTGCTCACCAACAACCCCGCGAAGGTCGCCGGGTTGACCGCTCACGGGGTCGTCGTCGCCGAGGTGGTTCCGCTCGAGGTCGGACAGACCCCGCAGAACCTTCGGTACCTGCGCACCAAGGCGCGGATGATGGGTCATCTGCTCCCTACCGTGAAGGAGGAGTCACAATGAGCGGTTCGGGTGCGCCGGACCTCGACCTCGACCTCGACGGCAGCGGCCTCCGGGTCGCGGTCGTGGCCGCATCCTGGCACGAGGTCGTGATGGACGGGCTGCTGTCGGGGGCGCTCCGGGCCCTGGCCGACGCCGGGGTCACGGACGTCCAGGTGGTCCGGGTGCCGGGGTCGTTCGAGCTCCCGGTCGCCGCCTCCAGGCTGGCCGTCGGGGCCGACGCCGTGGTCGCCCTCGGTGTCGTCATCCGCGGGGGGACGCCGCACTTCGAGTACGTGTCGAGCGCCGCGACCCTCGGTCTGACGGAGGCGTCGGTTCGGACCGGAACACCGATCGGCTTCGGTGTCCTGACCTGCGACGACGAGGCCCAGGCGCTCGACCGGGCGGGCCTCGAGGGTTCCTCCGAGGACAAGGGTGCCGAGGCCGCTCAGGCGGCGGTGGCCACCATCCTTGCGCTGCGCGCGGCCGCCGCCGTCTAGGCTCTGTGCACGTGAAGACCTTCGAGGACCTGTTCGCCGAGCTCGCCGACAAGGCCCAGACCCGGCCCGCCGGATCGGGGACCGTCGCCGAGCTCGACGCCGGAGTGCATGCGATCGGCAAGAAGGTCGTCGAGGAGGCCGCCGAGGTGTGGATGGCGGCGGAGCACGAGTCCGCCGACCGCACCGCCGAGGAGGTCTCCCAGCTGCTCTACCACCTGCAGGTGCTGATGATCGCCACCGGCCTGAGTCTCGAGGACGTCTACCGCCACCTCTGACGACGCCGTCGCCCCACTCCGCGAACCGAGGACACCAGTGTTGCGCATCGCCGTTCCGAACAAGGGCTCCCTGTCCGAGCCCGCCAGCGCCCTGCTCAGCGAGGCGGGATACCGCCAACGCCGCGACTCCCGGGAGCTGGTGCACGCCGACCCGGACAACGACGTCGAGTTCTTCTACCTGCGACCTCGCGACATCGCGGTGTACGTGGGCTCGGGAACGGTCGATGTGGGGATCACCGGACGCGACCTGCTGCTGGATTCCGCGGCCCCGGCCGCGGAGCACCTGCAGCTCGGGTTCGCGCGGTCGACGTTCCGGTTCGCCGCGCCGCCCGACCGGATCGCGACGGTCGAGCAGATCCAGGGGCGGACCGTCGCGACGTCCTACCCGGTGCTCGTGGCTCAGTACCTCGGCGCGCGGGAGATAGACGCCGGCGTCGTTCGCCTGGACGGCGCTGTGGAGAGCGCCGTGCGCCTGGGCGTCGCGGACCTGGTCGCCGACGTGGTCGAGACGGGGAGCACGCTCAAGGCGGCCGGGCTCGCCGTCTTCGGCGACCCCATCCTGGAGTCCGAGGCGGTCCTGGTGCGTGGGCACGACGTTCCCACGGACGGCGCCGTCGACGTGCTCACCCGGCGGATCCAGGGCGTCCTCGTGGCCCGGCGGTACGTGCTGATGGACTACGACGTGCCCACGGCCCTCGTGGAGAGCGCGGTGGCGATCACCCCGGGCCTCGAGTCTCCGACGGTCTCGCCCCTGCACAACACCGAGTGGTCGGCCGTGCGCGCGATGGTGCACCGGGACGAGACCAACCGGGTGATGGACACGCTGTACGAGCTGGGCGCCCGGGCGATCCTGGTCACCTCCATCCACGCGTGCAGGCTCTGACCTCCCCGAGATGACCGTCGACGCGGGCGATCCGCTCTACCGGCCGTTCCGGCCGCGTGCGGCGCGGGTCGTCTCGCTGGTCCTCGGCCTCGCCGTGCTCGTGATGATGGCGGTCATCGCCGCCCTCCTGGCGCGGATCACCGGAGGGCCGGCATCTGTGGGCGACCGGGTCGGCATTCTCGGGTTCGGCGTCGCGGTGGCGGGGTTCCTCTACCTCGAGGCGGCTGTCCGGGCGGTTCCCGACCGGGAGGGGGTGACGGTGCGCAACCTGGTCGTCACCACGCGCGTCACCTGGCCGGAGGTGGTTTCGGTGCGCTTCGGGCCCGATCGGCCGTGGGTGCAGCTCGATCTGGCGGACGGCGAGACCCTCGCCGTGATGGCGGTCCAGCGGGCGGACGGCCAGCACGCCAGGGATGAGGCACAGCGGATGGCGACCCTCGTGGCGCTGCACTCCGCGACCGAGCGGGACGACTAGCCGGACCGCGGGGCGGCGCTCAGCCCGGCGACCGCGTGCACCCCGGCGACGGCCGAGGCGATGAACGCCTCGGGATCCGCCGACAGACCACGGCCCATCGTGGACAGCCGGACCGGCGTGGCTGCGAGCGCGGCCTCGAGGCCGGGGTCGACGTCCACCTCCACCAGGCGGTGCCGCCCCTGGGGTGCGCACAGGGCGGATGCCTGCTGGCGGACCGTCGCCCGGAGTGCGTGGCGATCGCCGTCCGCGTCACCGGCCGGGACCACGACGTCAGCCGGCATGAGCGCAACTCTCCCGAACGCGGTCATCGAGTGGTGCGAGACCCCGAGGTGGCGGGGACGAGGGTCGGCGCCGGACACCCGGAGCGCCGCTACCGGCCGGCCGCCGAGAACTCCCACGGCGTTCACGGCCTCACCGGCGGCGACGCCCGAGAAGCCCCACCGGGTTCCGGTCCCGAGGTTTCCGGGGCCCTGCGTCACCACCGCGAGATCGGCTCCGCACACCACCTTCGCAGCGAGCAGTCCCGAGTGAACGGTCACCGCTTCCAGGTCGCCCCCGAAGGCCTGGCCCGTGGTGATGCAGGCCACCAGCCATCCGGTGTCGCGCAGCCCGGCGACGGTTCGGGAGAACCAGGCCGGGAGGGCTCCGCCGTCGGTCATCAGGTAGACCACCCGCGGCGGCCCGCCGCCGAGCGCCTCTGTGGCCCACCGGGCACCCGCGATGACGGCCGGGAGTGCGGAGTGCAGGTCTGCGACGACCACGGGGAGCCCGCCCAGGTCGTCCGCGTCGGCCAGCTGGGCGTGGTGGGGCGACTCCTGCTCGTCCACGCCGAGCACCATGGTCTGCAGCGGGGTGTAGCGCGCCTTGATCAGATGGCCTGGGCCCTCGTCCGGGTCGGCGGGGACTGCGTCGGGCCGGGCGACCACGAGGGCGTACCCCCCGGTGCCCAGTCCGCGCGCGAGCGCGGAGACGTTGAGCAGCACCCTTTCACCGGGAACAGGCTCACCGACCAGGTGGGGGTATGCGAGCGCCCTGAGGGGACCCTCGTCGGTCTGGACGGCGAGCTCGCGCGCTCCGGTCCAGGCCGCGCCGAGCGACACCACGGTTCCGATCCGCCAGGTGATCACGCCAGCACGCTACCGGGCCGATAGCGTGTGCGGTGATGCCTGAGAGCCTGCCGCCGGCCGAGCGGCTGCTGAACCTGGTCATCGCCCTCGTGAACACCCCGGGGCGGATGACCAAGGACCAGATCCGCGCGTCGGTGGCGGGGTACGACCGGGAGGGGAGCGGGGACGCGTTCGAACGGATGTTCGAGCGTGACAAGGAGACGCTCCGGGAGCTGGGAGTGCCCGTCGTCACGGTGTCCAGCGCGGCCCATGGCGACGACCAGGGCTACCGGATCGACGTGGACGCGTACGCGCTGGCGCCCATGGAGCTGAGCGCGGCCCAGCTGGGCGTCCTGACCCTGGCCGCCGAGCTCTGGCAGGACCAGGCGCTACGCGGAGACGCCACGCGAGCCCTGACCAAGCTGCGGGCCGTGGGGACGACGGCGGCGGCGACGGACGCGGTCGCCGGCCTGGCGCCGAGGCTCCACCCCGCAGGCCCCGCCCTGGTGCCTCTCCTGGACGCCACCCAGGCCCGCCAGCAGGTCACGTTCACCTACCGAGCCGCGAGCACGAGCGAGGTGCTGCTCCGCCGGGTGCAGCCGTGGCGCCTGATCGCGAGCGGCGGCGGGTGGTACCTCGTGGGCCACGACATCGACCGTCGCGCGCCTCGGGTGTTCCGGCTGAGCAGGATCGTCGGCGACGTCGACGTCGTCGGGCCGGCCGGTGCGTTCACGGTCCCGCCCGACGTCGATCCGACCGCCCTCGTCGACTCCCAGCACTCCGGCAGTCGGATCGCCTGGCTGGCCGTTGCACCCGACAGGGCCGGAGCGCTGCGTTCCCGGGCGGTCCCGGCCGAGGGAACGGGGGAGGAGGCGCCCACGAGCCTTGCCGCCCCGGAGGGCATGGACGTCCTGGCCGTCCCCTTCGAACGGACCACGGACCTGGCCGACGAGATCACCGCGTACACGGACGCCGTCGTCGTGCTCGGCCCTGCGGCCCTGCGGGAGGCCGTGGTGCGCCGGCTGCTCGAGGCCGTGGTGATGGGGGACCGCCTGAGCGGGACGGATGGGGGCGATCGTGGAACGGACGCCTGAGCGCCTGGTGCGCCTGCTCGGCATGGTCGCCTATCTCGACCGCCACCCGGGTGTCGCGGTGGAGGACGTGGCGGCGCACTTCGCGATCACGCCGGATCAGGTGATGCGTGACGTCGACACTCTGTGGGTCTCGGGGACGCCGGGCTACTGGCCCGACGACCTGATCGACTTCGACGCGTCGTCGCTCGAGTCCGGGGTCGTCCAGCTGACCCAGTCGCGGGGGATGACTCGGGCACTGCGGCTGGGTACGCGGGAGGCGGTCGCCCTGGTGGCGGCGCTGCGTGCTCTGCGTGAGTCGGTGGGCGACGCGCTGGATCCCGCGGAGCGAGAGGTCCTGGTCAGCACGCTTGCGGCCCTCACAGCGGCGACCGGCGAGGCCGCTGCTGCCGTGGACGTCCAGCTCGCGATCCAGGCCGCACCGGAGGTCGTCGCGACGGCTCGCTCCGCGCTGCGCACCGGGCGTCGCCTACGGATCCGGTACGTGAACGCCTCGGACGCGGTCAGCGAGCGCGACGTCGATCCCTGGCAGCTGCTCACCGGGGACGAGCACTCCTACCTCCAGGCCTGGTGCCACATGGCAGGGGGAGAGCGGCTCTTCCGGCTGGACCGGATCCTGGCCGCCGAGCAGCTCGACCAGGCCGTCACCACCGATCCGGGTCCCGCGCGGCAGGAGACGTTCCGACCCACCGCCGAGCACGAACGCGTGACGCTGGAGCTCGACGGTCAGGCCCGGTGGGTCGCCGAGCAGTTCCCCGTCGACGAGATCGATGACCTGCCCGACGGCGGCTTCCGGGTCACCATGCGGATCGCGGCCCCCGCCTGGTTGCACCACCTGCTGCTGCAGATCGCCCCCTTCGTCCGGTCGATCGAGCCTGATGGGGCGGCGCGTGAGGTCGCTACGGCTGCTCGCCGGGCGCTCGGCGCCTATGAGGCCGTCCCGGACCACGAGCCGCTCCCCGCCAACCAGTAGCCTGTGCAGATGCTCTGGTTCACCGTCTGGGCGGTCCTGATCGTCGGCACGGGCGTGGGTGGCTTCTTCCTCCTGCGCTCGGTGTACCGGTCGGGCCTCGCCCTCCTCGCCGAGCTCGAGCGCGCCGCCGAGGCCATGGCCGTGCTCGACGAGAAGGCGGCGGAGCTCGCCGGAACCGTCGGGGCAACCCCTGCGGCTGTCGATCTGCTCGACCCCGAGCCCGCCCGCGCCCGCCTCGCCGTGTCCGCCCAGGCGCGCCTCGAGCGCAGGATCCGGCGTGCCGCGCGGCACGCCGACGTCTACCGGCGCTGGGAAGCGCTCACCCGCTGAGACCTCGCCGCACGGCTAGCATGGTCCGACCCGAAGGAGGAGTACATGAGGAGCCCACAGGGCGTCGAGTGGCTGATCCTGCTCGCCATCATCCTTCTGCTCTTCGGGGCGAGGCGGCTCCCAGACCTTGCCCGGAGCGTGGGGCGGTCGATGAAGATCTTCCGCTCCGAGGTCAAGGACCCAGGCGCGGACTCCGGCCAGGGGCCCGGGACCGCGAGCCGGCCCGGGACCTCCGACGACCCGGGTGACGACCGATCGGCATCGCACGCCGACGACGGTGACCACTCCTCAACCTGACGCGGACCGGTCGTCGCGCGGCCCGGGCCGCCGGCCCGACCGGATGCCGCTTCGGGCGCACCTGCGTGAGCTCCGCAACCGCCTCCTGCTTGCCGTGGCAGGGGTCCTTGTCGGGGCCGTGATCGGCTGGATCTGGTACCCGACCGTCTTCGAGTGGCTCCAGGCGCCGGTCGCCGACCTCGCGCGGGACCGCGACCAGCTGATCGTGCTGAACTTCGCGGGCGTTGCCACCCCGCTCGACCTGCGGATCAAGCTCTCCCTGTTCGCCGGGGTGATGCTCACCAGTCCCTGGTGGATCTACCAGCTCTGGGCTTTCGTCACCCCCGGGCTGACCCGTCGGGAGCGCTGGTACACCCTCGGCTTCGTGGGCACAGGGGTGCCGCTCTTCCTGGTCGGTGGCTGGTTGGCCTGGTGGGTGCTCCCCAAGGCGGTCACGCTGCTCGCGGGGCTGACCCCGAGTGACGCCGTCAACGTGATCAACGCACAGGAGTACCTCGGCTTCGTGATGCGGATCGTGCTGGCCTTCGGCCTCGCCTTCCTGCTCCCGGTCGTGATGGTCGGGCTGAACCTGCTCGGTGCCGTCAGGGCGACGACCCTCGCCGGCGGGTGGCGCTGGGCGGTGCTCCTCGCCTTCGTGTTCGCCGCGATCGCCACGCCCACCGCCGACGCGATCTCGATGTTCGCCTTGGCGATCCCGATCTGTGCGCTGTACTTCGGCGCGGTGGGCATCAGTGCCCTGACCGACCGGCGGCGGGACCGCCGATCCGCTGCCTCCCAGGCGGTGGCAGCAGCCGAGGAGCAGGCATGAGTGGTCTACGCATCGGGGTCGTGGTCAATCCGACCGCAGGGCACGGCCGGGGCCAACGCCGCGGCCGGCACGTGCTCGCGGCGGCGCGAAGGCGCGGCCACCGCGTGCAGGACCTCTCCGCGCAGGACCTCGCCACCGCGACCCAGCATGCCCGCCAGGCCGTGGTGCACGGGCTCGATGCCCTCGTCGTGGTGGGCGGGGACGGCATGGTCCATCTCGGTGCGAACATCGTCGCCGGCACGGACCTCCCGCTGGGGATCGTCGCGGCCGGCAGCGGGAACGACATCGCACGCGCTATGGGACTGCCGCGCCATGATGCCGAGGCCGCCGTGGCAATGGTCGAGAACGGCCTGGAGAGCGGTGGGCGCACCGTCGACGCCGTGGTCACCGGACCGCCGGACTACAGCGCCAGCGAGTGGTACCTGGGCGTCCTGTCCTGCGGCATCGACGCGGCGGTGAACGCCCGGGCCAACACGCTGTCCTGGCCCCGAGGTGCCGGGCGGTACGTGCGCGCCCTCATGGCCGAGCTGCGCACCTTCCGCCCGTACGGGTATCGGATCACGCTCGACGACGACACCTGGGAGTCCACGGGATCGCTGGTGGCGGTGGCGAACGGCTCCCTGATCGGCGGCGGGATGCGCATCGCTCCGGACTCCAGGATGGACGACGGTCTGCTCGATGTGGTGATCGCGGGGCCGCTGAGCCGGCGGGAGCTGCTCGGCATCTTTCCCAAGGTCTACTCCGGCGCGCACGTGAACCACCCCGCGTGCACCGTGCTGCGCAGCACCAAGGTGCTCATCGAGCACAGCCATGTCGGCCCGGTGCCCCCCGCGGCCTTCGCCGACGGGGAGCGGATCGGCCCGCTCCCGCTCCGGGTGGAGGTCCACGCCGACGCCGTCCGGCTGCTCGCCTGACCGGCCCCGGCGCCGCTGCGGTGCGGAACGCACGGGGATTCTGCCTAGGCTGGCGGCATGTCTTCACCGGCGGACCGCTATGCAGCCTTCCGGCGACGCGCCGATGCGGGGCGTAGCGCCCTGGCTGGGTTCGCCGCGGGTCTCGGGTTCGAGCTCGACCCGTTCCAGGCGTCCGCGTGCGAGGCGCTCGAGTCCGGTCGGGGCGTGCTGGTCGCCGCCCCGACCGGGGCGGGCAAGACCGTCGTCGGCGAGTTCGCCATCCATCTGGCGCTCATCGAGGGTCGCAAGGCCTTCTACACGACGCCGATCAAGGCGCTGAGCAACCAGAAGTACACCGACCTCGTGGCCCAGCACGGCGTCGCCTCGGTGGGCCTGCTCACCGGGGACACCACGATCAACGGCGAGGCGCCGGTGGTGGTGATGACCACCGAGGTGCTGCGCAACATGCTCTACGCCGGTTCGCGCACCCTCGACGGGCTCGCCTACGTCGTGATGGACGAGGTGCACTACCTGGCGGACCTCTTCCGCGGCCCGGTCTGGGAAGAGGTCATCATCCACCTGCCCGACGACGTCCGGCTGGTCTCGCTCTCCGCGACGGTCTCGAACGCCGAGGAGTTCGGCGACTGGCTCACCATGGTCCGCGGCGACACGGCCGTCGTGGTGAGCGAGACCCGGCCGGTTCCGCTGTGGCAGCACGTAATGAGCCGCGACGGGCTCTACGACCTGTACGCGGGGCACGTGGACCCGACCGACCCGGGGGTGGACCCCCCGATCAACCCGGACCTCGCCCAGGCGCTCCGGCGCAGGGGCGGCCCGCCTGCGCGGGCCGGAGATCGCGGCTACCGAGGGAAGGGCGGGCGACAACGACCGGGCGACGGGGGGCAACGAGGTGTCGGCCGGCCCGCTCCCCGCTTCGCGGTCGTCGAGGTGCTCGACCGCAACGCCCTGCTGCCTGCGATCTTCTTCGTGTTCTCCCGGGCCGGGTGCGACGCGTCGGTCCGCCAGTGCATGGATGCGGGGCTGCGGCTGACGACCCCCGAGCAGGCCGCCGCGATCCGCGCGACCGTGGAGGAGCGTTGCGCCGCCGTCCCGGCTCAGGACCTGTCGGTGCTGGGGTTCTGGGAATGGAGCCAGGCCCTGGAGAGGGGGATCGCGGCCCACCATGCCGGCCTGCTCCCGCTGTTCAAGGAGACGGTCGAGGATCTGTTCTCGCGGGGCCTGGTCAAGGTGGTCTTCGCGACCGAGACCCTCGCCCTCGGGATCAACATGCCCGCCCGCTCGGTGGTGCTCGACCGGTTGACCAAGTGGGATGGCTCGGCCCACGCCGACATCACGCCGGGGGAGTACACCCAGCTGACCGGACGCGCCGGACGGCGGGGGATCGACGTCGAGGGCCACGCAGTGGTGGTCGACGACGGCCGTCTCGACCCGGTCGCACTCGCCGGGCTGGCGTCGCGTCGCACCTATCCGCTCCGGTCGAGCTTCCGACCGACGTACAACATGGCCGTGAACCTGGTCGCGCAGGTGGGCCGGGACCGGGCGCGCGAGGTGCTCGAGACGAGCTTCGCCCAGTTCCAGGCCGACCGGGGGGTGGTCGGTCTCGCACGGCAGGCGCAGACCCACGCCGAGGCCCTGGAGGGGTACGCGAAGGCGATGCAGTGTCACCTCGGTGACTTCGCCGAGTACGCGGGCCTGCGCCGGCAGCTCACCGAGCGGGAGCAGGCCCTCTCCCGGCAGGGCTCCCAGGCCCGGCGGGCCGAGGCCGCCGAGAGCCTCCGGGACCTGCGGGTCGGGGACGTCATCGAGATCCCCTCCGGGAAGCGGGCGGGCTATGCCGTGGTGGTGGACCCCGGTGAGGAGCGGCTGGGCGGTCCCCGGCTCACGGTGCTCACAGCTGAGCGGCAGGTCAGGACCCTCAGCGCGGCCGAGCTCAGCCGGGGCGTCAGGACGGTCACCACGGTTCGGGTGCCCAAGCGGTTCTCCCCGCGCAACGCCGCCGCCAAGCGGGACCTCGCCTCGGCCATGCGCAGCGCACTGGCAGATCCCCGGCTCCGCCGGGACGATCCGGTCCGTGAACGGGCGGCCGCGGCCGACGACGCCACCATCGCCGAGCTCCGCCGCCGGCTGCGCGCCCATCCCTGCCACGGGTGCTCCGAACGTGAGGACCACGCGCGCTGGGCGGAGCGGCACCAGCGTCTCGAACGCGAGCACGCGGCCCTCGTCCGCCGGATCGAGTCCAGGACCAGCTCGATCGCGCGGGTGTTCGACCGGATCTGTGACGTGCTGTACACGACCGGCCACCTCGAGACCGTGGACGACCGCACCCGGGTGACGGAGGCTGGGCAGTCCCTCCGCCGTCTCTACGCCGAGAGCGACCTGCTCGTCGCGGAGTGCCTGCGGTCGGGCGTCTGGGCGGACCTGGACGCCTCAGGGCTCGCCGCGGTGGTCTCCAGCGTCGTCTACGAGTCGCGCCGTGACGAGCCCGAGCACGCCCCGCAACCACCTGGTGGGCCTCAGGGCAAGGTCGGCCGCGCCCTGACGGCGACGGTACGGGTCTGGTCGGTGCTGGAGGACCTGGAGGTTGCGCGGGGCGTTCCCACGACGCGGGCGCCCTCGCTCGGCCTCGTGGAGCCCATGCACCGATGGGCCACCGGCCGCAGTCTCGGGCGGGTGCTGTCGGGGACCGATCTCGCGGCCGGTGACTTCGTGCGCTGGTGCAAGCAGGTGATCGACCTGCTCGACCAGATCGGCGGGGCGGCGCCGGATCCGGCGCTGCGCACGACCGCACGGCGTGCGGTGGAGCTGCTGCGGCGCGGGGTCGTGGCGCACAGCTCGGTGTGACGTCCGCCGGCTCCGCAACCACCAGAAGGCGTCCTGCGATACGTTCGGCCCGTGGGCACTGTGTACCGCAATGGCGCGATCCACTCCCTGACTCATCCGAGCGCCCAGGCGCTCCTCGTCGTGGACGGACGGATCGCCTGGCTGGGCATGGACGTCGATGTCCCGACCGACGGCGTGGACGAGGTCGTCGACGTCGAGGGCGCCTTCATCGCCCCCGCCTTCGTCGACGCGCATGCGCACGTGCTGGAGACCGGGCTGGCGCTGACCGGCCTGGACCTGAGGGTCGAGTCCGGCGTCGCGTCCCTGACGGCCGCACTGGACGCGGTCGCGCGGGCGGCCGCCGTCGTGGACGCGGCCGGTGGCGGAGCCGTGCGCGGCTACGGCTGGGACGAGGCATCGTGGCCCGAGGCACGGCCACCGACGCGCGGGGAGCTGGACCGCGCAGCCCGGGGGCTCCCGGTGTACCTGTCCAGGACGGATTTGCACTCCGCGGTGGTCTCCTCCGCCCTCGCGGAGGCGTCCGGTTGCGCGGACGTCCCGGGGTGGCACGACGACGGCGTGGTGACGGGGGAGGCCCACGAGCGTGCGCGCGCGGTGATCCGGGAGATCAGCGAGATCCGTCGGCTCGAGCTGTACCACACGACCCTGCGCGCGGCTGCGGCGAACGGGGTGGTGAGCGTGCACGAGCACAGCGTGCCGGTCCTCGACACCCGCGAGGGGCTCCGGTCCCTGCTCGAGCTGACCCGAGAACCCGACAGCGGGCTCCCAGGGGTGATCGGGTACCGGGCCGAGCTCTGCGAGACCGTTCGCGACGCCCGCACCCTGCTCGCCGCCGTGCCGGGGCTCACCGGGATCGGCGGGGACCTGACGGTCGACGGGTCGTTCGGGTCACGGAGCGCCGCGCTTCGCGAGCCGTACGCCGACGCCGACGGCCGGGGCGACCTGCTGATGACCGCGGAACAGGTGGCGAACCACGTCTCGGCCGTCACGGGGGCGGGTGTCCAGGCGGCCTTCCACGTGATCGGCGATCGGGCGATGGACGAGGTCCTGCTCGGACTTCAGTCCGCCGGCGACGTCGAGGGGATCGAGATCATCCGGTCCGGAGGTCACCGGATCGAGCACTGCGAGATGGTCGATGCCCGTGCCCTCGCCCACCTCGTTCTGTTCGGGCTGACCGTGAGTGCCCAGCCCGCCTTCGACGCGGCCTGGGGCGGCGGCGACGGGATGTACGCGCGACGGCTGGGGCGTGCGCGGGCGGCGAACCTGAACCCGTTGGGCGACTTCGAGGCCGCGGGCATCCCGATGGCGTTCGGGTCGGACAGCCCGGTCACCGCGATGGACCCCTGGGCGGCGGTGGCGGCGGCGGTGGCGCACCACGAGGTGGGGCAGCGCGTCTCGGCGGCGACCGCGTTCCGGGCGCACACCCGAGGTGGATGGAAGGCGGCCCGGTTGGGGCGGACCGGCGCGGGGGAGCTCAGGGTGGGCGCGCCAGCGTCGTTCGCGGTCTGGCAGACGAGCGGTCTGATGGTCGGCGAGTCCCACCTGCACCTTGCGCCCTCCGGCCACGACGCGACGGCCGGGCTGCCGCTGCTTCCCCGGCTCGGGGAGGGAACCGGACGGCCGACGTGCCTGCGCACGGTCCGCGACGGCATCGTGATCCATCAGCTCTGAGGCCGTCACCCGATCGGGCTAAGGGTCCCTGACCTGCAGGGATGGCGCTGACCAGGGGTTCCGTCGCCTTGACTCTCTCGCTGGAGCGGGTAGTTTGCGAGTGTTCCCTTTCCCATGGTCGTAGCTCCGGGCGGCGTCGACGAAGCGCCCCGGAAGCACCTGTGAGGGAGCATCGGCTGGGCCCGCGTGTTCAGTAGACAACGGACGACGTCCCCCCCGGGGGTTTCGTCCGGTCCGAAGGACACGCGGGCCAGTCAGCCGGTCACGCACGGGCGGTTACCCTTGACCGGTGCCGTTCCCACCCCCGCTTCGACGGACCTCCGTGCTGCTTGCGGCCGGGGGAGGGCTGCTGATGGACGCGGGCTTCCCGGGGCTCGGGTGGTGGCCCCTGACGTTCCTCGGGGTCGGGTTCCTCTTCCTCGCGATGGGCCGGGACAGCGCCCGGTGGAACGCGCTGGTCGGGTTCGTCTTCGGCGTGGCGTTCTTCGTCCCTCACCTGGCCTGGATCGACGGGACGGTCGGCGTGATCCCGTGGATCGCGCTCTCGGTCGCGGAAGCGGGCTTTGTCGCCTTGTTCGGAGCCGGGTGGTCCTGGGCGCGACGGGGTGCCATCATCTGGTCGCGCGCACGGCTTCAGGTGCCCGTCTTCGCCGTCCTGTGGGTGGGGATGGAGGAGGCGCGCTCCGTGTGGCCCTTCGGCGGCTTCCCGTGGGGGCGGGCAGCCTTCGCCCACGCAGACTCGCCGGTGGGGCAGTGGGCCTGGGCGGGCGGTGCCCCACTCGTGTCCGGGCTGGTCGCCGTCGGGGGAGTCCTGGTGGCGCTCGCGCTGCTCGCCGCGCGTCGACTCGACATCGGGATGATGAGTGCCCACGTCTTGCTGGCGCTCGCCGTGGTAGGGAGCGGATGGTTGTTGCCCCTGGACAGCGCCGCCGAGGAGGGCAGGCTCAGGTTCGCGGCGGTCCAGGGCAACGTGCCGAACCGGGGGTTGGACTCCTTCGCACAGGCGCGGGAGGTGCTCCGCAACCATGTGGCGGGGACCCAGCTCCTCGCGGATCAGGTGGAGCCCGGAGACCTGGACGTCATCCTCTGGCCGGAGAACTCCTCGGACATCGATCCGACCGAGGACGCCGACGCGGCCGCCGTCATCACGGACGCCGCTCGCACCCTCGGTGCACCGATCCTGGTGGGCACCGACAACTACCCGGACTCGGGTGGCCGGCTGAACCGTGCGCTGCTCTGGGACCCCGAGCTGGGGCCCGTGGACAGCTACGACAAACGACGCCCGGCGCCCTTCGCCGAGTACATCCCGATGCGGGACTTCGCCCGCCGGTTCTCCGCGGCCGTCGACCGGGTGCGGACCGACATGATCGGCGGGGAGGGACGGGGGGTCATCGAGCTGGACTCGCCGCGCCTCGGGCGGTCCGTCCCGCTCGGCGTCGGGATCTGCTTCGAGGTGGCGTACGACGACCTGATCCGCGACGCAGTCGAGGCCGGGGCGCAGATGCTGGTGATCCCGACGAACAACGCCAACTTCGGTCTGAGTGACGAGTCCACCCAGCAGCTCGCGATGTCTCAGCTGCGGGCGATCGAGCACGGCCGGGCGACCGTTCAGATCTCGACGGTCGGCGTGAGCGGGGTGATCACCCCGTCGGGGGTGGTGACCCAAACCACCGGCCTGTTCACCGCCGAGCAGCTGATCGCGACGGTGCCGTTGCGGAGCGAGCTCACCCCCGCGACCCGGTTCGGTGACGAGCTCTCCTGGGCCCTGCGTGCCGCGGCGGTGATGACCGTGCTGGCCGGCATGGCCGGTGCGGCTCGGGTCCGGCGCGACGAGCGGGAGCGGCCACCCGCATGAGCGATCCCACCGACCGCGCGCCCGCCGCGGGGCCGGTCACCGACCGGGTTCTGGTGGTGATCCCCACCTACGACGAGGCGCTCACCCTGCCGGAGACGCTCACGCGACTGCGGGCCGCGGTGCCGCTGGCGGACGTGCTCGTGGTCGACGACGCGAGTCCGGACGGCACCGGTGAACTCGCCGAGGCGTTCGGCGCGCGCGACCCGGCCGTCAACGTGCTCCACCGGACCGGCAAGCAGGGCCTCGGCAGTGCGTACGTCGCCGGGTTCCGGTGGGCGCTGGACCGGGGGTACGACGTCATCGTCGAGATGGATGCCGATGGCTCGCACCTGCCCGAGGAGCTCCCTGGCCTCCTCGCGGCCCTCACTCGTGACGGGAGCGGTGGGGGACCGGCGCTGGTGATCGGGTCCCGGTGGGTCGCGGGGGGGAGTGTCGAGAACTGGCCACGCCACCGTCGCGCGCTCTCCCGGGGCGGGAACACCTACACGCGCATGCTCATGGGGCTGCCGGTCCGCGATGCCACGGCGGGCTTCCGCGCTTACCGAGCGCCGGCCCTCGGCGCCATCCCTCTCGCGGACGTCGCCTCTCAGGGGTACTGCTTCCAGGTCGACATGGCGTGGAGGGTGCACCAGGCCGGGGGTGTGATTCGCGAAGTCCCGATCCGTTTCGTGGAGCGTCGGCTCGGGCGCTCGAAGATGAGCCGTCAGATCGTCGCCGAGGCCCTGGTCCGGGTGACGGCGTGGGGCATCCGTGCGCGAGCCCGACAGGCGCGGCGACGTCTGGGCGGCCTCGTGGGACGCCCGGGCGAGTCGATGCCCGAAGCGGGTTCGGTCCGCTCAGGCTGAGCGGCGCAGCTTGCCGGCGCGGAGCAGCGCAAGGCGTTCGCTCAGGAGCTCCTCCAGCTCACCGACGGTGCGGCGCTCCAACAGCATGTCCCAGTGGGTGCGCGGCGGCTTGCCGGACTTGGGTTCGGGCTGGCTGGCGTCGCGGAGCAGCGCGGTCTCGCCGCAGCGGCACTCCCAGACGACAGGGACGTCGGCCTCGACCGAGAAGGGCAGGACGATGGTGTGCCCGTTGGGGCAGTCGTAGTAAGCCTCGAAGCGTGCGGCGAACTCCACACCCTCGTCGGACTCCATGCTGTGGGTTCCGATGCGTGTGCCGCGCAGTGACCTGTCAGCCATCGCGATCTCCCTTCTGACGCCGGGACGAACATTGCGGTCTGCCGCTCGTTCGTCACCCTTGCACTGGACAACGCCCGGACCGGTGGCTGTGTTCCGCCGGTACCGTGAAGGTCTGGTGAACGTCCGAACGAGCGTGCGACGGCTCTGGGTCTCCGAAGCACTCACCACGCTTCCGTGCCCTCGCCGCCCCTGCAACTCGAACGACTGGACGAACGGTCGCTTCCGCCCACTACGCCGATAATGGACGGAAAGAGGTTGTGTGACCTGCACAAACGCTCTTGTGGAGGGCTCTCGAGAGGGGGTAACCTAGGTTACATGGCTGACAAGGGGTCCGGAGCGGCGTTGGAGGCGGCTCGGCGGCGTGCTGCTCAGGCTCGGAGGGCTGCTGAGCGGCGCGAGGCTGAGGCAGCCTACGCGGATCGTCAGCGGCGCCAGGCTGAGGAGTGGCGCGTGGCACGGGAGGGGCCGGATGTGCTGCTGGCGGATGCTCGTCGGGCACACAAGCTCGCGGTGCAGGCCGGTGAGCAGATGCGGCATCAGCTGGTTGACCGAGACCGGAAGGTAGCGGAGCTGCGGGAGGCGGGCTGGTCCTGGGCCCGGCTGGCTCGTGAGCTCGGTGTGACTCGGCAGGCGCTGATGAAGCGCGACATGCGGTCATTGGGCTAGTCCGTTCAAGTGGTCGAGTCGTGCCGGCAGGGCCGGCGGTGCCGGCGGTGTGGCGGGCGCCGGCATGTTGAGCATGGCGATGTGCTCGGGGTGTCGGTCGGCTTCGCGCTCCCATAGGTGGAACACCGCGGTAGCCATCTCGGCGCAGTCGATCGCGTTGCGCAGGTCGTTCCCGGCCAAGGCGGCTGTCGCGCGGCGTGCGTAGGTGATGTGGAGCAGCCATAGGGCCTCGTGGTGGACGAGGGTCAGGTACTCGGGCATGGACAGCGTGTCTGCGACTTCGAGGGCCTGGCGGCCGGTTAGGCCGTGCCAGGGGGAGCGCCGTTTGGGGTTCATCGATGGGCCTCCATCACGTCGGTGTGATGGGGCCCGCCCGAGCCAGGGCATCTGTGGCTCGGGCGGGGTTGGACCTGGTTGACGCCAGGTGCCCCGGCTCGGAGTGTAACCGTGGTTACTGCGCGTGTCGAGAGTGCCGTTGGCAGGGCCCGGACTGCGCGCGGGCGGGAGCCCCGCTGCAAGGCGGAGCCGAGCGGGACTCCAGCCGCGCGGCCGTGTGAGCCCATCCATCCGATAGCGGCCAGCGCGGGCACGAAGGACCAGAGCGGGTCAACGGCGCGCCACGTGCTGCCAGGGCGTGGATCTGGGTGCGGAGCACCGTCCGGCACCACGGGTCGAACTGCGCCGTTGAGGCGCGGCGGGACGGTGCCCGATACTGGCGCGTCGGATGGCTGGGTGGTGCCGATGCGACACGCCCGAGCGCGGCCTTGTCCTTTGTGCCAAAAGTCGCGGCGGTGCCTACGCGGGCACGCCGATAATGGACGTTATGTCAGACTACAGCGAGCCTGACGCGATGAGTCTCCCCTCGGCGCGTCAGGTCGGGTCCCCCACGAGTGACAGGGTCCAGCGTTCCTCGGTGAGCGAACGGTCTCGTGGCACCGGCATGCGTACGCCCGTGCCGGCGTACCCGCGCCGTCGGTAGAGCTGCTCGGCGGCCGCGTTGCCATCCATCAGCCACAACGAGAGCACCGTCGCGCCGTCGCCCCGTGCCCAGGCCTCAGCCGCGTCCAGGAGCCCGTCGCCGACGCCTGTGCCGCGATGGTCGCCGCTGACCCAGAGCGAGACCACGTGGCGCTCCTCCGCTGGGGCCCCGGGCTCGCTGATCACGCAGACGAGGCCCACGGACTGGGCGTCCACTCGCGCGACGAACCATGGGCTCGCCCGCAGCCGCATGCGCCAGTGGCTCTCCTTGAACCCCAGCTCGCGCTCCAGCGACGAGCCGAAAGCCATCCCGTCAGCCCGCAACGACTGCAGGCGGATGTCGCGCAGGGCCTTCCAGTCGTCCTCGGTGAGCCGGTCGATTCGCATGGGTGCATCCTGGCAGACGATACCCCTCCGAGGCCGATTCGAACGCGTGTACGACCAGGCTGGTCCCCCGCTGCCTCAGCGGCAGAGCAGCCGCTGCGTGGTGATGTCGGACCAGACCTCGGTCCCCGACATCTCCGCCACGTGGATGACGTGCGCCAGCGGCGCGCTCTCGGGTGAGACCTGCTCGATGATGTTGGGTCGCCTCAGGACACGGTCCGGGTTGAAGACGAGCTCCGGAGAGACGATCGCCACGTAGAAGATCCCGGACTCGACCAGATCCTGGAAGAAGTGGCTCCCGTAGGACAGCTCCGGGGAGAAGCCGGCCTCCGTCGAGGCGACCTCGGCGATCACCGCCATGTTGCACAGCTCGGCGAACCTGAGCGGCACGCCGAGCGCCGGTGTCGTGGTCCCCCATCGACCCGGCCCGATCAGCATCGCGCTCGTGTCCTTCAGCGCGGCGTTCAGGCGCCCGATGTGCCGGGCGACGGCATGCCGGTCCGGATCGCCGAGCCGCAGGTACTCCTCGGGACGCACGTAGACGATCACGTCCAGCGGGATGCGCACGTTGCCGCCCATGAAGTTCCCGTTACCGCCGAAGACGCAGTCCTTCACGTCCGCCAACGGAGGGATCTGCACGGGCGTCCCCAGTCCCCGGGTCTGCAGGGGCCGACACTGCAGGATGTTGATCCGGAGCGTTCCGTCGGCGCTGAAGTTGGCCGTGAACTCGACGTCCACGGGGTGCCCGTAGGCCTCGGAGATCAGGTGGAGTGCGTCCCTCATGAGCGCCGGGAACGACGTCCCGGTCAGCAGTCCACGGAAGTCCAGGATGTACGACGGCACCGTCGGGCGGCCCCCCCGTTCGCGCTGCCGGGTCGCGGCGTGCTCGTCGACGCTCATGAACAGGGTGGGGTCGGTCTTCAGGTCCTGGCCGATCACCTCTTCCAGCGTCCGGCTGCGCCAGGTGTTCTGGCTCAGGGACAGGACGTCCACGCCCCGTTGGGAGTACTTCTTCTCCTCGCCGTAGGCCATCGGCGGCAGCCGCAGGGGGTCGTCCAGGCACACGATCTTGGCGTAGTCCCCCACCGTCCGATCCACGGCCCTGGTCCCGAGGCCGAGCACGAGCCGAAGCATCCCGGCGTCCATGTCGACGCTCTGGTCCCAGATGTACAGGTTCGACGAGTTGGCCACGCCGGCGACGTGGGGGTAGTAGTCCTCGCCGTGCTGGTCGCCGGAGACCCGCTGGACCAGGATCGCCATCTGCTCGTCCCGCTCCACCAGGCCGCGGTTCATCCGGTAGTCGAGGGCCTCCTCGCTCATCGTGCTCGCGTACACGAGCCGCAGGGCCTCCTCGAACGCCCGGTATCGCTCCTCGGGCGTGCCCTGGTTCACGCAGAACACGCTCTCGTACTTGCCGGCGAAGGCGTTGCCGAAGTCGTCCTCCAGCAGTGAGCTCGAACGGACGATGATCGGCGACTGGCCGAAGTACTCGAGCATCTCCATGAACTGCTCGCGGATGTTGCTCGGGAACGACCCGCTGAGCAGCTTCTCGCGCAGCTCCGGGGCGAGGGCGTAGTACCCCTCGCGCGTCCGCTGCTTGGCCCGGATCGGCCACCAGCCGTTCTGGACGATGTAGGTGTAGAAGATGTCGGAGCCCAGGTAGTACGAGTCGTGCGGCTCCATCACGGACGTGAACCGGTCGCCGCCGTCCTGCTCGAGGATCTTCCGCGCGAGCAGCATCCCCACGCTCTTGCCACCGATCAGGCCGCTACCGACCTCCCGCGAGGTGATGGCGAGGACGTCGGCCAGGTTGAAGTACTTCTCGAACAGGTCGAACATCCGAGCCGAGCCCCCGATCACCATCCGCATCAGGGATCGCTTGGTCTCGTCCTGCTGCGCGGGCGCCAGGGCGAGCGCGTCCCTCGCCTGGTCCAGCGCCACTGTCCAGTGATCGAGCCGGTCGCCCTGCCGCTCCATGCTCGAGAAGAGCTGGGCCACCTCTGCGCTGGCGGTGATCGAGATCGCCTCGTCACCGCGGATGAGGTTGGGGAAGAACATCGTGGGTGAGTACCGCTGCCACACCTTGAGGGGGTGGATGTAGATCCGGTCGTCGAGGCGGTACAGGTCGAGCAGCAGCTGGGTGGTCTCGCGGATCCCGGCGATCGTGGCGTACGTGTGGGCCCCGCGAATGATCGCGAAGTAGGCGATCGTGTCGAGCTCGTAGAGGAACGGGCAGGTGACCTTGAAGAAGTTCCCGATCATCAGGTCCGAGTGCCAGTACGGCAGCAGCTCGGTCAGGCAGTCGAACACGTAGAACGCGCCGAGCCCCTCCCGTTCCACGAGCGAGTGGACCTCGGTGGCAAAGGTCTCGAAGCCCTGCGTCGGATCGACCCGGAAGACGAGGGTCTGGTCGTCGTCGCCGTCGGGCACCAGGGGTTCGTGCCGGCCGAACCGCACGTACACGAGGCGTCGGCCGTCGGACCGGGCCTGGGCGACGTACGGGTCGACCATCTCCTTGTAGTCCGCCACCGAGTCGACCTGCCAGACGACGTTGTCTCCCAGCCGGAGGCCGTCGATGACCTGGTCGAAGCCGGTGGATCCGGTGCTGACTCGATCATGTGAAGGCATCTCGACCCGCTCTCGGTGCTCGCTCGATCCCGCGCCGCAACGGTAGCCGACGGGCGGCCGGCCGGGGCGGGATGCCGGGCCGGGACGGGCAGGGGGCGGATTGGTGGCAGGCTGGGCACATGGCCGACCGTTCCCACTCCACCGCTCCCGACCCGGACCACTCCCCCGGCGCCGACCCGTCCGCCGATCCCGAGTCGCCCGACGCACAGCCCGACGGGGGGCGATCGGGCACCAGGCTGACGCGGGCTCTCGCCGGCTCCGAGCGCTCGCTCGATCGGCGCTGGTGGTGGAGCGCCGCGGTCCAGGCGATCGTCGGCATCGCGGTCATCGGCTTCCAGTGGGAGGTCATCGCCGATGGAGAGGCCATCTGGGCCACCTGGGTGATGGTGGTCATCGGCGCCGGCCTGATCGTCGCCGGGGGCATCACTGCCTGGCGTGACCGTCCGCAGGACGACCAGACGTGATCCACGGCCCGGTCCGCCGCGTGCCCGGTTCCGTCCAGCCCTGGCCTGCGAGTCCCGGCGTCGCGGCATAGCGTCGATACCCACGCCAGTGGAAGGAGTCGGCCATGACCGACCGCGACGCACTGCCCTTGCCGGACTACGACCATCTCTCGATCCCGACCCTCGTCCACCGGATCCGCTCGCTGGAGGAACCCGACGTGGAGGCGCTCCTGCGCCATGAGCGCGCCCACGGCGACCGCCTGCCCGTCGTGGAGGTGCTCCATGACCGCCTCGACCAGCTCCGTGCTGGGGCCGAACCGTCCGGCGGAGATGCCCGGGGCTACACCCCCGAACGACCCGAGATGACACCGGGCGGGTCGAAGGTCACCCCTGAGACCTCGCCACGCCCCGACATCCCGCCGACCGAGAGCGACGAGGCGAAGCCGCCGATCCGGGGCTGACCCTCAGCTGATCACCATCACCAGGTCGCCGCCCTCGAGCTGCTGGACGGCTCCGATCGCCACGCGCCGGACGGTTCCCGCGACGGGCGTGGTGATCCCGGCCTCCATCTTCATGGCCTCGATCGTGGCGACCGTCTGGCCCGCCTCGACCTCCTGGCCCTCCTGGACCGTCGGGGTGACCGCGCCGGCGAACGGCGCCGCGATGTGTCCGGGCGTGCTGGGCTCGGCCTTCTCGGACGCGACCAGATCGACCTCGATGGTCCGGTCGCGCACCCGGATGGGCCGAAGCTGACCGTTGAGGGTGAACATGACCGTGCGCATGCCGCGCTCGTCGGGCTCCCCGACCGCTTCGAGGCCGAGGAGCAGCTTCACGCCCTTGTCCAGCTCGACCTCGACCTCGGTGGCCGGCGCCATCCCGTACAGGTAGCGGGCGGAGTCGAGCACACTCACGTCGCCGAACGTCGTCCGGACCTGCTCGAGTTCCTTGGTGGGCCCCGGGAAGAGGAGGTGGTTGAGACGGTCCCTGCGGGTCGCCGAGTCCGCCTCGAGGTCCTTGCGATCCTGGTCGGTCAGCGCCGCCTGCTCCCGACGGGGTGACCGGCCTCTGAGGGCCTCGGTCCGGAACGGCTCGGGCCACCCGCCCGGCGGGACGCCGAGCTCGCCACCGAGGAACCCGATGACCGAGTCCGGCACGTCGTACTCGCCGGGGTTGGTGGCGAAGTGGGCCGGGTCGGCGCCGCGGGCGACCAGGTGCAGGGCGAGGTCGCCGACGACCTTGCTCGACGGCGTCACCTTCACGAGCCGGCCGAGGATGGCGTCCGCGGCGGCGTACATGGCCTCGATCGCCTCGAACCGGTCGCCGAGCCCGAGGGCGATCGCCTGCTGACGCAGGTTCGACAGCTGCCCGCCCGGGATCTCGTGGTCGTAGACGCGGCCGGTGGGGCCGGGCAGACCCGACTCGAACGGTCGGTACACCCGGCGCACGGCCTCCCAGTACGGCTCGAGGTCGCACACGGCGCGCAGGCTCAGGCCGGTGTCGCGTTCCGTGTGCTCGAGGGCGGCGACCAGCGCGGACATCGAGGGCTGGCTGGTCGTCCCGGCCATCGTCGCGCTGGCGACGTCGACGGCGTCCACCCCCGCGTCGACCGCCGCCAGCAGGGTCGCGAGCTGACCGCCGGCGGTGTCGTGGGTGTGCAGGTGGATGGGGAGGTCGAACCGCTCCCGGAGCGCGGTGACGAGGGTCCGGGCTGCGGGTGCGCGCAGCAGGCCCGCCATGTCCTTGATCGCGAGGATGTGCGCGCCGGACTCCACGATGGACTCCGCCAGTCGCAGGTAGTAGTCGAGCGTGTACAGCTCCTCGGCGGGATCGGTCAGGTCGGCGGTGTAGCACAGGGCCACCTCCGCGAGGGAGACGCCTGTCTCGCGGACGGCGTCGATCGCCGGTCGCATCTGCTCGATGTCGTTCAGGGAGTCGAAGATGCGGAAGATGTCCAGCCCGGTGGCCGAGGCCTCCCGCACGAAGGCGTCGGTCACCTCGGTCGGGTATGGCGTGTAGCCGACGGTGTTGCGCCCCCGCAGGAGCATCTGCAGGGCGACGTTGGGCAGCGCCTCTCGCAGGGCCGCCAGCCGATCCCACGGGTCCTCGCCGAGGAAGCGCAGCGCGACGTCATACGTCGCACCGCCCCAGGCCTCCATGCTGAGCAGGCCGCCGGTCATCCGCGCGACGTAGGGCGCCGCCGCCACGAGGTCGTAGGTGCGCACCCGGGTGGCGAGCAGCGACTGGTGCGCATCGCGGAACGTCGTGTCGGTCACCGCGACCGCGGTCTGCTCGCGCAGGGCACGCGCGAATCCCTCCGGCCCCAGCTCGAGCAGCCGTTGCCGGCTGCCGGGCAGGGCCGGGGCCGACACGTCGATGTCGGGGAGCTTGGCGAGCGGGTCGGGCAGCCCGTTGGCGGGACCGTGCGGGCGGTTGACCGTCACGTCCCCGAGGTAGGCGAGCAGCTTCGTGCCCCGGTCGGCGCTGGCCTTTGCGCTGAGCAGTGCCGGCCGCTCGTCGATGAACGAGGTGGACAGCTCACCGGCGACGAACTCCGGATCGGCGAGCACCGCCTGAAGGAACGAGATGTTGGTCCGGATCCCGCGGATGCGGAACTCCGCCAGCGCCCGTTCTGCGCGGCGGATCGCCGTCGGGAAGGTGCTCCCCCGGCAGGTCAGCTTGACGAGCATCGAGTCGAAGTGGCCGGAGACCTCGCTGCCCGCACTGGCGGTGGCTCCGTCGAGCCGCACCCCGGCACCGCCTGGCGAACGGTATGCGACGATCCGGCCGGTGTCGGGCCGGAACCCGTTGGCCGGGTCCTCGGTCGTGATCCTGCACTGCAGCGCGGCGCCGTTCACCCGGACGGAGTCCTGGGTGATCCCCAGGTCCACGAGCCTCTCCCCCGCCGCGATCCGCATCTGGGACTGGACGATGTCGATGTCGGTGACCTCCTCGGTCACCGTGTGCTCGACCTGGATGCGGGGGTTCATCTCGATGAAGACGTGCTGGCCCGCCCGCTCCCCGACCGTGTCGACGAGGAACTCCACGGTGCCGGCGTTGACATAACCGATGCTCCGGGCGAAGGTCACCGCGTCCCGGCAGAGCGCGTCGCGGATCGCCGGATCGAGGTTCGGCGCGGGCGCGATCTCGATCACCTTCTGGTGGCGTCGCTGCAGCGAGCAGTCCCGCTCGAAGAGGTGCACCACCTCCCCGTCGGAGTCCGCGAGGATCTGCACCTCGATGTGCCGGGGCCGCAGGACCGCCTGCTCGAGGAAGACCGTGGGGTCGCCGAACGCGCTGGCCGCCTCGCGCATGGCCGCAGCCAGGGCCTCTGCCAGGTCTTCGGCGACGTCGACCCGGCGCATCCCCCGTCCCCCGCCGCCGGCGACCGCCTTCACGAACAGGGGGAAGCCGATCTGCTGCGCGGCCTCGACCAGCTCGGCCGCGTCGTCCGAAGCCGCGGACGACGCCAGCACCGGGATGCCGGCCTCGCGTGCTGCCCGCAGGGCGGTCACCTTGTTCCCCGCGAGCTCAAGGACCTCAGGTGGTGGGCCGATGAACGCGATCCCCGCCTCGGCGCACGCGCGGGAGAGGTCGGGGTTCTCCGAGAGGAAGCCGTAGCCCGGGTACACGGCATCGGCCTCGGACTCGCGGGCCACCCGGATGATCTCGTCGATGTCCAGATAGGCGCGGACGGGATGGCCCTGGTCGCCGATCAGGTACGCCTCGTCCGCCTTGAGGCGGTGCTCGGAGTTGCGGTCCTCGTGAGGGAAGACGGCCACGGTTCGCGCGCCGAGCTCATATGCGGCGCGAAACCCACGTACCGCGATTTCGGCGCGGTTGGCCACAAGAACCTTGGAGAACACGACTCACCTCATCGCTAGCCGGACATCGCCGCAGTGAGCAGCACGGTAACGGGTCTGAGGCTATCGGGACCTCTGGTCCGGGGGGCGGACGTGTCCGTCGTCCACGCCCACAACGGCTCGCTCAGCCCGCCGTGCGGTTGCGCCGGCGCACCGACAGCTCGTCGGACCCGTCGATGAGCGCGCCCTCGTCGTCCGCACGCTCGGTCGGCAGGGCGGCGAGACTGCCTTCGACCTCGCGCCACACCCTGCCGACGGCGATGCCGAACACGCCCTGGCCACCCTGGACGAGGTCGATGACCTCGTCCGCGGAGGTGCACTCGTAGACGCTGGCCCCGTCGCTCATCAGGGTTATCTGGGCCAGGTCCTCGACGCCGCGCTCCCGCAGGTGGCTCACCGCGGTGCGGATCTGCTGCAGCGACACCCCCGTGTCGAGGAGTCGCTTGACCACCTTGAGCACCAGGATGTCGCGGAAGCTGTACAGCCGCTGGGTCCCGGACCCGCTGGCGGAACGGATGGACGGCTCGACGAGGCCCGTGCGGGCCCAGTAGTCCAGCTGACGGTACGTGATCCCTGCGGCTCGGCAGGCCGTCGGACCGCGATAGCCGGTGGTGGTGTCCAGATCGGGGAGCTCGTCCCCGAAGAGCAGGCCCTGTGCACGCTGGGGGATGCCGAGTGGCTGGGTCTCGCCGGTGCCGCTCACGCCCAGCTCCCCTCGTCGTCTTCGTGCCGATGTCGTGCGGTCCCGGTGGCCGTTCGGCCCGGGTCCGCTCGAACCATCGTGTCACCGATCACGCTAGGGCCGCCCCGGGGGGGCGTCAACGACGCCACGCGGGGCGGTGACCTTGTCTGTTGTCCTTGACCTTCAACCTGAGGTCGAACCGAGAGATATGTCCCATTCGGCCCGGGAGGCGATCAGGACGACCCCTGAGGGCCGGGGTCACCCTCGTCCGTGCCGACGAAGTCGTCGGCGCTTACCGTGTCGAGGAACGCGCGGAACTCCTCGAGCTCCTCCTCTTCATCGGCTGCCTCTTGCACGTCGAGGCCCGACTCCGCGAGCACCGCGGCGTCGCAGAGCACGGGGCTGGCGGTGCGGACCGCCACGGCGACGGCGTCCGAGGCTCGCGAGTCGATCCGGCGGCCGTCGTCGAGCACGAGTGCGGCGTGGAAGACACCGTCGATCAGGGCGACGATCTCGACGTGGTCCACCCCGGCACCGGACGACCTGAGCACCGTTACCAGGAGGTCGTGCGTCATCGGACGCGGCGGGACGACCCCAGCCTGGCCGGCGGCGATGGCCTGCCCCTCGGTGAGCCCGACGACGATCGGCAGGACCCGGGCCCCGTCGGCGTCGAGGAGCAGCACGACGACCTGATCCAGCGGCACCTGCCGCCGGACGCCGAGCACCTGCATCTCGATCAGTCCGTCCCGCACACTGCCACGCTACGTCGCAGATGCCCCGGGGGCACGCCCTTCGGCCGATTCCGTCGACTCAGGGAGCAAGCTCGTCCACGCCCGCCCGGAGGAACGCGGCATGGAGTCGCGCGAAGAGCTCTCCGATCTCGGCCGCGACGACCGACGCGTGCGCCTGGGCCGCGACGGCACGCTGGCCCCTCAGCGGGGCGACGATCTGGTCGGCGATCGCCACCTCTCGGTCGGCAGCGGACCTCGACGTGCGCAGGTGACGGGGTTCGACGCCGTGCTCGGACAGTGCCCGCGCGACGAGAACGACCTCAGCGGCCCATGGGTCGAGGTGCCCCGACCGGTCGCTGTGCAGCACCCCGGCGTCCAGCAGCTCGGAGACCAGCTCGAGGCTCGTGCCCGTCTCCGCGGCGAGCGTGGCCGGGGTGTACCGACCGACCGCCACGGGGCCTGCGGCAGACCCGTCGTTAGTGGCCAGGCGAGGGATCAGCGGTTCGTCCACCGTGCCGGCGTCCAGGGCAGCGAGCTGTTCGCCGATGACCCGGAGCGGGAGGTACCGGTCCCGTTGCTGGCGCAGGACGAAGCGGAGCCGCTCGACGTCCGCGAGGCTGTACTGCCGGTACCCACCCGCGGTCCGTTGCGGCTCGACCAGGCCCTGCTCCTCCAGGAACCGCAGCTTCGACGGCGTGAGCGTCGGGAAGTCCGCGCCGAGCTGAGCCAGCACATCCGAGATCCGCATGATCGGATCGCGTGCGACACCGTGCGGCCACTGCTCGACGAGCCGCGGTCCCGAGATCGTGGAGTGGGGCTCCTCCTGGCGGTCGGCGACCGAGCTCATGTCCCCTCGTCCGTGCCGGGGTTGGGCTGCCCCGCTTCGGCGCCGCTCCCGGCACCCCACGCCGGACTCGGGTGGAACGTCATCCGGAACTTGCCGATCTGGACCTCGTCGCCAGATCGAAGCAGGGCCCGCTCGATCCGGTCCCGATTCACGTAGGTGCCGTTCAGCGAGCCCACGTCACGCACGAGGAACCCCTCGGGCTCCCGGACGAACTCCACGTGCTTGCGCGAGACCGTGACGTCGTCGAGGAAGATGTCCGAGTTCGGGCTCCGCCCTGCGACGGTGCGGGGCGCATCGAGCAGGAACCTGGCCCCCGCGCTCGGGCCGCGCTGCACGATCAGAAGGGCAGAGGTCGGCGGGAGGGCCGCCACTGCGGCCTTGTCCTCCGCGCTCAGCCCGACGGGGACGTCGAAGTCGACACCGCCGATGGCGTTCTCGCCGAGGTTGATCGTGGTATCGGCGGCGGTCCCCTGCTGCTCGGACGCATCATGTTCCGTCATCGTCACTCCTCCGGCGTCGGCAGCTCCAACACATCAGCCCACAGCTTGCCCGTCACCTCATGATCGGTGCCCTGGGCGTCCTGTTCAGCACAGCCTAAGCCGCGCAACGCCCTGCCGTCAGTCCTCGCGGCGGCTCATCCCGTCTCAGGCACGGGTGCGGGTGTGGCGTACTGCGGGACCTCGACCGATCGGACGGCCGTGATCGCCACCAGCTCCCGCGTGGTCAGATCGGGGTCCCCACCCGCGTTGCGCACCTTGGCCAGCGCTCCCCCGGGGATGCTCAACGCCAGGCTGATGGTGTCGGGGTCACCGATGGCCAGCCAACGGTAGGGGGGCCGCAGCAGCGTCCCGTCCACCTCTACACCGGCCGGGGTGTCGATGAAGAAGCTCGACGCGGTCAGTCGGAGGTCTTCGAGCTGGACGACCTCGGCGCCGGCGTTGCGCAGCTCCTCGAGCACGTTGTACAGCACCGCCGCCGGGACCCGTTCGCCGGTCTCACGGATGGTCAGGGCGATCCCTGGTCCCTCCGCGGGCAGCCTGCCGGCGAGGATGCCCTGCACCTCCGCGCGTTCCGCGGCGGCCTCACGCGCGGCGCGCTCGGTGTCGGACCCGGTGACCAGCTCCGCGCGGCGGGCGCGCAGGGTGACGATCTGCTCCTGCAGGTCGGACGTCCGCCGGGTGACGTCGTCGAGGATCCGGACCAGCTCGTCCTGGCGCAGGGAGGCGAGCCCCTCGGTCCGATTGGCCTGGACCTGCACGACCAGGGCGAAACCCACCACGGCGCAGAGGACCCCCGTGATGATCTGACCTCGGTTCGCCCGTGGCGCGAGGGACCTGCGCACGACCCCCCACGCGGAGGGCGGTGACTTCTCGACGGTGTCCGCCAGGCGATGGTCCGGGGTCATGTCAGGCCCTGAGCAGGTGTCGACGGATCGCTGCCGCGTTGGAGAAGATCCGGATCCCGAGGACGACGACCACCGCCGTCGACAGCTGGGTGCCGACCCCGAGCTGGTCCCCGAGGAAGACGATGAAGGCGGCGATGATCACGTTCGCGAGGAACGAGACCAGGAACACGCGGTCGTCGAAGACGCCGTCGAGCATCGCCCGCAGGCCGCCGAAGAGCGCATCGAGGGCCGCGACGACGGCGATCGGCAGGTAGGGCTGGAGCAGCACGGGCACGGTGGGATCCAGATAGATGCCGACGAGCGCCCCGGCGAGGAGCCCGATGAGAGCGATCATGACGTGCCTTTCTGGTCCGGGGTCGATCCAGTATCCGTGCCGAGCGAGCGCGCGTGCCGCAGGGCGGTGTCCCCGGCGCCGGGCAACGTGAGGGAGGCGGCGGCCGTCGTGGTGACGCTGATCCCGTAGGTGCCCGAGAGGAAGGCCAGGTGGTTGGCCGCGCTCGAACGGGCGAACTCGGTCTGCATCACCCGGCTGTCGCCGATGGCCTCGACCCGGTAGGGGCCGAGCAACGGAGCGAGGTCGACGAGGATCGCCTGGCCGGCCCCCCGGATGGCGCTCATCGCGGTCAGCCGCTGGCCGTTGATCGCGATCGCTTCCGCCCCGGCGGCCCACAGTGCGTTCGTGACGATCTGGAGGTCGATGTCCTGCACGCGGGCGGCGTCGTCGGCGTCCTCTGTGTCGGCGGAGTCGGCCAGCTCGATGACCAGGCCGGGACCCTCCACGGCGATGGCGCCCGAGGCGAGCTCGGCTTCCTGCAGCCTCGCGAAGAGCCCCGGATTGGCCTCCTCCAAGGCGTCGGCCTGGATCTGGGCGATCTCGGCGCTGATCGTCTCGTTCACCTTGGCCAGCTCCTCGGCCTCGGCCGACCGTTCGGTGATCTCCCGTTCGAGCAGGGTGCGGGGCGAGGCGCCGCTCAGGACGGGCGCCCTGAGGGAGCTGACGGCCATCATGGTCCCCATCCCGAGCAGGATGGCCAGCACCAGGGTGAGCGCGGCCCGTCCGGCCTGCCTGGCCGGGGGGCGATCCACGGGCGGTCGAGACGCCGCCTCGGCATATCCGGGCTCAACCGCCCGGTTGACGATGTCGAAGAGCAGCCCCATCGACGCGTCGACCCGGCGCGGAGCGGACGGCGTGCCCTGTGCTCGGGCCGGATCGGACCCGCGACGGCGCCCGGGCTCGCTCATGAGTGCCTCGCCCTCGCGCTCTCGGCCAGGTAGGACGCGGCCTGGCGCAGGTAGACAGCACCGGCCAGCCAGTACAGCGCGATCCCCCAGACCGCGAAACCCCAGCCGAGGGCGTCCGCCGCGGCACCGATGACCCCGGGGCGCTCGGCGAGGAGGAGCAGAGGGAAGGCGTAGAGCAGCGCGAAGGTCCCGGCCTTCCCGACGAAGTGCACGGGAAGCGGCCCGAGCCGGGCCGCCACGAGAGCCAGCAGCACCACGGTGAGCAGCACGTCGCGCGCGATGATCACCGCCACGAGCCACCACGGGACCAGGTCCCGGACAGCCAGGATGATCAGGGTCGCGAGGATGAAGAGCCGGTCGGCCGCCGGGTCGAGCAGCTCTCCCAGGCGTGACTGCTGGTTGAGCGCCCTCGCGAGCCGTCCGTCCAGCCAGTCACTCGCGCCGGCAACGGCCAGCGTGGCCAGCGCCCACAGGTCCTGGCCGTTCAGGGCCAGGAAGGCGAACGCCGGCACTGCCGCAAGGCGAAGCGCGCTGATCAGGTTCGGAATCGTCAGGACGCCTGCTGCTCCGGGCCGGGCGCGGGGCGCGGGGCTCGCGGCGGCGTGCTCCTCCGACCTGAGGACAGGGTGAGGCTCGGGCGGGCTGCCTGTGCTCACAACCGCTCCCCTTCGCTGCCGCCGTCGGACACGCTCATGCTTCGGCGATCCTATGGCGCGCAGTCCCCTGCGCGTCGCGGGGTCAGACCAGGCGACGGTTCGCCGGGCTCACCAGACGCATCCACCGGTGACCGTAACCGTCGAGCGCGACCTCAGCGTCGCCCGTGCTCGTGACGTCGATCTCGCCGTCGGCGAGCAGATCGACGAGCCGGTAGTCCCCCTCCTCCAGATCGAGGGAGAGGGGAACGGTGACCGGGTCCGGCGCGAGGTTGTGCAGGGTGATCACGACCGCGTCGTCCACCGAGCTTCGCAGCGCGAGCACGGAGTCGTGCGGCTGCTCGAGCACCTCGACCGCCGTCCAGCCGAGCTCGGGGCACTCCCGATAGCGCCGGACCAGGAGCGACATGAAGGTCAGCAGCGAGTCGGGGTCGCGGCGTTGAGCGCTGACGTTCACGTACTCCGGGCCGAACCCGCCCCCGGTCACCGGGCCGGGCAGCCTGGCTGGGCGGGCCGTAGAGAAGCCGCCGTTGTGGTCGTCGCTCCATTGCATCGGGGTGCGGACCGCGAGCCGGCCGGGGGCGTCCAGGTTCTCCCCCATCCCGATCTCCTCACCGTAGAAGAGGGTCGGCGTGCCCGGCAGGGAGAACAGCAGCGAGTAGGCCATCCGCACCCGTCGCGGATCGCCGTCGAGCATCGGTGGGAGCCGTCGGCGCAGTCCCCGACCGTAGATCTGCATCTCCTCGGTGGGCCCGAACGCCGCGAAGACCTCCTGTCGTTCATCGGGGCTCAGCTTGTCCAGCGTCAGCTCGTCATGGTTGCGCACGAAGGTGGCCCACTGGCAGTCGGCCGGGATCGTGGGGCGTGAGCGCAGCGCATCAGCCAGCGGCCGGGCGTCGTGCCGGGCCATCGCCAGGTACAGCGCCTGCATGGAGACGAAGTCGAACATCATCGTGAGCTCGTCGCCGTCCCCCGCGCCGTAGTACGACACCTGCTCGGCGAAGGGAAGGTTGACCTCGCCGAGCAGGATGGCGCTCCCGTTCCGACGCCCGAGGAACGACCTGATGGAACGCAGGTAGGAGTGCGGGTCGCCGTACGACGCCGCCTCGCCCTCGGAGGTCCCGAGGGTCTCCAGGAAGTAGGGGACCGCGTCCACCCGGAACCCGTCGAGCCCCATCTCGAGCCAGAACCCGATCACCTTCGCGATCTCCTCGCGCACCCGCGGGTTGACGACGTTCAGGTCGGGCTGATGGCGGTAGAAGCGGTGCAGGTAGTACTCGTCGGTCTTCTCGTCGTGCGCCCAGATCCCCTCCTGCTGATCCGGGAAGACCACCTGGTCCGAGGTGTCCGGCGGAGGCTCGGACCGCCAGACGTAGAAGTCGCGGTACTCGTTGTCCTTGCTGGATCGCGCGGCCTTGAACCAGGGGTGCTGGTCCGACGTGTGGTTCACGACCAGGTCGGCGATCACCCGCATCCCGCGGTCCTTGGCCGTGCGGATCAGCTCCACCAGGTCGCCCAGATGGCCCAGACGCGCGTCGACGCCGTAGTGGTCGCTGACGTCGTAGCCGTCGTCCTTGTCAGCGGTCGGGTAGAAGGGCATCAGCCAGAGGCAGGTGATCCCCAGCTCGGCAAGGTGGTCGATGCGCTGGGCGAGCCCCAGGAAGTCGCCCGTCCCGTCGCCGTTCCAGTCCATGAACGTCTCGACGTCCAGGCAGTACACGACCGCGTTCTTCCACCACAGGTCGCTGGTGTCGGTGATCTTCATCGCGTCCTCCCCTCGGGCACGGACTGCGCGGTGCCGGACGCACCCGATGTGCTGACCTGGGGCAGCACGTGATCGGCGAAGGCCTCGATGAACGCTGTCTGCTCCTGCCCCACGTGGTGCAGGTAGATCTCGTCGAAACCCAGGTCGACGAACTCGTTCAGCCAGCCGACGTGGCGCGCCAGGTCGGCGGAGACCAGCACGCCCTTGCGGACGTCGTCGGGTCGCACGTGTGCCGCCGCGACGTCGAAGTGCTCAGGGGTGGCCAGGTCCCAGCACACCGGGGGCGGGAAGACGTTCGAGCGCCACTGGTCGAAGGCGATGTGCTCGGCCCGCTCTTGGTCGGGGTCCCACGAGAGGTGGACCTGCAGCGCGAGGGGCCCTCGCCCGCCCTCCTCGCGGTACGCGTCGATCATCTCGCGGAGCACCTCGTGCGACTGGTTGATGGTGATCAGCCCGTCGGCCCAGGAGGCCGCACGACGCGCGGTCTCGACCGTGACCGCCGGGCCGATCAGAGGCGGGGGGTCCTCGGGCAGGGTCCAGACCCGGGCACGATCGAGGGTCACCAGACCGTGGTGCGTGACCTCCTCACCCGCGAGCAGCCGCCGGATGACCCCCACCGTCTCCACGAGGCGTTCGTCCCGGACCTCCTTGACCGGCCAGGCGTCACCGGTGATGTGCTCGTTGGAGTTCTCGCCGGAGCCGAGGGCGGCCCAGAACCGGCCGGGGAACATCGCCGCCAGAGTCGCGATCGCCTGGGCGACCACCGCCGGGTGGTACCGCTGTCCCGGTGCGTTGACCACCCCGAACCGCAGCTCCGTGGTGGCGAGCGCCGCGCCGAGCCAGGACCAGGCGAAGCCGGAGTGGCCCTGGCGGGCACTCCACGGCGCGAAGTGGTCGGAGCACATCGCTGCACCGAAGCCGGCCCGCTCCGCGTCCTGGACCGCCCGAAGGAGGTCGGCCGGATGCATCTGCTCATGTGAGGCATGGAACCCGATCGTCGTCATCGGTCCTTCCTATCGCCGAGTGCACGTCGCCGCGCGTCAGGAGATACGGCCGGGACCGCGTGCCTATGCTGAAGTCCCATCGAGCGCTGGAGGCACGCCCATGGACAAGCTCTCGCTCATCGCCCAGTCACGCACGGAGCTCGATGGCGCGCGCAGGGCCACCAGCGGCCGCAGCGCGAAGACCGTGTACGGCGGTCACGACAAGGTGCTGCGACAGACGGTCATCGCGCTGTGTGCGGGCCGGAGCACCGACAACCACGAGAACCCTGGGGAGGCGACGGTCCAGGTGCTCAGTGGCCGGATCCGGGTGACCGACGACAGCACGACCTGGGACGGGACGACCGGCGACCTCATCGTCGTCCCGCGTGGGCGCAGCTCGATCCACGCCGTCGAGGACAGTGCCATCCTGCTGACCGTGGCCAAGACCTGACGGGCGCCGAGTCGCCCCGGGTGCCAGACTCTCGCGTCGTGAGCCCCACCAGCCAACGTCCTCCTCACGTCGCCGCGCGCGTCGAGGACCGCGTCATCGCCGCCGCCGCCCGATGGCTCCGGCGTCGGGGCTGGGTCGCTCGGGTGGAGCCCTACCCCGGCTACGGTGCGCCCGGGTGGGTACGGATCGTGGCTCGAGCCCTGCTCGCCGCCCCAGGGACGGGTGTCCGGGAGGCCGCGGAGGAGGACGCGGCGTCCGCACAGCGGGCCGTGCGCGGCTGGCGCAGCTTCCTCACGGTCCAGGTGCCCCGGGCCACGATCGAGGTCCGGATCGGCACCACGACGCACGAGGTGGTCACCGACCGCGGGGGGTACGTCGACGTGGTCCTCCCGTGCGACCTACCGGTCGGCTGGCACACCGTCACCCTGAGCGTCGACGGCGCGGCCGTGACCTCCGCGGTGCTCATCGTCGCCCCAGGGCCCGGCGCCGCCCTGGTGAGCGACATCGACGACACCATCTGGGTGACGGTGCTGCCGCGTCTCTTCCTCGCTGCCTGGAACGCGCTCGTGCTGCACGAGAACGCTCGCCGCGTCGTGCCCGGGATGGTCGGGCTCTACCGGCGGTGGCAGGTGGCCAACCCCGGGGCCCCCACCTTCTACCTGTCGACGGGCGCCTGGAACGTCGCGCCGGCCGTGCGCCGCTTCCTGCGTCGCCACGGCTACCCGCTCGGCCCCCTCCTGCTCACCGACTGGGGTCCGACGAACACCGGGTGGTTCCGCAGCGGCCAGGAGCACAAGCTGGCCAGTCTGCGCCGGCTCATGGCCGAGTTCCCGGAGCGGAGGTGGGTGCTGGTCGGCGACGACGGCCAGCACGACCCGCAGATCTACTCCCAGATCGCCGACGAGTTCGCAGACCGGGTCCAGGTGATCGCGATCCGTGAGCTCAGCCCGGCCGAGCAGCTGCTCGCCCACGGGACCCCGGTGCCCACCAAGGACGGTGAGATCGCAAGCCGTGCCACCTCCCCCGCCGTCCTGCACGGCGCGGACGGGAACGCCCTCGCGCTCGCGCTCATCGACCGCGGTCTGCTGTGACCCCGAGCTCGGCACCGACGGCCGCCAGGAGCGCGTCGACGTCCGACGCGGTCGTGTCGAAGGAGCACATCAGGCGGACGAGTCCGGGCTGGCCCTCCCAGTCGTAGAAGACGAAGCGGTCGCGGAGCCGGGCCGCGGCGTCCGTCGGCAGCACCGCAAACACCGCGTTCGCCTGCACCGGTTGGGTGATCGGCACGTCCAGCGCCGTGAGCCCATCCCGCAGGCGTTGCGCCATCGCGTTGGCCTGACCGGCCGAGCGCAGCCACAGGTCCCCGGAGTACAGGGCGAGCAGCTGTGCGGAGACGAACCGCATCTTCGAGGCCAGCTGCATGTCGATCTTCCGCAGGTAGCGGATCCCCTCCACGGCGTCCGGCCGGAGGACGACGACGGCCTCCGCGCCCAACGCGCCGTTCTTGGTGGCGCCGAGGCAGACGACGTCGACGCCCGCGTCGGTCGTGAACGCCTGCAGCGGCAGCCCGAGGCTCGCCGCCGCGTTGGACAGGCGTGCGCCGTCCAGGTGAACCCGGAGTCCCAGCTCGTGGGCCTGGGCGCAGATCGCGGCGATCTCGGTCGCGGTGTAGCAGGTTCCCAGCTCGGTGCTCTGGGTGATCGATACGACCGCCGGCTGGGCCCGGTGCTCGTCCCCGCGACCGCCGGTGCGGGTCGCGATCAGCTCGGGAGTGAGCTTGCCGTCCGGCGTGGCGACCGGGAGCAGCTTCATCCGTCCGATGCGCTCCGGGGCGGCGTTCTCGTCGGTGTTGATGTGTGCCGACTCGGCGCACACGACGGCGCCCCACGGGGGCGTCATGGCCTGCAGCGCGATGACGTTCGCCCCGGTCCCGGTGAAGACCGGGAACGACTCGGTTGCCGTGCCGAAGAGTGCGGACAGCACCTCGTTCAGTCGGGCGGTGTACACGTCGGCGCCGTACGCCGACTGGTGGCCGCCGTTTGCCTCTGCGATCGCGGCGAGGACCTCGGGGTGCACGCCGGCGTAGTTGTCCGACCCGTACGTTCGGCGGTCACGATCATGCAGCGTGGTCACGACTGCATCCTGCCACCGTCCGAGACGTCACCGAGACGTCGCCAGGTCGCCGTCGCGGGTGCCGAGTCAGGAAGTGGCGTTCGTCCCGCCCGAGCACGCCGCCCCAGGCTCCGGGGTCTGGGGGCCTTCGAGGTAGCGCTCGAGGAAGACCTCGAGGCGGTCGTCGCTCGCCGAGTCCAGCTCGAGCTGAACGCCCCAGGCGGTGGCGACCACCGGGGCCGCGAGCTCCTCGTACGGGCTCACCAGGAGGTACGGGTGGCGGCCGGTGAGGTCGCGGAGAGTGGACACGTCGGCCTCGGGCAGGTTTTCGCTGTACGTCACCCAGACCGCCCCGTGCTCGAGCGAGTGCACGGCGTTCTCGGTGCGCACGGGCTGGTCGTAGAAGCCGCAGTCCTGCCAGACGGGGTCGTGGGGCCCCCCCAGCGGTGGCAGGAGGGTGCCGTAGTCGACGTCCGTGGTCACGTGCGAGGCGTCGAGGTCCGGCTCCTCGACGACGTCCGGGAGGGGCTCGGCCGCGGCCTCGGTGACGGTTGCCTGGCGCCGCTGCTCGCCGATGATCACCACCGCGGTGGGGATCACCAGCAGCGCGACGACCGCCACCGAGACGGCGATGATCAGCCGCCGGCGCTTCCGGTCCACCTGCTGCTGCGCCGCCTTGAGCTCGGCCAACCGCGCCTGCCGCTCTGCCTTCGACATGCCAGTGCACTCCCCCGCTTGACGGTCCGCGTGGCCACGACGGCCCGCGATCCGGGACGTTGGTCCCGAATCACGAGGATACGTGAAGTGTCAACTATTCGGCTCAGTCGTGGCTCGGCGGCTCATCCCCCTCCGCCGTCGCACGGGCCAGGACGAAGATCAGGTCGGACAGCCGGTTGAGATAGCTGAGCACCTCCTGACTCACGGTCCCGTCCTCGTCACGGAGTCGCACCACGCGTCGCTCGGCGCGACGGACCACCGTGCGGGCATGGTCCAGCGCCGCGGAGACCGGGCTGCTCCCCGGGACGATGAAGACGGGACGCAGGGGACGCCGCGCGACCTCGTCGTCGATCAGGTGCTCCAGGCGTCGGACCATGTCCCCGGTCACCCGGGACGTCCCGGGCTCCAGACGGTCCCGATGCCGCGGGTTCGTCGCCAGGTCGGCCGCAGCCACGAAGAGGTCCCGCTGCAGGAGGAGGATCTCCCCGCCCAGTGCGTCGTCCGCGAGCGAGCGGGCCACTCCCAGCACCGACACCGCCTCGTCGATGTCGCCGCACGCCTCCAGCACGTCGTCGGCCTTGGACGCCCGCCCACCGAGGAACAGCCCGGTTGTTCCGTCGTCCCCGCCCTTGGTGTAGATCTGCACGCCGCCTCCCAGCTCCGTCCCAACGTGCCGACGCCTGCCCACCCTCGGAAGACTCGTCCACCGCCCCACCTATGGGCAAGCCCGAGTGCTTGCGCTCCGGAGTCCCGGGGCGAGCGCTAGTGTGGAGCCGCCGCCCGTTGGGTGGTTGGCCCACAGCCAGGGGAAGCCGGTCGAAACCCGGCGCTGACCCGCAACCGTAGGTCGGAGCGATCCGACGAGCCGGAGCACCTGCAGTGGGACGAGAGGCTCCTACCGTCGAGGCATGCGGGACGGAGCCCGGGTCGTCGTACCGACCCGGCGGACACCGCCGGAGCAGGGGCGATGGTGCCGGGCCCGTCGCGGCCCCTCAGAAAGAGGCACCGATGCACCACCCCACCCTCCCCTGGTCCCGAAGGCTCGCGACCGTCGCAATCGTCGCGACGGCACTCACCCCCCTCCTCGCCGTCGGGGCGAGCGCGGGAACCGCCACCCAAGGATGCACCGACCCCGATGGCGTCACGGTCGTCGTTGATGCCACCGACCTCGGCGGCGGCATCGAGATCGGATGCGCCACGGGGACCTCCACCGGGACCGAAGCACTCGCGGCGGCCGGCTTCTCCGAGACCCGTGACGACGCGGGGATGATCTGCGCCATCGACTCCCTGCCCGACCCCTGCCCTGCTACCTTCGAGGGCTCGTACTGGTCGTACTGGCACGCCGAGGACGGTGAGTGGCTGGCCTGGATGGAAGGGTCGGACACCGCCACTCCGGAGCCGGGTGGCGTCGAGGGCTGGCGCTACAACGACGGTTCGACGGGTCCGGGCGTCTCGCCCGAAGCGGCGTTGGTGGCCGACGTCCCGGAGGGCGGGTCGGACCCGGCTGTGCAGGACACCGAGCCGGCGATCCAGGGCGACCCCTGGGTGTATGCCGTCGTTGCCGCCGCAATCCTGGCCACGGCGCTCGTCGCGGGCATCACGCTCGCCCGGCGCGGCCGATCCCTCCACGGGTCCGGCGGGCAGGACTGAGCGCCCCGGATGCGCGCACTGCATCCGCTCGCCTGGTGGGCGTGGGCCCTGGGCCTCGCGGTCGCCACCAGCCGGGCGGGAAGCCCGCTGGTGGTCGCCGCCCTCCTGGTCGGCGCCGTCGGCGTGGTGCTCCGCTTCCGCGACGACTCGCCGTGGGCGCGAGCGTTCCCCGCCTACCTGGCGCTGGGCGCGTGCATCGTCGTCGTCCGGATCGTGTTCTACGCGATGGTCGGCGTGAAGACCCCGGGGCCCGTCCTAGTCGACCTGCCCCGGGTCACCCTGCCGGCATGGGCGGCGGGGGTGGACCTTCTCGGACCGGTCACCTCCACCGGGGTGCTCACCGCCGCGGGCTCTGGCTTCCAGCTGGCGACTCTCGTCGTGTGCTTCGGGGCGGCGAACGCCCTGACCAACCCGAAGCGCGCGCTGCGCTCCCTCCCCGCCTCGATGCATCACCTCGGGACCGCCGTGGTGATCGGCGTGAGCGTGACCCCGGCGCTCGTGACCGCGGCAGGCAACGTGCGGCGGGCACAGCGGTTGCGCGGCGGATCCCCTCGAGGAGCGCACGGGCTCATGGGCGGGGTGGTGCCCGTCCTCACCGACGCGCTCGACCGGTCGCTGGCGCTTGCGGCCTCGATGGACTCCCGGGGCTACGCCCGCACGCTCCCGGGCGGGTCCGACCGTCGGGTCGCTGCCCTGCTCTTCGCCGCGCTGCTCGGAGCAGGGCTCGGGACCTACGGGCTGCTCGGCGGGACCTCGACGGCCGCTGCCCTCCTCCTCCTGCTCCTCGGCGCGGCTGCGGCCGTCGTGGGGTCGGTCCTGGCGGGGCGTGCGGTGCACCGCACGCGGTATCGACCGGATCCCTGGCGGGCCGTCGAGACCAGGATCGCGCTCAGCGGCCTGGCCGCGGCGGGCCTGATCGCCGGGTTGGGCTCGAGCCCGGCGCTGCCGCGGGCGGGGGCCCTCCTCGCGGTCCTCGCCAGCGCCCTGATCGCGGGCGGCCCGCTGTTCCTGCTGGCCGGTGAGAGGCGGTGACCGGGTGATCGAGTTCGACCGGGTGACCGTGACGTATCCCAACGGGGCAAGGCCGGCGCTCGTGGACGCGACCTTCACCGTCGGGGAGGGCGAGCTGTGCCTGGTCATCGGGCCGACCGGGGCGGGCAAGTCGACCCTGCTGAAGGCGGCCTGCGGCCTGGTCCCGCACTTCACCGGCGGCCTCCTCACCGGCCGGGTGGTCGTGGAGGGACGGGATACCCGTGACGCCCTCCCTCGCGACCTGGCCGATGTGGTGGGAGTCGTCGTGCAGGACCCTGCCGCTGGGTTCGTCACCGACACCGTCGAGGAGGAGCTGGCCTACGCGATGGAGCAGCTCGCGGTTCCGGCGGGCGTCATGCGCCAGCGCGTGGAGGAGGTGATGGACCTGCTCGGACTGGCGGGCCTGCGGTCCCGGGCGCTCGCCGACCTCTCCGGTGGCGAGCAGCAGCGGGTCGCGATCGGCGCGGTCCTCACCGCGCGTCCGCGGGTCCTCGTGCTCGACGAGCCCACCTCGGCTCTCGACCCGGCCGCCGCCGAGGACGTGCTCGCGGCGCTCACCCGACTGGTCCACGACCTCGGCATGACCGTGCTGCTCGCCGAGCACAGGCTGGAACGCGTGGTGCAGTTCGCGGATCACGTGATCGCCGTGCGTGCCGACGGCTCGGTCCTGCACGGTTCGGCGGAGGACGTGCTGCGCACGTCGCCGATCGCGCCCCCCATCGTGCACCTCGGCCGGCTCGCCGGATGGGAGCCCCTCCCACTGTCGGTGCGCGATGCCCGACGCCGATCCCCAGTCCTCAGGGCCCGCCTCTCGACGGCAGGACCTGCGGCGGGCCCTGCCGCGCCGATCGCCGCGGCTGGCGGCGGGCTCCGAGCGGTCGACGTCCACGTGCTCCACGGGCGGGTGCACGCGGTCCGTGGCATCGACCTCGCCGTGCGCCCCGGTGAGGTCGTCGCCTTGATGGGGCGGAACGGGTCGGGCAAGACCTCACTGCTCTGGGCGCTCCAGGGTGCCGGACCGCGCAGCCGCGGTGACGTCCGGGTCGGGCCCGACCTCGATGTCGACCCCGCCCGGTGCCCGCCGGAGGAAGCCCGCCGGCACGTCGCGCTCGTACCGCAGAACCCGCTCGACCTGCTCTACCTCACCTCGGTCTCGGCCGAGTGCGACGCGTCGGACGCAGCACACGGCGAGCGGGGGCGGACGCGTGCGGTGCTCGACGACCTCAGTCCCGGTGTCGATCCCCAGAGCCATCCGAGGGACCTGTCCGAGGGTCAGCGGCTCGCCGTGGCCCTGTCGATCCAGCTCTCCGCCGACCCGGGCGTCCTGCTGCTCGACGAGCCGACCCGAGGCCTGGACTACCCGCTGAAGCGCCGGCTCGGCGGGGTGCTCGCGGGCCGCGCCGCCACGGGGTCCGCGGTGCTCCTGTCGAGTCATGACGTCGAGTTCGTCGCCGAGTGCGCCACCCGCGTCGTCGTGCTGGCCGAGGGTGAGGTGGTGGCTGACGGTCCTGCCGACGAGGTGCTCGTCGCTTCGGCGACCTTCGCCCCGCAGGTCGCCCGGATCCTGCACCCGCTCCACCTGCTCACCGTGGCGGCCGTCCGGTCGAGGCTCGAGGCGGCTCGATGATGCGACCCACAGGAAGCCGGCTCCGGGTCGACGCCGTTCCCCTGCAGCCCCGCACGTCCGTCACGATCGGGCTCGCCTCGGTGGTCGGGGTGATGGCCTTCTGCTGGCCGCTCCTGGTTCGTGCGGCGAGTCCGCTCGCCGGTCGCGAGGACGCCCCGATCGTCCTCGCTGGCGTCCTCGTCGCCACCCTTGCCGTGCTCACCGTCGCGCTCGGCGAGGGCGGCATCGACGTCAAGGCGGTGGCGGTGCTCGGACTGCTGACCGCCGTAGGGTCCGTGCTGCGCCCCCTCTCGGCCGGGACCGCCGGGGTCGAGCTGATCTTCATCGTCATCGTCCTCGGCGGGCGGGTCTTCGGCCCCGGCTTCGGGTTCGCGCTCGGGTCCACCACGGTGTTCGCCTCGGCGCTGCTCACCGGCGGCGTCGGCCCCTGGATGCCCTTCCAGATGCTCGCCGCATCCTGGGTGGGGCTGGGCGCGGGCCTGCTACCCAGGCGCGTGAGCGGGAGGACCGAGGTCGCGATGATCGCGGGCTACGGGGCCGCCGCCGCGCTCGCGTTCGGCATCGCCATGAACCTCTCGTTCTGGCCCTTCCAGCTGGGCCTGGGCACCGATCTGTCGTTCGTGGCGGGCGATCCGGTGCCGGCAAACCTGCACCGCTTCATGCTCTACAGCGCAGCTACCTCGCTCGGCTGGGACGTCGGTCGGGCGGTCACGACAGCCATCGGGGTCGCCCTGCTCGGTCGGCCGGTCCTGACCGCCCTGAGGCGCACCGCCGCTCGGGCGGTGTTCGGCTCGACCGGAGTGGTCCGTCCGCGTCCCGCCGTCCTCGCGGCCCACGGTGGTGCCGGCCGTCGCGACACGCCGTCCGTCCCGAGGAATGGACAGGGCGCCGAGCAGGGGTCGGCGCCCTCACCTGCAGGTTTGTCCGGCGCACCTGCGGGCCCCGCCTGATCCGGACCTCGCGTGTCGGTGACACTACATATAGTGGTCTCAGGCTTGTAAGTTAGGCACCCTTAGTGGTGGCGGGTCATCTGAGACGGTCATCAGACCGGCATCGACCAGAAGGAGAATCATGACGGAGACGTCGGAGAGCACCAGCACATCTGCCGCCCGGCGCAGCCCGAGAGGCCGCCCGTCCGGCCTCAGCATCGGGCGCGTCTTCACGACTCCCGGGGTCCACCCGTACGACGAGGTGGAGTGGGACCGGCGTGACATCGCGCAGACGAACTGGCGCACCGGCGAGACGATCTTCGAGCAGAAGGGTGTGGAGTTCCCCTCGTCCTGGTCCGTCAACGCCTCCACGATCGTCACGACCAAGTACTTCCGCGGGGCGCCCGGCACCTCGACGCGCGAGTGGAGCCTGAAGCAGCTCATCGACCGCGTCGTGCTCACCTACACCAAGGCGGGCCGCGAGCACGGATACTTCACCACGGACGACGACGCGGAGGTGTTCGAGCACGAGCTGACCTGGATGCTGCTGCACCAGGTGTTCTCCTTCAACTCCCCGGTCTGGTTCAACGTCGGGACGCCGTCCCCGCAGCAGGTCAGCGCCTGCTTCATCCTGTCGGTCGACGACACGATGGAGTCGATCCTGAACTGGTACCGCGAGGAGGGGATGATCTTCAAGGGCGGGTCAGGCGCCGGGCTGAACCTCTCCCGGATCCGCGCTTCGAAGGAACTGCTCTCCTCGGGCGGCACCGCCAGCGGGCCGATCTCCTTCATGCGCGGCGCCGACGCCTCGGCCGGCACGATCAAGTCCGGCGGGGCCACCCGGCGCGCCGCGAAGATGGTCGTGCTCGACGTCGACCACCCCGACATCGAAGAGTTCGTGCAGACCAAGGCCCGCGAGGAGGACAAGATCCGGGCCCTGCGCGACGCCGGGTTCGACATGGACCTCGGGGGCAAGGACATCGTGTCGGTCCAGTACCAGAACGCGAACAACTCCGTGCGGGTCACCGACGAGTTCATGCAGGCCGTCGAGGACGGGGGCAGCTTCGGCCTGCGGGCGCGCAGCGACGGGCGTGTGATCGAGACCGTCGACGCCAAGGACCTCTTCCGCAAGATCTCGACCGCCGCGTGGGAGTGCGCCGACCCGGGGCTGCAGTACGACAGCACCATCAACGACTGGCACACGAGCCCCGAGTCGGGTCGGATCACCGCCTCGAACCCCTGCAGCGAGTACATGCACCTGGACAACTCCTCGTGCAACCTGGCCTCGCTCAACCTGCTCGCCTTCCTCCGTCCCGACGACACCTTCGACGTGGTGAAGTTCGAGAAGGCCGTGGAGCTGGTCATCACGGCGATGGACATCTCGATCTGCTTCGCCGACTTCCCCACCGAGGCCATCGGCGAGACCACGCGGGCCTTCCGTCAGCTTGGGATCGGCTATGCCAACCTCGGAGCGCTGCTCATGGCGACGGGTCACGGTTACGACTCGGAGGGTGGCCGTGCGCTGGCGGCGGCGATCACCTCACTGATGACGGGCACCGCCTACAAGCGCTCGGCCCAGCTGGCCGGCGTCGTCGGGCCGTATGACGGCTACGCCCAGAACGCGGCCGCCCACAAGCGCGTCATGCGCAAGCACGCCGCCGCGAACGACGACATCCGCACGCTGGGTTCGATGGACCGGGACATCCACGCGGCCGCGACCAAGGTCTGGGCAGCCGGGAACAAGATCGGCGAGTCCAACGGCTGGCGCAACGCCCAGGCGTCCGTGCTGGCCCCGACCGGCACGATCGGCTTCATGATGGACTGCGACACCACCGGCGTGGAGCCCGACTTCTCGCTGGTGAAGTTCAAGAAGCTCGTCGGTGGTGGCTCGATGCAGATCGTCAACCAGACGATCCCGCGGGCGTTGCGCCGGATGGGCTACACCGAGGAGACGATCGAGGCGATCGTCGAGCACATCGCCGAGCACGGTCACGTCGTGGACGCACCGGGGCTCAAGGCGGAGCACTACGAGGTGTTCGACTGCGCCATGGGCGAGCGGGCCATCTCCCCCATGGGACACGTGCGGATGATGGCGGCCGTGCAGCCGTTCATCTCCGGCGCGATCTCCAAGACGGTGAACATGCCCGAGACCGCGACGATCGAAGAGATCGAGGAGATCTACTTCAAGTCGTGGAAGATGGGCATCAAGGCGCTGGCCATCTACCGCGACAACTGCAAGGTGGGACAGCCTCTGTCGGACGGCAGGACCGGATCAGCGACCACCACCCCCACGCCCGACGTCGTCGCGGCCGCGCCGTCGAAGGACGCGGCACCCGCTCGGGCCGTCCGGACCAGACTGCCTCGCCAGCGCACCTCGGTGACCACGTCGTTCAAGGTCGGCGGCGCGGACGGCTACATCACGGCCGGCTCGTACCCCGGCGACGGGCTGGGCGAGGTGTTCCTCAAGCTCGGCAAGCAGGGCTCGACGCTCGCTGGGGTCATGGATGCCTTCTCGATCGCCGTCTCGGTCGCGCTGCAGTACGGCGTCCCGCTGGAGACCTACGTCGAGAAGTTCACCAACATGCGGTTCGAGCCGGCGGGGATGACCGACGACCCGGACATCCGGATGGCTCAGTCGATGATGGACTACATCTTCCGCCGGCTCGCCCTGGACTACCTCCCGTTCGAGACCCGGTCCGCGCTCGGCATCTTCACCGCCGAGGAGCGCACGCGCCAGCTCCAGACGGGGTCGTACAGCCCGACCGAGGAGGAGCCCGACCAGGGCGCCGTACCGGTCGAGCACACCGGTGAGACGGACCAGCTGCCGGTGGAGGACGACGTCCAGCCCCTCGCCCAGCCGGCGAGGCCCGAGGTCCACTCCTCGTCGGAGCTGGTCGAGCTCAAGCTCGGCCGGACGGCGGACGCCCCGCTGTGCTTGTCCTGCGGGATCAAGATGCGGCCCTCCGGATCGTGCTACGTGTGTGAGGGGTGCGGGAGCACCAGCGGCTGCAGCTGACCCGACCCGAGGGGCCCCCGACCGCCTGGTCGGGGGCCCCTCGGGCTTCCTCGGCCAGATGAGGGAATTCACCCGACATCCGGGTTCACGACCGCGCGGCATGCGTCGACAACTCCTGGGAGACGGTTGCATCCCGGCACCGTCGACGGCTGCGAGGTCGCATGGAGCACGGCTGTACACCGCAGGGGGCCTCGGCCGCCGCGCCGGTCACGCGGCGCTCCCTCCGTCGTGCGTCCGGCTCCGTTCCCGAGTCCGTCACTCCCCCGCCGTTCGATGCCGGTCCGGCGACCAGGCGTGAGCGGCGCGAGGCCGAGCGGGACCAGGAACGGGCTCTCGGGGCCGTCCGTACCACCGGGCGCCTCGTGGTGGCTCTCCAGGGGCCGGGGCGCCACTCCCACCCGGCCCGTTCCCGACACCGTTCGTCGGCACCGTCGGGCGTCTCGCGGACGGCCGTCTGCCTCGGCGTCGTCGTCCTGCTCGTCACAGGTGCGATCGGCTCGGTCCACGCCGACCTGAACGCCCGTCAGCGCGATGCCGTCGTCGCGGCGCTGCAGGTGGAGGGCGAGCGGCGGGAAAGGATCGATCTGGCGGCGGTCGAGAGGCTCACCGCCCAGGCGGAGCACTACGCCTCCACCCGACGCGTCCTCGCACTGGACGCCGCACACGCCGCGCTGCAGGACGCCGGGGCCGTGGTGCTGGTGGCGACGACGGTGCTCGATTCCGAGACCGTCTCGCCGCTCGACCAAGCGGTGGCCGACCTGGCCGCGCTCATCGAGACCGTCGTTCCCCCGACGGCTCCTGCCCCCGCGGCCGGTCCCGTCGAACGGGTCGCTCAGGCGGAGGCGGCTTCGTCCCCTGCAGGGGACGTCGTCCCGCTGTCCAGCTCTCCCGCGGCCGTCGTGCCGCAGGCCAACCCTCACGCGGACGCTCCGCGACCTGATCAGACCGCGGAGGCCGCCCCCGCCCCTCCCGACCCACTCACCGCGGTCGACCCGGGTCCCGATGGGCTTGACCTCGACGTCAGCGACCGGATGATCGAGCTCGCGGCGCGCGTGGTCGCGTTGACCGACCAGCTCAGGGCGGAGGCGGAGGTCGCCGAGGCTGAGCTCGCCGCCGCACAGGCGGCGGTCCTCCAGGAGCGGGCAGCCCAGGCCGTGGCCGCGCAGCAGGCGGCGGCCGAGCTCGCCCGCAGGGTCGCCGCCGCGGATCGCGCCCCGAACGGTGCCATCCCTCACGAGGTCCTCTGTGGGGTCGGGTTCGAGTCCGGTGTGCTGCTGCGTTGCGACGCCGCGGCGGCTCTCGAGGACCTCAACGACGCGTTCCGGGCGAAGTTCGGGACCGATCTCGACGTGTCCAGCTCGTACCGGGACTACCGGACGCAGGTGGCGACGAAGGAGTCCCGCGGCGCGCTCGCTGCGGAGCCCGGAACATCGAACCACGGCCGCGGTCTCGCGGTGGACCTGAACGGCTTCGGCGACGTGGCGCAGTTCGACAGGCCGTTCTACCGATGGATGGTCGCCAACGCCGGCCGGTACGGGTGGACTCATCCGTCGTACATGGGCCCCGGCGGCTCCGGCCCTCTGGAGCCCTGGCACTGGGAGTACGGGACCCGCTGACACCCCGGGTGGGGATCGGCCGCACCCGAGCGCCAGCCCGTGCGGCGGCCGCGTCCGAGATGCAGAAGCCGCGCGATCGGACGACCCTGGGGACTAACGATCACTCTCACACCAGGGGGTCTCCCATGGCACAACCTCCCGCAGTCTCCTCCGGACGAGCGCCCTACCAGTGGCTGGCCCTCGTCATCGGGGCCGTCTACCTGCTCATCGGGATCATCGGGTTCTTCGTCACCGGCTTCGACGGGTTCACCGAGCACAACGAAGACATGACGCTGCTCGGCTTCGCGATCAACCCGCTGCACAACATCGTGCACCTGATCATCGGTGCCCTCGGAGTCGTCCTGTGGGCGACCCGACGGGGGGCGCGCGCCTACGGGTGGATCCTGGCGATCGGCTATGGAGCGGCGTCGATCTACGGCCTCATCGTGGTGGACAACCCCGACGCCGACGTCCTGAACATCAACACCGCCGACAACGTGCTGCACATCGTGAGTGCCCTCGCGGGCCTGGCGGTCGCACTCTGGCCCGACCGGTCACGTACCCGGCGAGTCTGAGCGGCTGTCGTCGGACGCCGGTCCCCGCTGAGCGGGGCTCGGCGTCCGACTGCCGGAGGCGCTGCGCGTGAGGATCACCGACGCGATCGGTGGGACGTCACCTGGCGGAGCGGTACTCCAGGGTGAGCGGGCACTGGAACGGGTCGCGAGCTGCCAGCCCCACGCGGTTCAGGTACCGGATCACGATCCCGTACGACTGCAGCATCGAGGTCTCGTTGTAGTGGATCCCGCGGGTGTCGCAGAACTCCCGGACGATGGGCTGCACCTTGCGCAGGTTGGGCCGGGGCATGCTCGGGAACACGTGGTGTTCGATCTGGAAGTTGAGCCCTCCCATGAACCAGTCGACGGTCCGCGGTCCGGAGATGTTCCGGCTCATCAGCACCTGGCGGCGCAGGAAGTCCATCCGGGTGTCCCGGGCGAGGATGGGCATCCCCTTGTGGTTGGGGGCGAACACGGCCCCCATGTAGACCCCGAACAGGCCGAGCTGGACCCCGAGGAAGGCGAAGGCGATCCCGACGGGCATCAGCCAGAAGACGAGGGCGAGGTAGCCACCCAGGCGCAGGGTGACGAACGCGATCTCGACCGGTCGGCGCTTGACGTCCCCATGGCCGAAGATCGTCTTCACCCCGGACACGTGCAGGTTCAGGCCCTCCAGGAGCAGCAGTGGGAAGAAGAGCCAGCCCTGCCGCGCCGCGAACCATCCCGGGAGGCCCGTGCGGGGCGCGGTCAGCTCCTCCGTGTGGAACACGATGACGTCGGTGCCGATGTCGGGGTCGGCGCCGATCTGGTTGGGCTTGGCGTGATGCCGACTGTGCTTGTGGGTCCACCACCCGTAGCTCATCCCCGCGTACAGGTTGGCAATCACCAGACTCGCCCAGTCGTTCCACCGACCCGATGCGAACACCTGCCGGTGGGCGGCGTCGTGGCCGAGGAACATGACCTGGCCGAGAATCAGGGCGAGGACGGCGGCGACGGCCAGCTGCCACCAGGAGTCGCGCAGGATCGCCGACACGGCGATCACTGCCCCGAGCGACAGGGTGAGGAGCACGAAGCGCGACCAGTAGTACCCGTAGCGTCGGCGCATCAGTCCCGCCTCCTGGACGGTCTGACTGAGGGCGGCGAAGTCGCTCGTCTGCCGCTCGCGCGGATTCGGTGCGGGACGTGCTGGGGAGAGGGTGTCCATGCGGGGTGTTCCGCTCTGTTGGGGCCTCGTGGCCTTGGGCGGCGCCGCCAGCAGCTTGACGAACCTACGCAAGCGTAACCCACGGATCCCGTGCGGGCGATGGCTCGCGTGTCACCTCAGGACCCGGCTGGCGGGTACTCGTGGGGGCGTCCGACGGTAACCGGGGGCTGCCTCGTGTAGTCTTGCCGCACAGTTGCAGTAGGTTTTTCCGTTTGTGGTGCCCCTGGTGCCAGCCGGGTTGCTTAGCCTTCTACGGAGCAGACGAAGAATCACCGTGACGACCGGTACCGAAGAGCGGTGCTGGTTAAGTGCTCTGGAAGGAGCTTCCCATGGCCACAGGAACCGTGAAGTGGTTCAACTCCGAGAAGGGGTTCGGCTTCATCGCACCCGACGACGGCGGCGCTGACGTCTTCGCCCACTTCTCCGCCATCGAAGCGAGCGGCTACCGCTCGCTCGAGGAGAACCAGAAGGTCGAGTTCGACATCACCCAGGGCCCCAAGGGCCCCCAGGCGTCGAGCATCCGCCCCCTCTGATCTCTCGCAGACACCGTCTGCATCGCGAGGGCCCCGACCGTCAGGTCGGGGCCCTCGCTCCGTCTCGGGTCTCCTCCCTCACCGCACCTACGCCGGGCTGGCGGTACCACCGGGACTGATCGACGGGACGCTTGACCCGGACTGAACATCCGTTTAGTATCCTGAACGTGCGTTCAGTGCCTGATGGCTCTCCCGACCGGCAGACGGTCGATGCGACAGCCCGTGCCCGCATCCGGGACGCTGCGATCCGTCGCTTCGGGACGGAGGGCTTCGCCGTCGGGCTCCGTGCCATCGCGCTCGATGCGGGCGTGAGCCCCGCGCTCGTCCTGCACCACTTCGGGTCGAAGGACGGTCTGCGGCGCGAGTGCGACGAGCACGTCCTCGGGGTCATCCGGGAGCACAAGGCCGCGGCCGTCGGACCCTCCGGAGCCACCTCCGCGTTCCTCGCCCTGGCTGCGATCGACGAGCTCGCTCCCCTGGTCGGCTACGCGTTGCACAGCGTCGGTGCCGGCGGCGAGACGGCCCGTTCCTTCTTCGACCACTTCGTCGCGGACGCAGAGGAGTACGTGGCGGCCGGCGTGGCGGCCGGCACGATCAAGCCCAGCAGAGACGAGAAGGCTCGCGCGGCATACCTCACGCTGTTCGGCTTCGGCGCGATGCTGCTCGACATGAGCCTGCACCCGCCCAAGGACCCGACGGACCTCTCGTCGGCCATCCGGGGCTATCTCGATCGATCCGCGTTGGCCAGCGTCGAGCTGTTCACCCAGGGCCTGTACACCGACCATCGGATGCTCGACGCCTACCTGCTCTACGTCGGCGACCCTCCCCGGGGCGCCGCAGCCTCCGACGACCCGACGCCCTGAGCGTGACACCTTCCCCAGAAAGCAGCCTTACCCATGTCTCCAGTTATCGATGTGCGTTCGCTGAGCAAGTCCTTCGGACCCGTCCGTGCCCTCGACGGCCTCGACCTCGTGGTCGAGCCGGGCGAGGTCCATGGGTTCCTCGGTCCCAATGGCGCCGGCAAGTCCACCACGATCAGAGTCATCCTCGGCCTGCTCAAGGCCGACGCCGGCTCCGTCACCCTCCTGGGGGCTGACCCGTGGGCCGATGCCGTCGCGCTGCATCGGCGGCTGGCCTATGTTCCCGGAGAGGTCAACCTCTGGCCCAAGCTCACCGGCGGAGAGGCGATCGACTTCATCGCCAGCCTTCGGGGCGGCGTCGACCCCGCTCTCAAGGCCGAGTTGCTCGATCGCTTCGATCTCGACCCGACGAAGAAGGCGCGTTCCTACTCGAAGGGCAACCGGCAGAAGGTCGCCCTCGTCGCGGCCATGGCCTCGGACGTCGAGCTGCTGATCCTCGACGAGCCGACGTCCGGCCTGGACCCGCTGATGGAACTCGTCTTCCAGGACTACATCACCCGGGCGAAGGCCATGGGGCGCACGGTGCTGCTCTCCAGCCACATCCTGGCGGAGGTCGAGAAGCTCTGCGACCGGATCACGATCATCCGCGAAGGACGCGCCGTTCAGACGGGAACCCTCTCGGAGCTACGCCACCTCACCCGCACGGCCGTCGAGGTGATCACCGCCGGTGATGCGACGGCAGTGGCCACGGTCTCCGGGGTGCACGACGTGACGCGGGAGGGCGACCGGGTCCGGTTCTCCGCCGACGACGACGCCCTCTCCCCCGCCGTCGCGCTCCTGGCAGCGCAGGGCATCACGAGCCTGGTCAGCACTCCTCCGACCCTCGAAGAGCTGTTCATGCACCACTACGGCACCGAGACCGTGACCGCAGGGAGCGAGGCATGAGCGCCGCCACGGTCATCACCGACGGGCGGGAGCACCTCACCGGGACGCGTCGGATTACCCGCTTCACGCTGCGCCAGGACCGGGTACGCATCCCCATCTGGGCGGTGTCGATCGCCGGTCTCATCGGCTACTTCTCAGCAGCGCTGCCGATCGCCTATCCCGACCAGGAGTCCCTGCAGGGCAGGGCGGCCATCATGATGGAGCCGTCCGGTGCACTTCTCGCCGGTCCCGGCTACGGCCTGGACGACTACACGTTCGGGGCGATGCTCACCAACGAGATCCTCGGCTGGCTGGCGATCGCCTCGGCGCTGATGTCGATCTTCCTGGTCGTGCGACACACCCGCACCGAGGAGGAGACCGGGCGGGCCGAGCTCATCCGGGCCGGGGTCGTGGGCCGGCATGCACACCTGACCGCCTCGATCCTGAACGTGATCGCGACCAACGCTGTGGTGACGCTCCTGCTCTTCCTGGCCGTCGCCAGCGGTGACTTCGCCGTCCCGGACGCCCTTGCCTTTGCCCTGGGAGTCGGGCTCGTCGGTCTGGTCTTCGGTGCGGTGGCGGCGGTGACCGCGCAGGTCACCGAGCACTCGCGCACCGCCGTCGGGATGGCCGGCGCAGTGCTGGGACTCGTCTACGTGCTCCGCGGCATCGGCGATGCCCAGGAGCGGGGCGGCACCTGGCTGTCCTGGCTCTCCCCGATCGGCTGGGCGCAGCAGACCCGGGCCTTCACCGACCTCCGTTGGTGGCCACTGCTGCTGAACCTCGCCCTGGCGTCCGTGCTGGTGGTCGTCGCCTACCTGCTCAGCGGGAGGCGCGACCTGGGTGCCGGGCTTGTGGCGGCCCGCGGCGGCCGGGCGGACGCGGCCCCCGGTCTGCTCTCCTCGTTCGGGCTCAACCTCCGTCTGGAGCGCGGGAGCCTCATCGGGTGGAGCGTGGGGCTCTTCTTCACCGGGATCCTCACCGGAGCGATGGGTGAGGGCATCGTGGAGAGCTTCCGGGACCAACCCCAGCTGGCCCAGGTATTCGGCGTCGAGGACATGGATGCGTTCGCCACCGGGGAGGTCCTCCGGCTCTCGATGTCACGCATGCTGGTGTTCTTCGCGATGGCGGTGGGCGTCTACGCCGTGATCGCGGTGAACCGTCAGCACCGGGAGGAGTCTGAGGGGCGGACGGGGACGGTCCTCGGGTCGGCGATCAGCCGGTACCGATGGTTCGGCGAGGCGCTCCTGGTGACGGCGATCAGCTCCACGATCCTTCTGCTGCTGTCCGGGTTGAGCTTCGGGCTGGGGATCGCAGGCTCGACCGGTGAGACCTCGGTGGTGTGGGACTTCACCCTCGCTGTCCTGGTGTACCTGCCCGTCGTCCTCGGGTTCGCGGGGCTGGCCGCCGTCGCCTACGGGCTCGCCCGCGGCGGCGTGTGGTGGGTGTGGACGCTGCTGGTCGGCTCGATCATCCTGGGGATGTATGGCCCGCTGTTCAACCTGCCCGACGCGGTCGCCGAGAACCTGCCGTTCGAGCTGGTCCCGGCGCTTCCCGGAGCGGCGTTCGACACGCTCCCGGTCGTCGCGGTCAGTGTGGTGGCCCTCGGGCTGCTCGCCGGTGGGACGGCCCTCTTCCGCCGGCGCGACCTGGAGGCGTGACCGGGAGACCTCGGGCGGGATCGGCCGGGGCGCTCGCGCGCCCCGGCCGACGGCTGGCACGGGCGAGACGTCGATGTGCCCGGCCAGCCGGGCTGCTCGGGTTGCCGCCGTGATCACCTGTGCCTAGCGTCGAACCGAGAGCAGTCGGTCTCGCTCGCGGGGTCGGCGCGCGAACCCGAGGAGGGAGACAGTCATGAGCACGAGCCACAGGGCCGACGATCCTGTCGATCGACCGACCCACCGGGACCCGGTCGCCGAGCATGATGACGTCGTTGCCCGTGAGCACGAGGCCTACGGGGGGGTGAAGGTCGGAGCCGCGTTCTTCGGCTGGCTCGTCGCCGTCGGGATCGCCGTGCTGCTCACTGCTCTGATCGCAGCCACCGGCACGGCCGTCGGCCTCACCACGGAGGGGCAGATGGATGTCGACGCCGCGGATGCGGAGACCGTCGGCCTCGTCGGCGCTGCGCTGGTGCTCCTCGTCATGTTCCTGGCCTACCTGTCCGGCGGGTACGTCGCCGGCCGGATGGCCCGGTTCGACGGCGCGAAGCAGGGATTCGCCGTGTTCCTCTGGGCCATCGTGATGGCCATCGTGATCGGCCTGCTCGCCTGGGCGGCCGGCGCCGAGTTCAACGTGCTGCTCGACGTGAACCTGTTCCCCCGGCTCCCCGTCGACGAGGGCACCTGGACAACCGGCGGAATCATCGCAGCCATCGTCTGGCTGCTGGCCAGCCTCGGCGGCGCGATCCTGGGCGGGATCATCGGCGTGCGGTACCACCGCAAGGTCGACGCCGCGGGCTACCGGGCCTGACCACTCCGACGACGGCGACCGCTGCCGGTCGCCGTCGTCCCGTCAGGCCAGACTGTGCCGGACCCGGCTGGCCTGCTCCTGCGCGCGGAACAACCCGAACCGCGGCAGGAACTTGTCCCAGTCGATGGAGTGCGAGTCGATCTCCGGCCCGTCGATGCACGCGTGCTTGCGCACGAGCTCGCCGTCGATGATGACCGGGACCATGCAGGCGCCGCACATGCCCGTAGCGTCCACCATGATCGAGTTCAGGCTGGCGACGCAGGGTACGCCGTACGGCTTGGTGAGGTCGCTGACGGCGCGCATCATCAACGGTGGACCGATGGTCACGACCTCTGCGATCGTGCGGCCCTGCGCCGCCTTGTTCGCCTCGAGCAGCTCTTCGAGCGGGCCGGTCACGAACCCCTTGACCCCGAAGGTGCCGTCGTTGGTCGCGTAGATGACCTCGAGCTGGTCGCCGTACTGGGCCTGAAGCTGCCCGACGCGCTCGTCCGCACCGTCCCAGAACATCAGGTCGGCGCTCCGGAAGCCGGAGATCAGGGTGACGTGGTTCCCGATGCGCAGGTGCTCGCGCATGATCGGGTAGACCGGTGGCAGGCCGAGACCTCCCGCGGTGAACACCACCGTCTGGTCCCCCTCGTAGCGGTGCACCTCGCTGGGGCACCCCAACGGGCCCGCGATCCCGTCGAAGGAGTCGCCGACCTCCATCTGGTTGATCTCGATGCTGGAGGTCCCCACTCCCTGCACGACCAGGCAGATCGTGCCCGCCACCGGATCCCAGTCGGCAAGGGTCAGCGGAATCAGCTCCCCGTCCGGGCGTGGCAGCAACCGGACGAACTGCCCGGGTTGAGCGGACCGGGCGATCACCGGGGAGTAGACGATGAACTCCTGGATCCCCTCGCTGAGCTCGGACTTCGCCAGGATGGTCGGGGTCGCAGCCCCCAGGTCCGCGTACCGGCGCGCACCGGCCACCATGTCCCGGATCTGGTCGGCGGCGAGGTCGACGGCACCCAGCACCTCGCGGGCCGCAGCCTGGCCGTCGCCCGCAGCCAGGATGGCCGTCGAGCCACCGCGCGCCGCGTCTCCCCCGGTGTACACGCCGGCAAGAGTGGTCTCCTGCGAGCCCTCGTGATCGAGGTTGATCGTGCCCCACTTGGACGTCTGAAGCCGCGGCTCGGAGTCCTTGATGATCGGGTTGGCGTTGTTGCCCAGGGCCATGATCACCAGGTCGGCGTGAATCGACTCCGTCTTGCCCGTCCGGATGGGACGTCGCCGTCCGGAGTCGTCCGGCTCGCCCAGCTCCATCACGTCGAGGGTCGCCCCCGTGACGAAGCCGGTGTCGGGGTCGCCGAGGAACTCCGACGGCGCGCACAGCACCTTCAGGGCGATGCCCTCCTCGAGTGCGTGCTCGAGCTCCTCGACGCGCGCGGGCATCTCGCTCTGCGTGCGCCGGTAGACGATCGTGACGTTGCCGCCCAGCCGGCGCGCGGTCCGGGCCGCGTCCATGGCCGTGTTCCCGCCCCCGATGACGATGACGTCCTTGCCCTCGGTCGCGGGCAACGGGGTCTCGTAGTCGGCCCGCAGACCCTGCATGAGGTTGACGCGGGTCAGGAACTCGTTGGCCGACGCGACATTGAGCAGGTGCTCGCCCGGGATGTTCATGAACCGCGGCAGCCCCGCGCCGCTACCGACGAAGATCTTCCAGAAGCCGGCATCGCGCAGGTCCTGGAGCGTCGCCGTCTTGCCGACGACGAAGTTCGTGACGAACTTGCCGCCCAGCAGCTCGATCTTCTTCACCACGTCGTCGATCAGCTCGTTCGGCAGGCGGAACTCCGGGATCCCGTAGCGCAGCACGCCGCCGAGCGCGTGGAACGCCTCGAAGACCGTGACAGGGAAGCCTTCGGCCGCGAGCAGGTACGCGTTGATCAGCCCCGACGGCCCGGATCCCACGATGGCGACCGGAGGCTTCGTGGCCACCTCCCACGGGTCACGAACGCCGGCAAACCGCTGCTCGACGCCTCCCGGGTTGAGCAGCTTCTCCCGCTGGGGAAGGAACCACTCGACCTGACCGATGGACATCGGGGTCTTGAGCAGGCACACGCCCTGGCACTGCAGCTCCTGCGGGCAGACCCTGCCGGTGACGTCCGGGAGCGGGTTGCACGACTCGAGCAGCTCGAGGGCGTCCCGGAACCTACCGTTCCCGATGAGCGCCAGGACCTCGGGGATGTGGATCTTGACCGGGCAGCCCCCGTCGGGGCTGCTGTGCCCGGCGAGGAAGACGCCGAGCTCGCACGGCTTCTCCTCGCACTGCTTGTCCCTCAGCACCTCCAGCCATACGAACAGGTCGACGTCGCGGGCGGTGTACCCCAGGCTCATGTAACCCAGGTACCCCTGGTTCACGAGGTCGAAGTCGGTCGAACGCGCCTCGGCGTCGCGGATGTACGGCGGCATGCTGACGCCGGCCGGCCAGTCCTGCGACAGCCCGTCGAACATCGGGTAGCGATCCGACAGGTGCTGGTCGAGCCCCCGGATGAAGGCGCGCTTCTTGCCGAGCGGCAGGTCCCACAGGAAGCGCATGATCACCGTGGAGGCGTCATCGTCGCGCAGGAGCATCGACCAGAGTGTCTCGACGAACTCCTTGCTCAGTTCAGGCTGATTGAACTCCCAGGCCACCGCAGCCATGCCGTCGGCGATGAACAGGTCGCGGAAGGCGGTCGGCTCGCTGACCAGCCGCCGCTTGAGGAGCTCCAGCTGGCGGTTGAACGACTCGACCGGCTGAGAGCCCTCAAGTTCCTGGACCTCGGTCAGCGTGCTGGCCAGCGTGCTTCGGGCATCGACATACCGCTGCACGTTGTCGAGCCCGGCCCGCTGGGCGGACCCGTTCGAGCGGGGCGGGGTGACGGTGCTCACGCGAGGATCTCCGAGTCGCAGGTCGCCTTGACCCTGTCGATCCGCTTCTGGAGGTCGGGGGTGATCTCCACGCCGTCGAAGCACCCCGGAATCATCTGGGCGACCGTCCGGGCCTCCCCGTCGATGACCACCGTGGTCTTCTCGAAGAACTGCGGGAGCTCCTGGTAGCAGGTGCCGCAGTCCGTGCACAGCGCCTGGTCGGCCGGATCGAGGAAGATCGGGTACTCCGCGACAGCCACGGCCGCATCTGCCTTGGCGGACGCACCCGCGGGAGCCTGACCGGAGGGCAGGGACGACGACGTCGGTGCCGCGGCACCGGGTCCGACCGGGGCCTTGCTCGACGTAGCCAGTTCGGCCATTGCCCGCGCGATGTCGTCCAAGGACGTCTCCCGCAACTGCGCGGCCTCGTCGTACCTGGCCTTCAGCGCCTCGACCTCCTCGCGGTGCCGGGCGCTGAGCTGGGCGGCATGCCGACCGGAGATGTACTGCAGCGTGTGCCAGTGGCGCCGCCGGTCCTCGACCAGGGCCACCACCGAGTCCGAGCAGGCAACCTTGATCAGATGCTTGCTGTCGTCGGTCGCGTACACGAACGGGACGCGACCCTTGCGGTCGTCCGCGGAGAGCTCGACGTACTCGGCAACCGGCAGCGCGCTGTCCTCGAGGTCGGCCGTCAGGCGGCGGAACTGCTTCTTGAACCGCACCTCGCCGAGGGCGAACTCCGCCGGGGTGAGCGGCGTCGTCATCAGCTGCAGCTTGCCGTCCTCGTCGAGGTACTCCAACGTGCTGCTCGTCCAGGTCTTGTCCGGGTCCGGGTTACCGTCGAGGCTGAGCCGCTCGGGCAGCGACGAGCCCAGGCGGGGGTCGTGCACGAAGACCGGGCTGACCCGGCTCTCCACCGCGAGACGCGACCGCGCGTTGGAGAGGTCCTCCGCGATCCCGTTCTCGGTTCCGCACGGGGTGTAGACGTCCATCACGGCAGCACCGGACGGGAACCCCAGCAGGTCCATCGTGGCCTTGAGGAAGTGCCCGTGGAGGGCTGTCGCCGTCGAGGCAGCGAACACGCCCGGATGGAAGGCCGCGAGCAGGGCGAGCTCCTTGCGCCCCTCCTGCTTGCCGTCGTGGGCGCGCCCGAAGCGGGCAAGGTCGGCGTCCTGGCCGGTGAAGCTCGCCGTCGACGCCTGTCCCCCGGTGTTGGAGTAGGCGCCCGTGTTGAGCACCATCATCTTCACGGGCGTCCCGCTCGCCAGGACCCGCGACATAGCGCCGAAGCCGATGTCATAGCTCGCGCCGTCGCCGCCGATGGTCAGCACGTTCGGCAGCAACGCGATCTCCTCGGGGGTGAACCCCCGCCAGGAGAGCATGCGCAGCTCCTTCTCGTCGGCCGCCGGGTCGTAGGCGTCGGCCAGCTCCAGCCGGGCCTGACGCAGGGCGCGCACCTCGGGCACGACCTGTGCGGTGATGCCCTCGAACAGCCCGACAGCCAACGGCTGCGCGTCCTGGAAGAGGCTGTTCACCCATGGGTCGAGGTACGGCGTGAACGGCAGGGTCGAGGCGTACACGCTGCTGCAACCGGTCGAGTTGGCCACGACGGTGGCTGCCGGTCCGTTGCCGGTCGGACCGCCCTCGTACAGGTACAGGCTCCGCTCGAGCTCGGCGATCACCGACCCGACGCGTTGCCGCCTCTCCACGTCCGCCTCGTCGATCTCGTCGAGCTTCGCGGCGAGCCGCGCGACGAGGTCCTCGAGCTCGTTGATGTGAGCCGTCCTCCGCTCGGCGCCGAGTGCCCGGCTCATCGAGGTGACCAGACGGATGGCGGTGACCTCGCCGCAACCGCGGCAAGCCCCGTGGCCGCCCGTGGTGGCGTAGTAGTTGTCGTGGTCGAGCATGAGGCGCTTGATGTCGCCGTCCGGGCTGGTCGAACCCTCGACGAACCGCTTGGGGGTGTTCGGCAGCTGCGTCATCACCTCGAACTGCTCCTCCAGCGTCGCGAGGACGTCGGCATCCTGATCGATCGGCGTGAGAGCGCCCGGCCCGCAGACGTCGATGCACTGCAGACAGCCGGTGCACTTCCACGGGTCGACCGTGGCGGAGAACAGCCCGCCCGTGCCTGGGACGGCGGACTCCATCGCGTCGAAGAAGGGTCGGGTCCGGGCCACCGGGAACACGGCAACCGCTGCGACGACCTTGTCGACGTTGCGGGCCGTCGTCGCCTTGTCCGAGTCGATGGCGGACGCCGCCTCCGCCACCACGTCGGCGAAGGTGCGGTCGGTCTTGTCCTGTCGGTAGATCTCACGGACCCGCTCGGCCCACGGGTACACCTGCGCCCGAAGCGCCTCCCGCTGCGGCTCGGTCGCGTCGATCGAGCTGATGCCCGTGAGCAGCAGCTCGTGGATCTCGTGGACCGTGTTCGGGATCGCGACGTCCGGGCAGACGAGTGCGCACTCCATGCAGGCCGTGCAGTTCGTGGGGTCGAAGACCGGGACGGTGCGGCGGAAGATCCCCTTGTCCTTGCCCGCGCCCGTGCCGACCGGCATGAACAGCCCCATCCCCGGCAGAACCGGAGACTCGCTGATCGTCCCCTCACGGAAGGGACGGGCGATCAGGTCCTCGTAGTACCCGGGGTCGAAGAGGCCGCTGGTCCGGGCGTCACTCACGCTCGGACACATCGAGGCCGAGAGCGCGGCCGTGCGCACGGACGGCGCTGCCGGCAGGGCGTCGATCGCGAGGAAGGCAGGGGTGTCGTAGTCGACCAGGTGGGTCGCGTCGATGCCGTCATGGATGACGGCCATGTTGCCCTCGACCACGGCCTCGCCCTTGCTGCCGAACTTCTTCACGATCTGGGCGCGGACCTTCTCCCGGATGGCCTCGGCGGACGCACCCTCGGCGACCCGGTCCACGTGGGCGGCCACCGCACCGATGAACGCGATGCCCATCATGCGGGTCTCGAGCTCGGGCGTCGGGGCGTGCTTCTTGGCGACGGCGAAGGCGTCGACGACCAGGAACCGGATGCCCTTCTCCCGGATGGTCCGGCGGGCGTAGGCCGGCAGTGAGCGCCAGACGTCCTCCGGCGCGAGGTCCGACTGGAGGATGAAGGTGCCACCCGCGGCAAGACCCTTCAGCGGGTTGGTGTGGATGAACGCCTTGTGGTCGGGTGAGATGACCACCTCGACGTCCTCGAGCTCGGCATTGGTGAGGAGCACCGGCTCAGGGCTCAGGGTGATGTAGTAGTTCGTGGCCGCCCCGCTCTTCTCCGAGCCGTACTTCGGTGCGGACTTGGAGTGCATGCCGAGGACGCCGGCCAGGATGTCGGTGAGCAGCTTCCCGGTCGCGATCGTCCCGTAGCCGCCGACCGAGTGGAAACGGATCCGCATCGCGGTCTCGGGAAGGACCGGCGGGTTGGGTTCGGTCTCGAGCGCCATGAGCTCGGTCTCGGGGTAGGCAGCCCGCATCGTGGCCTGCATCTCCGCCATGCTGGGCGACGGGTCGGCGGAGAAGAACTGCGAACCCAGGTACACCAGCGGGGCGCCGTTGCCCTCGGCCATGTGCTTGAAGGCCGCGATCGTGTGCCGCGGCTGAAGGTCGTGGCCGCCCAGGCCGAAGATTGCGGTGGTCAGGCGGGGTGTGGTGGTGAGCGCGGGGATCCCCTCGTACTGGGGGCTGTTGGCGTTCGCCTGTGCCTTGAACAGCGCCTGCGTGACCGAACGGGTGAGCGCGGTGTCGTCGGAGCGCTCGAGGACGGTGACGGCCTTCGCGCCCTTGAGCGCCTCGATCAGCTCGGCCTCCGGGAAGGGCTGGAGCAGCTTGACCGACACGACGCCGACCTTCATACCCTGGGAGCGGAGGTAGGGCAGGACGGCGCGCACGTCGTCGGTGACGGATCCGAGGCCCACCATGATGTAGTCCGCGTCGTCACAGTCGTAGGTGTGCACGGGGGTGTAGGAGCGTCCGCTCAGGGCGCTGTACTCTTCCATCGCCTGGCGAACCAGCCTCGGCACCGCGTTCGCGAAGTGCGTGCGGTGGTCGACCGCGCCGGCCTGGAAGTCGGGCTGGTTCTGCACCGGGCCGGTCACGCCGGGGTTGTGCAGGTCCACCAGGGCGGGCACCAGCTGGCGGGTGCCCTTCTCCCAGGCGCCGATCCACTGGCGACGCCATTGCCCGTGCAGCTCGGCCGGTACCCAGGCGGTCGTCTCGTCGACCAGGTCCCCGGCGTTGTCCTGCTCGACCTTCTCCGCCGTCGACTCGAGGTACGCACGCAACGCGGCCACGTCCTCTGCCGCGAAGTCGTCGCTGTGGCGGTCGAGGTAGGTGTTCAGCTGGAAGACGCGGCCCTTGGCACCGAAGAGCATCTCCTGGGCGACCGTCGGGGACGGGATGCGACCGGACGGGTCACCCAGGTACTCGCGCAGCAGCTCTGGCTCCGGCAGCCGGGCCTCGCTCATCACGTGGCTGGTGGCGAAGCCGTCCATCGCGTTTGCCACAGGAATCAGCGACAGTGCCGACGCCCGGTAGGAGATGGCCGCGAGGTCCGCGGCCTCCTGCGGATTCGAGCCGAACAGGACGGTGTACCCCGAGGGCAGCAGGGCGTACACGTCGTCGTGTCCGGCCATGACGTTGAGGGAGTGCTTCGACACGACGCGAGCGGCGACCTGCAGCACGAAGCCGCCGATCTTCTTGCCCACGGTGACGAAGTGGGACTCCATCGCGTAGAGGATCCCCTGGCTGGACGATGCGTTGGAGATGAACTGCCCGCCGGTCAGGGCTGCGCCCAGCGCTCCACTCTGGGCGGAGTGCTCCCCCTCGGTCTCGAAGAAGAACGGGTGCTGGCCGAAGACGTTGACCCCACCCTCGGCGCGCGCAGCCTCGAACAGCTCGGCGATCTCGGTCGAGGGGGTGATGGGGTATCCGATGACACCACCACAGACGTGCTTCATTACGTGAGCGACGGCGCCGTTGCCGTGGATGACGTCGGGGATTCCGGGGAACCTGGTCTGCGCAGTTGTCACGATGCCCGTCCGTACCAGCAGTGAAGGAGCGGGCGTGAGACGCCATTCTGCCGGGGCATCGTCGCCCCCGGGGCGGCGTCGACGACGACGTCATGCCCCGCTGAAGTGCTCTTCAGTCGTTGCGTCATTGCGATCCTCACGTCCACTAGGGACATTGCCAGGCTAAGCCGCGCGTTCAGGAGCCCTCTGAGACCTTCGGCCCTCGCGTCCCTGCCGCGACTCTGCGTGGCGCGGTGACCTGCGTCACTAGGCTGGGCCCGTGCCCGACCTCGCCCCCGAGAAGCCGGTGATCGCGTGATCCCGGCGTGGTTCGACGTGGGGGTCCTCACGATCGTGACCCTCCTGCTCGGCGTCTGGGTGACGCGGCGGGTGGTGCGAGTGATCCGGCCGCGGGGCACCGTCGGGTTCGCCGTCACCGCACTGGTGGTCGCGGCCGTGTCATTCGTCGCAGCCCTGGGCTTCGAGCTTCGCCACCAGGTCGCCCAGGCGCAGGCGACAGCCGTCGTCCGCGAGCTCAGCGGCAACCCCGACGCCCATGCCGCCTGCCAGCGGTTCACGCCCGACCTGCTGGAACTCAGCAACAACGCCGGCAGCGTCTCCTGGGACTCACCCGACGTCGCCCTCCTCCGCCGGGCCACGTGCAACGACCTGTTCTCCTGGCTCGTGAGCCGGAAGGCGGAACCCTCGCTCGACCAGACCATCGCAGTGCACATCGTGGTGCACGAGGCCATCCACGTCAGCGGCGAGATCAACGAGGCGATCACCGAGTGCACGGCGATGCAACGGGACGCCCGTGCCGCCGAGCTGCTCGGCGCCCAGCCTGTCCAGGCGCGCGCTCTCGCGCTGACGTACTACGAGCAGGCCTACCCGCAGATGCACCCCGACTACCGCAGCGGTGGTTGCGTCGAGGACGGGCCGCTGGACCTGTCGCCCGGCGACGGCCAGTTCCCCTGAGCTGGTCGACCCCGCCGCCGGACCGTCGGCTTGCGGGGTCGGCGGGTGGTTGGGAGCGTGAGGCCGGACCACAGGCACCGAACGGGAGGCGAGATGGACGGCGCGGAGCTGATCACGGACGGGTTCGGCCGGATACGCGAGGTGGTGCACGAGGTCGTGGAGGGTCTGACGGAGGAGGACCTCACCTTCCGGGCGGGGCCCGATGCGAACACGATCGCGTGGCTCGTCTGGCATCTCACCCGGGTCCAGGACGACCACGTGGCCGATGCGTTCGGCGTGCACGAGGTCTGGGCGGCGAAGGGATGGGCGGATCGCCTCGGGCTGCCGTTCGACCGAGCGGCGACCGGCTACCGGCACACGTCGCAGGAGGTCGGCCAGGTGCGCGCCTCGGCCGCCGAGTTGATCGGGTATCACGACGACGTCCACGAGCAGACGGTTCGGCTGGTCGCGGGCGTCGGGGCGGCCGACCTGGACCGCATCGTCGACGAGGCATGGGACCCGCCGGTGTCCCTGGGGGTGCGGCTGATCAGCGTCATGTCCGACGACCTCCAGCACGCAGGTCAGGCCGCCTTCATCCGCGGGCTGCTCCCCCGCTGAACGGCGGCCGGGTCACCACCCGCTCGCCACTCGGGGCGGTCAGTCGACCCGTACCTCGATGGGGACCTCGGCCTGCACGGTGCGCGACACCGTGCACGTCCGGTCGTGGGAGACCTGAACGGCGCGCGGCAACGCCTCGCGGGCGGCGTCGCCGTCGGCGCCGGTCGGGAACACCACCCTGAAGCTCAGGACGATGTCGCGCAGGATGTTCCCGCCCTCGTCCCGGACCTTGTGCGCGTCCACCCGTGCGGTGAACGACTCCGGCTGGGCACGTCGGCCCGTGATCACGTCGACGTCGGCCGCGGAGCACGTCGCGATCGCGGCCAGCAGCAGCTCGACGGGGGTGAAGGCGGGGTCGTCGAGTCCGGGGGTCACCCGCAGTTCGCCGCCCCGAGCGTTCCTGGCGACGAAGACCCCCGTCGCCGGGCGCTCGATCTCGATCCATCGGTGGGTCTCGGCGCTCATCGGCCTCGCCCGTGCGTGAGGTACCGGCCCGGATCGCCCATGAAGGCGGTGTGACACCCCTCAGAGCAGAACCAGTACGTCTCGCCCTCGTACTCCATCCTCGCCGCAGCCGTTGCCGGGTCGACGGTCATGCCGCACACCGGATCCGTCTCGGTCATCGCGCCCGTGGTCATCCTGCCCTCCCTTGTCGGTGCTCGTCTGAGTCTCTGCCGGGAAGTCAGGCGGCGCACCCGGGACCCTCACTTCCTTCCCACGGGCTCCCAACCGCTGCGCGTAGGAGTCGAGCCCAGCCTCGTCGGTCGCGACCTGTACACGACGTAGGGCCGCCAGAGGTACCCCAACGGGACGCTGAAGACGTGCACGAGCCGGGTGAAGGGCCACAGGGCGAAGAGCAGCATCGCGCTCATCCCGTGGAGCTGGAAGCCGAGCGGTGCCGCGGCCATCAGCTCGGGGCGCAGGTCGAGCCGGAAGATCCCGCGGAACCAGACGGAGACGCCGTCGCGGTAGTCGTAGTGGCCACCCAGGTTCAGGACGGAGCCCGCGATCGTGTTCCACATGCCCAGCACGATCACCACGGCCAGCACGAGGTACATCGCCTTGTCCATGCGGGTCGTCGCGCTGAAGACCGGGCCGACGGTCCGGCGGCGATAGATCAGCAGGACCATCCCCACCACGGTGCAGAAGCCGGCGACAGCCCCGATCGTCACCGCCAGGAAGTGATACATCTCGTCCGTCATCCCGACGGCCTCCGTCCAGGACTTCGGGATTCCGAGGCCCATGACGTGCCCGAGGAAGACGGCGAGGATCCCGAAGTGGAACAGCGGGCTCGCCCAGCGCAGCAACCTGCTCTCGTACATCTGCGAGGAACGGGTCGTCCAGCCGAACTTGTCGTACCGGTAGCGCCAGACGTGGCCGAGCACGAAGAAGGCCAGGCACACGTACGGGATCACCACCCACAGCAGGGTGTCGACGGTCGTGGTCATGTGCGAGCTCCCGGGATCGGCAACGGGACGGGATGGCGCGCGGCCGGCATGTACGACGGCGGTGCGAAGGGCTCCAGGCCGACGTCCTCGTCGGGCGGCCCCTCCGCCGCGAGCTTCGCGACGGCGGCCCGGTCCTCACCGGCCAGGGGCGGCAGGGTCGCGCACACCGCCACCAGGACGCTCGCGTACGGCGAACCGGCGTCGGCCAGGGCGAGGCGCAGGAGCTCGAGCCCCGCCCGGTGGGCCAGGAGCAGGCCGATTCCGGCCTCCTGGGCTTCGGCGTCGTCACTCGAACAGAACTCCAGGACCACGCCCAGATGGTCCGGGAGCTCGGCCGATCCAGCGTCCCCGGTCATCTCGAAACCGGCGCGCCGGTAGGCCTGCTTGAACTCCACCAGGGCGACCCCGCGCTTCCGGGTGTCCCCGTAGGCGTAGTAGGTGAGGTACGGCGAGCAGCGCCGGCGAAGGTCGAAGGTCTCGACGTACTCGGCCTGCAGGTCCACGAGCGGCCGCGCGCCGAGGTGGTCGAAGAGCTCGGTGAAGGGCTCGCGGTCACGTCCGGGGAGCTCGAGCGACGCGGCCCGCAACACGGGAAGCAGCGCGATCAGGTCGGACGTGGGGTACGCGAGCAGCAGGGACGCCAGGCGATGGACGACCGCGGTCTGGTGCGAGACGAGCCGACGCGCCGTTGCCGCACGGCGGACCCGGTTCATCGGGACGGCTCCGTCCCTGAGCCGGCCGGGCCGGGGTCGCTGCCCCCCGCCGGCCGGGGCTGCGTGATCGCCTGTTCGGCGGGCGGCCCGGGCTCCCGGATGGCTGCCTCGCCCGGCTTGGGCGGGAACAGACCGGGGGGCGCGCCCTTGCCGTCCCAGTTCAGCAGGTTCACCCGAGCCTTGCGGGTCGACGCGTCGGCCACCGTGTCGCTGGTCTGCCGCTGGGCAAGCATGTGGAAGTTCTCCACGGCGATCGGCTCGGAGAACCCCGGGCCCGACCCCTCCCCGAAGGGTCCGGACCCGCCCATCCCCGGACCGCCCTCGTAGTTCAGGCTGCACTCCGTCGCAAGCTCCTCGAGGTTGTGCGCCTGCTCCGCGTGGGCGCTCGGGATGACGTACCGCTCGTCGTACTTGGCCAGCGCGAGCAGGCGATACATCTCGTACATCGCCGAGGCCTGCATCCCGACGGTGGCCGGGATCTCGGGGTTCCCCTCCCGCCCCATGTTCAGGTCGCGCATGTACGAGCGCATCGCCGCGAGCCGCTTGAGCACGGCCGTGACGGGGGCCGGGTCCCCGGCCGTGAAAAGCTCTGCCAGGTACTCGACCGGGATCCGGAGGGTGTCGATGGCCGCGAACAGGTTGTGCGGGTCCTCCGCGTCGACCCCCGTCTCGGTCACCACGTCGACCACGGGTGACAGCGGCGGGATGTACCAGACCATGGGCAGCGTCCGGTACTCGGGGTGCAGCGGAAGGGCGACCTCGTAGGTGTTGATGAGTGCCCAGATCGGGGATCGCTGAGCGGCCTCCACCCAGTCCCGCGCGATGCCCGCTCGCTCCGCCTCGATCTGCACGACCGGGTCGTGGGGATCCAGGAACACGCTGCGCTGGGCCGCGAGGAGCTTCGTCTCGTCGGGCTCGCTCGCTGCCTCGAGGACGCGGTCGGCGTCGTAGAGCACCAACCCGATGTACCGCAGCCTGCCCACGCACGTCTCCGAGCAGACGGTCGGCAGGCCGACCTCGATCCGGGGGAAGCAGAAGGTGCACTTCTCGGCCTTGCCGGTCCGGTGGTTGAAGTAGACCTTCTTGTACGGGCACCCGGTGACGCACTTGCGCCACCCCCGGCAGGCGTCCTGGTCCACGAGCACGATGCCGTCCTCTTCGCGCTTGTAGATCGCCCCCGAGGGGCAGGATGCCGCGCACGACGGGTTGAGGCAGTGCTCGCAGATGCGGGGCAGGTAGAACATGAAGGTCTGCTCGAACTCGAGCTTCACCTTCGCCGAGATCTTGGCGAGCACGGGATCACCCGTCGGGAGCGCCGCGGAACCACCCAGGTCGTCGTCCCAGTTGGCGCTCCAGGAGACGTTCATGTCCTTGCCGCTGATCAGCGACTTCGGGCGGGCGACCGGCGTGTGCTCCTGGAGCGGGGCGTTGGTCAGGTTCTCGTAGTCGTAGGTCCAGGGCTCGTAGTAGTCGCTGATCGAGGGCATCTTCGGGCTGGAGAAGATCGTCATCAGGTTCTTCAGCCGTCCCCCGGCCTTCAGCTGAAGGCGGCCGCGCTTGTTCAGCGTCCAGCCCCCCTCCCACCTGTCCTGGTCCTCGTACGTGCGCGGGTACCCCTGACCCGGGCGGGTCTCGACGTTGTTGAACCACACGTACTCGGTGCCGGAGCGGTTGGTCCACGCCTGCTTGCAGGTCACCGAGCACGTGTGACACCCGATGCACTTGTCGAGGTTCATGACCATGGCCATCTGTGCCATCACGCGCATCAGTAGGTCACCTCCTGGCCGCGCCGCCGGATGACGGTGACCTCGTCCCGCTGGTTGCCGGTGGGCCCCAGGTAGTTGAACGCGTACGACAGCTGCGCGTACCCGCCGATGAGATGGCTGGGCTTGATCATCAGCCTGGTCAGCGAGTTGTGGATGCCGCCCCGCTTTCCGGTGGTCTCCGTGCGCGGGACGTCGATGAGCCGGTCCTGTGCGTGGTGCATGTACACGGTTCCCTCAGGCATCCTGTGGGACACCACCGCCCGGGCGACCACGACCCCGTTCCGGTTGAGCGCCTCGACCCAGTCGTTGTCGACGACCCCCACCTTGTCGGCGTCGAGGTTGCTCATCCAGATCGTCGGGCCCCCGCGGGACAGGGAGAGCATGAACAGGTTGTCCTGGTACTCCGAGTGGATGGACCACTTGTTGTGCGGGGTGAGGTAGCGCACGGTGACGCCGAGGACGCCCGTCCCCGCCACCTCGGCGATCTCGCCGACCACCGACTCGCCGAACAGCGCCTGCATGTTGAGCGGCGGACGGAAGACCGGCAGGCCCTCGCCGATCTCGGTCATCCAGTCGTGGTCGAGGTAGAAGTGCTGACGTCCGGTGAGCGTGTGCCAGGGCTTGAGCCGTTCGACGTTGATCGTGAACGGCGAGTACCGCCGGCCACCGTGCTCGGTCCCCGACCACTCGGGCGAGGTGATCACCGTCGTCGGAGCGGCCTGCGTGTCGGCGAAGGTGACCTGCTTCCCCTCGTGCTCGGCCGCGAGGTCGGCCATCGCAGTACCCGTACGTCTCTCCAGGGTGTGGAAGCCCTGGGTCGCGAGGCGCCCGTTGGTGGTGCCGGAGAGCGCGAGGATCGCCTCGCACACGTGCACGTCCCGGGTGAGCAATGGGCGACCCTCCACCACGCTGTCCGTGCCTGTGGCGACCCCGTTCTTGGCCGCGAGGTAGGCCACCTCCTTCCCGACGTCGAACGTCACCCCCTTGGTGGTGAGCCCGAGGGAGTCGGCGAGCGGCCCCAGGGTCGCGAGCTTGGCCGCCACGGCCGGATAGTCCCGCTCGACGACGACGAGCTTGGGCATCGTCCTGCCCGGGACCGGTGCGCAGTCCCCCGCCTTCCAGTCCTGGACGTGGCCGTGCGGGTTGGCCATCTCGTCCGGCGTGTCGTGCAGCAGCGGTACCGCGACGACGTCCTTGCGCGCCCCGAGGTGCTCGGCCGCCAGGGCGCTGAAGGTGCGCGCGATCGTGTGGAAGATGTCGAAGTCGGTGCGGGTCTGCCACGGCGGCGCGATGGCCGGGCTGAAGGAGTTCACGAACGGGTGCATGTCCGTGGTGTTGAGGTCGTGCTTCTCGTACCACGTCGCCGCAGGGAGGACGACGTCGGAGAAGATCGTCGTGCTGGTCATCCGGAAGTCGAGGGAGAGGAGCAGGTCGAGCTTCCCGGTGGGTGCCTCGTCGTGCCACACGACGTCCCGTGGCCGGGAGCCGGGAGGAGCCTCGGTGGCCCGTAGGTTGGAGTCGGCCCCGAGCAGGTGATGGAGGAAGTACTCGTTCCCCTTCGCGGAGGAGCCGAGGAGGTTGGCCCGCCAGATGGTCAGGACGCGCGGGAAGTTCTCGGGCGCGTCGGGGTCTTCAGCGGCGAAACGGAGCCTGCCTGCGCTCAGCTCACGCGGCACGTACTCCCCCACCGGGACACCAGCCGCCTCAGCGTCGTCGGCCAGCTGGAGGGGGCTGCGGTCGAAGGTGGGGTACGACGGCATCCACCCCATCCGGGCCGACTGCGCGATGACGTCGGCCGTCGACTTGCCCGCGAGCCCGGCCGTGCCAGGAGCGCCCCCCGGGCCGGCGCCCGGGCCAGGGGACGCCGCCGCGAGCGTGTCGGCACCGAAGGCGTCGTACCGGAACTGATCGGTGTGCAGGTACCAGTAGGCGGTCTGGATCATGGTGCGGACCGGACGCGCCCAGTCGCTCCCGGTGGCGTACATCTGCTGCCCGGTCACCGGGCGCACCTTCTCCTGGCCCACGTAGTGCGCCCACCCGCCGCCGTTGACTCCCTGGCAACCGGTCAACGTGGTCAGGGTCAGGAAGGCGCGGTAGATCGTGTCGGAGTGGAACCAGTGGTTGGTCCCTGCACCCATGATGATCATCGAACGACCGCGCGACTCCTCGGCATTCGCGGCGAACTCCCGACCGATCCGCTCGGCCTTGGCGGCCGGCACACCGGTGAACTCCTCCTGCCAGGCGGGCGTGCACGGCTGCGTGGCGTCGTCGTACCCGGTGGGCCACTCCCCGGGGAGGTCCGGGCGGGCGACGCCGTACTGGGCGAGCAGCAGGTCGAACACCGTGGTGACGAGGTGGCCGTTCACCCGGCGGACCGGAACGCCCCGTCGAATTGTCGCGGCCGTGCCGTCGAGGGTGTCGAAGCGGGGCAGGGTGACCTCGACGCTCTCGTGATCGTCCGTGTCGGCCATGCTGAGCGCCGGGTCCACCGCGCCGAGATCGAGGTTCCAGCTGCCGGCGCCGGCGTCTCCGTAGTGGTGCCCCAAGGAACCACCGGGGACCACCGGGGCGCCCGTCACCACGTCGAAGAGGACCGTCTTGAAGTGGGCGTTCTCGCTGTCCGCGTCGGGTCCGTCCAAGTCTGACGCGGTCAGGAACTTCCCGGCGGTGTACGCCCCGTCGTGCTCAGTCAGCCGGACGAGGAACGGGGTGTCGGTGTACGTCTTGACGTAGTGCTCGAAGTACGGCACACGCCGGTCGACGAAGAACTCCTTGAGGGCCACGTGGCCCATCGCCATGGCCAGCGCACCGTCGGTGCCGGGCTGCACAGCCAGCCACTCGTCGGCGAACTTGACGTTGTCGGCGTAGTCCGGAGAGACGGCGACGACCTTCTGGCCGCGGTAGCGCGCCTCGGCCATCCAGTGCGCGTCGGGCGTGCGGGTGACCGGGAGGTTCGAGCCCCACATGATCAGGTACCCGGCATCCCACCAGTCCCCCGACTCGGGGACGTCAGTCTGATCGCCGAACACCTGCGGGGACGCGACGGGCAGGTCGGCGTACCAGTCGTAGAAGGACAGCATCGGAGCGCCCAGCAGGGAGTGGTACCGCGCGCCCGACCCGTGGGAGACCATCGACATGGCGGGGATCGGGGAGAAGCCGGCGATCCGGTCCGGCCCGTACCGCTTGATCGTGTGCACCTGCGCGGCCGCAACCATCTGTGTCGCCTCGGCCCATGTCGTGCGAACCAGACCGCCCTTGCCCCGGGCCGCCTTGTACCGCCTGGCCTTCTCCGGGTCGTCGACGATGCTCTCCCACGCAGCCACGGGGTCACCGGTGCGGGCCAGGGCCTCCCGGTACATCTCGACCAGGACGCCACGGACGTAGGGGTACTTCACCCTCGTCGGGGAGTACGTGTACCAGCTGAAGGCCGCGCCTCGTGGGCAGCCGCGCGGTTCGTACTCCGGGCTCTCGGGGCCGACGGACGGGTAGTCGGTCTGCTGGGACTCCCAGGTGATGATGCCGTCCTTGACGTACACCTTCCACGAGCACGAGCCGGTGCAGTTCACGCCATGGGTGGAGCGGACCACCTTGTCGTGGCTCCAGCGGTCTCGGTAGAACGCGTCCGCGTCCCTGCCGCCCGAACGATGCAGCGTCCGCAGGTCCTCCGACACCTCACCCCGCCGCAGGTAGCGGCCGATCCGGAGCAGGGCGTCGGACGCGGGGCCGTCGAGGCCGACCGACGCACTGGCGCGCCGCTCCGGGTCGGTGGCGGTGGGGTTCATCGCTGCTCCCTGCTGCTCGACGATCGATCTGTGTCCTCCGGCTGCCGGCGCGGCCGATGGATCGTCACCCGGGCCTCGGGGCTCCGGGACGCGCGTACTGGGCCCACGTCAGGGCTGTGCACCCGGCGAAGAAGAGCGCCGCACCGATGAAGAACGGCGTGGGCCCGAAGGCCGACAGCCCCATGCCGACGAGGAACGGGCCGAAGGCGGCTACCGAGGACGTGAACCCGATGACCCCCCCGGCCTGGCGCTTGGGGAAGACCATCCGCATCTGCTTGAACGTACTCGCGTTGCCGATCCCGGCGAAGAAGAAGATGCACAGCATCCCGGCGAGGAACCACCCGAACTGGCTGGCGTCCCTCGGGTCGAGGAAGAAGATCGTGGCGATCGTGCCAGCGGTCATGCCGACGCCCGCAACGAACGTCCACACGGCCCCGCCGTGCCTGTCGCACAGGGGCCCCCAGGCCGCGCGGGTCGCCGATCCGAGCAGCGGGCCCAGGAATGCGAACTTGAGGGGGTCGGGCGCGTCGGCGAAGGTGCCGTACTCGTTCTTGATCAGCAGCCCGAGCTGGGCGGCGAAACCCGAGAAGGCACCGAAGGTCATCGTGTAGATGGCGGTCATGTACCAGGTGTGCCGGTCGCCGAAGATGTCCAGCTGCTGGCGGAAGTTGGCGCTGACCGGCACGCGCCGGAGGAACAGCGCCGCGAGCACCATGCCGAGCACCACCCAAGGGACGAGCACGAGGGCCGCGTTGTGCAGCCACAGGGCCTCCCCCGAGGTGGTCTGCTGCGGGGTCAGAACCGCGGTGCCGAGGAGTCCGAAGCCCACCACCCAGGGCGTGAGGAACTGGATGAGGCTCACCCCGAAGTTGCCGAGGCCGGCCTGCAGACCGAGCGCCGTGCCGGCCATCCGCTTGGGGAAGAAGTAGCTCGTCGAGGGCATGAAGCCGGAGAAGACCCCCCCGCCCACGCCGGCGGCGGCGGCGAGGAGCAGCAGCACCCCGTAGGGAGTCGAGGCGTCACGGACGGCGAAGGTCCACCCGAGGATCGGCACGAGCATGAGCGTCGCCGAACCACCGACAAGGGTGCGGGTCCCGACGATGGGCGGCAGGAACATGTAGACGAGCCGCATCGAGCCGCCGGCCAAGCCGGGGACGGCCACCAGCCAGTACAGCTCGGCCTGCGTCAGGTCGAAGCCGATGTCGTTCAGCCGCGGGGCGATCGCGCTGACCAGGTACCAGACGCAGAAGGCGAGGGTCAGGTTGTAGGTCGTGATCCACAGGGTTCGCCAGGCGAGCCCGCTGTCCCAGTGCTCGGGATCCTCAGGGTCCCAGACGCGCAGGTCCACGCGCGGCACGAAGATCGCCAATGTTCCTCCCGGGTGCGGGGCGGCCTTGCCCCTGCCGCCATCCTGCCGAGTGTCCAGCGTCTTGGCGAGGGTGGCCAGCGCACAGTGCCGTGAATATTCACGTGCACGCCACCGAGCCGGGTCTCCGGTCGGGGTTGCGCTCAGCCGCACCCGAGGTGGAGCAAGCAGTGCTCCGGACCCACGAAGGGATCCAGCCGCTCGGCGGTGAAGGGCCCGCCCTCGGCGGCGAGCACGTCCCGGGCGAGGTCCAGGTGCACTTCGCACATGAGCGCCGTCTCTGCGCGGGCGAGGTCGGCGTACGGGCACCGCCGCAGGTGCACGCAGGACGCGGTCGGGTCCGGCTCCGGAGCGAACCCGAGGTCGGTCAGGTGGAGCTCCAGGGCCGCGAGCTGGCGGCCCTCCGGGCCGTCCGCATCGCCCGTCACCACGGATCCGAGGAAGACCTTGCGGAACCACGGGTCCGCGGTCGCCGCGGCCGGCCGGGGCGCTAGGGCGAACCGGTGGCGAGGGCGCCCGCGCTCCCCGCAGCGCTCAATGCTCCGCTCCACGAAGCCGGCGCGGACGAGGCGATCGAGGTGCTCACGTGCGGTGTTCGGGTGCAGGTGCGTACCCTGCGCGATCTCGGCGAGCAGCACGGGCACACCCCGCTCGCGCAGGAGTCTGAGGATCGCCAGTCGGCTCGCCGATGCCAGCGTCCGACCGATGGCGGAGGTGGCCATGAGATGCATTATTCCCGGTAGTCGGCGGGGCAGCCGGGACCAACGGTCGGTAACGTGACGGCGGGAGAGGAGATCCGATGATCGCAGCGCCGACTCACGATCGCACGCCCGGCCCGTCCGCCGTCGTGCTCGTCGTGTCGGACCGCTGCTCGATGGGCAGCGCCGAGGACCGTTCCGGCCCCGTCGCCCACGCACTGCTCGCCGAGGCGGGTCTCGACGTGCTGGTCCAGGTCATCCCCGACGGCGCGCAGAGCGTCGCCGATGCGCTCGCCGATGCGCTCGCCGCCGGGGTGAGCGTCGTGGTTACCAGTGGAGGAACGGGCGTCGGCCCGCGCGACGAGACCCCGGAGGGGACGGCGCCCCACCTCGCCAGGGCGCTGCCGGGGCTCGCGGAGGCGATCCGACGGACGTCCGCGGACGCCGTGCCCACGGCCGTCCTCTCGCGCGGCCTCGCCGGGGTGACCGCCGGGGGCGCCGTCGTCGTCAACCTGCCGGGCAGCCCCGGGGGTGTTCGGGACGGTCTGCGGGTGGTCATCCCGCTCCTCCCCCACCTCCTCGACCAGGTGGCGGGCGGTGACCACGGATGAGCCTGGTCGCGCTCAGCTCGGAGCCGCTGTCGGTCGACGACCACCTCGCGGCGGTCACCGACCCGCGCTCCGGCGCCGTCGCCACCTTCATCGGGCGGGTCCGCGACCACGATCCGGCCGCGCCCGGCGAGGTGGTCGCCCTCGAGTACTCCGCGCACCCCGACGCGGCCGAGGTGCTCGACCGGCTGGCGGACCGGGCGCGGGCGCACGACGGCGTGCTCCACGTCGCCCTGAGCCATCGGGTGGGCAGGGTCGCCGTGGGCGAGCCGGCGTTCGTCGCGGTCGTCGCCACCGCGCACCGCGCCCTCGCGTTCGAGGTCTGCCGCGCCCTCGTGGAGGACGTGAAGACCGATCTGCCCGTGTGGAAGAAGGAGATCCTCGCCGGCGGCTCGCACGTGTGGTCGGGGTTGACGTGACGCTGGTCGACCGCTTCGGGCGGGTGCACCGGGACCTGCGGATCTCGCTCACCGACCGCTGCTCGCTGCGCTGCACGTACTGCATGCCGGCCGAGGGCGTTCCGTGGCTACCCGGTCCGACCATGCTCACCACCGATGAGCTCGTCCGGATCGCCCGCGTCGGCGTCGGGCTCGGTATCACCGAGATCCGGCTCACCGGGGGCGAGCCCCTGCTGCGTCCCGACGCGGCCGAGGTGGTGCGCCGCCTGACGTCCCTCACCGGCCCCGCTGGCGCCCCCGAGCTCTCGCTCACCACCAACGCGCTGCGCCTGCCCGGGCTGGCCGGACCGCTCCGCGACGCCGGGCTCACCCGGGTGAACATCAGCCTCGACACCCTCGACCGCGACCGTTTCCGCGCGCTCACGCGCCGCGACCGCCTGCCGCAGACGCTCGCCGGGATTGCCGCTGCCGACGCCGTGGGCCTCGCGCCGATCAAGCTCAACGCCGTCGTCATGCGGGACGTGAACGACGACGAGGTGGTCGACCTCGTCCGGTTCGCCGTGGCACGGGGATACCAGATGCGGTTCATCGAGCAGATGCCACTCGACCCCGGCCACACGTGGGATCGGGGCCGGATGGTGACCCAGGCGGAGATCCTCGAGCGGCTCGCCGCGACCTTCACGCTCACCGAGGTCCCGGGCCGCGGCTCGGCGCCGGCCGAGCTCTGGTACGTCGACGGCGGCCCAGCCACGGTCGGGGTGATCGCGTCCGTCTCGGCGCCGTTCTGCGGCGCGTGCGACCGCATCCGGCTGACCGCGGACGGGCAGCTGCGGGCCTGCCTCTTCGCGCGCACGGAGACCGACATGCGGACCCTGGTGCGGGAGGGTGCCGACGATGCCGACCTCGAAGGGGCCTTCCGGTCGTGCCTGGCGGGCAAGCGGCCGGGGCACGACATCGACGACCCCCGGTTCCTCCAGCCGGACCGACCGATGAACGCGATAGGCGGCTGACCTCCCGGACTGGACGTCAGCCGCCCGCGAAGGGCGGGAGGACGTCCAGCGTCGCACCGTCCGGGACCGGGGTGGTCCCGTCGACCCGGACGCCGTCGGCGAGGAGCGAGCACCGCTCCAGCACGCGCGCCAGGGCGGGCCCGTGGGTCGCGACCATCGACTCACGCACCGCGTCCGCGGTGCCCGCGGCCAGCAGCTCGGACTCGATACCGGCGGCCTCCGCCGCCGCGGCGAAGTAGCGCACCGTGATCACGACGGGCCCTCGGGCGACCACTCACGCGCGAGGACCATCACGTGCTCGGCGACCTCGTCGAAAGTCGCCCGACCTCCCCCGCGCGCACCCACCGCACACCCGACGAGGAACGACGTCAACGGCACCGCAGGGCGCCCGACGCCCGCCGCGGCCTCGCGGGCCAGGTCGAGGACCGCCTCGACATCGATCACGTCGGGGCCGACCCCCAGCTCCTCGACCAGCATCGCGACCCATCGGTAGATGTCGGCGCCTGGTGCTCCGTGCGGGCTCACTCGTGTCTCCTCTCGATCGCCGCGTCCAGCGCGGCGACGTCCTGCCAGGTGTCCGCGTCGGCCGCCAGCCCACCGGGGTCGGCGACCCCGACGAGCCGGAGCCCCGCAACCAGTTGCTTGACGGACCGTCCGTGCACGCCGCCGTCGGCCCGGAGCGCGGCGAGCGCGGCCACGAGGGACGTCCGCCGGTACGCGCCGACGAGGGTCTGGCGGTGACCGTCCGGGTCGACGGCCACAGCGCCGTCGACCTCGGGGTCGGCGAGGGCCGCGAGCAGCCCGGGCAGGATCGCACCGGCCCGGGGGACGTCGCACGCCAGCACCACAATGCGCGGCTCTCCCCCCACGCCGAGCGCGGCGAGGCCCGCGTCGATCCCGGCGACGGGTCCCCCGAGCGGCGGGTCCTCGAGCGTCGTGGCCACCCCCGGCCGGGTGAGCTCCGGGGGCCCGACGACGACGCACCGTCGCGCGTCGGCGACCGCCGCGAGCGCGTGGTCGAGCAGCGGCCTGCCCGCGACCGGGACCTCCGCCTTGCTGATCCCGCCGAGGCGCCGGGCCTCCCCACCGGCCAGCACGACGGCGTCGTAGGCGATCACGTGCCCTCGCGGGTCCACTCGCCGGACCTCCCCCCGGACTTCGCCAGGAGGCGCACCTCGGCGATGGAGGTGGCCCGGTCCATGCCCTTGACCATGTCGACGACGGCGAGGGCCGCGACGGCGGCGGCCGTGAGGGCCTCCATCTCGACGCCGGTCCGGTCGACGGCGCGCACCGTGGCGCGCACCTCGACGCCGTCGGCGGTCACGGCGAGGTCGATCTCGACGCCGTGCACCCCGATGACGTGCGCCAGCGGCAGTAGGTCCGCGGTCCGCTTCGCCGCGGCCACGCCGGCCACCCGGGCCACGGCGAGTACGTCGCCCTTGGGCACCGAGTCGTCGCGCAGTGCCGCGACCACGTGGGGCGCGCACCGCACCGCCGCGGCCGCCGTCGCCTCGCGGCGGGTGGGCTGCTTGTCGGTGACGTCGACCATCCGCGCCGCACCGTGCTCGTCGAGGTGGCCGAACGACTCGCTCATGGCTCGCACCTCATCACGGTCAGGGTGTCTCCGGCAGCCACCTCGTCGATCTCCAGTGGTACCACGGCGAGCCCGTCCGCGGCGGCCAGCCCGACCGCCAGGTGGGAGCCCGATCCCCCCGGGGCGGCGCGGCGCGCTCGCCAGCCCTCTCCGTCGGGCTCGAGGGTCACCGGCATGTACTGGGTGCGGCCGGGCGGGGTGCGCCACCCGTCAGCCGTCACCGCCGTGACGGTGGGACGCTCGAGCGATGTCAGCCCGCGCATCCGCAGTAGGGCGGGCCGCACGAGGACCTCGAACGAGACGAACACGCTCACCGGGTTCCCCGGCAGGCAGAACACGGGGGTCCCCCGCGGGAGCCGGCCGAGGCCCTGCGGCTTGCCCGGCTGCATTGCGACGTTCGCGAAGGTCACGTCGCCCCACCCCGTGAGTGCGGCCTTGACCACGTCGTAGGCCCCGACGCTCACCCCGCCCGCGGTGATCACGGCGTCCACCGCCCCGTCATGCTCGGCGAGGACGGCGCGCAGGATGTCCGGCTCGTCCGGTACCGGCGGCAGCCGCACGACCTCGCAGCCCGCCGCGGTGACCGCCGCCGCGAGGAGGTAGGAGTTGGAGTCCGGGATCCGCCCCCGTGGTTGGGGCTCGCCCGGTGTGCCCAGCTCGGACCCCGTGGACAGGACCACGACCCGGGGCCGGCGGTGCACCTCCACCCGACCCACCCCGGCGGCGGCCGCGGCCGCGACGTGCCGCTCGGCGAGCGGCGTCCCGGCCGCAAGCACCAGGTCGCCCGGCCGCGCGTCCTCGCCGACCCGCCGGATGTGCGCGCCGGGCACTGGCGCCTGACCGACCCGGACCGTCGTCGTGCCCCCGTCGGTCAGTTCCACCGGGACGACCGCGTCGGCGCCGGGCGGCACCGGCGCACCCGTCATGATGCGCGCTGCGTCGCCGGGACCGACGGCGTCCGTCGCGGCGCTTCCCGCGGGGAGGTCGGTGACGACGCGCAGCTCGACCGGTCGCTCCGGGGCCGCACCCCGGAGGTCCGCGGCGCGGACCGCGTAGCCGTCCATCGCCGAGTTGTCCCACGCCGGGAGCGGGCCGGTCGCGCGCACCTCGCGCGCAAGGACGTGGCCGGCCGCCTCCTCCAGAGCCACGTCGCGGGATGGGGTGAGACGCGCCAGCGCGAGCACGGCGGCTCGGTGTTCGGCGACGATTCGCATGGATCCCCTCGGTGCGCTCGGCGGTTGCCCGCGACCGATGATCGCACGCCGCTGCTCACCCCGACGGGGGGCGTCGAGGGACCGGCTCGCGCCGTCGGCCGCCGTGCTCACTCAGTACCGCGGCAGCGTGGGGTCGATGTCAGCCGCCCAGGCCAGCACGCCCCCCGCGAGGTTGGCAGCATGACGTCCCGCACGCGACAGCTCCGCGACCGCCCGCGCCGAGCGCGCGCCGCTCCGGCAGTAGACGACGACCGGTCGGTCGGTGGGCACCTCCGACAGGCGGGCCGGCAGCTGGCCGAGCGGGATGGCCAGCTGAGCCCCGGGGATGGTCACGATGTCGCGCTCGCCGGGTTCGCGGACGTCCAGCAGCGTCACGGCTCCGCTGGACAGCAGGTCCGCGAGCTCGCGCGGCGTCACCTCGCGCGGCGCCGGTCCTGCCTCGACGCCACGGGTCGTCGTCGTGCGCGGCGTCACCTCGCGCGGCGCCGGTCCTGCCTCGACGCCACGGGTCGTCGTTCCCCGCAGCGGCACCTCGCGCCACGACCCGGCGAGCGCGTCGAGCACCGCGACCCGCCCGAGCAGGGGGCGCCCGATACCCGTGATCAGCTTGACCGCCTCCGTCGCCATGAGGGAGCCCACCTGGCCGCACAGGGCGCCGAGGACGCCGGCCGTCGCGCACGACGGCACTTCGCCTTCAGATGGCGGGACGGGGAAGAAGTCGCGCAGCTGGACCGCGGCGACGCCCGCCGGCGGTCTGCCCCAGAACACCGCGACCTGCGCGTCGAAGCGCAGCACGGAGCCCCACACCTCGGGCAGGCCAAGGCGCACGCAGGCGTCGTTGACGAGGTAGCGCGTCGGGAAGTTGTCCGCGCCGTCCACGACGAGGTCGTAGTCGCCGAGCAGGTCGACGTTGCGCTCCGTCAGGCGCAGGCGGTGCGTCACCACGTCGACCTCCGGGGCGAGCGCCCGTACGGCGTCGGCGGCGCTGTCCACCTTGGGTCGGCCCACGTCGGCGTGACCGTGGACCACCTGACGCTGAAGATTCGTGACGTCCACGACGTCGTCGTCGATGATGCCGAGCCGCCCGACGCCGGCCGCGGCGAGGTACTGCAGCACCGGCGCTCCGAGCCCTCCCGCGCCGACGACGGCGACCCGCGCCGCGCGCAGCCGACGCTGGCCCGTCTCGCCGATCTCCGGAAGCAGCAGGTGCCGCGCATAGCGGGCCCGCTCCGGTGCGCTGAGCGGTGGCCCGGGGCGGACCAGCGGGGGCAGCGCGCCGGCGCTCACGGGCGGGCTTCCCGTCGGCGCGCCGTCAACCGGAGCAGGGCAAGCATCACGAGGCCCACGGCCATCGCCAGTGCGAGGTTGACCACAACCCCCACGATCCCCACGGCGAACACCACGGCCCACGAACCGACGCCTCGCACGTCGCGCAGCAGCCGTGCGTGTGCAACCGCGGCAACCCCGAGCAGCGCCGCCAGAACCGGCAGCGGGAACGCGGCGAGCACGGCCTCGAGGCCGCGCCCCACCGCCAGGGCGAGCAGGACGAGCCCGCCTCCGATGAGCACGGGCGCCCGCCAGGTCCGCGCGCCCGCGGCGTGGTGCGCGCTGAGCCCGCCGGCACCGTGGCACACCGGCATGCCGCCGATCGCACCGACCAGCAGGTTCGTGCTCCCGAGCGACAGAGCGAGCCGGCTCGGCGTCACGCGGTCGGCGCGCGATCCGAAGTACGCGCGCGCGGCGTCCGGCGGAGCCAGGCAGGAGTTCGCGAACGTCAGGGGTAGCTGCGGCACGACCAGGAGCACGGCGGCGGTCCCGAAGGCCGCCGCGTCCGGCCAGGACACCACGACGGGAGTCGGCCCGAGCACGGCGCCAGGCTCCGCCGTCGCGACGGCGACGGCGAACCCGGCGGCCACCGCGACGAGCGCGAGCACGGGTCGCGCGAGCAGGACCGCGGTGACCCCGAGCGTGACCAGAACGGCGAGCGGGAAAGCCAGGGTCGCCGTGAAAGCGCGGGGAGGATCGGTCACCAGGCCCAGGGCGATCCTGGCGAACGTCAGCGCCACCGCGAGCTGGACGCCGCGGATCAGCGGGACGGGGAACGCACGGGCGAGCGGGTCCAGCCAGCCGGACAGCCCGAGGAGCACGAACACGGCACCCATGAGCAGCGCACCCGCGGCGACGACGTCCGGGCCAGCGCCGACGGCGATCGCCACCGCCCCGAACGCCTTCAGCGGTTGGACCGCGACGGGTAGGCGGTACAGCACCGCGACCGCGAGGTACGCGAGGCCCGCCGGCAGGAGCACGGCCGTGGACGTCAGGCCGTTCACCACCACCAGCGCGACGGCGATGGGCACCAGCACGCCGACGTCCGCGACCGAGCCCGACGCCTCGCGCAGCCAGGTCCATTCCCGGACGCCGGTCGGCGTCTGTGCGTCGGGCGCCGCGCCGGTGCGCAGGGTGCGGGTCACGCGATCAGGCTAACCAGCCGCCGACTCCGCACGCCGGGCGGCGGCTCGCGACGGTGCGCCGGCGCCAACGCGAGCCTCAACTGAGCGTTCAAGGCAAGGCCTCGGTGCCAGCCGGCACGGGCCTCGCGGGTGGGGCGTCGTCGTGACCTTCGGCGACGAGGCGTCGGGTCAGCCGAAGGTGCCACTCGGTGGGTCCGTCGACGAGGGTCTCGACGTCGATCGGTGCGCGTTGAGCGAGCTGAGCCAGCAGCGGGAGCGGTTGATGCGGCGCCACCAGGATCAGCGAACCTCCTGGCGCGATCGCGTCGAATGCCCCGAAGACGGCGCCGTGTCGCACGGCGTGCGGGATGGTGCGCACGTCCAGGACGGGGTCAGCCGCGTCGTGCCCGCCGCACCCGCAGCCCTCGCTGGGCTCGGGGGCACTGGGCTGGATCTGCACGGCCTGGCTCATCGGGGACTCCTCGTGGTGGTGGTCAGGGTGAGGTGACAGGTCTCGGGCTCGGCGAAGGGGATGAGCCCGACGTGCACGCGGTCGCCGTCGTCCGCCCGCGCGGCGATCGCTCGGACCAGGCCCAGGTGGACCTGGCAGACCACCTGGGGCGTGCGTCGGGCCGCCGAGCGGAACGGGCATCCGTGCAGGCGCACGACGTCGCCGTCCGGCTCGGGGGCGAATCCCAGCCGCCCGGCCACGTCGGTGAGCGCGGTGCGGGCGTCGCCGGGCCGAGCCCGCATGCGCTCCGCCCACTGCCAGCCCGCCGATCGCGCGTTCTCCTCGGTCGTGCCCGTACCGGCTGCGGCCTGGGCGAGCGCGTCGATCATCTGCTCACGAGCCGTGGCCAGGTCGACGTCGGCGGCGCGGTAGCGCACGGCGGGGCGCCCACGCCGGTGCGCGTGGTCCGTCGTGGCGACGACGAGCCCCGCCCGCTCGAGCCGGTCCAGGTGGAACCTGACCGTGGTCACGTGCAGGGCCAGGTGGTCGGCCAGCTCGGCCGCGGTTGGTGCGTCCGAGACCGCGCGCAGCCGCGCCATGAGCGTGCGCCGGGTCGGAGAGGCCAGTGCGGCGTGGACGCCCGGATCGTCCCACTGTCCCGGCACCGGACGGTCGCCGACGCTGCTCTCCGACCGGGGACCGGCCAGGTCGGGGTCGGCCTGCCGCACGGTCATATTTTTAGAGTATCAGAATCCTCTATATTGGCAGCCATGACGACGCGCCAGGCATCTCGAAGCGCTCGACGCGTCCCCCCCGGCCGCCTCGTCCTGCTCGTGCTCGTGGCTGCTGCCGTGCTCGCCGGGCTGAACGCGGCGCTGCTGCGACTGGGGGCGTTGGCGCCCGTGTCGTCCGTGCCGTTGGCGGAGGCGCACGGGGTGCTGATGGTCTACGGGTTCCTCGGCACCGCGATCATGCTCGAGCGGGCCGTCGCGCTGCGCTCCGGCGGCGGGCCCGGCGACGCGTGGGGGTACGCGGCTCCGGCCGCGAGCGGCGCCGGCACCCTCCTGCTCCTCGCACAGGTTGCCAGCCTCGTCCCGGGCGGGCGCATCCTGCCGGGTGCCGCGTGGATCGTGGCTACGGGGCTGCTGGTCGCCCTGTACGGCGCCGTGTGGCGCCGGCAGCAGTCCTTCGCCGTCCTGGTCCAGATGCTCGGGGCGCTCGCGGGTCTGGGCGGCGCCGCGTTGTGGGCACGTGGTCTCGAGGCGGCGTCGATCGTGCCGTGGTGGGCGGGCATGCTCGTGCTGACGATCATGGGCGAGCGGCTGGAGCTGGCCCGCCTGGCGTTCCTCGCTCGCGGGACGGAGCCCCGGGTGCTAGCCGAGGCCTGCGCCTTGCTGGTCGCGCTCGTGGCTGCTCTCCTGGAGCCCGCCGTCGGTTACGTGCTGCTCGGTCTGACGCTCGGTGCCCTCGTCCTCGACGTGGCGAGCCATGACGTGGCACGGCACATGATCCGTAGCACGGGCGTGGCCCGGCTCATGGCCGCATGCATGCTCGCCGGGTACGGCTGGGCGATGGTCGCTGCCCTTGTGTGGGTGATCGGCGGGCCGGCCCTGTCGGGCTTCCGGTACGACACCGTGGTGCACGCGTTGACCGTCGGCTTCGCACTGTCGATGGTGGTCGCCCACGCACCCGTCATCGTCCCCGCGATCGCACGCCGGGCGCTCCCCTACCACCCGGTGCTCTGGGTGGCGGCGGGCCTGCTGCACCTCGGCCTGCTGGTCCGGGTCCTGGCCGGTGCCCGGGAGGCCGAGGGGCTCTGGCGCTGGGGCGGCACGGTCGGTGTGGTCGCGGTGCTGGTGCTCCTGGGCGCGGTGGTGACGCAGCTCACCATCGGGCGGCGGGACTCGCGGCGGGCGGAGGTGGGGGCGCCGTGAGCGACGTCTCTCGCCCGCCGGTGCGCCGGCGGCGCCCGCCGCTGGACCGTCTGACGACGGTCTGGATGCTCGCAGCGGTGGCCACGTCCGTGCTCGCCCTGGCGACCCGAGGCGTGCTGCCGCAGCCGCTGTGGACCTCGGTGCATGTCGTCACGCTCGGTGTGCTCACCAGCGCCGTGCTGCAGTGGTCGTGGTACTTCGCCCGTGCGCTGCTCCACCTGCCCGCGACGGACGCGCGCTCCGGACGCGACGCCACCGTCAGGATGCTGGCCTTCCAGGTGACGCTCGTCGGGCTCGTGGCGGCGATGTGGACCGGTCACGTCGCCGGGACGATCATCGGCGCGGGCGTCATCGGTGCGGTGATCGCGTGGCACGGCCTCGCCCTGACCCTTGCCGCACGAACCCGGCTGGGCAACCGGTTCGCCGCCGTCGTGCGCTACTACGTCGCCGCCGCGGGGTTCCTCGTGGTCGGCTGCTCATTGGCCGGCTTCCTCACGGTCGCCATGTTCGCGACGGGCGCGCCACCGTGGCTGCTCGCCGCGCGCGACGGCCTCACCCTCGCCCACTCCGTGGTGAACCTGGGCGGTTGGCTGGGGCTGTCGATTCTCGGCACGCTCGTGACGCTCGGCCCCACGATGCTGCGCACTCGGATCGACCCCGCCGCACTGGACCACGCCGTCAACGCACTGCCGGTCCTCGTCGCCGGCATCGGCGTGGCCGCAACGGCCGCGATCGTCGGATGGCTGCCGGGAGTGGGCGTCGGCCTGCTCGCCTTCGCAGCAGCAGCGCTCGTGGGGGTCGGCTTGCCGCTTGCGCGCGCAGCGCGTGTCACGGGTCCCTCGTCCTTCGCGACCTGGACCGTGGTCGCGGGCCTGGGCTGGGCCGGGGTCGCGCTGATGGCCGTCGCCGCGAACACGTTCGTCGTGGCGGATGCCGCGGCCCTGCGGGAGGCCAACCTGGCCTGGATCGTGCTGCTCGGCGCCGGCGGTGTGCTGCAGGTGTTCGTCGGCGCCCTGAGCTACCTCATGCCCGTCGTCATCGGCGGCGGTCCGGGTCCCGTGCGCATCGGCATGGCCGTCCTCGCCACCGCGTGGCCGCTCCGCGTCGCGTTGCGCACAACGGCGCTGGCGCTTCTGGCAGCCGGGACGGCCGCGGGGGCCGGCCCGCGCGACGTGTGGTGGGGGCTCGTCCTGGTCGCCTACGGGATCGACGTCACCCTCTTTGCCGTCGCGGGGGTTCGGCAGGCCCGCGCCAGGCGCAGGTTCGGGGCGCCACCGCCCGCATCGACGCCCCTGACCCTCTCGCCCACCCCAAGGAGCAACCCGTGACCGAGTCGACGCCCGTCGGGTCGCGCCCGCGCCCCGGCCAGGAGGGGACACCGGCGCAGCGCGGGGCCCTCGCCGTCGCCGGCGTCGTGGCGGTGGTCGCGCTCAGTGTCGCCGCCGTGCTGGCACGGCCCGCCCTTGCGGAGACGGCCAGCCCGGCGGACGCACCTGCGGCTCCGACCGCAGCGTCCGGGCGCACGACTGAGGTGACCGTGACCATCGAAGGGATGGCATTCGCACCCTCCGTGATCGAGGTGCCCGCGGGCGACGCGCTGGTAGTCACCGTTGTCAACAAGGGCGACCAGCGCCACGACCTGGTCTTCCCCAACGGTGCCGAGACGGGGACCATTGCGCCTGGCGATCAGGCGAGTCTTGACGTCGGGATCGTCGGAGCGGACCTCGACGGGTGGTGCTCACTGCCGGGGCACCGCCAGATGGGCATGACCCTGCAGGTGATCGCCCTCGGGGCCGAGAGCGCCGGCGACGGGGCGCACGGAACCGGGGGGTACGCCGCCGCACCAGCAACGGACGACCCGTCGGTTCCCACGATGGCTGACCTCCTCGGTGCAGCCGAAGCGGCGACCCCCGAGCCCGCCGAGCTCGGCCCGCTCGGCGCCGAGACCGAGCACTTCTACACCTTCACCGTCACCGAGCAGATCGAGAGCATCGCGGCCGGGCTGACGCGTGAGGTGTGGACCTACAACGGCAGCTCCCCCGGGCCCGTCCTGCACGGTCGAGTGGGCGACACGTTCCACATCACACTCGTGAACGACGGGTCCCTCGGCCACTCCATCGACTTCCACGCCGGGGAGCTGGCGCCCGACAGCCCGATGCGCACCATCGAGCCCGGCGAGATCCTGGAGTACAGCTTCACGGCCAACCGCGCCGGGATATGGATGTACCACTGCTCGACCATGCCGATGTCGCACCACATCGCCAACGGCATGTTCGGGGCGGTCGTCATCGAACCCGTCGGCCTCGAGGCGGTCGACCGCCAGTACGTCCTCGTCCAGTCCGACCAGTACCTCGGAAGCGACGGCGGGCCTGCGGACGCCGCCAAGGTCGCAGCGGGGATCCCGGACCTCGTCACCTTCAACGGGCGGGCCTTCCAGTACGACGCCCACCCGCTGACAGCCGACGTCGGCGACCGGGTGCGGATCTGGGTCCTTGACGCCGGGCCCAACGCCTCCGTGTCGTTCCACGTCGTCGGGACGCAGTTCGACACCGTGTGGAGGGAGGGCGCCTACACCGTGCACCGTGGCACCGCGACCGACGGCTTGACCCCCGGGGGCACCGGCGCCCAGACGCTCTCCCTGCTGGCCGCCGAGGGTGGGTTCGTCGAGCTGGTACCCGTCGAGGCCGGGCACTACGCGCTCGTCAACCACCAGATGAGCTTGGCCGAGAAGGGCGCCCACGGCATCCTCGACGTCACCGACTGACCATTGGAGTGGCGGCATTCCCTCGGATGCTGCCTGAGAACGGTCAGGGAGGGACGGGCGTACCCGGGAGCTCGAACGTGCCCCCGAGCTCAGGCGCTCGCCGGTTGAGCATCCCGTGGATCGTCAGGTGCATCCAGACCATGGCCACCAGGGTCAGCAGGAAGAGCAGGAAGAAGGTGGACTGGGGCATACCGGTCCACAGCTGGAGGTAGGCGAACATCGGCGGCAGGACGAACCCGCCGAGGGCCCCGAGCGTGCCCACCAGCCCCCCGACGGCTCCGACGTCCTGCGGGAAGTACTCCGGGATGTGCTTGTACACCGCCGCCTTCCCGATCCCCATCGCCACGCCGACCAGGAAGACCAGGGCGGTGAAGGTCCACACGTTCAGGGCGTACGGAAGGACCTCACGCAGCCCGTCTGGATCCACGTCCTCCGAGACCCGGATGACGATGTGCCCGTACGGCATCATCAGGACTCCCGTGGCCAGGAGCATCGCCCCGAAGGTGGCGTACATGACCCGTCGAGCGCCGAACCTGTCGGACAGGTGGCCTCCCACCGGTCGCAGCAGGCTCGCCGGGAAGATGAAGAGCGCAGTCAGCAACGCCGCCCCGCCCAGCGGGATGTCGAACACGTCCACGTAGTACTTGGGCAGCCACGCCGACAGTGCGACGTAGGCGCCGAACACGACCAGGTAGTACAGGCTGAACCGCCACACGCGCAGCGCCCGAAGCGGTGCGAGCATCGAGGTCAGCGACCGCCCCTGTCCCGGCCGGCGGTCCTGCGCCGGGGTGAATCGCCACATCGCCCACGCCATGACCAGCAACAGGACCGCGTACAGCAGCGGCACGAAGCGCCAGCCGTCGAACGTCAGACCGAGCACGGTGAGTGACGGCACGGCGGCTATGAGTCCGGGGCCGATGAGCTTGGTGACCGATGCGCCGACATTCCCGGCGCCGAACACGCCCAGCGCGAAGCCCTGCCGCTCGCGGGGGAACCACGCCGAGTTCCACGCGATCCCGACGCTGAACGCGTTCCCCGCGAAACCCGCGAAGAAGGCAAGGGTCAGCAGGACGGCGAAGCTGCCGGCCTGCGAGACGAGGAAGGTCGGGACGGCCGTGCCGATGAGCATCGCGATGAAGACCCGCCGCCCGCCGAACCGGTCGGTGGCCACCCCGGCAGGCAGACGCCACAACGCCCCGTTGAGGATGGCCGTCGCGGTCAACCAGGACAGCTGCACGTCCGTCAGCCCGAACTCGTCCCGGATCGGGATGCCCAGCACTCCGAACATCAGCCACACCGCGAACATCAGGGTGAAGCCGGTCGTCGAGAGTGTGAGCACTCTTCGCCGGTCCTTGGCGTGCTCGTCGCCTGCCGTTGCTCCGGAGGCGTCGACGCCTCTTGTGATCATCGATCTCCCCTTCGGTTCGCATCGCATGCGCTGGCCGCCCTGCGTGGTCCGGCGGGGACGCCCTACCGGTCGGGCCAACACTGCAGATTCCGGCATCGGAAGGCAAGGCCGACCACGACGGGTGCGGTCGTTGTCTGCCACCAAGTTCCTCTCGGCCCTTCCGCCTGGGCGGTGCTACGTTCCGAGGAAGGCTCGACCCCGGGGGTTGGCATGCGGGCGACGATTCGCCTGTTGGGCGGGTTCGACGTCGTCATCGACGGCCGGACGGTGCCCGACGACACCTGGCGACGCCGCCAGGCCGCGTCATTGGTGAAGCTGCTCTGCCTGCAGCCGGGCCGACGCATGCTCCGCGAACAGGTCATCGACGCCCTGTGGCCCGACGAAGATCCGGACGATGCGGCGCCGCGACTGCACAAAGCCGCTCACTACGCCCGTCGGGCCTTGGGGCCGGACAGCCTCGTCCTCGCGCGGGACGTCGTCGCGCTCCTGCCGCACGCCGACGTCGTGGTTGACCTCGACCTGTTCGATGCGGCCGTGGCATCGGCCCGCGCCGACGGCGGGGCGGCGGGCGTGGAACGGGCGATCGACGTCTACCGGGGGGACCTGCTCCCGGACGACCTGTACGAGGCGTGGACCGAGGAGGCGCGGGACCGCCGTCGACTGCAGTACCTCGCTCTTCTGCGCGAGGCCGGCAGGTGGCAGGACATCCTCGTGGCGGACCCGACCGACGAGGATGCCCACCTGCACGTCGCCGAGGGGCTCGTGGAGCGCGGCGACCGCTCCGGAGCGCTGCGTCAGCTCCACGCGATGGAGGAGATCCTGCGACGGGAGCTCGGCGTGGGGCCGAGCGACGCGGCCTCGGCGCTTCGTGCGACGGTCGAGGCCATGCCGGTCCACGACGACAGCCCGACGCCCCGTGGCGCGCGCGGACCGACCCCCCTCCCCCGACCCCCGACGACGACCATCGGCCGGGAGGCCGAGATCGACCGGATCATCGCCCTTCTCGAGCGGTCCCGAGTCGTCACCCTGCTCGGGCCCGGGGGCGTCGGCAAGACGAGGTTGGCAGTCGAGGCAGCACTGCGCCGCTCCCGGCTCGCGGAGATCGACGCATGCTTCGTCGACCTCACGAAGCTGGGCGACGCCGAGCTCGTCCCTGAGCTGATCGGTCGAGAGATCGGCATCACTGTTCCGGCGGTCGGCGGAGCACAAGCGCTCGAGGAGGCCCTGCGCGGGCGCTCCCTGCTCATCGTGCTGGACAACGTCGAGCACGTGATCGATGCCGCGGCGATCGTCGGGCTCATGGCCGGCTGGTCCAGCGGCGTGGAGGTGCTGAGCACGAGTCGCGCCCGGCTCCAGGTCCCGGGCGAGCAGGTGTTCGACGTCGCCCCGCTGCCCGTGGACGTCGCCGAGGCGAGCGCCGGCTCGGCGAACGGGATCTCACCGGCCGAGGCGCTCTTCGAACAGGTCGCGACAGCGGTGGACCCGACCTTCACGCTGGCCGACGTGCGGGAGGACGTCCGCGCCATCTGCCGACAGGTCGACGGCCTGCCCCTCGCGATCGAGCTGGCGGCCGGCCACGTCCGCACACTCCCGCCCGCGCTGCTGCGGCCCCGACTCGCCATCGCCCTCCGGTCACCGCTCGGAGCAGCGCGCGGCACCCACCCCAGGCAGCAGACGATGTCGGCCACGATCGACTGGAGCCTGGAGCTCCTCGCCCCGTCCGAGCGCCGACTGTTCGCGAGCCTCGGCGTCTTCTCCTCCGCGGTCCCGATCGAGGCGATCGAGCAGGTGTGCGGGCATGACGCCGGCGACCTCCTGCCCGGGCTCGCCCGGCTGGTGGACCAGAGCCTGGTGAGGCGGGTGGGCGGGGGCGTCGACGGACCCCGCTTCGGGCAGCTCGAGCTGCTCCGGGAGCGAGCCCGACACCTCCTGACTCCCGCTGAGCGGGACCGACTCGGCCGGCGGCACGCCCGTTGGGTCGCCGGGGTGCTGGATGACATCGACGAGCAGCGATGGACGGAGGCCGCCGGTCGGTGGATCGCCCGGATCGCGGAGCTCATGCCCGAGATCCGTGCCGCCCACGCCTGGGCGTCGGGCTATGGGGAACCGCTGGTGGCCGCCCGGATCACGGCCGATCTCGGCACCTACTGGCACCGAGAGGGGCACCACGCCGAGGGACGGCAGTGGGTCGCCGCGGCCCTGGCGAGCCAGGAGGACTGGGCGGCCGGAGCGACCGACGACGCGTTGTCGCTCACGGCACGCCTGCGGATCGCGGCCGGCTTCGTGGAGTGGCCAACAGACCAGGTCGTCGCACGGGAGCACTGGGTCACGGCGACCGAGCAGTTCCGCGCCCTGGGGGACGACAGGTTCATCGCCTACTCGCTCGCGCTGACCTCCGGCACCTACATCGGCGATGACGGCTGCTACGACTTCGCCATCCGACTGTGCGACGAGAGCATCTCACTCGCCCGAGCAGTGGGAGACCTCCCCCTGATCGCACAAGCCCTCAACATCGCCGGTGAGCTCGCGCGGGTGCACGGGGACGACGACCTCGCCCTCGCCGTCTACGAGGAGGGCATGGCACTCGCCGCTCAGGCGGGCGACGAGGCCCACCTGAGCGTCTTCCTCGCCAATCTCGCCTACCTCGCGGTGCACCGGGGCGACCACGTGGAGGCGCGACGCCTCGGCTGCGAGGCCCTCGCGCTGTGCTGGTCGCTGGGGCGTCGCATGATGGCCGCCTGGACGGTCTCCGAGCTGGCTGGGCCCGAGCTCGGGCTGGGTCGTCCGGAACGCGGTGCGCGCATGGTGGGCGCGGCGGACCAGGCGCTGCTCACCCTTGGCGCCACACGCCACCCGGGCGACACTCCGGAGCATGAGCGCGTCGTGACGGACCTCGTGGCCGCCCTCGGGAGGGACCGGTTCGAGGAGCTCTGGGCCGAGGGTGCCCAGCTCTCCCTCGGCGAAGCGGTGGACCTCGCTCTCAACGAGCCGAAGGACGAGACCACTCCAATTGGGATCTGAGCGATGACATCGCGCAAGCGAAGGGACGGGGCGAGCGCGCCTTTGCCCTTCGACGGAGATCTATCTCCAGAACGCCCCTGGGCGGAGGACATTAACCTCGGGTAAATTCCCTCAATGACCCGTGTCCGGCGCGTCGGCGCCCCCCTCGCCTTCGCGGTTCTCGTCGCCATCGGCGTGACGGTTCCCCCCACCGCGCAAGCAGAACCGCAGCTGTCGAGCACTGCGCCTGACCCGGGTGGGGTTGTGGTGGGCGATGACTTCGAGCGGGGGGACTCCGCCGGTTCGTTGGGAGTCACGTCGGTGGGTGGTGTGGCGTGGCAGGGCGACAGCGGGTGGCAGATCCTGGGGGGTCGGGTCAACAACGACACCCAGTCCAAGAACCACTTCGTCCGGTTCGACGCCGGTGCGATCGATGGGCCGTACTGGGTGCGGGGCACCGTGGGGGCGATCGGGTCCACCCCCGCCACGATGGCCGGTGGGCTCGGGGCGCTGATCCGCACCACGACCACCGGGTCGAACAACGGGTACTACCTGTCCACCCGCATCACGTCGGGCACCATGGGGCTGCAGTTCTACAAGGTCACCAACGGGTCGTTCACCCCCGAGGGCACCAGCACTCCCGTGCAGGTCGTGGCGACCGACGAGCTGGCCATCTTCGTCGGTGGGCCCGACGCGGACCTGGTCGGCTACCTCAACGGCGTGGAGGTCGCCCGGGTCCAGACCGTCACCGCCCACCAGGACAACACCGGCGTCGGGTTCATGGGCCACACCGCCGGGCGGGCGCTGTTCTGGGACGACATCACCATCACCCTGTCCGGCGAGGAGCCCCCTTCCCCGCCGCCCACCGACCCCGGTGACGAGGACCCGCCACCGCCCCCCATGGACCCGGACCCGGGCGATCCGGGCGACGAGGACCCGCCGCCGCCCACCGACCCGGGTGAGGGGCCTGCCCCGGGTGGGGTGGTGGTGGCCGATGACTTCGAGCGGGCGGACTCTGCTGGTTCGTTGGGGGTCACGTCGGTCGGTGGTGTGGCGTGGCAGGGCGACAGTGGCTGGCAGATCCTCGGGGGTCGCGTCAACAACGACACCCAGACCAAGCACCACTTCGTTCGGTTCGACGCCGGTGTCACCGACGGCCCGTACTGGGTGCACGGCACCGTGGGAGACATCGGGTCCACCCCCGCCACGATGGCCGGCGGGCTCGGCGCACTGATCAGCACCACGGCCAACGGGTCGAACAACGGGTACTACCTGTCCACCCGGATCACCGCCACCACCACCGGGCTGCGGTTCTACAAGGTCACCAACGGGTCCTTCACCCCCGAGGGGACCAGCACCGCCATCCAGGTCCTGGCCACCGATGAGCTGGCCATCCTCGTCGGTGGCCCCGACGCCGACCTGGTCGGCTACCTCAACGGCGCGGAGGTCGCCCGGGTCCAGACCGTCACCGCCCACCAGGACAACACCGGCGTCGGGCTCATGGGCCACACCGCCGGGCGAGCCCTGTTCTGGGACGACATCACCGTCACCACCCAAGACCCACCCCCTCAGTAACCGCGGCCGGCACCGTTCACCCGGACGGTCGCCGGCGTACGGTCGAGAGCCCGTGCTGAACCCGAGCGTGGACGGGAGCCAACGATGCAGACCGGTCTGACCGAGTTCCCTCTCTTCGCCGCCATCGCCGGACGCCGATCCCGACGCTTCGGGATCGGCATGACCATCCCGTCGGGCCCGCTCGCGCACCGGTCCACGGCCGAGCCCGTCCCGTTGTCGGAGCACGAACGCTCGATCCTCGTAGCTGCCGGGACGGGCGTCACCGGGTGGAGCCTCGGGATCCCCTACGGACCCGATCGGCCCGATGAGCACGCGCACTACACGCAGCGGTTCACAGGTCGGGCAGCACCGACCGCCGCAGGGATCGGCACGCCGGTCCTCTTCGCGACAGATGATTCGGGGACGTACCTGACGAACACCCGCGACGCGCTTCCCGATCGACCCGTCGAGGTCTCCGGAGACGGCGCCGCCGCGCTCGAGGCCATGGTCGAGACGGTGCGCGCACACACAGTGCAGCTGTCCGAGCGTCGACTCGACCTGCCGGCGTCTCCGCCGCACATGCTCGAACCGAACCTCTGGATGGCGAACGCGCCCGGCTCAACGCTGTTCATGCCGGTGGCCGACGCGAGTGAGCAGGTGCTCGGCCTCATGGCGATGGCGCTGGCGAACGGCAACGTGCTCGTCGACGACGCGGCCGGTCGCCCGGCCGGCAACCTCGCATCGTTCATCCGGAGCGGGATGCTCGACGAGGGCAAGCGCACCCCGTTGACGGTGCTGCACCAGATGGCCTACGAGGCCAACGTCGCTGAGCTCGCCTTCATCGGCCACAACATCATGCTGACCATGCAGGCGATGGGGCTCGGCGGCCTCTACCTCACCGGGGTCAACCGTTGGAGCGTCCTCGGGGCCTTCGCCGATGACGGGATCGACGGCCTGGGCTTCCGCTTCGTCCGCGACGAGCGATGGGCGCTGCCCAACCCTGTGGGGCTCGACGGCCACTTCGAGGCCCTCTGCCCGCCCTACGTGTCCGACATGAGGCAGGCCGTGGAGATCTTCGTCCAGCGCAAGTTCGGACCGGAGGGCGCGTACGACGCGCGCTCCCCCGGTCCGTGGAGGGATGCGCCGGCGGTCAAGCAGGGCGTCACTCCGTACTCGGACGAGTTCGTCGACGCCCTAGGTGAGGTCGCCCAGTACGTCTACGACGCCTACGGGAGGTTCCCCAACACCTTCGGAACCATTGTGCTCTCGGGCTACGTCCAGGCCGTGCACCTCGACACCGACTTCTACGACGCCCACTACCGCCCAGGCGCCTACCTCGCGACGCATGCCCAGCACATGGAGCGTTGGCACGCCGACGACTCCTGAGACCGAGGCCATCAGTGTCACACCCGCCCGACCGTCCCCTCGTCCTTGTGCACGGAGCGGCCAGCGGTCCGTGGGTCTTCGAGACCTGGCGGGACCGCTGGCCCGGCTACGACCTCCGCACGCCCGACCTGCAGGACGAGATCGACGTCGCCCATGCGTCGATGGCCGACTACGCCGCGCGGGTCGTCGATGCCACCGGGCCCGGTGCCGTCCTCGTCGGCTGGAGCATGGGGGGCTGGTCACGATGATGGCCGCCGTCGTCGTCGACGCGGCAGCGCTCGTCGTCATCGAGCCGAGCCCGCCGGTTGAGGTCTCCGGCCCGGACCCGTCCGTCGTCGTCGGGCCGGGCACCTAC